>WNFP01001600.1_pt1 | contig 17826 bp, 20 predicted proteins | sample 5400201 | NCBI WGS metagenome assembly WNFP01 (sample SAMN13153355, study PRJNA577476) | soil metagenome | isolation source: 115 cm saprolite under Madrone tree | place: USA:California | collected 2016-06-14 | reverse complement strand
CATAGCCAGCGGCTGGCCGATAACGCCTCCGGTAAGGCGCGAGAACTGCGCCCAATTGGTGCCGAACTGAAATTCCATGGGGATGCCGGTGACTACACCCAGCGCGAAGTTGATGCCGAAGATCTTCGTCCAGAAGCGCACCGATTCATCGTAGGCTTCGTTGCCAGTACGGATGGCGAGCGTCTTCAGCACGACGATCAGCGGCGCCAGGCCCATCGTCAGTTGCGGGAATAAGTAATGAAATGTGATCGTGAAGGCAAAATGAATACGGTGGAGAAACAGTGCGTCGTTCACGTTTGCTCCAGACCTGCGATCGTGGGTACTTCGGAGAGCGTAACGCTTCTTATCCGGATTTCCTTTTTGAGTTCAAAAGCCTTTTCCAGTTTATACACATTTCGCCTGCTCGCGACATCGTGAACGATTTTTCATCGGGAGCACCCCGTTGGTCAGTTGTCCGTGCCAGCCTTCGCCGAAATTGCTCCATTCCTACTTTCTGCAAAAGCTGACTCTACTAATAGTTTTGGGCTCATAACCTCCCGCTCTTTGGGATTCCTTATCGTTCTCTGGGTATCCTTAAGAGCGTTGCAAATTGGGCGTCCGGCGCAGCAATGCACCGGAAGATCACTCGTCAAAGTCGGTGGAACCTACGTCGCGCGAGCGATAGGGCAATACCGAACCAAGCCCCTGAAACTGGGGGAAGGCGTAGAGACTGGATGGCGAGCACCCCTCGTGGGTGAAGGTACAGTCAGACTCTCATCGAAAGGTGAGTCAGATCGCATAACCCAAAGGGTCGGCGGTTCAAATCCGCCCCCCGCAACCATGAACGCCTTTTTTCAGAAGCTTTAGTCCCCTGAAAACCGCCCTCAGACTCCGACAAGCTACAGCGTTCGACTACCAATTTGTCACGGTGGCCCTGATCGATGGGCTCACAGTTCTCGAGGGACTGCCGGTAGCTGATGATCCGGTTTCACCTCGCGGAAGATGAGGCATGCATTGGTTCCGCCGAAGCCGAATGAATTGGTCATTGCGTATTCGAGGGTGGTTGCAATAGCCTCGTCCCGTATAAGCCTGAAACGGCACGCGTCGTCAACGCCCAGGACGTTTGTCGTCGGTGGAGCGACCTGGTCTCTCAGAGCGAGAACGGTTAGCCCTGCCTCAAGACTTCCGGCCGCTCCCAGGAGATGACCCGTCATCGACTTGGTTGAGCTGACCAGGAGATGCTCCGCATGGTCACCAAAGGCATCACAGATTGCCCTCGCCTCGGCCCGATCGCCAAGTTGGGTGGATGTGGCATGGGCATTCAGGTATCCAATTGCCGAGTGAGCGAGTCCAGCATCCTGCAACGCGAGTTCCATCACCCGACGAACTCCTCGACCATCTTCCGGCGGTGCATTTGTGTGAAAGGCATCCGAGTTCGCGGCGTAGCCCACAAGCTCCGCGAGCGCTTTGGCGCCTCGGTGCGCAGCGTGCTCCCGCTCTTCAAGAATAACCACGCCCGCCCCTTCACCCAGCACAAATCCATCCCGCTCCCGATCCCATGGGCGCGACGCAGTCTCCGGAACATCGTTTCGGGTCGAGAGCGCTCTCATCGCGGAAAAGCCCGCAACCGACAACGGCGTTACCGCGGCCTCGCTTCCTCCGCAGATCATGACCTCGGCATCTCCCCGCTGTATGATGCGGAAGGCTTCTCCGATTGCATGCGCCCCGGTGGTACATGCAGTGGCGCATGTGATATTGGGGCCTCTCGCTCCATAGTGGATCGAGATTTGTCCGGCCGCCAGGTTTGCGATGGAAGCCGTGATGAAAAAAGGCGACACACGCGACGGTCCCTGCGTGATGAGTTTGCTGTGCTCTCGCTCGATCACTTCGAAGGCGCCGATGCCGCTTCCAACATAGACACCAACCCTTTCAGCATTTTCCGGCGTGACATGAAGCGCAGCCTGAGTCGTCGCGTAGCGGGCGGCGGCCATCGCGAATTGGATGAAACGGCCCATTTTCTTCACGTCTTTTCGCTCAACGAACTCTTCCGGCACAAAACCCTTTACCTCGCCTGCAAATCTGCACACGTAATCATCGGCTGAGAAAAGAGTTATGGGCGCTATGCCACTTTTACCATTCAGAATCGCCTTCCAGGTCTCTTCTGTTCCGACGCCGACGGGGCTGATCAGGCCGACGCCAGTGACGACGACGGACCGGGATCGCTTGGAGCTAGATTCTTTAGGCATTTACATCCTTTCCTGGAGCCAGACCGTGAACGTTGAGGCGGGGAATGAGCAGAAAGGAAGAAGTCGGCCTGCGGCCCACGTTGGAGACTGACTGGAATTACCGTCCTGCGGCCTTCTGACCACGGAGGACCATGCAAGTGGACGCCGCTTTCGCGATCAATCGGTTTTCCTCGTCGGTTATCGTGCACTCTACGTACCCAATGGTGCGGCCCCGCTGTACAACGGCTCCTTCCGCTCTGAGTTGTGCCTGCCAGACCGGGCGAAAGAAACTGATTTTCAGCTCGACCGTAGTGAAGGATTCTTCCGGCGCGAGGGTGCTTGCAAACGCAATTCCCATCGCAGCGTCAGCAATGTCGCAAAGAATTCCGCCGTGTAGAGTCCCCATGGGATTGGCATGCTGTGGTCCGGCTGCTAAGACCACCGTCGCCCGTCCGTCAGCAACGTTCTTTGCCTCAAATCCAATCAGACGCGCCACCGGCACGTCGTTCGTCTTTGCTCGCTCCCGAAAGTCAGGTTGCAACGGAATCCCCTGAGTACTCATGACTTGTCCGCTCCGGTTTTCGACTTCCGTGCACGAACCTGGGTTTCGAGGTGTTCCTCGAGATGGCGGCAGGCAAGATCAAGAGGCTCTTCCTTCCGCTGTAGACGACTTACCATCAAGCTTCCTTCGAGCGTACTGGCAATCAATGTGGCCAATTTCGCGGAATCGACGTCGGAACGGATCTCGCTTCGTTGTTTCCCCTCCTCGGCGATCAACTGCAGACGATCAAGCCATGAAGTGAGGGCCTGCCGAGCCTTCGCGCGCAACCGAGGATTACCATCGTCGGAGTCGATGGCCGTGTTCAGCAGCGGGCAGCCCCCCGGCACCAGCCCGGCGCGCCGGTCCCGGAAGTTTCGGACGATTTGCTTTAAGCGGTCAACGGTGTTCCGAATCTCCTCTGTTCCCTCGAATCGCGTCTCCACGGCGATTTTCCAAGCGTGGTCGAAGGCGTCTCCCGCAAGCTCTTGTTTGCTGTCAAAGTGCCGGTAGATTCCGCCTTTCTTTAGCCCAGTCGCTCGCATGAGATCGGATAAGGCGGCGCCGTCGTACCCCTTCTGATTAAAGATCGGGGCCGCCTTGCGAATGATTTCCTGCCGGGTTTCCTCGCCTTTGCGCACGTCGATGCTCCTGACCGATGACGGATTTAGCGACCCTCTGGTCGCTGATTGCACTATACCAAACTTAGATGAGACCGAGTGGTCTCTAGTCGCAGCAATGGCGAGCTGAGCATGACACGATCGACTGAATGATCGAAAGTTACCGGGAATTCCGGTGTCGGACGTTCCGTGATCGCCATTACCGAGGGCGAGGATTCTTCACGAACACCCTTGATATGCCCCTACCAACTCGAGTGTCCAGGCAGAATGGGTCTCCCCTGCGGCATCTCCAGGAATGGTGGTTTCTCGGATCGACATCGACACACCGCCGATTTCTGCCATTACATGAAGCGGGACCAGGAAGTTGAGGAGAAGTGGTCGCACCCTGGCCTTTCCACGAATCGTTTCTTTAAGAGTTTCGCTGCTTACCTCGACATCATAGGCATAGAATTCCTCAAAGATCTCAAGATATTCTTCGAAGCTTCTGCTGATCTCGGCCTGGACGATGGCCGCGTTTAGGATGCGTTCTGCCATCTGGGATCGTGTGTACGGATCGGGATGAAAGTGATAGGGTGAAACAAAGGTATGTTGATCGCTCATTGAAATCCCTCGAGGTGCAGGCTGACGGCCTAGACACTCAGCGAGCACCGAACCATCTCCTTCAACTCTTGCCAGAAGTTTGGATGCTAATGAGACCGTTCGGTCGCATCTTTATGTTATTTTGTCTGCCGGAATGCTTCAGAGGTTTCTGCCACGGTCCTCAGGATTTCGAGCGAAAGTGCCTCATCCGATACGGCGCGTGCCAGCCATATGGCCTCGCGGAGCGCACTATGGCCTCAGGATCGGCCTCGCCCTTGCCGCGCTCTTGTCGTTGCGCAAGCGGGCGCGGAGGACGGAGCGTGCGCGCGTCACTGGCGCAGTGGCCGTCCCGGATCCGGACTAGCTATTTGAATGCCAACGTCATCTGCCCCAAGTGGTAGGACACATGGTTGGTTCGACTCAGCAGTACAGCCAATCGGTTCCGGGTCGGATCTTTGGCGTCATCTTCTTCGGACATGGCATGGTGTCGCAGTAACCATTCGTCCGCCGAAAGATTTTCAAACTGCGAGAGTAATTTGCCATTTACCTCATCCCAATATTTCTTCAGCTGTCGTGCGGATGGGAGTTGCGCCACTGTTTTATCTGGAGGGGAGATGAAGATAGCATCTAGTTCGGCGTGCAATCGTTCTCCTAAGCCCAGAATCGGAAACATCGCGTCGTGAATAGCGGTGAGATGTCCCCAAAGATAGATGAGACGGTTTCTTCCCGGTGCCACTTCTCTCAAGAGTTGGTCCTCAGTGAGATTTTAAAATATCTTGTCGGCTCTCTCTACCACCAGTCGCCAAGAATTAATTGCCACTTTCACGGATAATTGCTGGGATGTCATTTGAGTCCGCCTCTCTCTTCGAGTCCTGTGCAACTTTCAAGCAGCTATGGAATGGGTGCACAAAGCGAGGTTCTATTGACCTTGTGCGGCGCGCGCGTGATCGTGACGGGCCTACACTTGTGCGAAGCCGCCATCCACAAATAATTCCGCTCCCGTGACGTAGCTCGCGTCGTCGGATGCGAGAAACACCACGGCCTTCGCAATCTCATCGGGTGTCCCGAGCCTGCCGAGCGGAACATTGTTGGAGATCATCTTTAAGCGTTGCTGGCCCGTTTCTGAAGAAGCCAGGAGGCCACTTAGTCCGGGAGTGTCAATGGAGCCTGGGCCGACCGCGTTCACGCGAATGCGGCGATTCTTCAGGTCGGCTGTCCAGGTTCGCGCGAACGAACGAATGGCGGCTTTGGTGGCGCTGTAAACGCTATTGATTGGCAACCCTTTGCTTCCGACGACGGACGAATTCAAAATGATTGAAGCGCCATCCGGCAAAAGGGGTAGCGCCTTCTGCACCGTGAAAAGCAAGCCTTTCACATTGATGTCGAAGGTCCAGTCGTAGAGTTCCTCGGTGATCGCGCCGAGAGCGGCAAACTTCGCGACCCCGGCATTGGCGAACACAATATCGAGTTTGCTCTTTTCTTGCTTGATTTGTGCGAAGAGGCGATCAAGATCGGCGAGATTCGACACGTCGCCTTGTACGCCGGTCACGTTTCTTCCGATGTCCTTTACCGCTGCAACCAACTCCGGATCCCGGCGCCCCGTGATGAAGACGGACTGGGGCACCGGGCAGCCGGTGGTCTTCAGCCACGGCTGGCCGCTTTCCGCGGATGCCTTTGAAGATCAGATGTTCTTTCTGGCTTCGCGCGGATACCGCTGCATAGCGCATGACCGCCGCGGCCACGGACGCTCGAGCCAACCTTGGAACGGCAACGATATGGACACGTACGCCGACGACCTTGCGGAGCTCGTTCAGAAACTTGATCTCCAGAATGCCGTCCATGTCGGCCATTCCACGGGCGGTGGCGAGGTCGCGCGCTATATAGCCACTACGGCACGAAGCGTGTGGCGAAGGCAGTGCTGATCGCTTCCGTACCGCCGCTCATGGTCAAGACGCCCACCAATCCAGGGGGAACGCCGATCTCTGTCTTTGACCAAATTCGCGCCGGTGTCGTCGCGGACCGCGCCCAATTCTTCAAGGATTTCAGCTTGCCGTTCTACGGATACAATCGTCCGGGCGCAAAGGTTTCGGAAGGGGTGCGCGAGTCATTCTGGGAGCAGGGAATGATGGCGGGTTTTCCTGCGGCATACTTCTGCATCAAGGCGTTCTCCGAGACGGATCAAACCGAGGACTTGAAGAAGTTCAACGTACCGACGCTCATCATACAGGGTGACGACGACCAGATTGTTCCGTTCGCCGACGCCGGCCTGCTCCAGTCCAAGCTCATTAAGGGCGCGACCCTGAAGGTTTACAAGGGCGCCCCGCATGGCCTGTGCACGACCCAGAAAGAAAACGTGAACGCCGACCTGCTCGCTTTCTTGAAGACCTAAATGCGAAAGAGTGGCGCGGGCTTGCTCATTCGCCAGGTCCGCGCTCAGAGAGATGCCGCCGAAGCAATTCTACCGGGCATTGAAACCTCGCTGGATTGATCGGCAGGGCCAATTGAAAGGTCAGGCAGCAGGGTGATGCCGTTCTGAACGGGAGGCTCATACAACATGCAAGCAACAGAGGAATATATCGGAAGTAAACAGCCCAGCGACATTCGCATTCCCGAGGCAAGAACTCGGGAAATGCAGGACGCCCTCTCACGGTACCGACCGATGTTGCAGAGAAGGGCATATCAGCAACTGGGCAATGCAGCCGACGCGGAGGATGCGGTTCAGGATGCGCTGCTGTCGGCATACAAACACTTGGACCAATTCAAGGGCCAGGCGCAAGTGTCGACGTGGTTACACGCCATTGTTACTAATTGTGCGCGGATGCAGTTGCGCAGAAGGCCACGCCAGCTCCACCTGTCGCTGGATGAACGATTCGGAGACGAGAAGGAATTTTGCTTGTCAGACCAATTGCCGGCCAGCGAACCAAGTCCTGAAGATGAGAGCCGCAACTTCGAACTGCACAGAAACCTGCTGCGCTTCGTAGCACAGCTCTCGCCTCCGTTACGTAAGGCGTTCCAGCTGCGTGAATTGGACGGCTTGAGCACGAGCGAAGCAGCGCACGTTCTGGGAGTAGCAGACGGAACGGTGAAGGCCCAGCTCGCATGGGCGCGCGCAAAGCTCAGGCGGCTTATGAAGAGAACGCTCGATGCAAAGCCTGGTTTAGCGTCTGCGAATTGACGACGGGCGAAAATTGACGAACTGGAACGGCAAAACCGGCCAAGGAAGCCTCCGAAAAAGGAGAAGCTTTAAGGTAAAGGCTAGATCGACCCGCGCGCAAACTGCGCGTGAGAACACTTCAGGAAGAATCCGCTCTTGAGTTCATCTTCTTTTGCGCGAAATTCCAAGTTTCTGCGTGCGAGAGTAAAGTGTCGTACGTTTCATTCCCAACAGAGCCGCCGCACCTCTCGAACCGTCGATAATCCCGTTGGTCTGCTTCAGCGTCCTGCAAATGAGATCGCGCTCAGTGTCCTCCAAAGTGATGTGTTAGTTACGAGCAAACGCTTCGTTGTCACGGCAATCTCGGGAAGTGGTGGGAACGGCGAGGAACACAGGGAAGGGAAGGACACAGCAAGGAACGAGCAGTCACAAAGCGGGGTCGTAGTTCAGCTGAATGAGGATGTTGGTGATCTTGCGCCGATCACACGAGTGATCATTCGATATCCTTGTCCTTTTGGCCGGCATCAGTGCGAGGTTTGGTTTTGAGACCTGCTTCGTCGCAATTAGGTCGTTCCGGCCAGCGAGACGGAGGCGGCAGCCGGAATCAGCCATGGGCAATGAATGTAGTCTGCAATTCGGTCAATCTTCTGGCCGATCGCGTTCATACGAATGGCCGAGTAAGACGTCCATGTGTCCGCACCACGTTGAAGAATAATCACCACCGGTTCACCGTCCAGTTCACCCAGAGCCAATTTCCAGGGCCAAGGCCAGCGGTCGTAGTTGAAGAAATACGGCGCATCCGCAAACTTCCCGGCAAACCTATCGGCAACGCTGAGTCGCGCGTCGGCACTGATCAGTTCGCGCACCCCGTCCCAATCGCGTCGATTAAATCGATCCACATACAGTTGCATGATTCGTGCCAGGTCCGGGTTCGCCGTTCGAGCCGACTGCGGAGCAGGTGACGAAGCCAATTTCGTGCGGCCGCGGCTGAGGGCTGCCTTGACGCCTCCGACGGTGGTATCGACCAGTTCCGCAATCTCCTCCAGCGAGTAGTCAAATACGTCCTTCAATAGAATGCATGCGCGCTCCTTTGGAGGGAGGGACGCCACGAGCTGTTCAACCGCTTTGCCGATCCCTAGTGTGGCTGGCTCGACTGGCAACACTGCTTCCGGCATCGCTGCAGCCGCCTCGGCTTCGTCCCGCACTCCCTTTCGCCGCAGAAAATCGATGGAGCGGTTGTGGGCGATTCGAAACAACCACGGCTTCAAGGGCCGGCTCTCGTCAAACTGATCCAGCTTGCGGTACGCCTCGATCAAGGCCTCCTGTACCACGTCTTCGCCGTCCATCACCGAACCCGTCATGCGGGCACAGTAGCGATGCAGGCTCGGCCGAAGCACGGAGATAGTCTCCAGGAACGCCAAGTAGCGGGCGTCGACAGGGCCTGAGGCTGCGACGAACTGATCCGAGTCCATCATCATCGAGAAGCCTTTTTCCGTTCCCCTTTTTCTTTCTGGTTGGGGCGCCCCTTACCTGTCTCAATCAAGCTCCTTAAACTGCCGTTTATATAAGAGCCCCAAGCGTTTGAGCAGACGTTGAAACATTCATATTCGGGAACTAGACCCTCGTGAGTGAAACGGAGTTGCGTTTTGTTGTCTTTTTTAGAGACGTCGAAAATGACCTTTGTGACCTTCCACTCGGTTTTGTCTTCAGTGAAATTGAAATAGTTGTCCAAAACGAGCCAGACGACTCTTTTGCCGGGGGCGAATTCGGTTATTTTCATCCTGCAACGGTGGACGTCTTCGTGGTGATATGTGAACTCAGCCCCAAGTTTGTCGGTGGCGCCTTCAATTTCTTCTGACCACCATCCACGTACGTTATTGATGGCTTTGAAGACCTCTTCTGTGGGCTGGTCCACCGAAAGGGTAGTAGTGAAATTCTGATTTGTCATGATCGTCCCTCTAAGCGAATGCGTCTGGCTGAGCTTTACCCGTGGTGATCAGCTGGCGCAAATTCCCGTTAATGAGGGTGCCCCATGCGTTCGAGCAGCTACCGTAGCATTCATATCGAGGCACCAGGCCTACGTGAGTAAAGCGGACCTCCGTCTTGCCAGCGCTTTCAGAGATATCAAAAACAATGTCCGTGCCACTCCACTCGCTTTTGTCTTTCACGAAGTTAAGGTCGCTGTCTAAGACGTGCCAAACGACTCTTTTGTCACGAATAAATTCTGTGACCTTTTGTCTGGTACGGTGAACATCTTTGTAACGGTAGGTGAACTCGGCGCCGAGCTTGTCGGTATCGCCCTCGATTTCTCCTGACCACCATCCACGTACGTTGTTAATCGCAGCGAAGACGTCTTCGGGAGATCGATCTACCGAAATGGTAGTAGTGAAGTTTTGATTTGTCATGACTCACTCTTCCGTGCTTTCCGTTGGTAGTTTGGCATACCCGGCACGGCCAAATCCTTGCCGTATTGACCTTTAGTGTGGCAAACACCACGACTCTTTGATCTTGCAAAGCCGCACAAGCATCCCTTCATATTCCTTGGTAATAGCATCCCTTTCCGTTACACCGCGAAACTGGACCATGTATCCATGGGGGCCATGAAGTATGAGAAACGGATACGGAGTGTCCGGCCAGCGCCCATGCGGGCTGAAGTAACGCAGTTGTTCGGGATTTGGTGTTCGCCGCCCCTATCTCTTCATTGGATACATTAGGGGCGTAGTTCATCACGTGTGGGACGTTAGCGGTAGCTATGTTCTCATTTTCATCCGGATTCACATAAGTCCTGAGGATTGGAGACAGCATGCATGAGACACCGGCTCGTTCCGGCGCTTTGTAATAGCGTGTCTTGTAACGTTCCTGGATGATTTTCTTCAGTTCTTCAGGCGGAGTTCCCTTCGCCTGCATCTCCGTGGCATCAAAGAAGACCCGCATCTGTGCCTTGGTGCCCGCTTCATCAAAGGAAATCGGGTAGAGAATATCGTCTCGATACTCCCCCAGGGGCCAAGTCCCCCTGAACGTATCATCGCCGGTTCGAGCAACAAGGGCGTGGAATCCATTCGTGCCTTTACGGGCGACTTCAAAGCCCTTGTCAGGGTTTAAGACATATACTGTCGCATTGTCTCTGAGGTGCGGTGGCAGAGCGCTGAGCGCCAGCTGGATTTCCAAATCTCGGGGCAACGGCTCGAGTTTCTTGGGGCCCTCGCCATTTTGCGCGCTCGCTGTGAGCGAGAATAGTAGAGCAAAAACTACCGAAGCAGTCAGAACCTTTCTCATTTGAGCTCCTTTAAGTTTCAACTGCCGTATCGAATGTCCAATCATTTCTGTCGCTACTTCACGGAGCTACGCGACCTTCGTCGCGCTTTGCGGCACGAAAGCTGCGAACTGGCGCTCGAGCGCCTTGGCTATGCCGGCGCGCCACCCCTCCGCGATCGACTGGGACACGGGATCGGGGAAGATGTCCTCTTCGCCTCTCTCCAGGCCGTCGAAGATGCCTCGCGCCGCGGACTCGGTCGAGACCTTGGGTATGTCGAACCCCCGGTTCATGTCGGTGTCGACGGGGCCCAGGAAGACGGCATGAACCGTCACGCCCTGCCTAGCCAAAAGGGCCCTCAGCGATTGCGTCATGTTGGACGCCGCCGCCTTGGAAATGGAGTAGCCGGGTATGACCGGCAAGGGTGCGAGCGCTGCCAAAGACAGATTGTTGACGATGGCTCCGTTGGAGCGCCGCAGCAGCGGCAAGAAAGCGCGCGTTACCTTAAACATTCCGAGGAAGTTGACCGCCAAGTGCTGCTCGATGGCGTCAGAATTGATCAGATCATCGTAAATAGCGATGCCGGCATTGTTAATGAGGGCGTCGAGGGTGCCGACCTCATCGACGGCCCGCTGGATCTGCGAGAGGTTCGTCACGTCCAGCGCCAGTGGCGTCACACGTTTGTCAGGGTGTTGCAGTGTACTGCGCGTCCCCGCATATACCCTCTTTGCACCCCGTCTAAGCGCCTCATCGACGAGGGCCCGACCGATGCCTCGGTTCGCGCCGGTGATCAAGATTGTCTTGTTTTGGATGTTCATACGGTTCTCCTTTCGATCGTTGTCCTTTCTATTGGCTATTACGCATCGCTTGCCGGGGAGGATACGTCCCACAGGAAAGATTTTGCTTTTTACCCTGTTTCGGCTTCTCGAAGTCGCACCTCAGCGTTCTCGTCCCTGCGGTATCGTTTTGCCCAGCGGAACATGCCTCTGAGTGGAGCGATGATTGTCCTTCCCAGTTGGGTCAACGAATACTCGACGGCAATGGCCTTCGATTGCGTCCCACGTCTGGCGATTAAGCCTGCGGATTCGAGATTGCGAAGAGTTCTGGTGAGCATTCGTTGTGAAACGCTTCCCAGTTGGCGGCGCAACTGCCCGTGTCGATAGGGCCTCTCTTTAAGAGAAAACAAAATCTTCGATGTCCACCTACCGATGAAGACCGAGGGAGCCATTTTCGATGCTTGCATCGTATTCATAGTGTTGTGCCTCCTGCGAAAACGTCTCTGTGAAATGACCCGTCTTTGTTTCGCGCTCAGCATCGTCTCAGCTTGACAGTGCTCGGGCGCTGGGCGCAATTAGGAACATACGTGTGCCTACGCATGAACTGGAGCCAATCAGAAAATGGCCGAGGATGAGCAGAGGCGGCAAAGCTGACGATCTACGGGGCGTTCATCGAGGGCGATCTAGCTAGACGTCCCGAAACACCTCGCCCGAAGAGTTCACGAACTCTATTTCAATCCTCAGCATGAGGAGTTCAAACCTCGAACGACGTGGAGCCTGTCAAATGCGTTCACCTCTGCATTCAAGGAACTGGACCAGATTCCGCAGTTTAAGGCCACTGCGAAGCTGGGTGGGTTCCTGGAGGCGCGGTTCTCCGGGTCGTTCTAGCGTATGGGGCGGTATCGGCCGACCGCTCCTTGCTTAATCCACTGACGAGCATATCGGAGGGTCGTTTTGCGGTTGAGCGGTTTTGAGTGGTGCAAGTGTTTTATCCTACCTACAGAAACCTTTCCTCTTGATCTTCCAGCGGGCAAGAAAAACCAACAATGGTGCGGGGACAAGGAATTTGCATCTCCGACCCCCTGGTCCCGAAAAAGGGATTAGGTTGTCGTGCTGAATGTTTTCGATCTCACACAGTGGTGCTTCAACCGTCTCATTCCTGCCGCATCATCCCAGTTTGGAATATTTGTAAACCCTCGAATGGCAACCCTCATCAGCGTGTCACTTCGTTTTCCGCTGGTTAAAACGACTGCCTTGGGCGCAGGCCCACATGCTCTAAACGCTTTCGTCGTTCTGACGACTTCTCGGAAAAGCAATAGCTTGGGGAGTCTGCTTTTCGCTTGACCAAAACTCCAAGGGCTCGAATCGGAGGGGTCTTGACACAGCCGACGAGTGCAAGCGGCAACTTACGTTGACGGCAAGCGCGCACAGTGTAGCGAATGCTCGTTCTCGCTGGCGACGTTTGCTTCTTGGCCATCTCGACCTCGTGTTACCGCCGTGAAAGAACGGCGCATACACGACTTTAGAGGGCTTACAAAGGCGGACGACCTCTAAGTCGTTGGAAATCTCCGGTAGCCGGCGCAAAACCGTAGCGTAATCCGTAGTGCGGTCCAGCGGAGATGGAGGCAGGAATCAATGCTGCGATCCTCACATGGTGCCGCTAATTTTTGAGATTTGGAACACGAACGGGGCAAACCCGCAGCCTCTGTCGTGGCAGCGACCACTTCACTCGTAACCGACTGAAACATACAAGGAACGTTTTAGTAAGGCTCGGAAACAATTGCACGATGACAGATCTAGAAGCGCCCTGGCTGAGCCTGCGCCACATCGCCCCCGCTGGGGACGATGAAGGCATCCACGCGCAAGCCATCGGGCAGTTGGGAACCGAGATCCAGTTCCACCAGGGTTTCCAGAATTTTCGTGTCCACCTTTTCTGTGGGCTCGTCGGTGCGGACGTTCTTCGGCCCCAACTGCTGTCCCACGCGCACCACCCGCCCCCAGAATTTCTGTTTGCCGAAGGCGTCGGCGGCGACGTAGGCCTTCTGTCCCACGCGCACCTTGCTGACGTCGGTTTCATCCACGTCAACGCGCACCCTCAGGATGTTACTGTCTCCGATGGTCAGGATGGGATCCGGCACAGTCGAAGAATTCGAAACGCTTTCTCCACTGCGGTGATGCTTACGCAGAACAGTTCCGTCGATGGGCGAGCGAATGAACGTCTTGTCGTATTTTGCCTGCGTCTCGTCCAACTGCGCCCGCGACAATTGCAGATCGGCCTCGGCAAACGAGCGGTCCTCCTCACGCGCACGATCATCTACCAGGGAATGTTGCTCGACGGCAGACTGATACTTCGCTTTGGCCACGTCCGCCTCGCGGACGAAGCGGTCGAGTTCTTCGCGTGAAACCACTCCTGCGGAAAACAGCTCCTGCCGCCGGCGTAATTCGTCTTGCGCATTTTCCATTACAGCCTTCGCCTCGCTGACCGACGACCATGCCGCGTCCCGCTCCTGCCGCCGGGCGCCATTATTCACTTTGCGTAATGTCGCCTCTTTTGCCGCGACGCTCGCGCGGGCGGACTCCACCTGCGCCCGGTAGTCGGCATTTTCCAGTTCGGCGAGCACGTCGCCGCGGTGAATAGCGTCACCCTCTTCAACCTTCACGAGTTTCAACCGTCCACTCAACTCAGACCCAATCTTGATGTCTTCCGAAGAAGGCTCGACCCTCCCTGGACCCGCGATGGGCAAGGCCTGAGGCGCGATTGTCAACGCCGTAGTGGCCTCTGATGCCTGATGCGAGCGTCGCGATGCCAGCACCAACGAGAGGGTCAACAGAAAGGCCGTGAGGCCGATCAGCAAAGTCATGCGATTCTTCAGAAGACTTCCGATTCCAAGATTGCCTTTCATAACCTTCTCCAGTTGTACTTTGTATGTTTTGTGTTCCCTGCGACAAGTTGGGAGTTTGTTGACCTCCCTAAGCGAAACTCACAGCACCGGTGCCCATTCCCTGCACCAACAATCCCGCCGGCACCGGCTCAGCTTCCGAAGGCCGTGCAATCACCCCGTCTTCGATCCTTACAATACGATCCGCGAAATCCAGCACCCGCGAATCATGCGTAACAATCACGACCGCCCGCCCCCGTTTGTGCGCCAGATCACTCATCGTCTCCATCACGTTGCGACCGGTGTGCGAATCCAGCGCCGCGGTCGGCTCATCCGCCAGGATGATCGCGGGATCGCCCGCCAGCGCCCGCGCAATGGCCACGCGTTGCTTCTGCCCTCCGCTCAGGTCGGCGGGAAAGGCTCCATATTTCGCACCCAACCCAACCTGCTCCAGCAACTCCTTGGCCCGCTTCTTCGCTGCAGCAGCCGAGACACCCTTGAGATCAAGCATCAACTCCACGTTTTCTCCGGCGGTCAACGTGGGGAACAAGTTGAATCCCTGGAACACAAATCCAATGTTCTGCAAGCGAATCCCAGGCAATTCTTTCTCCCGCAGACTCGTGACTTCGGTCCCGGCAATGCGCACGCTGCCGGACGTCGCCGTCAAAATGCAGCCCATGATCGAAAGCAGCGTAGTCTTTCCGCTGCCCGAAGGGCCCATCAGCATCAGCAGTTCGCCCGCATGTGCGTCAAGATCAACGCCGCGAAGCGCGAGCGTCCCCGCACTCCCCTCAGCGTAGTTCTTCGTAAGATTGCGAACTGCAATTGCGGCTTGCATCTGTCTATCTCCCTTTCAAAATCCCCGCTCATCCGAGTGAAGCAAGAAATCTGTAACTCTCCGCTTACGCCACGAACTCACCCCTTAAACACCATCGCCGGATCGATTCGCGTAACCTTGTTGATCGAAACCAGCGCCGCCCCGACGCACATGAGCAGCGTCACAAAAAACATTCCAACCGCCACGCTCGGAGGCATGAGTATCGCGGCACCACCGGCCTGGCTGGCATGCACCACAAACGCGCTGACGATCATTCCCAGCGCGTAGCCGATCACAGCGCTGATCGCCGCCTGCTTCATGATGACCTTGTAGACGTAGCTGTTGGGCGCGCCCATCGCCTTCAGCGTTCCGTACTCGCGGATGTGATCCATGGTCGTGGCATAAATGGTCTGCGCCACTACCACGAATCCCACCACCAACCCCAGCACCGCTGCGATCAGCACCGCCACCCCTGCGCCCGTGGTAAACATCCAGTAGAAGGTCGTCATATGACTGAACTCTCCGGTAGTGAAGACTTCCACATTCTTAATGTGATCAAGCAGTCCGCGACGTACCTGCTCAAGACTCGCTCCCGGCGCCACTTTCACCAGGATGAACAATGTCTGATCCTCCCGCATCCCGGTATAGTTTTGCGCGTTCTTGAAGGTCGTAAAGACATAGGGAGATGTCGTGAACGAACGAATCCCGCGCGTAAAGCCCACCACACGCGCACGATGCCCTCCAATCTCGAAGACTTCGCCCACGCGCGTCACCCCCAGCTTTTGCTTGTAGAGCTCGTCCAGAATAATTGCGTCCGGAGATTTCAGATCCTCGACGCGTCCCTGCACCAGATTCCACGGCCGTTCCAGATCGTCGTCCACGTTGATGCCGACAATCTGCACCGAATCTTCGCCTCCGTCGTGCCGCTTCCACTGCGTCCAATGCGCGATAATCTTCTGCGCATCCGCGACGCCGGGAACCGCCCGCACCTGGTTCAACTTGCGCTCGCTAAACGCGACTCCCTGCTCGACGTAAGGGACGTTCTTCGACGTAATCCACAAATCCGCGCCCGAGTGATCGATCAAGTTGGAAGTAGCAGTGGTGAACCCGAAGAACAATCCCAGTTGCACCACGATGAGCACCACGGAAAACACAATCCCGGTCAGCGTTACCGTGAGCCGCACTTTGTCGTGAAACAGATTCCGTTGCGCCAGAGGAGGCATGGTTTATTTCCCTCGCTTACCAAGACGCAACAGCCCGCGCAGCGTGATATCCAGCATCATCTCCGCACGATCCTTCAGTGGGCGCCACTCCACCCACGGATCCTTGCACTTCGCAATGTTCAGGGAAATCACGCCATGCACCGACGCCCACAGCGTCTGCGACACCAGCTCCGCGTCCTGTACCTCGTTGCGAAAACATCCCGCGTTGATCGCCTCCTGTACCGCCCACTTGAGCATCGCGTAGGCGTCCTTCTCGGGATTACCCATGATCTCCAGATCCTCTTCATCCGGCTCGTTGCGCGGATGCGGGGTCATGAACATGAACACATAGTGATTGGGAAAGCGCAGACCAAACTGGATGTAATTCCAGCCAATCTGCCGCAGCCGCTCGATCGGCTCCGCCGGCATGTCCGCGCTATGCATCACTTCCTGCAAGCGCGCAAAATCCTGCCGGCACAGCTCGTGGAAGAGTTCATTCTTATCGGCAAAGTGGATGTAGATTGCCGTGGGCGAGTACTCAATCTTCTCCGCCACGCGCCGCATCGATACGCCCTCGTAGCCCTCGGTGACGAACAGCTCGCGAGCGGCGTCGAGGATCTTGTCCCGCGTTTCCGACTTCTCGCGTTCCCGCCTTTCCTTGACTCCCATAACGGTGATTCCTTAGTTAACGCTGGTTACTTAACAGTGTTAATTTACTGTGCATCGTTCATGCTTGTCAAGAGAATTCGCGTGCGAAATCACGGAGGATGTTTCCCAGATGCTGCCTGTTTGGGCTGTAGCGCGGTCTTTAGGGGAACTGTCCGGCTCGAGGCCAGCTTCCGCGATTTGAACCCGCGCCATCCAAAAAGTCTTCGTGTGGACGGGATTTCGAACCCGAGACCTCCGCCATGACAGCATCGGAACTACATCAAGGCGACGTCAATGCGTATCGCGTTGTGTATCGCGATCTGAATTTATCGATTCCGCCAGGGCCCGCTCTATTCCCATCTACCAACTCTAGTTCTAGAAGGGGGAAAACCACTTGCGCAGTGGAAGTCCACACTCCTACTTGGCCGCTTGCTCCAATTGCTTCAGCTCTTTCCCCAGCATCATCTTTTTCTGCTCCTTCGATAGCTTGGGAAACAGGAACGAAATCTGTAGCCGCATGGTCCAGGCCGGAGCATTCGCGGGATTCACAGCGTTGCCGTAGAACTGAGCGAGGAGGCTCACCGGCTGCGCCCCGAACTTCGTGATCCGTCCGATGCCGCCGCCAACTGGCACCGTCCACACGTTGCCGCGGCTGGCTTCCCAGTTGGCGGTGATGATGGGCGCCAGCCCGATGAACCAGCCTTTTTGCAGGTTGTAGTTGATAAAGTACTGCGTCAAGAACTGATTCACATCGGGACGGCTGCCCGAACCCGCCACCGACCAGACATTGTTTGCCAGCACACCCAGCGTCCAGTGGCCCGGTTGTGTCAGGGCAACGATGGATGGCCCGGTGCCTAGCTTCTCCTGTCCCAGATACGTATTTGTTGCTGTGGGCAACTGGAAGATCGGTCCAACTCCCCAGATCAACTTTCCCGGCTTCCTGGGTGAAATGAAAAATGTCGGTTGCATGTCTCCCAAACCGTACTCTCCCGTTTCGGGAGTTCCCGGTGCGTTCGACACGGGCTGGTAGATGATCGGCGTAATCCAGCGGACGAGCAGGTTCCAGTCTTTCGAGATTCCAATTGGTATCACGGGCTGAATATTCAACACGTCCTGATTTCGGTAGCCGGGATTCACTCCAAAATTGGTGTTGTTC
>WNFP01002596.1_pt1 | contig 17827 bp, 15 predicted proteins | sample 5400201 | NCBI WGS metagenome assembly WNFP01 (sample SAMN13153355, study PRJNA577476) | soil metagenome | isolation source: 115 cm saprolite under Madrone tree | place: USA:California | collected 2016-06-14 | reverse complement strand
GATGTCGTAAAGGCTCGGCTCATACCGCACCAACTGAGGAGGCCCACCCGAAATGGGAACCCGCATCAAGTTGGCTGGCTCAGACCAGCTAAACAACTCGCTCTTGAGGGACGCGTGGTAGAAGATCGAAGCGCCATCCGCGCTCACGCGAGGCAGGACATAATTCTGCGTTCCCTCAACGATGGTTTCGGCAGTGCGCTTGTCCAAGGCCTGTTTGAAGATGTCCCACTTGCCATTCCGATCCGAAAAAAATAACACCGCCCGGCTGTCAGGCGTCCAGGCAGTGGGGAAATCATTCCGATCATCGGGGGTCAAGCGCCGTGGCATCTTCAGCCGTGCTCCGTTTTTTTCAAGCTCTCCAACATAGACGTCAGCCTGAGAGGTTCCCTTCAAGAAAGCGAGACGACTGCCGTCTGCCGCTACGCTGAGACCGGAAAGCGTAAAACCAGCCCAATTGGTGATTCTTCGAGGATGACTTGCGGCTTGCCCGGTCCGGGCATCAATTCTGATCTCCCATAAATTGGCGTCATTTTGCTTCGGTGGTGGTTCGGACACAGAATAGATCATGCGTCCGTCCGGCAGAAGACAACCGCTTGTGAACCTCGAGTCGGAAAAAATGGTGGTGGCCTGGCCCGTTTTCACGCCGTGCGATTCGATCGTGAAGGCCAACTCGCCTGCGACGGAATGGCCTCTCGCGTACGCAACACGCTGCCCGTCGGCAAACCACAGTGGCCATTGAAAACTGTCTCCTTCAGCGCCGGCAACAATTGGCTGCGGTTCCTCTCCATTTGCACCCATTAACCAGATTTCTTCGCCGTTGCCGCTTGTAAACGCGATGCGGGATCCGTCCGGCGAAGCGGACGCCCCTCCAGCATCCTCGCGAAGCCGGCGCGGCGCACCGCCCAGGATGGAGATGGACCAAATGCCGGACACATTGTCTTTCGCATCCGCACCACTCGCAAGTAGGGTGGTTCCCTCAGGAAACCAAGAAAGCCTGGATATCCTGGAGCCGGCTGAAGTGGACAAAACGTGCGTCTTTCCCGTCCCGATAAGTCGCAAGTTGAGGCCGGTCTCGTCGGCGTAGGCAATGTACTTACCATCTGGCGAGATGGCAGCAGCCGTCGTCGCCGGTGATTCAAAGGAATTGCTAGTGAGTTGAAACTGCTTCAGTTCAGGCCGCCGCCACTCCATGTGGCCCCAGAAGTACCACCCGAGCACAGCCAATATCAGAACTGCTCCTACTGCACCAGCAAGGACTTCTACCCATCGCAACTTTTGTACCGGTACAGCAGGGAGAGTCCCCGTGGCCTGCGCTGCAGCCGCCCCGACTGTCGGCGCCCCAGCCGTGACCGCAAGCACAATTCCCGTGTCCCGTTTCAGACGTCTGAGATCGGCGCGCATTTCGGAAGCAACCTGGTAACGCAACTCCCGGTCTTTCTCCAGCGCCTTGCTGAGGATCCGTTCCAATTCGGCGGGTAGTTCGGGATTCAGACGAACCGGCGAAGTCGGTGCTTCGTGGAGAAGGGCGTCAAAAAGGGAAGCAGTAGTGTTGCCGACGAACGCTTGGCGGCCCGTGGCCATCTCATATAGCACAGCGCCGAAAGAGAACAAGTCGGTCCGGGCGTCGAGTTCTTGGCCCCGCGCCTGCTCGGGAGACATGTAGGCTGCCGTGCCCACGGCCATGCCGGGGCTGGTAAGGTTCGACTCCCCAATCCAAGTCGGTGCCGCTGCAGCCTCAGGTGATATTTCTCCCGTCGCCAGCCACCCAGCCGACAGTAGCTTAGCCAAGCCAAAATCCAGAATCTTCGCCTGCCCCCGCGTCGTAACGAAGATGTTCGCCGGCTTGATGTCGCGATGGATAATGCTCTCTCGGTGCGCCGCGTCCAATGCGTCGGCAATCTGGATCGCGAGGGCGAACAACTGGTCAGTCGCAAACGGCCCGTGCAAGGGCGGCCTTGGAAGGGCCCGTCCGCGGTGGGCAATCCATTCCCGTAGCGTCCGGCCTTCCAGTAACTCCATCGCAATAAAGGGCTTGCCCTCGCATTCGTCAACGTCGTAAATCGTGCAGATGTTCGGGTGGTTCAGAGCAGATGCCGCTTGTGCTTCACCTTGAAAGCGACTAAGGGCTTCGGGATCCTTAGCCATTTCATCGGGCAGGAACTTCAGAGCAACGAAACGGTGGAGCTTCAGGTCCTCGGCCTTGTACACCACACCATGACCACCGCCTCCTACCTTTTCGAGGACGCGGTAGTGCGAAATTGACTGGCCGATCATTGGGCTGAAATCCTACGGCCACAGGTGGGGTAAGTCAACGTGGGCAGATGACTTAGCTGCCACATTTTGATCGTTTGACATATTCCGGAAACTCGCGTCGACGATTCTTGATGAATGGTCGGCCGGAAGTTAACCGCGGCGCACCGGGCTTCACGGGTGGCTTGCAGGATCTTGAGAGGGTTTTGTTACACGCTCTTAGAAGCTTTCGCGTAACATGGCGAAGGCTATGGTAACTCCACATCAAGGGCGTAGATCTCGTCCGTACTTACGTCGCGGTGTAGTCCAGCGTACGACGCGCCCTATATGGACTGAAGCGATCCAAGGTCTCTAACGCTAAAGACCGAAAAAGCCCTGGAGGCATTGTCAAATTTCTGCAGCCACCGAGCTGCGAATGCCCACCTTGAACCTTAAATTTCGGAACATGACAACGCGAATAGCTTTCTTCCCACTTTTCCCGATTTGGCGGATTTTCCCCCTAGCGTTATAATACGAGGTTACTTCGCGCCCTAGCGACGCCGCTGTATTCCCTGACACCTCAGGAAGCGGCGCAGACCGGCCGCGACAGAATGGAGATTCATGAAGCCCGGTATTCATCCCGATTATCACGCCGTTACCGTCCACTGTGCCTGTGGGAACAGTTTCCCCACGCGCTCGACGATCAAAGGCGATATGCTGCGCGTCGAAATCTGCTCCAATTGCCATCCTTTTTTCACCGGCAAGCAGAAGCTGCTCGACACCGCAGGCCGCGTCGAACGTTTCACCAAGAAATACGCCGACGCCGCTGCGAAAACCGCCGCTGCCAAGAAGTAACCGCGCCGCTGCGTTTCATTGGCTTTCGATTTCTCACAACCCAGGACAGCCCCCAAGTGGCTGTCCTTTTTCTTGGTCTTTTGTAGCGGCGGTTTTATCTAGCCGCCGTCGTTCTTTTTCTTTCTTCCTTTCTTCCTCTCCTAACCCTCTGCGCCTCCTCTTCTCCTTCTCTGCGTTAAAGTCTTTCTTCTCAATCCTTAAACCCAAATCCCCTCGCACCCTTAACTCTCAACGTTTTTTATTCCCCGGCGCCGTGTAGAATGATTCCCGACCGTGGCTACCCAATCCCGCATGTTCCAATCGCAAAACCCCGACGAACTCGTCGAGTCCGCTCCCCCACGTGTCACTCTTCGCAACGCGTTCGCGCATCCTTTCGATTCCGCCATCGCCGCCGCACGCACTTGCTACTCCTCCCGCCTCATCGGCCCCGAAGAAGTCAACGACAAGCAGCGCCTCAACATCGGTGCTGCCACTTTTTTCAGCGGTCATCACACCGTCTACCAGCACGCGCATTTCGAATTCGGCCTGGAAAACATCAGCCGCCAGTTCGTCTGGTCCTTCCTCCACGCCCATCCCTTCTACAACTCCGAACAGCAATCGCAGCGCTACGTCCGCATGGACCGTACCCAGGCCTACGTCCCGCAACTCTCGCTCTTTTTCGACGCCGAATCCCGCGCCATCTACGAACGCGCCATCGCCCGCGCCTGGTCTTACTACCGCGAACTCTCGTCTCTTCTTCTTCCGCAGTCCCGCGAAATTCTTCTTGATATCTGGCACGTCGGCCCCATGTCCCATCCCAAGCGCGTGCAGAAAATCGAGCGCTCCGCCGAAAAACGGGCCATCGAAATCGCTCGTTACGTTCTCCCCGTGGCCGCTTTCACCACCATGGTGCACACCGTCTCCGGCATCGTGCTTCACCGCCTCTGGCGCATGTGCGCTGCTTCGGACACCCCCAGCGAAGCCCGCGCCATCATCGGCGAAATGGTCGCTCTGGTAAAAAATATCGACCCACAATTTTTTGATCGTTTCGGAACCGAACCGCTCGACGAACTTCCGGAGTTTAAGATTGATCTGCCTCGCCCCACGCAAAGCGATCAATTCGCCAAAGAATTCGACGCACAACTCAACGGCCGAACCGCCGCGCTCGTCGACTACTCCGCCAATGCCCCCGCGGTCGTAGCGTCGGCCTATCGCGCCGTTCTCGGCCTCTCTGCCGCTGATTGCTCCGACGAGGAAGCCATCGACCGGCTGCTAAATCCCGCGCGCAATCTGTATCGCCTGGAAACTCTAAATGTCGGCGTGCATGCGCCAATGATGCGCGCGCTGCAGCACGCCAATTACACCTTCGCAAAGAAACTCAGCCACACCGCCGACAGCCAGGACCAGCGCCACCGCATGATCCCCGGCTCTCGCCCTCTGCTCACGCTAGCCGACACCCGCGAACCCGATTACATCACCCCCGCGCTGCTCCGGGACAATCCCCGCGCCAAAGAAGTCTACGATCGCGCCATGCAAGACGCCTGGCACGCCAAAAATCAACTCCTCGTTCGTGGCGTCCCGCAGGAAATCGCGCTCTATCTTTTGCCCAACGCAAAATCCATTCGCCTCGTCGAATCCGGTTCTCTCCTCCATCTCCTCCACAAATGGACCATGCGCACCTGCTTCAACGCCCAGGAAGAAATCTACCAATCTTCCCTGGACGAAATCGCCCAGCTTCGCCAAGCCCATCCGCAACTCGCCAAATACATCGGCCCGCCCTGCTATCTCCGCGCCGGCGTCGCCACTCCCATCTGCACCGAAGGCTCCCACTTCTGCGGCATAAAAGTCTGGCTAGACTTCCCTAACGTCACCCGCCGCATCTAGCCCACTCGGCTTCTCAACTCGACCGCCCCGATGCGACAACTCTTTTCCCGTAGGGTCTGTCTCTTTCTTTATTTTCCGACCTCCGTGCCTGCTCTTCTCTTCCTCTGCGCTATGCCTTTCCTTATCCTTATTCTGTTCCTCGCCAATTCCTGTCATCATTCGCAAGTATGAAACCCGCCTTCAGCATCCTTCTCGCAACGCTGCTGTTATTTCCGCCCAGCCTCCCGGCCGTAGAATTTCCCCTCACGGACATCGCAATCCGCGACGCCTATTTCCTGGGCGAGCGCAACGACCAGAAAACTTTGGAATTCCTCAAGCTCTACACCCACACATTTCCCCTTCCCGACAAAGGCCCATACATCTCGGAAATTCATCTGCTCACGCCCTACGCGCAAATCGTCTCCAATTCCAGCCGGCATTCGGTCGGCTACAGCGCACAGCAAGCCGCCGCCGACTATCATGGCCGCGGCGACACGCTGCTGCTGCAGATTCGCATCGAATTAACGCCGACTTACACCTACGACGATGCCGTGCGCACCGCCAACGACACCGCTGGCGAACTCAATCGCCAGCTTTATCCGGAAGACTTCTGGCAGGCCTTTCAATTCAAACTTTCCCAGGATGATAAACCGTTCGAACCACGCGCAATGCTTTCCGATGCCATTGAAGCCACGTCATCGCCCTCAGATCGCTCTGCGACCTTGCGCGGCGCCATCGTCTCGTTGGAATTCGAAGCCGAACCCTTCGAACCCGGTTTCGTCCAGGTCGAAGTCATCGCCCCCACCGGCCAACGAGCCACCACCAAATTCGACCTATCCAAACTCCGTTAGTCCCTTCTGAACTCCTGGCGTTCGGGAGAACGAATCGATCAGGAGGGATCTTTCCGTTCTGTGAATGCTTTTGACGAAGTGGGGGCCAATTTCTTGATGGAACCAAAACCGTGCCGCTGATTTGGTTCAGAGCATTGACATGCGTTTGGGTCAAAGTCGGCGGCTTTAACCTCTACCTAAGATTGCCGGGGACTCGTACTACCTCACCAGGCTTGATTGTGGCCAGAACCGCTTTGCAGGCTGCTATATGTGGGAGCAGGTCTGTTAGGCGGTTGGACTTCGCGCGGAAGATGATCAGGGCAATTTTTCTGTCGCCAAGATTTTGTTCCTATTCGAAGCCTTGGTCCGCCGTAAGCAAAACCTCGAATTTGGCTGACTCGGCAGCCTTTAACAGTTCACCGTTTTTTAGCCCGGCGAAGCCAGCATATCGCGCCGTCTGGCAGTCGTGTTCAGGGAAGGAATTCCGGAGGCGTTCATCCAGGCATTCGTCCATGAGAATCCGCATCTACGCCCGTGCGGACAAAAGTTCTTTTGCTTCTTCTAAAGCCGCGATGGCCATTCCGCGGGAAACGGTAGGAAAGCCTTCTAGGAATTCTTCGAGAGTCTCCCCGCCTTCCAAGTAGTCAAATAACGTCTGGAGAGGTACTCGGGTCCCTCGAAACACCGGGGTTCCTCCGAGAATCTCGGGATCTTTGACGATGACATCCTTCATCGCGGGCATAATTCTCTCCATCGTCAGCGAGTATATCATCGTCCTTGGTGTTCCGAGCGGCGGTTGCAGTCTTCTATCCTCCCTCTGAGTACGCCTATCAGCCCCTCAAATTTGGCCGTGTTTACCGAAAAATTGTCCATTCCGTGTCCAATGCCGTTGTTGGTTTGCTCTGCCTTTCCTGGGGACCGAAGGGAAACAGCAAACTAAGTTCGAAGGCAAAGGCTGCGTGGTTCAAACGGCCGATCGCTACGATCGCCACCGCAACGTTACCGGCCCATCCATGGGATGCACAATCTCCGCAACCGTCCGCCGCGCCTCAATCAAATTCGCCTTCAACGCGAAATACCACTTAGCCGGACGGTCTGCATCATCAATCAACATCAGCCGTGGATTATGCTTCAATCCTTCGGCTTGCTTGATCATCGTTTCCTGGTCCTGCTTCAGAAACGTTTCCGCGAACACCCGGAAGATCGTCACTGGCAACGGCACATTCCAGGCCGCCACAAAATCAATCCGGCTCAAATCGCGCCGCACCGGAGTCACCGTGGTCAAGCTTGAAAACCATAATTTACCGCTGCGAATCTCTTCCGTCCGCATATTTGGCAAAATAAAATCAATGGTCGTCGTCACCGGTGCGCCGGTCATTTTCTTCAACAATTGGTAGGGCGCAGAGTTGGTGCTCGGCGAATGTGTGCTCATGCGGAACCCAAACGGAATCGGCTCAAACTGTTTGGCTTTCTCATGAATGCTTTTCTTGCTTCGCCAAAACCACGATTGATGCACAAATGGCCCATGCGCCGGATCCATCAAGCCGATAATTCCCTGATCAACGTGTGAAGGCAAATCACAAGCCAGATGCGTGATCCGGTATCGCTCACTGAATGTAGCCAGTTTCGGCGCAGCAGGAACGGTGTCTGTCGATCGAGGCGACGCTCCAGGCATATACACCCAAATGTAGCCGTCATGCTCCTCGCATGGATAATGCCCGGCGAAAATCCGCTCCACCTTCAGCTTGTCCTGACGAGTCAGCGAAGGAATCTCCACACACTGCCCGCTGCACCCGTCGAACTTCCACCCGTGATAGCTGCACTCCACGCTCTTCCCATCAAACCGCCCATAGGAAAGCGGTATGCCCCGGTGCGGACAAGCATCCCGAAAAGCAAACGCCGCACCTCGATCCGTCCGCCCAAGCACCAGAGGCACTTCCAGCAGCATCGCCTTCACCAGCTCCCGCCCCCGTATCTCCACACTCCGCGCCGCCGGATACCAAAAATCCCACAAAAATCCCGCATCCGCAGCGCGCTCAGTCTTTTGCGCGGCCTGCACGTCAGCAACAAGATTTTCTTCCATCGCCATTCTGAAAGCCTTGGTAGCGGCCGCCTTCCTAGGCTTGCGGCTGCGGAATCCTAGTACACGCCTTCATCTTACAGCAACCAGACAAAACGCGATTTGCAACGGGAACGTAGTCGGCGATATGCTAAAGGAAGCAGCCATGAGATTTTCTACCTTCTATTAGCATTGCCTTCCTGCAGCGGCCAGATAGCGGCAGCACTGCTGCTTTTTCTATCGACTTTAGTCCATCAGCACTCGCCCACTTTGCGCGAGCTGTAACAAAGCACCGAAAGGAATTAAGAAATGGCAAGTCTCACGCTCTCTGAAAAACTAGATCAGCTTGGCAATCGCTATGAGGAAATGACGCAGCAGCTTTCGACGGCTGAAGCCGTCTCAGACTCCGCGCGCTTCCAAAAACTTGCCAAGCAGCACTCCGAGCTCGCGGAAATCGTCAACAAGCACCGCGAATTCAAGCAAATCGAAAAAGATCTTGCCGGCGCGCACCAGATGGTCCTCGAAAATGAAGACCCGGAAATGAAGCAGATGGCGCACGATGAAGAAAAGCAATTGCTCGAGCGCAAGGAAATCGTCGAACGTGAATTGAAACTTCTGCTGCTCCCGAAAGATCCCAACGACGATAAAAACGTCATCGTGGAAATTCGCGCCGGAACCGGCGGCGACGAAGCCGCTCTGTTCGCGGCCGAACTTTTCCGCATGTATTCGCGCTACGCGGAAACGCAAAACTGGAAAGTGGAAGTCCTGGAAAGTTCGCCGTCGTCACTGGGCGGACTAAAAGAAGTCGTTGTCGCCATCGCCGGTAACAAAGTGTATTCCAAGCTGAAGTACGAAAGCGGCGTACACCGCGTGCAGCGAGTCCCCGCGACGGAAACCCAGGGCCGCATTCACACTTCTGCAGCCACGGTCGCCGTCCTCCCCGAAGCCGACGACATCGACATCAAAATCGAAGCCAAGGATTTGCGCATTGATACCTTCTGCTCTTCGGGACCGGGCGGTCAGTCCGTCAATACCACTTACTCCGCCGTGCGCATCACTCACTTGCCCAGCGGCCTGGTAGTCTCGCAGCAGGACGAAAAATCGCAAATCAAAAATCGCGCCAAGGCCATGCGGGTTTTGCGTTCACGCCTCTACGAAATGGAACTCGAAAAACAGCAGGCCGCTCTCGGCGCCGAACGCCGCGGACAGATCAAAACCGGCGACCGCTCAGAAAAAATCCGTACCTACAACTTCCCGCAAAACCGCGTTACCGATCACCGCATCGGTCTCACGCTGCACCAGCTAACCGACGTCATGGAAGGAAAACTCGCTCCTCTGGTCGACGGTCTCTCCGGTCACTACGAAGCCGAACGCCTAAAGCAAGAACTCGCCGAGGTTTGAGAAAACACGACCGTCACAGTCGATTCGTCATTCCGAGCGAAGCGACGAGCCTCTCTTCGCATTCCTCGCGAATCTCGGCGCACTTCGCGTCTCTGCGTTATCCTTATCTTCTCTGACGCATGGACATCCGCACCGCACTCAAACAAGGCATAGCGCAACTCCGCGCCGCAAATGTTTCTTCGCACACGCTGGCCGCTGAACTTCTTCTCCTCCACGCCACCGGCCGCACACGCACATCGCTCTACTCTCATCCCGAGGACCAGCTCACCGAATCTGAAGCGCAAAATTATCTTTCGATGATCGAGCGCCGCGCCACAGGCGTTCCAACTCAGCACCTGACCGGCAAGCAGGAATTCTGGGGACTCGAATTTGAAGTCACTCCTGACGTATTAATCCCGCGCCCGGAAACCGAGCACGTCATCGAAGTTGCGCTCGACCGACTCGCATTGCGCGATCTTCGCGCGAAGCAAACACAGAACATGACCGGCGAAGGCTTGCTCATCGCCGACATTGGCACTGGCTCCGGCTGCATCGCCATCGCGCTTGCGAAAGAATTTCCCCAAGCAAATATCTACGGGCTCGACATTTCTCCCGCCGCACTCGCCGTTGCGCAGCGCAACGCCACCCGCCTCGGCTTCTCCAATCGCATCACACTCCTCGAATCCAACCTGCTCGAAAAACTCTCCGTTGTAACAGCGCAGCCTGCTGCACCCTTGCTTGGCAGCCAGGGCGGGTCCGAAGCTCACAAGTCACCGCTCACCAGCCACCAGTCACCACTCTTCGATCTCATCGTCAGTAACCCGCCGTACGTCGCGCGGCGCGAAGCGGCGACTCTTACGCCTGAAGTTCGTGACCACGAACCCGCGATCGCTCTTTTCGGCGGCGAAGAAGGCTACGAACTCTACGCCAACCTGATCACCCAATCCGCTGCACATCTCAAACCCGGCGGCATTCTGGTCCTCGAACTCGGCCACGATTCCCTCCCCGCTGTCCAGCCGCTACTGGAGGCACCCGTGTGGGTAAACGCCGGAACCACCAACGACCTCGCCGGAATCCCTCGCGTCCTCTCCGCCGAAAAGGCTTGCGAATCACTTTTGAAAGACCTAACCTTAGGAGCGAACTAATTAATCAGTTCGGCTCATGAGGAAGATCTGCGTATGAAAACGAAACCAGTTTTGCGAGTAGTACCTGCACTTACTGCGAGGACTCAACTTGGGCAGATCCTGAGACGCGTACGGCAGAACAAAGAGCGCTTTGTAATCGATAGACGGGGCGAGCCTCAAGCAATCATCATGAGCGTCGAAGAGTATCTGCGAAACTTCGCGAAGCCTCCCCTGGTTCTACAAAAGATTCGGCGCGCCGCCAAAACCAATGGCCTTGACCGTATCCCATTGCGGACAATCAATCTTGAAATAAAGCGGCATCGTCGCGAGCGCCACGGCAAGAATGATTAGAGCGGTACTGGACACGAACGTTGTCATTTCCGCTCACTTGAATTTCGAGGGCCCCGCATCACTCATCTTGGATTTGGTCTTTTCCAGGTTTTTTCGATGCTATGTCTCCGAAGCTTTGTTGGCGGAGTATGAGCAAATTCTCAATCGCCCACAATTTGGGCTTGCCCGCCGGAATATTTCGAAATCGTTGCGGCTGATCAGAAAAGCAACAATCCCGGTTGTTCCGAAGATCAAGCTTGACGTGACCAGCGATCCCGACGACAACAAAGTTGTGGAATGCGCTCTCGAAGCGCGAGCGGACTACATGGTTACCGGCAATATGCGCCCCTTTCCCAAGCGGTTCCAGGACATCCGCACAATTCTTCCCCGACAATTCCTCACAATCCTCGCGTCCGAACCAAGCTGATCGCCGAGCATGGCCTCCATTCCGGAGAACCCTGCCAATGAAAATTGCACTTTCGCCTATTGTTCGATACGCGGGCTGGGCGTACGCTTGTCGCATGCCGGAATTGGCGCGATTTCGAGCGAAGCATGGCGATTCGGCGGCACTGCCTGCGGAAACTACTATTTTGCATGTGGATATGGACGCGTTTTTTGTTTCGGTGGAATTGCTGGAGCGTCCGGAATTGCGCGGCAAACCTGTGGTGGTTGGAGGAAGGCCAGATCAGCGTGGCGTGGTTTCTGCCGCGAGTTACGAAGCGCGGAAATTTGGAATTCAGTCGGCGATGCCGCTTCGAACGGCCGGGAGACTTTGTCCGCACGCGATTTTTCTGGATGGCCATCACGCGAAGTACGGCGAGTGGAGCGACCGCGTGGCGAATATTCTGGCGAAGTTTTCTCCGATTGTGGAGATGGTTTCAATCGACGAGGCGTATCTGGATTTGGCAGGGACAGAACGTTTGCACGGACCGCCTTTCGCTGCGGCGCACAAATTACTGCGCACCATCACAACGACGACCGGGCTTCCCTGCTCCGCGGGGCTTGCGTCTACGCGACTGGTGGCAAAAGTTGCCAGCGAGCAGGCGAAACCGCGCGGACTGCTTTGGGTAGTGGCGGGGCAAGAGCCACGATTTCTTGCGCAATTGCCAGTGCGCAAAATTCCGGGCATCGGCGAAGTGACCGAGCGTGCGCTGCGCGCGCTGGCGATCGAGTACGTTCACGAGCTTGCCGATTACCCGCAAGAAAAACTGGAAAAAATATTCGGGCAATGGGGCACGGCGCTTTATCGCAAAGCGCGCGGCGGAGATTCGTATGAATTTGTTCTGGATGCCGAGCCGAAATCGATTTCGCAAAATCATACCTTTGGCGAAGATACCAGCGATGTCGCGGCGATGGAATCCATGTTGAGCCATCTTTCGCAAAAAGCATGCAAGCGATTGCGCGAAGCCGGACTTTCTTCGCGCACGTTGACGATTACGATTCGCTACTCGGGTTTTGACACTTACACCCGATCGAAGACTTTGCATGATCCCGTTCAATTTGATGCCGATGCGTTCGCCGTTTTCCTTTCACTGTTTCGCGAGCATCGCAATCCGCAACGTAGAGTCCGCTTGATCGGGGTTGCGCTCGGCGGACTGACGCACGGAAGCGCACAGCTGGATTTGCTCGATCCGGGACGGCGGGCAAAGCTGGATAAATTGTCGCGCGCGGCCGACGCTTTGCGCGATCGCTTCGGATTCGGCAAGATTCAGTTTGGCGGATCGCTGCGCAAAGACCCGTGAAGTCGAAAGCGGTTCGAAGCTGCGCGACACCTGCTGTTGGCTCCGTACAAATTGTTCACCGCACGCTGCCATGAGAATCGCTGGCTGCGCTACACTGATTGCATGTCCACAACCTCCGCCACCCCGCCACCGATACCAGCAGGAAAAAAACGAAAAATCCGCGGCGATGGCTTGTGGGACCGCATCAGCGAGGGCAAGGAGCTGAGCGATTTGTGGGCGCAGTTTTCCGCTGACGCACAGGCCAGTTACGGCTTTTACGACAAGGATGTGGACTGGAAGAGCATCAACGAACTGCCGCGCTGGAAGCGTCCGCGACAGGTAGCCAAACAGATTTTCTGGGCGATGTTGATGAAGATGGCGCCGGCACGCCGGGTTTTCCTGTTTTTTGCGCTGGCTCTTCTGCTGCTTTCCGCGCTGGTACAGGAAGACAGGAATCTTATTCAGTTGATTGCGGCGCTGTGTTTTCTGCTGCTGCTTTCACTGGAGCTCGCCGACAAAGTAACGATGAAGCGCGATCTGGAAATCGCACGTGAAATTCAGAGCTGGCTGGTGCCTTCGAAATCCCCGGGAGTCATCGGCGCAAACCTGGCGTTCCATACGCGGCCGCAGAATTCCGTTGCGGGCGATTATTACGACGCCTTCTACCCTTTGGAGGATGCTGGGCAGGGCGGAAAATTGTTTCTGGCGATCGCGGATGTGGCCGGAAAAAGCATACCGGCGGCGCTGTTGATGGCCACGTTTCAAGCCAGTCTCTATACGATCGCGCGGCAGGGAGTGCCGCTCGAGGAATTGGTGCTGCGGCTGAACCGCTACGCGTGCGCGCACAGCCTGGATGGAATGCGCTTCACCACGGCGGTGCTTGGCGAATACGATCCGGCGACAAAGCGTCTGTCCTACGTGAATGCCGGACACAATGCTCCGGTCATCCGGCGGCGCAACGCCACTGTGAATTCCGGAATCGAAAGACTGGAAGTGGGCGGCATGCCATTTGGAATTTCGCTCGAGGCCAAGTACGCGACCGGCGTCGTCGATTTGGCGCCGCAGGACGCGCTGATTCTTTTTACGGATGGCGTGGTCGAAGCATTCAATCAAAGAGGCGAAGAGTTCACCGACGAGCGATGGACCGCCGCGATTGGCAATTTGCCGGACGTGGATGCGCAGCGCTCGCTGCAGTTTCTGATGCAGCGCGTGGATGAGTTCGTGGGAGCCACGCGGCAATCCGACGATATTACCTGCCTGGTTCTGCGCTGCGAATAGCAGCTTCTTTGATTCATTCCACAAGCGCATAATTTCCTGATGCAGGCGCGAGAGCTGGCCAATTCCATTTGTGACGCATTGCAGGACGCCGGATTCCAGGCGTTTCTGGTGGGTGGATGTGTGCGCGATCTGCTGCTGGGACGAGAACCCGCCGATTACGATGTGGCCACCAGCGCTACTCCCGAACAGGTGCTGAAACTTTTTCCAGACGGCGTAACAGTTGGCGCGCAATTCGGAGTGATTTTAGTTCCGCGCGAAGGCGTAAAGGTGGAAGTAGCAACGTTCCGTTCGGATCTGGGTTATACCGATGGGCGGCATCCAGACCAAGTGGCCTTTGCAAGTTCTCCGCAAGAGGATGTAAAGCGGCGGGACTTCACGATCAATGGGCTGGTCATGCGGCATAACACCGGGGAAATACTGGATTTTGTTGATGGGCAGGCGGACCTGCGAGCGGGCATCATCCGGCCAGGTGTCCCCGGAAAGGATCCGCGACGAGCTGACCAAACTGTTGACGGAAGGCGCAGCGAGGAGCGGATGTGAGCTCTTGGATTCGTGCTGGCTGCTTTCTATTGTCTTACCTGAGATTGCCGCAATGAAAGGAGTAGAGCAGCCGCCTCAATATCACCCTGAAGGGGATGTGTGGATTCACACACTGCTGATGCTGGAAGGACTGCCGGCAGGCTGTTCAGCGATATTGGCCTGGGGCGTGCTTCTGCATGATGTGGGCAAGCCAGCGACATTCCGTTCTGCGAAAGAAACCGGCGACCGGATTCGCTTCGACGGGCATGCGGAAGTGGGGTTGGCCATCGGGAAGCAGATTTTGGGGAGATTGCGATTTTCGAACTACGAAACAGAGCAGATCCTTTCGCTTGTGGAACACCATATGAAGTTCAAAGATGTTGCACGCATGCGACCGGCGACGCTCAAGCGGTTGGTACGACTGCCGCGGTTTGAGGAGCATCTGGCACTGCATCGGCTGGACTGCCTGTCGAGTCATCGAAACCTGGAAGCCTACGAATTCGTGATGGACTTCCTGCAGACGACGCCGCCAGAAGTGGTTCGACCAGCCAGGCTGGTGACAGGAGAAGATGTATTGGGTTTGGGATATAAGCCGGGGCCGATAGTCGGAAAGATTCTTGCAGCCGTGGAGGAGGCCCAGCTAAACGGAAAGCTGGCGTCGCGGGAGGAAGCTATCTCCTTTGTGCACAGTAAGTTCCGGCAGCAATCGGAGAAATTGGGGAGATTCAACTGAAAGGGCCGATGAGACCGTGCACCCGGACGAGATGCTCTATAAGCTTAACAAAATAATTAGTTTAGTGCGATTTTTGACAGGAAGTAGAGGGCATGATAAAGTCTTAGCATAATGTACTAAGATTTTGTGATTTAGATCACTGCATTCTGCGGTACCCTTTTGGTGGCGACTGCATCTAAAGATTTCACAGGCGGATTTCGATTTTGATTCCGCCTCGGAACTGAGGAACCTAATGGCTGAGAAAATTGCAATACCGAATCAGTTGCCAATCTTGCCGGTCCGAGACACGGTGCTGTTTCCGGGCGCGGTGCTTCCGCTGACGGTCGGCCGCGAAAGCTCATTGGCGCTGATCAATTCATTGCAGGGCGAGGACAAAGTCCTGGGAGTAGTCGCCCAGCACGATCCGCGCGTGGAAGATCCTGCGGCGGCGGACCTGCACAAGGTCGGCACATTCGCCAAAGTGCACAAGACCGTGAAGATGCCCAACGGCAACGTGGTCATTTTTCTCGAAGGTCTGCAACGGTTTCAAATCAATGACCTGTTGGGTCTGAAGCCCTTTTTGACGGCGCAAGTCGAACCGATGCCAGACATTCTGGGTGAACAGGACAATGAACTGGAAGCGTTGCACCGCAATGCAGCGGATTTGTTCCGCGACGTGGTGGGACATTCGCCGCAGTTGTCGGATGACCTGCAGCAGGTGGCGGCAAATATAGACGACCCGGGTCGGCTGGCCGATTTCATTGCCGGCACGTTGCCATCGCTTTCGACGCTCGTGCGCCAGGAACTGCTGGAGACGGCGAGCGTGCGCAAGCGCCTGGAGTCGTTGATCCGCGAACTTTCGAAAGAACTTGAAGTTCTGGAACTGCGCTCCAAGATTCACGAGCAGGTGCAGGAGCAAGTGAGCCAGAACCAGCGCGAATACCTGCTGCGCGAGCAAATGAAGGCAATTCAAAAAGAGCTGGGTGAACATGACGACGGCGCGGCGGAAATCGACGAGTTGCGCAAGAAGGTGGAAGAAGCCGGGATGACGGCGGAAGCCAAGAAAGAGTGCGACCGCGAGCTGAAGCGTTTGGCAAAGATGACGCCGGCTTCGGCGGAGTACATGGTGTCGCGAACGTACCTGGAATGGATGACGTCGCTGCCCTGGGCGAAATCTACCGGCACGCAAGCGGAAGAGATCGACATCAAGAAAGCGCATGACATTCTGAACGAAGATCACTACGACCTGGAAAAAGTAAAGGAACGGATTCTGGATTACCTGGCGGTGAAAAAACTGCAGCCGGGAATGAAGGGGCCGATCCTTTGCTTCGTTGGACCTCCGGGCGTGGGCAAGACTTCGCTGGGAAAATCGATTGCGCGGGCCATGGGCCGCAAATTCGTGCGCATTTCGCTGGGCGGCATGCACGATGAAGCGGAAATTCGCGGACACCGCCGGACCTACATCGGTGCGTTGCCGGGACAAATTATTCAAGGACTGAAGCGCGCGGAGTCGAACGACCCCGTTTGCATGTTGGACGAGGTCGATAAACTCGGCCGCGACTTCCGCGGCGATCCTTCGGCGGCGTTGATGGAAGTGCTCGATCCGGAGCAGAACGCGACATTCCGCGATCACTACCTGGATGTGCCGTTCGATTTGTCGAAGGTGATTTTTATCGCCACGGCAAACTGGATGGATCCAATTCCGGAGCCGCTGCGCGACCGCATGGAGATCATCGAGCTCCCCGGCTATACGGGAGAAGAGAAGATCCACATCGCGAACAAATACCTGATTCCCAAGCAAGCCGCGGAACACGGAATAAAACTCGGCGAACAGATCGAGTTCACCGAAGAAGGCTTGAAGGAAATCATCCACAGCTTTACGCGCGAAGCCGGGGTACGCAATCTGGAACGCGAGATTGGAACGATCACGCGGAAACAGGCGCGGCGCCTCGCCGAAGGCAACACCGAGAAAATGATCGTGACGCCTGAGATCGTGCGGGGATTTTTGGGAGTGCCGAAGTTCCGCACGGAACGCGAGATCGACGAACGCGTGAAGCAACCGGGAGTGGCGGTGGGCCTGGTGTGGACGCCAGTGGGCGGAGACATCGTCTTCATCGAAGCGAGCCGGATGCGCGGTGGAAAACAATTCACAACCACAGGACACCTGGGCGAAGTGATGCAGGAGTCCATGACAGCGGCGTTGACGTGGGTTCGATCCAATGCGGAGAAATACGGAATCGATCCGGACTTCTTCCGTAAACAGGATATCCACATTCACGTGCCATCGGGCGCGGTGCCGAAAGACGGTCCGTCGGCAGGAGCGGCGATGGTGACGGCGCTGGTGAGCTTGCTGAGCGGTCGGCCGGTGCGCAACCGTCTGGCGATGACCGGCGAGATGACGCTGTCCGGAGTGGTGCTGCCGGTTGGCGGCATCAAGGAAAAAGTGCTCGGTGCGAAGCGCGCGGGCGTCAAGGAAGTGCTCCTTCCGGCCGACAACGAGCCAAACGCCAAGGCTGATCTCCCGCCGGAACTGCTCGGCGACTTGAAAATCACCTACGTGCATACGCTGGACGACGTGTTGCAGAATGCGCTGGAGAAAGAGCCGATAGCGCCGCCAGTGGTGCCCTCAGCGGGATCGAAGTCGAAACCAGCCGGCGCAGCGGATGCTCCTCGGGCCGTGCACTAAGACCAACTCGAAAACGGTAAACGACTAAAAGCGGGGGCGCGAACATCGCGCTCCGCTTTTTTTTGGTGTGCCGAGCAGGGTCGATTGCTTGGAGGTGCAAGTCCTCTTCACAAAGAGCATGTGCACTACTGGTGGATGAACCAGAACCAGACATTCCGACAAGAGATAGAAGGCGGCTATCTCTGGTCCCCCAAAGCGTAATCTGATGAAGTCAAGAATCCCTTTTGTGAATTTATGAGAGAGGTTCACCTGGCGACCTGAT
>WNFP01001598.1_pt1 | contig 17829 bp, 15 predicted proteins | sample 5400201 | NCBI WGS metagenome assembly WNFP01 (sample SAMN13153355, study PRJNA577476) | soil metagenome | isolation source: 115 cm saprolite under Madrone tree | place: USA:California | collected 2016-06-14 | reverse complement strand
GCACGATTAGGCACCAACTTTCGCGCTTATCGCAAAGTGGCATAACTTCCACATCGCTGCTGGTAACGAGGCTTACGAGCGCATATAGCGGATTGTTGGCCGGAAGGGGATTCATCGACATCCGGGATCACGGGGAATTCTTCTCGTCTCATTCGCCTCGGCCGCGGCAAGCTTCCGGTCTACGTGTGGTTCTGAGCGCGGAGTACCTGAATGCAACAAACATCGCTTCCCAGCAGCGACTCCACACGTAGGACAGGGGACGGCAGTCAGCTGCTTTAGGGTCAAGTCTCTCATTCTCATTCCGATAACGTGCCATAAAACGAGCAGTAAAGCTGTTCCATTTGGCACACTATACGCACGATCTGGTAGACGCTAATCCAATAATCGTTGGGAGTAATGCCAGTCACTAGCTGGCGGACTCAATGCGGCGTCCAGATGCAACGGAATCGGGAGATTCATATTTAGTCGCGAAATTGTGAAGCTAGCGAGGGACCATCTTCTGCGTATGTCACTCAAGCCATCGAGAAGGCAAACAGGGGCGAAGACTAATCCCGAGTGTTCCAATTTGAACAGCTTTTCGCCATATCTTATTGCACCCTCTTCGCGACGAGAATGGGCCTACCCACGCCGGACCTGAGAAAGCTGGACTTCTATGGCCTGTCGGGATACGGTCCATTTGATTTGTTGGTACTTGGAAGGGAAGCTCTCGCCGAGCGTAGAATGTGAGATCGAGAGCCATCTGAATCGATGCCGTGATTGCCGCCTCATTTTGGAAGCCGCAACCAAGAGCTTGGGTCAACATGTTGGGACGGTCAGGGCTGCACGCTACAGAGTGAGGTATGGCAACTGATCACCGTGCTCCACTGTAGCGAGTCACCTTTCCATCCACCACGTTCGCCACGTATCGCCCTTCGCTGAGGAACTGCATAACCTTTCTGCCAGACCGTGCCAACTGCGCCCAACGGGATTTGGTATCAGGATTCTGCTCCAACCCACGCATCTCTGTCCCGTCGAACACGAAATCCACTTGACGCAAACCGCGCTTCGGAGTCAGTCGAACAGAGTAACGCTCCGTGCCTAGCACGACGACCTTGGCGTTCTCGACGAGGGCTTGCCGCCAGACATTGACTAGCGTTTGCTCGAACGAAGGGTTCATTGCGCGTTCTGATTCCAGCCTCGTCACACCGCACTTTATGGATAGTCTCGGAGCAGGAGGTCACCATTCGCTGTACGCCAAGCCGTTGCTACCGACCCTTTGCGAAGCAGTATAAACGTCAACTATCGCGGTGCTCGATTGCCCCGGGCTCAGCACCACGCTGTCGAATTGTGGTGCCCAGTCCTTTTGCCGCGGGAAAGGGTCCGTCGGGATCTCTTTCAAATAATGCTTGTTAACCAAGTCTTGCAGCAATTGCAGCGGTTTCTCCGCGTCCAGCGTATAATTGTCTATGGCCATTCGGTAGTGACTCATTTTGATAATGCGTCTCCACCGGCCATTCGCATCGTTTGCAAATGCTGTTGAAGTATCTGTAGAACCATACTCCAACTTCGCCGATGGTTTCTGACGAGTCAAAGTCAAAGCGCCGGGATGCGGGGCCGCGTTTTTTGTTGCGGGCGTCCACCGCTACTGCATCAACACAATAGGCACCAGTGCGCAGTGCGGTTCCATCAATGTGATTCTCTTCTCCAAGGACTCGGCATACTCTTTAAGGCGCTCGCGCTCCGTTGTTTTCCCTCGCGGCTGTTGCATGCTCCGCAAGGTCTGAATGCCGTTTTGAAGATATGCCTCTTGGCCCTGTTGGATGTCGTACATGCCTTGCTCTTTACCCATTTGCTCGATGGTGTATTTGGTCATCTGTGCAGAATACTTGGCCAACTCCGTTAGAGCCGCCGCAGTCGGGTGCTCCGTTGGGTCCGCCAGCGAATTCTGTATGATCCAGTTGACTTTCTGCACTGCCAGTAATTCTCTTTGTCGGCCAGCCCAGATACGCTTGAGCGCGTCCTCATTCCCTACTTCCTTCGTGCCATCCGCGTAGACAACCACATCGACCACGGCGTCCACGCCGGAGATGCCTTTGGTTTCGGGGACAGTCTGGTCTCGCGTGGTGCCCGCGGCGAAGATATTGTTGCCACGTTCCGCGCTTTCCTCAGATGGCGTGCCCTTTGCCATTTGGACTGCGATCAGCCCGCCCAGCAATTCCGACGATGACTGCAAGCCGCAGCACTGGTCGTCGTGCGTTCCGTCTGCGTATTTATTTCGGATTGAGACGTTGTACGCCGTGATGTCCTTGCCCGAGTTGTTGGTGAGATGTATGACAAGCATCTTTGGCTCCGCGTAATAATGCCAAGTAACCACCACGGCGGGCAACGTGTTCGGAATTTCGCTGTGGACCGTGGGGATCGGAGGAATGCCGTGTCCAGTGCCAGTGTCGTAAGTCGTAGTAGCTTGGCCGGAAGTCCGTACTGCGAACACAAGGCACAGTGCTGCCACGATTGTTGATTTCATGTCCGTGCTCCGAGCTTGTTCACAAACTCCTCATGCAACGTGACCTAACACAAGTGCAGGGTCGAATCACTCGGCGCAACTGGCCTCCCTGGACCACTGCGGCACGATCATTCAATACCCAAGCGATGCTGCATTTGCTCCAACGTGACGCCTTTGGTCTCAGGGTAGAAGAACAGCACCACGAAGAATTGCGCCACCATCATGGCTGCAAACAAAACAAACGGATAGGCGCCTGAAGATTTTGCAAGTTGCGGAAATGTGTAGGCAATCAGCGCATTCATGATCCAGTGTGAAGAGCTCCCCAGCGCTTGTCCTTTGGCGCGAACTCGGTTCGGAAAAATTTCGCTGATGTAAACCCAGATTACCGCTCCCTGTGAAATGGCGAAAAACGCGATGTAAGCCACCAGTAGCCACAGAAGAAAGCTCTGGTGACTCTGAGCAAAGAACACCCATGCCACGCCGGCCAAACATGCGGCCGTGCCTACCGATCCAATCAACAAGAGTGTCTTGCGTCCCAGCTTGTCAATAAGCGACATTCCCACCAGGGTGGCAAGCAAGTTCATGCCGCCGACAGCTACGGCTTGCAAATCCCCAGATACTTTGCTGAAGCCCGCGGCCGCAAAGATATCATTCAAATAGTAGAGAATCGCATTGATGCCGGACAGTTGATTGAACATCCCAATCGAAATCGCGAGAAAGATGGGCAGCCGGTATTTCCACGCGAATAGAGGCTCCGATGTTTGCAGCCGTTCGATATGAATCGAGTCGACGATCTCTTTAAGCTCGGCCTCCGGATTCTCCGCGCCCATTAATTGGAGCACCGAGCGCGCTTCGTCAACGCGATTCTGCGTCACAAGCCAGCGGGAACTGGGAGGAATGCCGAAGAGCATTACCAGAAAGAGAACGGCCGGAACCGTCGCCACGCCGAATTGCCAGCGCCATTCGGCTGCGCCAAATCCCATCTGCGCGATGCAGTAGTTGGAAAAGTAGGCCAGCAAAATCCCAATGACGATATTGATCTGAAACAGTCCCACTAACCGGCCGCGCAACCTGGCCGGCGCCAGCTCGGCGATGTAAACCGGGCCAAGAACGGAGGATCCGCCAATCCCAAGGCCCCCAATGAAGCGCGCGGCCAGTAGCGCATACCAGTTCCAGGCAAACGCGCAACCCAAGGCGGACAAAACATAAAAGACGGCAAGGATGCGCAGCGTCTCGCGCCCTCCCCATTTTTGACCCGGAATGCCCGCGGACATCGCGCCGATGATCGTCCCGATCAGTGCCATCGCGACCGTTAACCCGAGCTCGCTGGGACTCAACGAATAGATGGCCGTCAGCGAGTGCGTGGTTCCGGCGATGACAGCAGTATCGAAGCCAAATAGAAGGCCGCCGAGCGCACCAACCACCGTAGCTTTTCTCAAAGGAGCGTTCAGTTGGAACTCCTCTCGGTCGCGGAGTTTATGCCACGAGTCTGCAGCTTTATATCATTTTCTCTTCCCGCCCACTCGTAAAATCGCAGCGAGCTGCGCATCGGTTGAAGAGACGGTCAGAGCTCCGATTCGAACGCGCGGAAACGCCGCTCAAGTTCCCATTGCTGTCTGGCTTTTTCGTTGGACGCGAGAAAATCCGTGCACCGCGATGAAGATTTGTCTGCGCCCGGCGAATCCCCCGAACAAACAGTCACAACGCGAGTAAAAGCATCTGGCGCATTCCACAAACTTGTACCCGGCAAAAAACTATGCTCCACGCTTGTCCGAGCCATCCGCTTTAGGTCCGTATAGTGCAAGTCGTAGCTCTGTACCGCGCGCACGTATTCATGCGTCAGATCAATCCTCGAAACGCCTTCGTCGTCCGTTGAGAGCGCCACCGGAACCCCGAACATCCGGTACATCAAGAAGGGATGCTCTTTGCCGCTCACACCGAGGATCGTGTCATTGCTCGTCAAACTGATTTCCACCATCACGTGCTTCGCCGCCATTTCTTTCAAAAGCTCGTGAGGATGATTCTCATACATAACGTCCACGCCGTGGCCAATTCGCTCCGCTTGACCCTGCTCGACAGCCAGCCGAACGTGGCAGCAAAGTCCCTCGTACGGAACAAACCCTGGTGCAATCTCCCCGGCATGCAAACTTACATGAATCTTCGGATATAGCCCGTGCAGGAATCCGACCATGCGCATGTGCAGCGCGTAGTCATTCATCGCCGTGAAGCCGTCCTCCGGCATCACCAGATTGATGCCCACGAATCGCGGATCAGCCATTGCCGTCTCAAAGCACAGCAGCGTCTGCGCGAACACTTGTTCTTTGGGAAAGCCCCGAAGCACTTGGCAAAGATACCGGACCTGAACGCTGCACGCGGCAGCCGCATCCGTCTGCCCGCAGTGTTCGCGCTTCATGCGGAGCTCCTCAGCCTGGTCCAGGCCGGACTTGGCGAGCGCCACGTCGTCGTGCAATCCGCGAGCAAGCAATGCATCGCGCAATTGCCCGAAACCCTCGCGCCAGCCAATCTCTCGCGATATCGCCGCCGTGTGACCAAACTCCGGCGTATGCATCAGTTCGAGGTACTGTTCATTTTGCGCCGCCGCCCGCGTCGCGACTTCATCGATCCACTCGCCAAGATGCCGGTGATCCGTCCCCCCGAATTTTGAGAACGTATCGAAGAAATGATCGTGCCCTGTCACACCCGGCGAAGGTACAAATCCCCGCATTGAAAATGCATCCACTAGCGCGTCGTAAAGCTCCTGATCCTTGAACGCAGCTTCCGCAGGAACTTTGCCCTCTCCGCACCCGGCCTGTTCAGTTCCGCCGCTTGACGACCCTTGCGGCTTCACGAATGCAAGCTTAGCGACATCCACGCACAAACGATCTTCAGCCCCGGCGCGAATCCATGATTCCGCGTAAACCGCCCCGCTCAAATGATTGTGCAGGTCCCCGCCCTTCGGCATGCCCAGCAGAAAGTGACGAAGCTGCAACGGATTTTCCCGCGCCGCTTTCAGGTTAAGTTCCGCGCGCTGCTCCAAATTCGTCGCCCCGCCGCCCGAACGCGCCACTTTGGTTTGGCTCAACGCAGGCAACGTAAAAAGCAACAATAATACGAGCGCTCCGGAGATTCCAGACAGGCAGACCGTTCGCGATAGATTCTTCTTTGAGTTTTTCATGGAAGTTTTCTCCCGGAAGTTGCCGCACGATAGGCTTGCCTGCGGAACAATCGGATTCTGGTTGCCGCAACCTGTGATATAGAGTTTCCTCTGCGCGATGCACAGCATAGCAGGCCGATCAAGCAGATCAAGAGGCAGAGAATTTATGATCAAGCAACTTAAGCGGTTTGTTCTCGGTTTGATCGTCTTTGGTATTTATCCCGCGCTGCTTCGTGCCCAAGCCACAACAGAAACCAAACTACTCCCTATCAAGGTCGTGGTCGTCGCCATGTTCGAACGCGGCGAAGACGCCGGCGACACACCCGGCGAATACCAGCTGTGGGTCGAGCGCGAGCACCTCGACCAAATCCTTCCTCTGCCTGCCGGCTACCATCACGTCCGCCTCAACAAAGATAGCGTCCTCGGCATCTTGACCGGCGTCGGGACCGCCAAAGCCGCGGCCTCCGTGATGGCCGTCGGCCTCGACCCACGCTTCGATCTTTCGAAAGCTTACTGGCTCGTCGCCGGAATCGGCGGTGGTGATCCCGCCGATGTCTCCCTCGGCTCAGCCGTCTGGGCCGACCATGTTCTCGACGGCGATCTCGCCTATGAAATCGACGCCCGCCAAATTCCAGAAAACTGGCCCACAGGCTATGTCCCCTTGCGCAAAGCAACTCCCTACGAACAACCAGTCCGCGACCAACTCGAAGGCGAACTCTACACTCTCAATCCCGAACTCGTCGCTTGGGCTTCTCACCTCACGAAAGACGTTCCTCTTCCCGATTCCGATTCTCTCCGTATCTCCCGCGCGCGCTTCGTCGGTTTTCCGAACGCGTTGAAGCCCCCGTTCGTCACCCGCGGCGACACACTCTCGTCCAGCACCTTCTGGCACGGCTCAAAAATGGATGAATGGGCCAACGCCTGGATCCGCTACTACACCGCCGGAAAAGGGAATTACATGATCGCGGCGATGGAAGACACCGGCACCATGCAAGCCCTTACCTTCTTAAGTCAAGCCGGCCGCGTGGATCTCCATCGCGTACTCGTCCTTCGCGCTGTAAGCAACTATGACCGCGAGCCGCCCGGCACGAATGTAGCCGACAGCCTGAAAACAATGGTCTCCGGCAATTACTCCGCCTATTTTCCGGCTCTCGAAGCCGCCCAAATCGTCGGCGACAAAGTCGTCCGCGATATCGTCGAACACTGGTCCGAACGCGCCACCACGATTCCGCACTAACCTGCATTTCACGTCGGCCTCGCCCTGGAAAAATAGCATCCCCCGCAGGGGCGCCCCAGCTTGCCCGGGCGTCTGACATATGCACTCCAAACTTTCCCCGTTGACCTCTCTCCAAGCCCGTCCTATAGTGGCCCACCTTTTTATTTCAGAGGCATCCGTTTGCTCGACCGCATTTTTCATCTCGAAGAAAACAAGACCACCATCCGCCGCGAGTTGCTCGCCGGCCTCACTACTTTCATGACCATGGCCTATGTGGTCGTCGTCAACCCGCGCATTCTCTCTGAAGCCGGCATGCCCGTGGACGGCGTTCTTTTCGCCACTTGCATTTCCGCTGCGCTTGCCACTCTCATCATGGGCCTGTGGGCCAACTATCCCATCGCTCTCGCTCCTGGCATGTCCCTCAACGCTTACTTCACCTACTCCATTGTTCTCGGCCGCGGCGTTCCCTGGCAGACCGCTCTCGGCGTCGTCTTTCTTTCCGGCCTCCTCTTTCTTATCCTCACTCTAAGCAATGTCCGTGAACAAATCGTCAACGGCATTCCCAATTGCCTGAAGTACGGTACCGCCGCCGGCATCGGCCTCTTCATCGCCTTCATCGGCCTGCGCAACGCCAACATCATTGTCGCCAACCCCGCCACCTTCGTCGGTCTCGGCAAAGTTTCCGACCCGCAAGTGCGCCTCGCCGCTCTCGGGCTAGTTCTCATCGCCACCCTCATGGTCCGCCGCGTCGGCAGCGCCATCCTCATCGGCATAGTCGCCATCACCCTCGCCGGCATTCCTCTAGGCCTCAGCCACTGGCCCGCGCATTTCTTTTCGCTGCCCCATCCCGCTGGCACTTTCCTCAAGCTGGACCTGCGCGGCGCCGCAACCATCAGCCTCGGTGAACTCATCTTCGTCTTTTTCTTCGTGGATCTCTTCGACAACGTCGGCACGCTAGTCGGCGTCTGCGAAGAAGGCGGCTTTCTCCGCGACGGCAAACTCCCTCGCGCCAGCCGCGCCTTGCTGGCCGACGCCTTTGGCACCATTTTCGGCGCGCTCGCCGGGACCTCCACCGTCACCAGCTACATCGAAAGCGCCGCCGGAGTCGCCGCGGGAGCCCGCACCGGCCTCGGCAACATCGTCATCGCCGCCCTCTTCCTCGTCGCCATGTTTTGCGCCCCGCTCGTCGCCGCGATCCCCGCCTACGCCACGGCTCCCGCGTTAATCCTAGTCGGCGCGCTCATGTGTGGCGCGGTCGCCCGCGTCAAGTGGGACGATTTCAGCGAAGCCTTCCCCGCCTTCCTGACTCTCGTCGCCACCCCGCTCGCCTTCAGCATCGCCACCGGCCTCAGCCTCGGCCTTCTCTCCTTCACTTTCGTTAAACTCGGCACCGGCCGCCACCGCGAAATCAGCCCTCTCATCTGGATCCTCAGCGTTCTCTTCCTCCTCCGCTACGCCTTCCTCGGCTCCGAATAAACCAACTGGCGGACGGGGAAGACCAGCCTTCGGATGTCACCCCCTTGCTATTTTGGGTTGATATCTTACCCAAACGTATGCATACTCAGGTTAAATGTCTACCCAAGAAACTAGGGAACGGCTCGAACTGCTTCAGGGCACGCTGGATTTGCTGATCCTGCGCACGCTGATCTTTGGATCCCAGCATGGTCAGGGGATCGCACGTGCCATTCAGCAGACTTCGGAAGAAGAATTACTCGTGGAACACGGCGCGCTCTATCCCGCGCTCCAGCGGCTGGAGGAACGCGGCTGGATCTCGGCCAAGTGGGGAACCTCATCCAATAACCGAAAGGCCCGCTTTTATTCCCTGACCGCGGCCGGCCGCAAGCAACTGGTGAAGGAGACTACCAGGTGGAACCGACTGGCAGCGGCCATCGGGCGGATCCTGGACCCCGCGAAGGAGGACTAGTGCCATGCTTCGACGCAAGCGCAAGGCGAGCGACTTCAACGCCGAAATTCAAGCACACATACAGCTCGAGATGGAGCGCTTGCAGGAGCAGGGGATGAGTGAAGAGGAGGCCCGAGCAACAGCACACCGTTCATTCGGCAACGTTATGCATGCCGAAGAGCGCTTTTACGAATCCGGCCGCCTGCTCTGGTGGGATTATTTCCGGCACGACATTCGCTACGCCTTGCGCGTGCTGCGCAAGTCTCCGGGCTTCACCGCCGTCACTGTCTTGACGATTGCCTTAGGTATCGGAGCCACCACAGCGATTTTCAGCGTCGTGGATGCCGCGCTGTTGCACCCCCTACCGTACCCACAACCGGAGCAGCTCGTAAGCATCGAGGATGATCTTTCCGGTGTGGGCGCCCAGGACATCGGAATGTCCGAACCCGAGTGGCAGGATCTCCAGCGTTCCGGAATTTTCGAATACGTTTCGCCGACGTGGTTCGACGAAAATAATCTCACGGGCTCATCTCAACCAGCGCACGTCCGCATACTTCTTGTCGCGCCGAATTATTTTGCGCTGCTCGGCGTGAAGCCGCAGTTGGGCCGCGCCTTCAATCCCGAGGATCACTCGCCGGGACTTCTGGAGGAAGTCGTCATCAGCGACGGCCTCTGGAAGCGGGCGTTTGGGAGCGACCTGCATATTCTGGACAAAAGCGTGCGCCTCGATACGGACTTGTATCGGATCGTCGGCGTCATGCCGCGCGGTTTTGACGCTCCCGGCCGAACAGCGGAAGAAAGGAATATCGAGGTCTGGGCCGCAACCAGTTTCTACGGCACGCCTTTGCCTGACAGCCCGCCGCGGAACAGACGGTTTCTTCCGACGGCCGTCGGCCGGCTCAAACCGGGACTGACCACTGCCGAGGCGCAGAGCCGCGTAAACGGGTTGGTCACATTGTTGCAAAAAAAATTCCCCGGCGATTACCCGTTGCAAAGCACATGGTCTGTGCGATTAGTACCGCTGCAGGAGCGGGTGGTCGGTAATGTCCGGCAGTCGCTGATTCTGCTGCTTGGCGCCGTCGCATTGGTGCTGCTGATCGGGTGCGTGAACGTTGCCAATCTGTTGCTAGCTCGCGCCAGCGCAAGAGGGCGCGAAATGGCCGTTCGGCAGGCACTTGGAGCGGGGCGAAGGCGGCTGACAGCGCAGTTGCTCACCGAGAGTGTATTTCTTTCCTTGCTAGGCGGGATTGTCGGTTTGCTGATTCTTCTCTGCACGAAACAGTATTTGCTACGACTCTTGCCCGAGAGCTTTCCCCGGCTTACGAATATATCGATTAGCTGGAGCGTGTTGCTCTTTGCTCTCGTTTCATCTCTCGTCACCGGCGCGATTTTCGGTCTGGCTCCCGCTCTGCATGCCGGTCGGGTCGATTTGACGCATGCGCTCAAAGAGGCGGCGCGCGGTTCGACGGGATCCGGAGAACAAGCACGCACGCGCCGGATGCTGGTGATAACCGAGTTCGCGCTCTCTGTCGTGCTGATGATTGCCGCCGGCCTTCTTCTGCGCAGTTTCTGGGACTTGCTAAATGTGCGGCTGGGATTTAGTCCGCAGAACGTGGTAGCCGTACGCACCAGGCTGCCTGCCCCCAATTTTCCTAAGAACGACCTCTATGGCAACGCCGCTCAAGAGACGCCGTTCTTACGCGAAGTTCTTCGGCGCGCCAGAACTCTGCCGGGCGTGCTAGAAGTTGCTATCGGCGACACCGCGTCGGTTCCCTTGGACCAGAGTCTACGCGAGCTAAAAGTGATCTCCGAGGGCCAGTTCTTCCTGACATTCGAGGGACAGGGCATTCAGAGCGACCAGCCCGCCGCTGTCGAACGCTCCAGCGTCACGCCCGATTATTTCCATCTGCTGGGAATTTCGCTGCTGCGCGGCCGCTTGTTCAACGAATCGGATGACGACAAGGCGCCGCAGGTCGCAGTCATCAACGAGGCTTTCGCGCGGACCTACTGGCCAAACCAGGATCCCTTGGGCCGGAGCTTCAAGAGAAATCGAGCGGATTCTCCGTGGATTACCGTTGTTGGTGTAATCGCAAACGCACGAACAGAATCGCTGTCGCAAGCGGAAGTTCCACAAGTCTATCTGAGCTTGTATCAGTCCGCCTCTCGCCGGCTGGCGATCTTTTTGCGCGGACACGTGGACGCCGCCGCGATTCCAGAAGAAGTGCGCGAACAAGTGCAAGCCGTCGATCCAACGCTCCCCATTTCCGGCTCGCAGACACTCACCGAAACCGTGTCCGCGTCCCTCGCCGAGAGGCGCTTCTCCATGGAAATGATTGCCTTGTTCGCTTTGACTGCTTTGTTGCTCGCAGGCCTTGGAATTTACGGAGTGATTTCCTACATAGTAAGCGAGCGCACACACGAGATCGGGATTCGCATCGCCCTTGGCGCACAGAGAAAGAACATCCTGCAGATGGTCTTGCGTCAAGGATTAAGTCTGGCCATTGCCGGCGCCGCGGTTGGGCTTGTCGGCGCCCTCGTCGTGTCGCACCTAATGGCTGGACTGCTCTACGGCGTGAGGCCGACCGATCCTGTGACCTTTTCGAGTGTCGCGCTTCTTCTGCTCGGCGTCGCTCTGCTCGCTTGTTACATTCCGGCGCGGCGGGCGATACGCGTCGATACGCTGGTCGCCCTCCGCCATGAGTAAACTTGCGGGCCTGGATTTATGAATGTGGATTTTGCGGATTGAGGAGAGTCACTCGAAATGAAAACAATGCGATTTTTTTTGCTTTTGGCAGCATCATTTTCCGCTCTGTTTTCAAGCGGGCGGCCTGCTGCTCAAACTTCGGCTTCCGTCACTTTGGTAAAGGCTGGCCGGATGCTCGACCCCCGGACTGGGAATGTGCTTTCGCCCGCCGCCGTGCTGATTGAAAGCGGCAAGATCAAGGAAGCCGGTCCGCCTTCGAAAGTGCAGGCGGATGCGCCCGCTAACGTCAAGACCATTGACCTGGGCAGCGCCACCTTGCTGCCGGGACTGATTGACAGTCACACCCACCTTCTCCTTAACGTAATTGTGCCCGCGGAGCCCGAGATCGCGCGTTACTGGGCGTTTGTTCCAGCGCTACTGCTGGCAGTGGCGGCAAAATCGCCCGCCGAACGGGTGTTGCTCGGCGCGCAAATGGCGCGTGAAGATCTCGAGAGTGGTTTCACTACCGTGCGCAATCTGGGCCACTCCGGCATTGATGGCGATGCTGCCCTGCGCGACGCGATCAAAGCCGAACGCGTCCCTGGCCCTAGAATTCTGGCGGCCGCGCGTAAGCTCACGCCGCTCGGCGGCTATTTCCAGGCGCTCAATCCCGCTGTCGCCGATTCCATCGTGCAGCAGGAGTTTCTGCAGGTCGGGAATGCCGACGACGCACGACGCGCCGTGGATGAAGACCTCTTCTACAACGTCGACCTCATCAAGGTTGCACTCGACGACGACGGCATAGGGATCACTGTGCCGGTACTAGTGGCCATCGTCGAGGAAGCTCACCGCGCGCACAAAAAAGTGGCTGTCCATGCCCAGAGCAAGAGTGCCATTCAAACAGCGATTGATGCAGGCGCGGATTCCATCGAACACGGCAACGACGTGACCGATGACCAATTGAAGCTGATGCGTGAAAAAGGAATCTTCTTCGACTTCACGCCAACATTCTATGGCGGTTTTCTTCTGAAAGTTCTCGACGCCAGTATCGTGATGTCTCCGGCCTTTCGTTCCCAGTACACCAGCGGCGTTGAGCGCGGCCGGCAACGGTACGATGGTTTGGTTCAGCGGGTTTTGAAGTCGGGAGTGAAGTTTGCCGCCGGATCGGACATGTGCTGGTTCTATCCAGGAAAAACGCGCGGCCAAGCCACGGCAACAAGGTTTCCTGTTTTGCATGACGCCGGGATGCCGTCGCTTGACGTCATTCGCGCCATCACGACCAACGCTGCGGAAATGTTGGGCTGGCAGGATCGCGTGGGTGCTCTTGAGCCCGGGAAATTCGCTGACCTTGTCGCCGTTGCCGGGGATCCGATCGCTGACATTGCCGAGCTGGAGCGCGTTCGCTTCGTGATGAAGGACGGCCAGGTAGTCAGAAATGATCTTGCGTCGCATTAGGGCGTAACCTCTGCTCCCGGTACGGCCAAGCGCGGCGCATCGGTGAGTTGCAGGAAACAGATCAATCCAAAGGAGAAAACAAAGATGAAGCGGTCTTCGCTCATGCTAGTTGTGCTCACTCTGCTCGCTCCCACCGGCACGAGTCTCTATGCTCAGGGCCAGCCGCAGAATCAACCCATGGCTTCCGCGCGTTCTCGGGCGGACGAGACCCTCGAGTGGTGGAACCAGATCGGCAATAAGCTGATCGCCATGGCCAAGGATTTTCCTGAAGACAAGTACGATTTCAAGGTACAGAAAGACGAGCGCACCTTCGCCGAAAATCTTCTGCACGTTGCTGCCGTCGATTACGATCTGATCCGCAGGGTTTCCGAATCGAACATTGGTCCCGACTTTGGCAAGGACAAGCACAACCCCTCGCGTGACGCTTACAAGACGAAAGCCGATGTGGTGAAGCTCATCGAGCAGGCCGTCACCGACGGGGCGGCCGTGATCAAACAGCAGGGCGATGCCGGCCTGGACAAAACCACGCCATTTGGGTGGGAAACTGGGAGGCATGTGGTCCACAATTCCTATATCTGGATCACTGCCATCGAGCACAGCACCGAACACTTCGGCCAACTGGTCGTCTACTACCGCGCGAACAACCTGGTGCCGCCGGAATCGCGGAGGTAATAAGGTCCTTGAAAATTCCCGACGGCCATTCCTAACTCCCACATTGTGGCCAATCCGGAAGTCAACTGGCTGTTTCTAAGTGACCTGGCATTCGGGCATGGCCGCCGGAATTTTTAGGTCTACAATACGCGGCGTGGATCACCATACCGTAGCGATCGTCAGCATTACGGGTACTTGTCTTGATGTGCTGGGTAGTCTCTATCTGGCCTACGACCTGTTGGGTGGACAACACGGTCCGTTGCGCTTGCTTACCCGCGCCGTAACGTACACCGTTGTCTTCGGCCTCGGCTACGGCCTCGGCCTCGGTCTTTTCTTCGGCCTGGCTTCCGGTATCGCCACCGGCATCACGCTTTCGATTGAGTTCAGTCGAGCATCTCGTGGGCTGGAACATTACTCCTTGCTTTGGGAAGGACTGTTTGCCGCCATCCGGGGGTTCGCTTTCGCAGCTGGACTGTACAGGACCGTGGGCTTCGGATTCGCCATCGCATTTGCCGTTCTCGTGACCGCTGGCCAAATCCTCGCCTACTCTCGCGGCATGCGTCCTTCGACCGACTATGAAGCGTCTCGCCGTCCACGGCTTACGAGTCGCCAATTTTGGGGAACGGTGCTCCGTACCGTCGGCTACACGGTCACCGCCCTGATCTGTAGCGCGTTCATCCATCATGTGGACCACGCCTGGCTCTTTGCGGTTCGCGTGGGGTTGGTGACCGGCATTGTCACCGGTGTGGGAATTACGGTCAATCCTTACATCGAATACTATGCCGACAATCTCCCGGAGCGGCGCCTCGGCGTATTCGGCATCGCACTCATCCTTTGCGGTTTTTCCCTGCAATCCCTTCAGTATTGGCTGTCCCTATTTGATGTCCGTCTGACCTAAGCAGACGTCCCTCACGCTCCTTCACTTTCGCTAATTTCTGAACTCGATGAGTGACCCGGCGATTGTGCGCTCACCGAGCAACCGAGAATTTCAGGCTAGGTTAAGCCAACGTCGTCACGAATCTGCCCATTCAAGGCCGGTTTTGAAGGGCTCACCGAGGGTACACAGGCCGGATTATCGGCTTGTCTTCGTCCGCATCCGCTCGTAGCGCAGCGCGACCGATCCATTCGAGATGGCGACCATGTATTGACCGGTCGTCCAGAGCAGGGTTTAACTGAGAAGGAACGAGCGGTCGGTTGCTCAGTCTTAGACGAAAATATCTGAGAATGTCTTCGGAGGATGCTGGGATTGTCGTCCAACGGCTGACGTCCGTTGTCCGCTGTGCCGCGATTCCAACGGCCCACCAGGGTTAAAGCTGCCCTCTTGTTGCCCTATTCGTTCCAGGTAACTTCTTACCCGACGGAAGATCTCTGGCAGTTGAAGAACTACGGGCTATAGACTTTATCTAATTTAAGTTGTTATTTGAAAGGAGCTCCGATTTCTGTTTCAATAATCCAACGGGGAGTCATCGTGAAAATATACAATATCACAGGCTACTTGATTATTTTCTTCTACATGCTGGCTTGTATGTATTCCGCCCCAGCTCATTTGGGACCTTGGGCCGGAATGTTGCTAGGCGGAGTTTATTTTATCTTTTGCTGGTTTCTTGGCGGGGTGTATTTGGCCGATGTTCTTCATTTGGGAATCGCACATCGTTCACTCGACTATGAGGAATGGTTCATAAAAGTCATCACTATCGTGAATAACTCCTTTGGGCTATATGTAGATCCGATCGCCTGGGTGAATCGTCATCGATTGCATCATAAACATGCTGACCATCCTGGGGATCCCAATAAACTTTCAGACGATGGTTTTTGGCGAACCCTATATCTCTGTCTAATGCCGTATCAATGCAATGACAATTTGGCTGGCGACAAGATTTTAAAGTCTCGGACTTTTCGGATCGTTGCGAATCCGGTTTTTGCAATACTTTCACAGGCCCTTAGTTTTTATCTCCTATGGAAGTTAGTTGGAGATCTGAAGTTTGCGCTGGTGATGTGGGTTGGAATCCGGATTTTTGCACTGTGGGTAAATATGGTGCAAAACTATTGGACCCACACTCGAGGATTTGGATACCGGCGGTATGACGATGAAGACGACAATGCCATGAACATTGGCGAGTGGCTGCCGGTAACGGCAACCTTTAGCGCCTGTTTGCAAAATAATCACCACCACTATCCGGGTCTTTTGCGGCTAAGCCACGACAAATCCGAATACGACTTTGGATTTGTAACTGTCAAACTTATGAAATATTTTGGCTTGGTGAAGGCAACGACAAACGGCGCGGAGTTACCCAAGGACGTTCCATTGGACGCACTAAATTTCTAGGGCGTTCTTTTTCTTTTTTGTAAATGGTTCAATCGTTTGCCTGATAAAGCCATTCGGAATCTCTTCGCCGTCTAGGCCGTAAAGTTTCGGCCATTCATCAGGATAGTAATAAGTTCCAAAAAGTTTATCAATCCACGGAAAATGAATGGCAAAATTCTTATCGACGCCCTCTTTTTGAGAAGTATGGTGCCAATGATGATATCTGGGCATAACCAAATACTTTTCGAGCCATTTGGCATTGGGACCGAAATTGCAATGAGTCCAGGTGGCGTGAATGGTAACAAAAATCAAGTACGCCACAATGATCGATTGCGAAAATCCAAGCATGAGAGGAGCAAGGATAAATCCGCGCACAAGTGTGTCGTCTACAAAGTGGGCGCGTGAGCCCGCGATCCAATCAAGCGCCTTCGAAGAATGGTGAACGGCATGAAAACGCCATAGAAAAGGCACTTTATGCAGAGCCAAATGAATAAAATATTCAGCAGTGTCCGCAACGACCACGGCCAAACAAAATTGCACAAACCAAGGCATTCGAGCGATAAGCTCTTGAAGAACCGGAACACCCAAATACTTAGTGGCCTGGGTAGCGGGCAATAAAACCAGAAAAGATAAAATTTGCAGAGGGAGATGAGTGGACATGAAATAAACCACATCCAAGGTCCACTCGTTCCTAAATGTTCCTTGTTTTGGATACTGGGGCCAGAGTCTTTCGAGTGGCACGTAAATGAGTGCCATCAAAAGCAAATCAAGCAAAAACCAGTCTAGGCCGATTGCGGGCCCACCGCGCAAAGTATCGTTAATCCGTACGCTTGATCCGCCCAAAGCTGTCGCCGCGATGGCAAGCAACATTCCAGTCAATGCCAAAATCTTTTTCTTGCGCAGAATCGAAGAAACGATCCCGGATAGAATTGCCCCCACTATAAGGGATTGGATTAAGACGCGCATGGTGCGCATTGGATAATGTGGACGCAGTTCAGGAGAGCTTAGTAGCTGGGGAAAATGCAGGCACAAAACTCCTCCGAAGGAAAGAAATCCAAAAAAGACCGACAATATCCCGCTCCACCAACCCGTTCGAAAGCCAGTAGACTCGGCATCACCAAAGAATTTATTAATTCTTTGTTCGATCACAATGTCTTCTAGTTTACATTCCTCGACTTATGCAAGCTATTGGAAAGATACCGGCATGACGCGGCATCTAAACACGTTTCTCTGTGTAGCCGACTCCCCGATACCTGGTCTGGATCGATCGGAATTTGATCTCCACGCTTCGAGACCGGCATAGGGCAGGCGCGGTTACGCTGAGAGTCGGCCAAGCACAGAAGAGGCTTCATTGCCGGCCGCTTGCAACGCATGGTCGAGAGGCGTGGCCTCGAGCCGCTCAAGGCTGCGGCCGAAGGCTTGATCGGAACGATGCACAACAACAGTAGGTGGCTAGCCGTTTTCGACGCGCGCTTTTATATCCGAGTACGCCGTATCGATAAGCCTGCTTAGCGCTGCGGCGTTTGTGGCCGTTCCCGGTCTCAGCTTCACATGGCGCATGAACTTGCCGCTGCCTTGCAACAAGCGGGCTGGATCCGACAGCGATGCGCCGTGAAAGAACCCCACGTTGACGTGCGAGGTGAATACATTGACATAGCCGAAGGGCGCATCTCCCAAACATGCAACCGGATAGCCGTCATGCAAAAGCTCCCGTACCTCGTCCCCGCACTTTCGCATCACCTCAAACCACTGATGCGCGATGGCTCCCAATTCCCTTGCATGCTCTTTCATCCACGCATCGATGGCGGGATCCCGCTCGACAGCGCCGTTGAATCGCAGCAAGTCCGTCGTCTTCACAGATTTTAATTATCATCCAAAAGGCGTGGATTAATCTTAGAAGCGGCTTGTAGAGTCGTATCTTTGAGGTATACCTTGGATGTGGCCTTTCTCAGGCGGCCGAACCCGTATTGGCGCTGGTTT
>WNFP01004375.1_pt1 | contig 17856 bp, 17 predicted proteins | sample 5400201 | NCBI WGS metagenome assembly WNFP01 (sample SAMN13153355, study PRJNA577476) | soil metagenome | isolation source: 115 cm saprolite under Madrone tree | place: USA:California | collected 2016-06-14 | reverse complement strand
TTCGACGAAGCCACCGCGATCCTGGCGGGCGACGCTCTCCAGACTCTCGCGTTCCAAACAGTTGCCGAAGACAAACAATTGATGGCTGCTCTGCGAGTGCAGCTGATCTCTGAAATCGCGCGCGCGGCCGGAACACCTGAAGGAATGGTCGCGGGCCAGGCACGCGATTTGGATGCGGAATCGAGAACGGTCAGCAAAGCTGAGCTCGAACGCATCCATCATCGGAAAACCGGGGCGCTGATTCGCGCGGCGGCGCGTTGTGGCGCTCTCATCGCCGGAGCAAATGACGACGAACTAACGGCGATCACGGAATACGCGACGAACCTGGGCCTGCTGTTTCAGATTACAGACGATCTTCTGGATGTAACGGCAACGGCTGAGGATCTCGGCAAGACTCCGGGAAAAGATGAGCGCTCGCGCAAAGCCACCTATCCCGCGCTCTATGGCATTGAAGCCACGCGCGCGCAACTCGAGACAGTGCATCGGGCTGCGTGTAGCGCGCTTGAAAGTATTGACCGACCCACGGAACTATTGCGCTCAATCGCAGATTTTATTCGTGAGCGGCAGGCGTAATTTGGAGTGCGGCGACTTGTCGCCGCTTTTGCGTTGGGCAAGGGTGCGATTGAAAAGCGGCGACAAGTTACCGCACACCAAATCACGCAGCGTACGCGGCGTAGACGCTCTTCACTTTCTCTAAAAAATCGCGGCGGTCGACAAAGTAATGAAGCTTGACGGGTTCGGTGAAGACTGCTTCTGGTTCAGGTTGAGTCCGCTTGCTTTTGCGAGTCCTTGATGATTTCTTCGCACCTTTCTTTGTGGCCTTTTTGGTGGAAGCTCTCTTGACCCGGTCGCTACCGCTCCCGGTTCTGTAGCTCCATTCGTGCGTCGACGCCAGGCGATCGATCAGCTTCTCAAACACTTCGCCCGGCTCGCGCCCGGTGATTCCGATTTCATCGAGGTAGCCGCTGTAGCGCAGCCGCCGGATCAGATCCATGAGCGTCAGCGGCCTTCGAGAGTCAATCCACCGTGCCCGTGCGAGCGGCTGACCAGGTACTGAATTAACAAAGCTTCGCTGTAGAGACCAGGCGCCAGAAATAGGCGTGCCCCGTCGCGTTCCCAACCTCCAGATAATCGGCTGGAACGGCGCACGGCGCGTAATTCGTCAAACGCTTCCTCCCAATTCGTTTTGGGCTCGCGGCGTTCCAGGTACATGCGCGTCACGTCGATTAGCCAGTGCTCATCTTCCAGATCGACATTCCCACGCACCGTATCAAGCCATTCAAAAAGCACTGCGCGAGAATTCGATTTCTTTTCAATCAACAGAAACTGTTCGTCAGCCTTCGGCAACTTTTTGATCAGCGCTCGCCGTGGAGCATCGGTAGTCTTACCGCCTTCGATGCAGAGAGTATCGAAGCGCGCCAGCCAGCGCTTCGCGGATCCGCAATATGGACAGTGCGGACTCTTCTCCTCACTGTCGAAGTATGGCCGCATCGCGGTGCGGCTGGTAAGTTCTGCAAGCGTTGGTGTGTGGCGTTTGACTTCAGAGAAGGCTGTGCGGGGCGCTAGTCCCAGTTGCCTGGTGAAGATGTCGAAGATGCAGGCGAGACAAACCAGCGTCGTGAATTCGGTGACGGTTCCGGGCGGGAAGTCTTTGAGATCGAGTTCGCGCTTTTTGGTCGCCGGCATGCCCGCAATTTAACCACAAAGGTGCAAACGAAGTCAGTTACTTCCACCATGAGTGTTGCTTTGCTCTGACGCTGAAAGCGTCAAACTCAATAGCCGGGGGCAAAGCGCGAAAGCGCGACGCCCCCGGATGATAGCCCCGAAGTGATGCACGACCCTGAAGGGGTCGCATAGTGTCAGGCGCTATGCGACCCTTTTCAGGGTCGGAATTGATCGTCGCATCTCTCCGGGGGCGTTGCCCCCGGCTATCAAATGTGACGCCTTCAGCGTGACGAATAAACGCCAAATCATATGAGCAACAGATCGACCTGCCCGCTTACGCAGAAGGTACTGACGTTCTTGTCGTGAAGAACCTTCAGGCTATCGTCACCAATGCGGGTTCGCTGTCAGTATGCCCCAGAGCCAGATCGAGTTCGGCTGCCACATCGCCTCGGCCCGCGGTCAGTTTCTTAAAATCGAACAACTGGTGATCGAGCAGATGCGACGGAATGACTTTCCCCAGCGCGTTGAGCATTGAAGCGCGCACATTGGGAATCTCCTGTTCTAGTTCGGCAATCAAACGCATGATGCGCGCGCGTTTCAGATTTGTCTGCGAGCCGCACAGGTCGCAGGGAATGATGGGAAACTGCATCTGCGCGGCGAACTCGGCAATATCGCTCTCACGGCAATAGGCCAACGGACGAATCACGGTGTTGCGCCCATCGTCCGAACGCAGCACCGGCGGCATCGCCTTGAGTGAGCCGACATAAAACAAATTAAGCAGGAACGTCGCGATGATGTCGTCGGCGTGATGGCCCAGGGCGATCTTTGTGCATCCTTCTTCAACCGCGATGTTGTAGAGGATGCCCCGCCGCAGTCGCGAACACACGGCACAGTAAGTCTTACCCTCGGGCACCAGACGCTTCACGACTGAATAGGTATCGCGCTCGACGATGCGAAACGGCACGCCGCGATCGCTCAAATATCCGGGCAGCACACCGGCAGGGAAACCAGGTTGCTTTTGATCCAGATTAACCGCCAACAGATCGAACCGGACCGGCGCGCGCTGCTGCACGTCGAGCAACAGGTCCAGCAAGGTGTAGCTGTCTTTTCCGCCTGACAGACAAACCATGATTCGATCGCCGTCTTCGATCATGCGAAAGTCGGAAATCGCCTCGCCCATTCGTCGCAGCAGTTTATTTTTTGTCTGGTTCTCTGCCTTCATAAAACGCTTATGAGCATGCCATGCGCTGTTTACTCTGACAAGGCACGCGCTTGACGGGTCTGATACGGGCGGCAATAATGACTCCAGTCGAAAAAGACCCGGACTCCGCAAGTTCTCGCGCGTTTCATCATTTCCAAAGGATAGGCTTCGATGAAATATAAACCTCTGCAGATTTGTTGCCTATTGGCTCTCTGTCTGGCGTTACTCATAACGCAACCGCTGACCGTCCATGGCGCTGGTGGCAGTATCCAGGGAAGAGTTACCGATCCGAAAGGGGCGATGGTTGTCGGCGCGACGGTGACTGTAACTGATCCCGAAACGAATAAGTCATTCACCGCGATAACGGATCCGCAGGGTCATTACAAGATCGAGGGGTTGCCCGCCCAGACATATTCGTTGGTGGTTTCGGCCCCTGGATTCAGCGATACCCATCGTGACAGCGTGAAAGTCGAAGACGGTGCCGTCGCGACCGTCGACCTAAAGCTGGAAATCACACCGGTCGAGGCGTCGGTGACTATCGCAGCCACTAAAGCCAACTCAGACGCGACATATCAGGAGTTGAGACGCCAGGCGAAAGCGAACGGCGAATTCGGCGGACCATTTGCCACGGTCAACAATCTGGTCATCAAGCGAGATGCGGCGACGTTTGCCCTGAAGAGCGGAGAGATATATTTTGCGCCTGCCATTAAAGATCGCTCGGTCGGTGCGGTCTTCTTCGGCGAGGGCGAATTGACGCTGACGCCGCCCACGGAGATAGAAAAACACAGCCTCGCACTCTTCACTAAACAACCGTCGATCACAGAGACTTTCGACAGGCTGGTGCTGCGCTTTACTGACACAACATTCGACGAGATCAAGTCGTCAACGCAAGCGCGGATGAGCACGAATGGGCCGCAGGCAAGCCGGGCTCAGGACGCTTATCGCGAAAATCAACTCCTGCACAGAAAGACTCTGCGCCGCAACGTTGAACTGCGCATGCTGGTCGATCTTTACAACCCGCGGCGGCCCGGCTTTTTCACTGCGTTTGTCAATGGCAAGCGATTTAACAAACTCATCTTTCAATACGACCCATTCGGAATTTCCGATGTTTCTCCGGAAGAAATATTGCTTTCGAGCTACGGTGATACTGACTTTGGTTACTGGACGGCGTTTCACCGGGCAATTGAATATGCTCAGAACACCGTCTCGAGCGACGAAGATCATCGCATCTATGACATCACGCACCACGAAATTGACAGTGTGATACGCGGGACGAAACTGACAAGCACCGACACGCTCACGCTGCGTAGTCTCGACGCCGGCGCGCGCGTACTTCCGTTCCGATTATTTTCCTCGTTGCGCGTTTCTCGCGTACGAGACGAACAGGGACGCGATCTGGATTTTGTGCAGGAGAACAAGAATGACGACGCTGACTTTGGTGTCATCTGGCCAGAGCCCTTGGAAGCCGGCAAGACCTACAAACTAACGATCGAATACAGCGGCGGAGATGCGCTGCTTGACGCAGGTGGCGGAAACTTTTTTCTGGTGCCTCGTTCAACCTGGTATCCCAATAACGAAGGAACCGCCTTCGGAGACCGGGCAACATTTGACCTGACGTTCCATTACCCCAAAGGCAAAACGTTGATCGGGACGGGCTCTCAGGTGGCGCCGGCTGCCCTTGATGGCGACGTTTTAACTGCGAAATGGTCCAGCGGCGCAACGCCTTTGGCGGTAGCCGGATTCAATTATGGAGGCTTTAAGAAAAAGGAGGTGCTTGATAGCGAGACCGGGTACACCATTGAGTTCTTTGCCAACGAAGCCAGCTCTTCCGCCATGAGCCGTGCTGAAGACGTGGCGTCGATGTCAACTATGGGCATGGCCAAGTCGATGTTAACGGACGGCCAGAATGCCACTCGTCTGTACAGCCTTTATTTCGGCAAGCTGCCATTCAATCGTTTGGCCCTCACTCAGCAGCCGGCGCCTAACTTTGGGCAGGCATGGCCGACCCTCGTCTACATGCCGTTCACCGCGTTCATGGATCCCACACAACGCTATATGGCGACTGGAGGAAATATCCGCTTCGCTACTAACGATTTCTTCGAGTACGTCGCCCCGCATGAAATCGCTCACCAATGGTGGGGCCACATGGTTGGTTGGAAGAGTTATCACGATCAATGGATGAGCGAGGGCTTTGCCGAGTTCTCAGCTTCGCTCTTCATTCAACAGGTCATGCGTGACGATCACAGGTTCATCGACTTCTGGAACAAACAGCGAGACCGAATTATTCAAGGCGGACCGGCCACTCGCGACCTCAAACCTTATACCGTTGGACCGGTAACCCAGGGCAGCCGCTTATTCAATGCGAAAACCGGCCGTACTTATCAGTTTCTCGTCTACCCGAAAGGCGCATACATCCTGCACATGTTGCGCATGATGATGTTTGACTGGCGCTCGGATGCGGACAGACGATTCATGGCGATGATGCAGGACTTCATTAAGTCGCACTATAACGAAGACGTCTCTACCGAAGACTTTAAGAAAATCGTCGAGAAACATATGACCAGGCAAATGGATCTCGACCAGAACGGTAGGATGGACTGGTTCTTCAACGAGTGGGTTTACGGCACGGAAATGCCGAGCTATAAATTTGAGTACCAACTCGGGGACGGCACAAGTCTTTCAGCCCATATCACTCAATCAGGAGTGAGCGACAACTTCAAGATGCTGGTTCCTGTGTACGCTGATTTCGGGAAAGGCTGGATACGAATCGGGGCCGCTACTATCGTTGGCAACTCGTCCGTCGATCTGAATAACATCAAGCTGCCGCAAGCAGCCAAACGTGTTGCCATCTGTGCCGAAGACGATGTGCTGGCGATAAGCATTCAAAACGGGAAGTAGATCGCGGCCATCGGAGGCCGTCTGGGCCACGACCTGCGACCCCAAATTATTTCACTCTCAGAGTTGAAACCCTGCCGGGCCTGTGATACTGTGCCCGCCATTCAAGGTATATTGTTTCTCGAGAGACTCGTCCCATAGGGTTCTTCCCACAAAAAAATTTGGATCCAAATCGAAACTGCGACGGCAGTCTCGGTGGAGAACGACGATGGCCCCTGCAAAGGCGGCTCTGAAACTTGAGCCAACAACTGTGACTGAACCGCTCGCTGAAAGAATGAATCGCGGCGCCCCGATTTTATCAGGCCAGATCCCTCCGCGCTTGCCCAATGCGTTGGCGGGAATCGAACAACCAAGACCGTTGCCCATTACGAATATGCCGGCGGCTATGCAGACAGCGCGGCCTCGTCGTGACTCCGGGTCCAACTTTCAGGCTCGAGTTCCCATCGTTACCGGTGAGGCTACCTTTCGCGGCTGGATGCAGGTGGATGGAATAATCTCCGGACAATTGGGCGGCAGCGGCAGTACGCTGATCATCAAACAGCGCCCGCGCGGCGGCCCCGTTGAAACGCAGCCGGAGCTTACGGGCGAAATTACGTTCCGAGACATGATCCGGATCAATGGCCACATTAACGGCAAGATAACCTCGCCGAAAGGAACATTGATCGTCGACGCATCGGCGCTGATAGACGGCGACATCGACGTTGGCATAGTAGTATGTTCCAGGGCGATTGCCGGATGCTCAAGAATGAAGACGGCAACAAGTAATTCGAAAGTACGAACGAGGGTGGTGCGATGTCTGATCCCCGAGATCACGTTTCGGATCTTACCAAGAACGATTCTCGCCCAAACGGATCTTTAACCATGGGCGAATTTGGCGATTCCCTTTCACATACCGTTTCATACTTTGAAACCTGGCTGGAGGATCTCAAGCCCGCTCTGGAGCCCAAAGATCCCGCGCCTCAGCCGTTCGTCGCCAACCACAATCAGCCGCCGGGGGAGTTCAGATTCGAAGGCAGCCTACGCATCGATGGTTACGCGAGGGGGCAGATTCGATCGCTGACGGGTACGCTGATCCTGGGCGAAACCGCGGAGCTCGAGTCGGACATCGTCGTAGCGGCCGCGATCATTGACGGAAGCTTGCGCGGTGACATTCGCGCCACTGAGCGCGTGGAGCTCCTCAGCCACGCCAGAGTAATAGGCAACATCGAATCGCCGGCCATCGCCGTTCAGCCCGGGGCAGTTTTCGAAGGTGAATGCCATTTCCTTCCGGCGGCCGTCAGATCGGATTCCGAGGATTCAGACGGCGAAGAGAGTCCGCTGACGGAACCTGTTTCGTTGGCTGCGTCAGCCGGGTCTTAGACAAATCCGCTAAGATCGAAATCATTTAAATCGGTTTCCGTTCTCCCTCGCCGTCGCGATCGCCTGGCTGAAGCCGCGTGCTAATGAGCTCAAAGCTGTTTCGAATATCCGTGGCGTCTCCCGTTATCAGCGCGTGGTTCTGTGGTAGAGTCTTCGCGCTTTCTCAATTCAACGATCACTCTTTGACCCGTTTGCTACCGCAAAGGGTTCTGTATCTATGATCGACCTACGCAGTGATACGGTAACAAAGCCGACGCCGCAGATGCGTCGCGCGATGGCCGAAGCCGAAGTCGGCGACGACGTCTACGGCGAAGATCCGACAGTCAATCGCTTACAGGAACGAGCCGCCGAGATATTCGAAAAGGAAGCAGCGATTTTTGTGCCGACGGGCTCCATGGGAAATCAGACCGCGGTCAAGCTGCACACGCGTCCGGGCCAGGAAGTAATCATCGAAGAACGCGGACACATCTACAACTTTGAAATGGCGACGATGGCGGCATTCTCAGGTGTGCTGGCGCGCCCGGTAAAGAGCAACGACGGCAGCGGCATCCTGAACTGGGATGAAATCTTGCCCGCCATTCACACGCAGACCGCCTACTATGTCGCGCCGACTGGTCTAATCGCGCTGGAGAACTCGCACAACCTCGCGGGCGGTTCGGTGCTGACGCGCGATCGCACCCAGGATATCTGCGCTCGCGCTCACGAAAAGAATTTGCCGGTGCATTTGGATGGCGCGCGCATCTTTAACGCGGCCGCCGCTCTCGGCGAAACCGTGGCTGACCTGGCGCGTCCAGTAGACTCGCTGATGTTTTGCCTCTCGAAAGGATTGGGCGCGCCGGTTGGATCGATGCTGCTGGGAAGCCGCGGGTTCATTGACGAGGCGCGCGGCGTGCGCAAGATGCTCGGCGGCGGTATGCGTCAGGCGGGCGTGCTGGCCGCGGCCGGTTTGATCGCTCTCGAAGAATCACCGAAGGGCCTCCCTGAAGATCATGCCAACGCCAAACTGCTGGCGGAAGGACTCGCCGAGCTCCCGGGCATCAAGATCGATCCCGAGAAAGTCGTCACCAACATCGTAATCTTCGAAGTCAGTGACACCGGCAAGACGGCTGACGTCATCTGCGCGCAATTGCGCGAGCGCGGCGTGCTGGCATCGGGCTTCGGTTCGTCAATCCGCATGGTCACGCACTATGACGTTTCGCGTGGGGACATCGAGACTGCGCTGAATGGCTTAAGACAAATCTTGGTCTGACCCCAAAGAGTTGATAGAAGAGGGTATCAAATGGGCGAATTGCCAATTCTCCTCCGGCGCAAACTTACTCCATCTGTGTCCCAGGAGTTCTCCCAATGATCACCGCAGATAAAGACTTAGAAGCCCTACGAAAAGAGCACAAGGATGTATCCGATTACGCGACAAAAATTGCCATACTCAGCCTAACAATACTAATCATTCTTTCCGTGTCCTTTTCTCGGGCTTGCAAAAAAGTAAACGGCGAAGAGGTAAAGACCAGCCTATGTCAAATTGATAAGATCATTGAGAACACGAAAGGAGCGCGCGACGTCTCCTATGTATTTGATCTCTTCCCGAATGATAACGAGACGTGCGCGCTGAATTGTCCCAGTCCTTCTCCCGCCCCCTTGATGTCTCCCAGTCCGTTTGTAACTGTAGCGGGACAGCCGCCGCCTTCGGCTGTGAATTCATCAACCCCAATGACTAATGAAATACTTGCGCATGCACAGCAGCTCGAAAGAGAGCACGAGTTAGAGTGCAAGAAGTCTATTGAAAACAAGTTGGAAGAATCAGCACAAGAGTGGTTTGGAGTGAAGGCGCCGATTCCCGGAGTTGATATCACTATTGATTTAAGGTACTGGATTTTTGGCTTTCCGATTCTATTCTTTGTCTCTGGAATTTACCTGCATATCTTACGCAAGAAGATTTCTATGTTGAGAATACTCGGTTCATATCGCTTACAGGCGGGCAGCTATGATGTCACTCAGGTTGATCGATTACTATTCGGCAACGACTCTTCCCAAATGGAAACTCCGTTCACAAAGTTCCCCGCAAGTCTTGAAGCTCTTCTGTTCATATCCTGCTATTTGTTCCTGCCGGTTTACCTGATTTATGTAGGCGCTCCCTTTTGGAGGTATTGGGACACCTCATCAACTATAGGAATCGCGCTAGTCCTATTAACGTTGACCTACTATGCGATTGCTTATGCTCACTTTGCGACTCAGCGATTAGATCACCAATTGGTTGCTCTTACCCAACAAGACCCTCAGCGAAACTTGATCAATACGATGCTCGATCGAAGCAAATGCATCATTAACTGGCTGAGAATCGTGATTCCTCACAAGGTAACGTTATCCGCGGGCGGCTTACTGATCATTTTAACGTTGTTCTTAACGATGACTCAAGAAAGCTGTGGCAAGACAAAGCACAATGGTTTAGATATTGTTCGTGGCGCGCAGGGAGCGACTTGGTTCACCGCAGATACCATATTCGGGGTAAATTCCGCATACAACAATATCGCGCGAGTTGTCTACATAATCAGTATTTGTTTGGCTGTGATTACGATTATCGTCGCGCTCATTCGAGGAATTCAAAGAGGGCGGATTGCCTTGTTTCTATCAACGATCACATTCATGATCTTCTTATTCAGCGTCATCGATTTTTCCTTAAACGTTCCATTGTTCTCAAATTGGTTTATCCCCGTAAAGCTACTCTTCTGGTTGGTTCCGATTTTCTTGTGGCTCCGATATTCTTTATTCGCCCGCAATCCTGAGCGTTGGCTTGGGATTAGATCCGTGCTCCTTACTCTCTATACTCCGATCCTGGTCTTGGCATACTTGGTCGTGGGTCAGCGTGTTGATTTGCCAGGGTTGGTGATATTTCTTTCTGGCCTCAGCTTGCTAAAGCTCGGCTATATGCAGATGGCTCGACGGAAGATTGTGAGCTGAACCGGTGAGGCTTAAAGCTGGAGACCCCAAACGGCTCCGACCCGCAAACTAGACCCGATCAGTGATACACCAAAAACGGTTCGTCGCATATTCCGCTTTCATGCAATCCCCGGATTCATCTGCTGCCCGTAAACCAAACCTCAAGACCGAAGCCATCGCCGGCATCACCACCTTCTTTACGATGGCTTATATCGTGATCGTGAATCCGCAGATTCTTTCCGCCGGCGGCAAAACCGGAATGGCCTTCAACGGCGTGCTGACGGCCACGGTTCTGATCTGCTTTACCATGACTTTGTTGATGGGCGTCTATGCAAAGATGCCGTTTGCCGTTGCCCCCGGGATGGGCATCAACGCCTTCTTCACCTACACAATCATCCTCGGTAAAGGCGTTCCATGGCCGACAGCTCTGGGCATTATTTTCTGGGCCGGAGTTCTCTTTCTGCTGGTTTCCGTAACTCCAGTGCGCGAGTCAATCGCCAAAGCAATCCCGGCCGAGCTGCGAATTGCGGCGGCGGCGGGCATCGGCATCTTTCTGACATTCATCGGCTTGAAGAACTCCGGTTTTATTGTGGCCGACCCGGTGACCTTCGTGAAGTTGGGCGCGCTGGGCAAGCCCGCGCTGCTGACCATTCTCGGTCTAGGCATCTCAGTCTTTCTGATGTCGAGAAAGAACGCCTTCGCGTTTCTCTTGGCGATCTCGGTCGTAACGATCATTGCCTGGGCGCTGGGTCTGATAAGTCCACCGGCGCAACTCCTGAGTCTGCCGGATTTCAAGAGCATGTTTCTCAAGCTCGATATCTTCGGCGCGTTCAAGCTCGCCCTGCTGCCTTCAATCACCTCAATCCTGTTTACCGATCTGTTTGACTCCATCTCGACGTTCATCGGGGTCGCACACGCTGCCGATCTTTTGGACGAGCACGGTCATCCACGCAATCTGCGACAGGGATTGATCGTTGACTCGTTGGCCACGATGGGAGCGGGGCTGGCGGGCACTTCGTCCGGCACCGCCTATATCGAAAGCATCGCCGGGATCAGCATGGGCGGTCGGACGGGATTGACGTCGGTGTTTACGGCGCTCTGTTTTCTGCCGTGCTTTTTCATCGCGCCGGTGGCCGGGATGGTGCCGCCCTATGCGACCGCCGCGGTTTTGATTCTGGTGGGCGCGGCCATGTTCAAGAGCGTCGGAAAAATCAATTTTTCAAAGATAGAAGAAGGCGTGCCGGCCTTTCTAACTTTGATTTTGATTCCGCTAACGTTTTCGATCACCCAGGGAATTCTCTGGGGATTCATTTCGCACGTCGGGTTGTATCTGATGGTGGGCCGGCGGCGAGAGATTCATCCGGTGATGTACGCCCTGGCCATCGTGTCGATCGGATTGTTGGTTTTGGAGCGAATAAAGTTCAACTGAGGCTGGGCGGTCAGAACCGGGAGCGGTAGCGACCGGGTCCCAACGCTCCAGCTGACGCGAGATCGTGACCGCGAGACCCGGTCGTTACCGTTCCCGGTTCTGACCTCATCACGAAAGGCGCTCCGAGTGAAGCGGGCACAAGACCTCGGAATTGAATCGGTGATCGGCCGTGAAGACAGTTGCGTTAATAATCCCCCTCATCGCATACTCGAAAGCCATGAACAAGATCCTGCTCGCCGTTCTGCAAGCATGCCTGGCCATCGGCCTGACAGGATCGTTCAGCTGCACGGCAAACGCATCGAGCCCGGATCCGCCGAGTAACGTTACCTTCTTTGATGTTTCAGATCTTCCGGCGCGTATCGATGCACCAAAGCTGAGTCAGAGCGACAAAGACTTAGTTCTCGACTGCGCGGTTGCCAACAGATCGAATGAAGACCTGCTGGGCATTCGCCTAATCCTGCTGGTCATCGACCCTTCGGGAAAATTACGCGGGCGCGTGACGTGGACCGAACGCACCGAGTTGGCTATATATTCGATCAAGACTTTCGCTTTTCGTCCCGAGATGACTGAAGACTTGCGAAACACCGATAAAATCTTTCTCGGGATCGAGGAAGTGTTTGGACGCGAAACAATCTGGCACGCGGCCGCCGCGGAAAAGGCTCTGCGGGCCTACTCTCGTGGACAACACGACGTGCTGCCGACGGTGCGAAAGTTTGCCAACAAGTTCGATCCTCGTACCCGTGCACTGGTTCCAATTATCCACAGGTAGGGCGGAGCAAAGTGAAACGAAGCACACGTGGATGCGGTTGCGCGCTTGCCGTGCTCGTGCTGTTGCTGGGCGCGGGTGGCTTTGGCTTTTGGAAGTATGGTTTGCCGTGGCTCCGCTCGCGCCCGCCAAAACCTTCGGGCGAGCTGCAGATTCATGTGCTCGACGTCGGACCGATCGAGGGCGACTCGATTCTAATCATTTCGCCGGGAGGCAAGTCAGTGCTGATTGATGCCGGCGATGCGGGAAAAGGCAAGGTTGTGCTCGATGCCTTAAAGAGATACAAAGTCGAACGTTTGGATTACTTCATCGCGTCCCACCCTCACCCCGATCATATTGGCGGCGCCGACGAGGTACTAAACGGAATCAAGGTATCCAACATGATCGACAATGGTGTCGATCTCTCGACGCCCGCCCCGGCAAGTCCGGCGAAATCCGGAAAAGGCAAGGCGGCGCCGCCAGCACCGCCGCTGCCGAAGAAAAGCAAAACGAAAACGGTCAACAGCTTTTTCGACGAATACCGGGACGCGCTCAAGCAGAACGGGGCGCAATACGAAAAAGCAGAGCCGGGAAAGAAATACGATCTGGGCGGTGGCGCCATCCTGACTGTGCTGGCGCCGTCCGAACCGTTTTTCACCAAAGATCAGATGAAGACCGGGGGCAACGACACCAATGCGAACTCAATCGTGCTGCGACTTGATTACGGCGATTTCTCAATGCTCTTCATGGGCGACGCCGAAGCGCAGACCGAAGAGCGCCTGTTGGGCAAGTCTGGTCTTGATCTAAAAGCGAAAGTGATCAAGATCGGTCATCATGGATCGAAGTACGCGACTTCCGAGAATTTCGTGAAGCGAGCGCAACCCGAGGCGGCAATCATCTCCGATGGCGGGTGGAACCGTTACGGGCATCCGGCTCAGTCCGTTCTCGATCGGCTTAAAGCTGCGGACGCGAAGGTCTGGCGAACCGATCTGCAGGGCGAGGTGACGATAACCACCAGAGGGCGGGGCGACTCTGGCAAGTTATACGAGATCAAAACCGCGAAGGAGACCAGGGAAGACATCTGGGCCGGCCGCGAAGCAATGAAAGATGATTCATCGCGTTCGGGCTTTATCGCCTACGGTGATTTCGGGGCCCCGCCTAAGCCGAAGACTGAGAAACCGAAGAAGAAGTGATTCTGTGTTGCGGCTTTGCCGGCTTGATGTGCGTAAGGCTTCTGCTTACCGTGAGGATCATCTCTTAATTATTTCTTTCGAGGCTGCGCCTCGTCCTTGCTGGGGCGGAGCCCTGGCTCTTGCGATTATGGTATGGAAAGGCCGATCCTTTCCGTACATCAGGCGGCAAAGCCGCGCGCACTCCGCTTATGACCAAACCTGCAACTTACGCGTCGGCCGGCGTCGACATAGATGCCGCCAACCGGGCCACTGAAAAAATTAAAGAACTCGCGCGCGCGACCTTTAACGAGCGCACACTGTCCGAGATTGGGAGCTTTGGCGGGATGTTCGATGGCGCTTTCCCCGGAATGCGCCAACCAGTGCTGGTGGCGTCGGCCGATGGCGTCGGCACCAAGCTGAAGATTGCTTTTGCTACTGGCGTTCACAACACCATCGGACGCGATCTGGTGAATCATTGTGTCGACGACATTCTGGTCCAGGGCGCGCGGCCGCTTTTCTTTCTCGACTATATCGCCACGGGCCAACTGGCGCCGGAAACTGTCGCGGCAATCGTCGAGGGCATCGCCAATGGCTGCCGGGAAAACGGCAGCGTGCTGTTGGGTGGCGAGACCGCCGAGATGCCCGGCTTCTATGCTGACGGCGAATATGATGTGGCTGGATTTATTGTGGGCGTCGTCGATCGTGAACGAGTGATCGACGGTCATGAGATCACAAGGGGCGACATCGTGCTGGGCCTGCCTTCCGTTGGGTTGCATACAAATGGATATTCACTGGCGCGCAAACTTTTCTTTGAGGATGCAGGGTGCGCGCCTGACACCTATCTTGATGATCTGGGCGAAACAATCGGCGCGGCGCTCTTGAAACCGCATGTCAGTTACCTGCGGGCGCTCGAGGGGCTGCTTAATTCAGGGACCATCAAGGGACTCGCGCACATAACCGGCGGCGGACTGCTGGAGAATATTCCGCGCATCCTGCCGGAGGGAACGAGCGTGCAAATCAAACGCGGTTCGTGGCCGGTGCTGCCGATTTTTGAACTGATGCAGCGCATCGGAAACATTGAAGACTCCGAAATGTATCGGACCTTTAATATGGGAATCGGAATGATCATCGTCTGCACGCAGAAAGACGTGGCGCAGATTTCTTCCCAGGTGCGAGAGCGTGGATTCAACTGCTTTGAGATCGGTCGCGTTAATGAAGGCGCGCGCAACGTGGTGATTGAGTAGTAAGTGATGCCGGTCAGAACCGCCTGCGGTAGCGGGCGGTTGATCTGCGAACTCTCGAGATAGCTAAACGAGGGGTCAGGCTCTCGACAATTCATGATTAATTGTATCAGTTCAACTGCCTGCGGTAGCGGGCGGTTGATCTGCGAACTCTCGAGATAGCTAACGAGGGGTCAGGCTCTCGACGATTCATGATTAATTGTATCAGTTCAACCGCCCGCTACCGCAGGCGGTTCTGACCAGCACAGGGGACATCTTCAATGAACGAATGGCTCGCCGATTTCAAAGAGACGATTGAAACGGCCGCGCCGCGTTTGCTGCAAATCAGCGAAGCCGAAAGCGAGCAACCACGCGCCGAAGAACATTGGTCTGCAAAACAGATCATTGGCCACTTGATTGACTCAGCGACGAACAATCACGCGCGGTTTGTCGTGGGCCAGATCAAAGACGATCTTGTCTTTCCCGGTTATGACCAGAACCGCTGGGTAGAAATCCAGCATTACCAGCAAGCCGGCTGGCCAAACCTGATCGAGTTATGGCGAGCATACAACCTGCATCTGTGGCATCTAATGTCGTGCGCTGCGCCAGAGAAGATGAACAACCTCTGCAGCAAGCACTCTCTGCAAACAATTGCTTTCGCAACTGTCAGTGAATCCGAACCCGTAACTCTGGAATATTTGATGAAGGACTATGTCGTTCATCTGAAGCACCACCTCACTCAGATTCTTGGCCAAAGCGCGGATTAGTCATGTCGCAGGAACCGGAAGTAAATGAGCGGGCGCGCATCGCTATTTTGATCTCCGGCCGCGGATCGAACATGGTGGCGCTGGCAGAAGCCGCCTGTGAAGGCCGGATCGGAAACGCCAAGGTCGCGATCGTAATCAGCGATCAGGCAAACGCCGGCGGGCTCCTCAAAGCCAAAGAGTTTGGGCTTGAAACGCTCATCGTCGAACGTCGGGGCCGGCCGCGCGTCGATCACGATCGCGAAATCGTCGCGGCCTTGCAGGCGCGACACATCGATCTGGTTTGCCTGGCCGGATACATGCGGGTCCTGTCACGCGAATTTATCGACGCCTATCGCGGGCGCATCCTGAACATTCATCCGAGCCTGCTGCCCTCATTTCCCGGTTTGAATGCGCAGCAGCAAGCCCTCGACCACGCGGCGACGTCCTCCGGTTGCACGGTTCACTTCGTTGACGAAACTCTGGATGGCGGACCGATCATCGCGCAGCGAGCTGTGCCCGTTCATAAAGACGACACGGTCGAGAGCTTATCGGCGCGAATATTGATCGAAGAGCACCAGCTTTATCCGGAGGCTGTGGGACTGGTAATGAGAAAAATCGGCCGGTCGTCGGAAGTGGGCCAGTGACATGCCGCTTCAATAATATACGCTTTGCCAGGGTTGACTCGTGTGGAGTCCCGGTCAGATACTGCTTACGATGAATGAAATGATCAAACCCATACAAGTTGAGGCCCTTCCAGAATATCGCATCTACCTGGAGTTTTCCGATGGAACCAAAGGCGAGGTTGACCTATCGGACCTCGCGGGTAAAGGCGTGTTCCAGGTGTGGGATGATTACAACCTGTTCCAGCGCGTCCATCTTGGGAACCATCGCGAGATTAAGTGGACCGATGAAATCGAATTGAGCGCTGATTCGCTTTATCTTAAGTTGACGGGTAAGTCTCGGGAGGAATTATTCCCAAAACTCCGCCGTGAACAACCACATGCCTGAACTGTGCTGGTTCTACGGCATCATTATCAGAATGTTTTGGGCCGATCATCCGCCTCCGCACTTTCATGCAATCTACGGAAGCCACGAAGCGCTAGTCGAGATCATCACGTCCAAGATCATCGCAGGATCTCTGCCTTTAGGCGCACAGAGTTTGGTAAGCCAGTGGGTTAGTTTACATCGCGATGAACTGTTGGATGCCTGGGGAACTTGCCCGGACATTAAAGCCGCTACGAAAGATTGAACCCTTGCCTTAAGCGAAAATAATGTCCGCGGCCATCACCAGCGACGAAACCCTTGTAATCGAAACGCCTGAGCGCGTACCGCTTCATTTTGCCCTGGCATCGATCGGCAACCGGTTCATCGCCTGCGCCATTGACCATGCGATCCAGATAGTCGCGCTGACGGTCCTGATCATCATTTTCGCGATCATAGCCGACTATGCGGATCTGGGAAGCCGGCTCACGAATGCGCCCAAGTGGATCATTGCGTTGCTGGTCGTGCTCGTCTTTTTACTGATGTCCGGATATTTTGCGATCTTCGAATGGCTCTGGCATGGCCAAACGCCGGGCAAGCGATGGATGAAGCTAAGGGTAATTCGCGAAGACGGTCGGCCGATTAGTTTCTTTGAGGCGATCGTGAGAAATCTACTGCGCGAATTCGACATTATGCCGTTGCCATTTTACTCAGTCGGGTTGATTTCAGTTTTTTCCACAGACCGCGACCAGCGCGTCGGCGACCTGGTTGCCGGGACCGTGGTCGTGCGCGAGCGGGAAGCTGAAGCCCCGGCCTTTGCAGAGGTCTTTGCGTCGCCAGTTTCAGATCCGGCGCTGCGTCGTTCGTTTCCGCCGGTTAAATTCACCGCCGATGTAAACAGCCTGACCGAGCAGGAAATTTCAGTGGTGGAAAGTTTTTTGCGGCGGCGCTGGGACTTGAAGGACTATCCGCGACAGTGGATGGCCTGGCGCGTAGCGATGCCAATTCTATTCAAACTGCGTCCGCGTTATGACCTGGCGACGTTCACTTATGAAGGATTTCTCGAAGAGCTGCTGCATCGGTATCGCGAAAAGCATCGGTTCATGGATTAGACTTCGCCAATCGATTCACTTCGGAGCATTCCCCGGGAAAAGAGCACCAGCCTCCTCTGGAGTTATCTTGATCCCACCAAGAGACGCCGCGTACGCAAGAGCAGGATCGCGGCGATTACGTATATCGTCGGACGTCGGTAGAATAAGTTTGTCCGGTGTCACGCCGAGCCACTCCAGGCTCTTGCCATCGGACATGACTATGTCGGCGTCCGTAATCATTAGTCCATATATAACGGGGGGATCGTTTCTATTATTGAGCTCATAGTCGTAAACCATGGTCTCCATGACCATTCCGGCACTCCGATCGCCAACGATCAGACCGCGCTTCTCGATTTGCACGAGCCGGGCGAAAACCTCCGCCGCCGATTTCGATTCGCTGTCGATCAGCACGATAAGA
>WNFP01006748.1_pt1 | contig 17858 bp, 13 predicted proteins | sample 5400201 | NCBI WGS metagenome assembly WNFP01 (sample SAMN13153355, study PRJNA577476) | soil metagenome | isolation source: 115 cm saprolite under Madrone tree | place: USA:California | collected 2016-06-14 | reverse complement strand
ATCTGTGCGCATAGCCGGTTCACGTGATCGTAGTTGCCGTTGATGCGCACGATTCGCGCACCGTACACGGCAGTGTTCAGAATTTTGGCCGGCTCAAGGTCGGCAGGAATAAAGACGCAAGCATCAAATCCCTGTTGTGCCGATTGCGCCGCAACCGCATTCGCCAGATTTCCGGTGGAGGAGCAGCCGACGGTCTGGAATCCGAACCTCCGGGCCGCGGCAAGCGCTGTTGCCACTACGCGGTCCTTGAACGAAAGTGAAGGGAAGCAGACCGCATCGTTCTTGAAGTAGAGGTTCCGCACGCCCCACTTTTTCGCAAGGTGCCGCGAGGCCACGAGCGGAGTGCCGCCAACACTGTTTGGGAATTGAAAACCTTCCGGCAGCGGCAGAAATTCCGCGTAGCGCCACATGTTGAAGTCGCGCCGAGCGACGTCGGCTTTGACTGCGATCGACTTCAGCGCAGCGTAATTGTAGGAAATTTCCAGCGGGGAAAAACAATCTTCGCAAAACGAACGGGGCGCATTACCCCACAATTTTCCGCACTCGCGGCAACGCAGCTGATAAATCTCCGGCATCGGTATTCCAATCGCGGCCCGAAAGAACGTCTCAAAGCGAGCAAGACGGGCCATAGCAAAATGGCCACTAGTCTCGACGAATCGCGAACATGTTTAGGGCTGACAAGGAGGGCAAATAAAAAACCCTCCGTGCCAAAGAGTGCAGGAGGGGTCTCAGAAACTTCCAAGAATCTCTACATGCTCTTTAGCAGTTTTTTACGTGGAGCAAGTTGCCCTAAATCGCCACGTTTTCGCCGCAGCAAGCGGCTTTCATATTAATGACAGGGAAACCCCCGATTGTCAATACTGTTTCTAAAGCGCAACATTAGGTGACAACAATTTGTCGGGTTGTCGCGTCAAAGAAAGTGAGGAAATTAAGTCAAGCAGACTCCAAAGCCACCCCGGCCGTATGGCCAGTGTGTTTTCCGATGCAGCACTTGCTCTGAATAACTTGCTGAAGTTCGCAGTGTTATACTAAGAGCGGCGTTTGCGATTCGCGAGAGGTCTGGCGGCGGAGAGAATACAGGAGCAGCAGAAATGGGTGAACCAATAGTCAAGCTTTTTAGCTGGGCGCGTCGGGAGAAGTTGGTTGCCGGACTGTTTGTGGCGCTCACGCTGGTGGTAGGCATTCTTATCGGCACCATTGTCTCCGGCCACACGTCGGCCATGAAGACTGTCGCGTTTGCGGGCAAGGGAGCGACTCCGCTGACCATGCCGGACGCGATTCCGTCGTCCAATTCATTTGCGTCGATCGTAAATCGTGTGGAGCCGGCGGTCGTCAATATCTCCACCACGCAAGTTATGGAAAGACGACGGCCCTCCGCCAAGCGCCGTCCGCAGCAGCCGAACGATCAGCAGCCGGACAATCCTAACGATCCGATGCAGGACTTTTTCGATCGCTTTTTTGACGGCCGCCAGGATGCTCCCGCGCCTGCAGAACGCAGCCTGGGTTCGGGCGTGATCGTTGATCGCAAGGGATTCATTCTTACCAACAACCACGTTGTGGACCAGGCCACCAAGATTCAAGTGCAGTTGAATGGCGAAACCACCAAGTACAATGCGAAGGTCGTTGGCGTGGATGAAGAAACGGACTTGGCAGTGATCAAGATCGACCCGCCCAAGGAACTGCCGGTGGCAAAACTGGGGAATTCCGATGGCGTGCAGGTCGGCGATTGGGTGCTGGCGATTGGCAGTCCTTTTGGCTTGAACGCGACCGTGACTGCGGGAATCGTCAGTGCGAAAGATCGCGGTGGAGTAGGCCGGCAATTTCAGAAGTTCCTGCAGACCGACGCTGCCATCAACCCGGGAAACTCCGGTGGGCCCCTGGTGGATCTGGCCGGTGAAGTGATCGGCATCAATACGGCAATCATTACGGGCAGCCGCGGTTACGAAGGTGTCGGATTTGCTCTTCCCTCGAGCGTAGCAATAAACGTTTACAACCAGTTGATTCAGCAGGGGCGCGTTACGCGCGGCTCGATCGGCGTCAGTTTCCAGGAAGATCTGGGCACCAATGCGATTACGCTGAAAGAACTTGGCGCTCCCAATGGCGTGGTGATCATGGGTGTTGAGCCCGGCAGCCCGGCGGAAAAAGCCGGCCTGAAGGGCGGCGATGTCATCACGAACGTAAACGGAAAGTCGATCAAGACTGGAAACGATCTGGTCAACCCGATCGCACAAGCTCCTATCGGAACCAAAGTAAAACTGGGATACGTGCGCGACCGTCAGTCCAAAGAAACCACGGCGGTCGTCGAGGATCGCACGCGCGTTTTCCCCAACTCCGCCGCTCGCCAGATCGATGCGCAAAATGAAAACGGCGCCGCCGAATACGGCTTGCGAGTCGAAAATCTGACTCCCGAGCGCGCTTCCCGCGTTGGCATGGACGGTCAGAAAGGCGTGCTGGTAGTGGACGTCGATCCGGCCAGCTTTGGTGACGACCTCGGGTTCGCCCGCGGCGACGTCATCGCAGAAGTTAATCGACAGCCGGTCAATTCCGTGGCAGATTACAAGGCCGTGATGAGCAAGCTCAAACCAGGGGCGAACGTCGTTTTCAAGGTTCTTCGCCGCCAGGATAATGATCGCGTACTGACCGTATTTCTGCCGGGAGTCGTTCCGGCGGAGAACGCTCAGTAAACATTTGCCAAGATAAAGGAACGACGAGACTGATGAAAATCGTTCGCGCGGTACTCCTGGCCCTGCTGACCTCTTCGTTGGCGGGGCTGGGTGTGCCGGCGAGTTTCTCGCAAACTGCGGCAAGTGCCAGGAGTAAAACCGCATCGGGCGCGAAAACTACCTCCGCGCAGAGTTCGCAGGCCAGAACCGCCGCAAAGAAGAAATCCGCGGCCAGCAGTTCAGTAAAGAGTCACGCCACACCTTCCGCTACGACAAAGAAGAGTTCAACAAAACCCTCTGGTAAGAACTCGACGAGTGCCGCAAAGAAAGCTTTCTCTAAGTCGTCATCTTCGAAAAGAACCCGAAAGCAACCGGGCCAAAAAGCTCCGACTGCGGATCGCGTCAGCGAAATTCAGGTAGCGTTGGCCAAGGACGGCTCGTTTCAGGGTTCGCCAAGCGGCAAATGGGATGAAGGCACCACTACCGCAATGCGCCGCTTCCAAGCCTCCCACGGGCTGAATCCAAGCGGCAAGTTGGACGCTCCCACCTTGCAGCGGCTCGGGTTAGGTTCTGAGATCGCTGGAGTTGCCGCTCCCACGCCGCCTCCGGGAGCGACTTCGCGCCTCACTTCCTCAAACGTAGCCGCAGGACCGTTGGAATCCGGCCGCCGCCAGTAAGCCATGCACGAATCCATTTCCCGTTTCCGTTGACAGGAAATGCGGCCCCAAGATACAGGAAACACTGTAGGATCAACGATTTACGCGAGGGCGTGGCCCGTCTCTGACCCTTTTCAGTGATTGGGCCACCCTGGCCACATCGCTCCCGTCTCTATGGGATAGTGATTGCTTTTTGAGTTCGCAAGGTTTTGCTGCGTGGCAAGGAAATGGAAATTTTGCAGTGCCCCGGCGGGAGAGAAGACATTTCAAACGTGATGAGACGAAGACTGCGAATGCCGTTGCTGATTTGCCCAGCCGCCTTTGCTGCTTTTTGGTTCTCCAACGATAGCCCCGCAGTATCGCTCGCGAGAACCTGCAGGTTCCAACCGTAGCGGAGGATGCTTCTTGCCCCACGCAGGCTGTGGTCGGCGAGAAGCGCGGCAAAAACGGAGATGTGATTGGACTCGGCCAGGCTGCGTAGTTCCGCGTAGCTCACGCTGCTGCCTCCGTCATTGCCTTCGCCGATGAATAGGAGGACGCGAAGGCCAGGACTGTGCGAAATTTGTCGAATCGCGGATGCAATTGTGTCGCAGATGGGGACCTTCGTTTTCTCTCCGATATCTCCTCTGATTTCGCGGATGTGGCCGATTGCAACGGAACGATCGAGAGTGGCTGGCTGTAACGTCGAAGAAGTGCCTGCGCTAGCGACGGTGAAACTTGTGTTGGCATCGTAAAGTTTATTAATCAGGGCGACGGCCAGCTCTTTCTCTTTGGACAGGACGGTGGCTTGATCCGGACCGGCGTCCATCACGATAGCGATGTTTCGCGGGATTTCAGGACTGGCCTTGATCGCAGTTACAGGCGCGCTGACGTTTTCGATTTTGACAACAATGTCGCGCGGCGCGAGCGCTTCACTTTTCGCGTCGACCCGTGCGACGACCGGAGCGCGGCCGGGATGGCAAATCAACGAGCGGTCAAGCGAAGAGTCTGAATTTGAGAAAGCTACGAGTCTGGCATTCGATTCCAGACCGAACACGGTCCTGGTTTCGGAAGCAATCTCGGTGCGTGACTGCGGAGGAGCACCCGCGGCAATTGGATCCTGGCAGGGAGCCGAAGCGCAATCGGTCGCGGAAGCGTTGAACGATACCGGAAAGGCATTCTGGTCGACCTTAGAAAATCCGCCGTGTCCGTCGTTTAGAAAAACCGCAACAAGGTTTCCAAGGCCTGCGGTAGTCACAACAAGATCGAGAGCATGGTCACCGTTGACGTCACGGGCGAGAATCTGAAGACCGCCAACCGGCGCCTCAAGGCGAATAGATTGACGGCCAATAGAAGTGAGTTGTAGCTGAATCCAGTAAACGGCATGGCTAGAATCGGAACGCCCGGACTGGATGCTTGCCGTATCAGGGCGCAAGTCGCCGTCGAAATCGGCTATGACAAAGGGGAAAGCGGGTGCAGGCGGTGCGACTGAGTCGCGGTGAGTGGTTGCTATTACTGGTGTTCCGGCAAGAAAGGCGATCAGGGACAGAAGAAACAGCAGCCGTCGTGGAAAGTTTACGACAGCGAAACAGCGCCGGCTGGCAAACCGGGCGAGGCAAGGTTCGAAGCTGTACAAGATATCGTTCCGCACGGCAATCGCGTCCGACGTTACGATACCACTTAATGTTTCGGCAGCAAACCGGAGGCGCTTTGGCGGGTGCTCAGACGGTTGCGGGTCACGCGAATATGCTGCTGGCGAAGCAGACTTTCGGAGCTTCCACCGCAGGCTGTTTGACGGTTTTTGATGCGCGGTGCTAAAGTTTTGTGTCTGCATACTTGGCTCGCGCAAGAGGAACGAGGGCACGATGTATCGTGCTCCTACGCAAGGGATGTTCAGCTCGCAATAACAGCGAAACGACAGGGAATTCAGGAGGCAGTATGGCAACGGCAGCAGCGCCACGCGTGTACAAGAATTTCATCAATGGGGAATGGGTGGAAGCGAGCAGCGGCAAGGCGTACGAAAACCGCAATCCGGCGAATTCCGATGAACTGGTGGGAATGTTTGTGTCTTCGACTTGCGAAGATGTCGACGCAGCGGTAGATGCCGCGAAAGAAGCGTACAAGTCCTGGCGGCTGGTGCCCGCGCCCAAGCGGGCGGAGATTTTGTACCGCACCGCGGAGTTGCTGGTGCAGCGCAAAGAAGAGTTTTCCAAGGATATGACGCGGGAGATGGGCAAGGTGCTGGCTGAGACGCGCGGAGACGTGCAGGAAGCCATTGATATGACCTATTACATGGCCGGAGAGGGCCGGCGGTTGTTTGGCCAGACCACGCCATCCGAGTTGCCGAATAAATTTGCCATGAGTGTGCGGCAGTCGATCGGCGTATGTGGGATGATTACGCCCTGGAATTTTCCGATGGCCATTCCTGCATGGAAGATGATGCCGGCGCTGGTTTCGGGAAATACAGTCGTTTTGAAGCCCGCCGAAGACACACCGCTTTCTGCCTATCACTTGGTCCAGACGCTGACTGAAGCAGGATTACCGCGCGGCGTGGTGAACCTCGTGAGCGGTGACGGACCCCATGCGGGTGCTCCGCTTTCTCAGCACAAAGAAGTTCCCGTGCTTAGTTTCACCGGATCGACCGCAGTGGGAAGAATCATTGCGGAAGCATGCGCTCCAGATTTCAAGCATGTGTCGCTCGAAATGGGCGGCAAGAACATCATCATTGTGATGGATGATGCAAATCTTGATCTGGCGGTGGATGGTGCGGTGTGGGGTGGCTTTGGCACTACCGGACAGCGCTGCACGGCGGCTAGCCGCATTGCGGTTCACAAAAGCGTTTATGGAGAGTTCGCCAAGCGGCTGGTAGAACGGGTCAAACACTTGAAGGTTGGCAACGGACTCGACACGCCGGTTGAAATGGGTCCGTGCATCAACGAGCAGCAGCTCAACACCGTAATGTCCTATGTCGAAATTGGAAAAAACGAAGGCGCAAAATTGCTTACCGGAGGCAACAGGCTCGATTCTGGCGCCTATGGCAAGGGTTGGTTCCATGAGCCGACACTCTTCGGCGATTGCTCCGCGAAGATGCGCGTGGCGCAGGAAGAGATTTTTGGGCCGGTAGTCTCGTTGATTCCTGTGCATGATTTTGCGGAGGCGATCGAAGTTGCCAATGGTGTGCCGTACGGCCTGTCGGCTTCGATTTATACCAAGAACATCAATCAAGCGTTCGAGGCGATTCGCGACATATACACCGGAATTGTTTATGTGAACGCGCCAACCATCGGAGCCGAGACACACTTGCCGTTCGGCGGTACCAAACAAACCGGCAATGGCCATCGTGAGGCCGCGATTGCCGCCATCGACTTCTATACCGAGTGGAAGACACTGTACATCGACTACTCAGACCAGTTGCAGCGCGCGCAGATTGATAATGCGGATTGAGGACTGAACTGAGCTAAGAGTAGGAAGTAGTGAGTCGTAACGTTCTGCAACCATGGAATTGCGTGGGCAATTGACCGGAACTTGACAGGCTTCTTACAATAGTAGTTAGCACTCTCTGGGCGTGAGTGCTGCTATGAGAAACGCACCCCTCCAGGAACGGCGCAACCGGCAGATTTTGGCGGACCTTGTCCGTACGTACATCGAGACGGGGGAGCCGGTCTCTTCGCGGGCTATTTCCAAACGGTTCGAGGAAACGCTCAGCACAGCCACCATTCGCAACGTCATGGCGGATCTGGAAGATGGCGGGTTTTTATACCAGCCGCACACTTCGGCAGGCCGGGTTCCGACGGCTGCTGCGTACCGCTTCTTTGCCCAGGAGATCGCCACACAGGCAACGTTGAGCATCGAAGACAAGGAATGGATCCGGCGCGAATTTTCTAGTGCCAATAATCGCGTTGAAATCACCGAGCGCGCCGGGCATGTGCTGGCGGAAGTATCAAACGGACTCGGCATCGTGGTTTCACCGCCGCTGGGTAGAACGGTTTTGGAACACGCGCGCATCTGGCTGCTGCCGGACGGTCGCGTGGTGGTCGTACTGATTTCGCCCGGAGGCATTACGAGGGACAAAGTGTTGCGGCCACCACGGGCTTTTTCCCAAGAAGAGCTCGACGCGACATCGGAATTTTTGAACCGGCAATACTCGGGCTGGACGCTTGAAGCCATCCGCTCCGACTTGCTGGTTAAGTTGGCCACAGAAAGCGAACGCTATGAGGGCTTGCTTCGTGGGGCGCTGGCATTATGCGATCCCGCAATGCTGGGCGACGAGACCAGTTCACAACTGCACGTCGAGGGAACCGCGCAAATCATTGGAACGCCGGAATTCTCCAACCAGTTGCAGTTGCGCGAACTTCTTTCCGCCATCGAAGAGAAGCATCGCCTGGTGACGGTGTTGAACGCCTGTATTGATTCGCTGGAACCGGTGCTGGTGCAAATTGGCCTGAAAGTAATTTCTCAGGCTGGCGACAACCTGGCGCTGATCAGCGCGCCGTACACTCGGGTGGACGGAGTACAGGGCTCGCTCGGAGTTATTGGTCCGACGCGAATGCACTACGAGCGCGCGATAAATGCCGTCGCATACGTCGCGCAAATTTTCAGCGAATCTTTGGGCAAGATTTCCTAACCGGAAATGGCAAGATTTCCTAGCTGGAAAAGGGGCAAAGCTGTGAGCGAGAAAGACACACGAATTCCCGTGACTCGCGGGGACGAAAACGCCGAAGGCAATGTGGAATCGGAGTCTTTGCGCGTGGATGCGGACGTCGCAAAATTGGCTACCGATCTGGAAGACCTGCGGCAGACGCTGCTGCGGCGGCAGGCGGATTTCGATAACTATAAAAAGCGCATCGAAAGGGAACGTGCCGAGGACTCCAAACGCACCACCGCGCGTCTGATCGAGGCCTTGATTCCGTCCATTGACGGATTTGAACAGGCTCTCGCGGCGCACCGCGAAGCCGAATATGAGAATTACCGCCGCGGGTTCGAGCTTATTTACAAGCAACTCCTCGACAACATTGCAAAGCTTGGCGCGGAACGTGTGGATCCGACAGGGGAGCAATTTGATCCGCATTTGCATCAGGCAATGGACCGCACCGAGACGACCGAACACGAGGACGGTACCGTGCTGCAGGTTTTTCAGCCCGGCTACGTCTTCCATGGACGTGTGCTGCGCCCCGCGATGGTGCGTGTAGCCGTGCGTCCCGCCGCCGCATCGAAAGCAAATACCAATTAACGAGAAACGCTAACTTTTGTACGGCAACCAATAATCGAAAAGGAACTGAATGAATGGCGAAGTCGAACCAACGCGATTTTTATGAAGTGCTCGGTGTCTCTAAGACGGCCACGGTTGACGAAATTAAGTCTTCGTACCGCAAGGCCGCTCTGAAGTGGCACCCGGACCGCAACCCAGAGAACAAGCACGAAGCCGAGATTAAGTTCCGCGAGTGCACGGAAGCCTACAGCGTGCTAAGCGACCAGGAAAAACGTCAGATCTACGACACCTACGGCCATGCGGGTCTAAGCAGCGCCGGTGGCGGCGTGGACTTTAACGGCACGATTTTTCAGGACTTCCACGACATTTTCGGCGATTTTTTCGGTTTCGAAGACATTCTTGGCGGCGGCAGCCGGCGCGGCCGTACTCGTTCCCAGCGCGGCTCCGATTTGCGCTACGACATGACGCTCACGTTCGAAGAGGCTTCAACAGGCGTCTCCACAAAAATTAAATTGCCGAAGCACTGCCAGGGCGCGGGACAAATCATCAAAGAGCGATGCCCGGATTGCCGCGGCCAGGGCCGCATGGAACGCGACAAGACCATTGATCTTCGCATTCCCGCCGGCGTGGATACCGGCACGCGTTTGCGTGTGCCGGGTGAAGGCGAAGCCGGCGCGAATGGCGGCCCGAGCGGCGATCTGTACGTTGTACTGGACGTGAAAGAACATCCGTTTTTTGAGCGTCGCGGCGCGGATCTCTACTGCACGATTCCGGTAAGCATCGCGCAAGCCGCGCTCGGTACGGACATTCCTGTGCCGGGGCTCAGCGGTGAAGAGCGATTGAAAATCCCCGAGGGCACGCAAAGCGGCGCGGTGTTTCGAATCAAGGGCCACGGCCTGCCCGATCCGCGCGGTGGTGGCAAGGGCGACCTGTACTACCACGTGCGGGTGATGACTCCGTCGAAACTCACGCGCGAGCAGCGCAAAATCATGGAGCAATTGGGTTTAACCCTGAAAGTGGACAACAAGCCCGCCGAGCGGGGCTCTTCCTTCTTCGATAAAGTCAAAGATATTTTTGGATAGACGCGTCACCGCGGGGCTTGCGATTGCGAAGGCGATTCTTTGTGGATGCGTTTGACGCAGACCGCGCTGTTCTCGCGGGTGATGCGGCGCGCCATCTCGAAAGAGTATTGCGAGCGGAGCCCGGCCAGCTTTACGAATTGAGCGATGGAACCTCCCTTTGGTTGGGCAAAATCGAAACGGTCAATCGAGGTCAGGTCGAATTTTCCCTCGTGGAACCAATCCCGGTTCGAACCTCGTCGCTGGACAAGACACTTTTGCTCGCGGTCGTGAAGTTCGATGCGTTCGAATGGGCGCTCGAAAAAGCTACGGAACTGGGCGTGAAGCGCATCGTTCCGCTGGCCGCCGCGCGCAGCGAAAAAGGCCTCTTGGCGGCAGCAGGAAAGCGCGGAGAACGCTGGAAAAAAATCCTGTTCGAATCCTCTCAACAATCGCGGCGAGTGCGTTTGCCGTTAATCGAAGCAGTTACCGCGCCGCAAGAGGCTTTCGTCGCGTCCCAATCAAACTTGAAAGTTATGCTCTCTGAGCGCTCCGACACGCGTCCGCTGAAGAAAATTCTGGCTGGCCGCACCGCAGACACGGTTGCACTGGCGATTGGACCGGAAGGCGGATGGACAGATGAAGAATTTTTCGCGGCGGGGAAGGCCGGGTTCGAAGAAGCATCGCTGGGCAGCCTGATTCTCCGCACGGAAACTGCAGTTACGGCGTGCCTCGCATCAGTGAACTATGCCCTCGAAAATAATCAGGAGTGACATCCTCCGCTCCCAGAAGGGAGGGGCTTCTCAAGCAACAGGGGCGAACTGCCCCGCTGTTTGCGCTTGACGCCCCCACGGATAAAAATGTCGTATGTGCGAAAGACTTTATGCCGCGAATCTTCTTGGCTGTGCAGTCCGCGTCGCGTAGGATAACGGCCATGGCGCGGCAAAATCTCCTTATCCACGCGTTGACGCTAATGGCGTTTGTATTCTTAGGCTCCAATACCCTTGCGCAAGATCGTCCTTTACGGACAGTGGACGCGGAAACCGTTCCTGCCGGCACGCTGCGCACGGAAATCGGCTTTGATTTTTTGCAGGACGTCGGATTTCCGCTCTCGGGTCTTCGCGGTGATGAGACCTCCGTCGGCGTCGTCGACCTCCGCATGGGCGTAGGGAAAATTGTCGAAGTGGAAGTCGAAGGCGCGCTCCAGAATTTCTTGGACGTAAAGTCTCAGGGAACTTCATTTGTGCCCAATCTTTCGCTCACCGGCGTCAATTCCACGCACGACACCGGGGACTTCACGCTGGCCACAAAAATCCGCCTGATCAAAAATGAAGGGAAGCGTCCTGGCATTGCCTTCAAATTCGGCTTCATCATGCCCAATTCGAATCAGGCGCGCGGTATTGGGACCAACACCAGCAACGTTTTCGCGCTAGTGGCGCTCGAAGAGCAAATGCGCAAACTCAGCATGTTCGGCAATCTTGGTCTCGAGATTTTGCAGGCGCCAAATGCATTGTTCACTCAGAATGACGTGCTTATGTACGGCGGAGCGTTCAAATATCCGATCCTTCGCCGCGTGGATTTGGTCGGCGAAGTGAATGGACTCTATTCGTCGCGCAGTATCAACGATGCGCTGATCGGAACGCAAAGCACTGGCCAGGCGAGGGTTGGGCTACAGATTACGGTGGGCGGATTCACCTGGGACCTGGCGGGTGTTCGCGGGCTGAATAAATACGACCCGCGCTCCGGATTCACCTTTGGCATCAGCAAGGACTTCCGGCTATTCGATTTCAACAAAGTTGAATAGCATGTCTGGGTCTGCAAAGGCCTCGGCTTTCACGCTGTCGCAAGTTCAATCTGGAAACTGGCGCGCTTCGCGTGTTATAAAAGAACGTAGTAAGCAACAATGTCGAACCCGGACGAGCGCCCACTGATCCCATCCGCGAATCCACCTGAAGCTGCCGTGGAGCCCGTTCCGCATTCTGTTTCGATTTCTCTTCTGCCCCCTTATAGTCTGTCTTCTGTTCAACGGGATCACCAGCATCACCTTCGCCACGAAATCCGCGTTTGGACTCGCGATTTACTGATCGCGATTGGTCTCGCGCTGATCATCATCATTTTCCTGTATCAACCGGTGAAGGTGGAAGGCACCAGCATGGCGCCGCTGCTTTCCGATCAGGAACGCATTTTTATCAACAAGTTTGTTTATCGCTTCGAGCCGATTCATCGCGGAGACGTGGTGGTGTTCTGGTATCCCCTCGACAAAACCAAGTCGTTCATCAAGCGCGTGATCGCGCTGCCGGGTGAAAACGTCGAGATTCGCCAAGGCATGGTGTACGTGGATGGGCAGCAGTTGAGAGAATCCTACGTGCCGCCGCAATATGAAGATTTAAGCGACTACGGTCCGGTTCGTGTCCCGCCAAATATGTTTTTCGTAATGGGCGATCACCGCATCAGTTCAAACGATTCGAGAGTTTTTGGTCCGGTCCCCAGCCGGTTTATTTATGGCCGCGCGGTTTTTGCGTATTGGCCCGTGGATCACTTTGGCTCGCTTTCGACAACCGCCGAAGCGCAAGAAAAATGACCAACGGAGGACACACTGACCGAAGTTCTGCATCGACCCGCAATTCTGGCGCTCGAGGACGGGCGCGTATTTAACGGCCGCGCGGCCGGCGCGATCACGCGCCGCGGCGGAGAAGTCGTTTTCAATACCAGCCTCACCGGATACCAGGAAGTTTTCACCGATCCCAGTTACGCCGGACAAATTGTTTGTTTGACGTATCCCCACATTGGCAATGTCGGCGCGAATCTCGATGATGAAGAGGCGGCCCGGCCTTATATCGAATCGCTCATCGTGCGTGAATTCTCGCAGATCGCTTCGAACTGGCGCTCCACTGAAACCGCCCATCTTTATTTGAATCGCCACAAGATTCCGGTCATCTGGGATATTGATACCCGCGCACTCGTTCGTCACATTCGCAAAGTCGGTGCGCTGCGCGGCGTGGTTTCGACCGATGGCACAGCGGGCGATCAGTTGGTACATGAAGCGAAGAGTTTGCCTACCATGGCTGGGCTGGAATTGGCCAGCCGCGTCAGTTGTAAGAGATCCTACGACTGGGCGAAAGGGTCGATTGATCTGGTGACCTCCCCGTGGTCCGAAGACATGGGCGACGCCGCACAAAACGGCGACGCGCAAAAGCTTCGCGTCATTGCATACGACTTTGGCATCAAGCAGAACATTTTGCGGCTCTTGACAGACCATCACTGCGAAGTCGAAGTTGTGCCCGCTGCCACGTCCGCTGAAGACGTGCTGGGAATGAATCCCGATGGCATTTTTCTATCGAACGGTCCTGGCGATCCGGAGCCAATGGAATACGCCGTTGAAAATGTCCGCAAGTTCATCGGGAAGGTTCCGGTCTTCGGAATCTGTCTTGGCCACCAGGTTTGTGGACTTGCGCTCGGCGGCAAGACGTTCAAGCTGAAATTCGGACATCACGGTTCGAACCACCCTGTAAAGAATCTTCTCACCAATCAAATCGAAATTACCGCGCAAAATCACGGCTTCTGCGTGGACCCCGAATCATTTCCGTCGAGCGATGTGGAAGTCACACACTTGAACCTGAATGATCACACCAACGAAGGCATTCGCCATAAGTCCGAGCCGATTTTCAGCGTACAGTATCACCCGGAAGCTTCGCCCGGACCGCACGATTCGCACTATTTATTCACTCAGTTCACGGATTTGATGAAGGAATGGAAACAGCCAGGAAGCTCGCGGCGCTAAATCTCATCGCGGACAGTGTTTTGTTTGACGCACAGGGCACTGAGTTCGCTGAGAAGAAAACTGACTTCAAAGGGAAACGATGCCGAAGCGGAAAGACATCAAGAAGATTCTGATTATCGGATCAGGGCCGATTGTTATCGGGCAGGCTTGCGAGTTTGATTATTCCGGCGTGCAGGCTTGCAAAGCGCTGCGCGATGAAGGTTACGAAACAGTTCTGGTGAATTCGAATCCGGCCACCATTATGACCGACCCGGAGATGGCCAATCGCACCTACATCGAGCCGCTCTACAAGGAATATCTCGAAGCCATCATCATCAAGGAACAGCCTGACGCGCTCCTCCCCACCGTCGGTGGGCAGACTGCTCTGAATCTCGCCGTTGAACTTGCCGAAAGCGGCATCCTGGAAAAACACAAAGTGGAAATGATCGGTGCGTCTTTGCGTGCCATTAAAGTTGCGGAAGACCGCCTGTGGTTCAAAGACGCCTGCCGCAAAATCGGGCTCGAAGTTCCCGCTTCAGCTCTCATCAACAACGCGCAGGACGCCATGCGCCTCTGCGAACAGCTCGGTTTCCCGCTGGTCATTCGCCCTTCGTTCACTTTAGGTGGTACCGGCGGCGCCATTGCTTACAATCGCGAGGAATTTGCCGACTCCATCAGCCACGCGCTCGATATGAGTCCGGTGCATGAAGCGCTCGTTGAAGAATCCGTCCTCGGCTGGAAGGAATACGAACTAGAAGTGATGCGCGATTATCGCGACAACTTCGTGGTGATCTGCACCATTGAAAATTTTGACCCCATGGGTGTCCATACTGGCGATTCCATCACCGTCGCGCCCGCGCAAACGCTCACCGACAAGGAATACCAGCGCATGCGCGACGCCGCCGCGGCGATCATTCGCGAAGTTGGCGTCGAAACCGGGGGTTCGAACGTGCAGTTCGCCATCAATCCCGAAAATGGCCGCATGACCGTTATCGAAATGAACCCACGCGTTTCGCGTAGCTCGGCGCTGGCCAGCAAAGCCACCGGTTTTCCAATCGCGAAAATCGCAGCGCGCCTCGCCATTGGCATGTCGCTTGACGAAATTCCCAACGACATCACCAAGAAGACGCCTGCCTCGTTCGAACCGACCATCGACTACGTGGTCACTAAAATTCCCAAATGGCAGTTCGAGAAATTTCCCGGCTCGGACAGCACGCTCGGCACGCAAATGAAATCCGTCGGCGAAGTGATGGCCATTGGCCGCACCTTTAAGGAATCGCTGCAAAAAGCGATCCGCTCCCTCGAACCGCACACGCCATGGCGCGCTCCCGCTGACACACCGGATTCGCTCTTACGCGAGAAACTTGCCACGCCTCGCCCCGACCGCATCCACTGGCTCCTCACCGCCGTCGATCGCGGCCTGCACGCTGAAGAAATTTGCGACCTCACAAAAATCGATCCCTGGTTCGTCAAGCAAATCGAAGAACTCGTCGCGGTGAACAAACGCGCGGCAGGCGTGACCGTCGAAACGGCTTCGAAAGAATTGCTTCGCGAAGTAAAACGCCACGGTACCAGCGACGAAACACTGGCGCAGATGTGGAAGACGACTCCTGCAGCCGTTCGTTTACAGCGAGCGCGCTATGGTGTTTCGCCAGTCTTCAAACGCGTGGACACCTGCGCCGCCGAGTTCGAATCCTTCACCCCATATATGTATTCCACCTACGAAGACGAAGACGAATCCGACGCCTCGTCGCGTCCCAAAATTATGATTCTCGGCAGCGGCCCCAATCGCATCGGGCAGGGAATTGAATTCGACTACTGCTGCTGCCACGCCAGTTTTGCTCTCCATGAAGACGGCTACGAAACTATCATGGTGAATTGCAATCCGGAGACCGTTTCCACCGACTACGACACTTCCGACCGCCTCTATTTCGAACCGCTTACGCTCGAAGACGTCCTCGCCATCGTCGAAAAGGAAAAGCCGCAAGGCGTGATCGTGCAGTTCGGCGGGCAGACTCCGCTGAACCTTGCGCTCGAACTGAAACGCAACGGCGTACCAATCATCGGCACGGCGCCAGAATCAATCGACCTCGCAGAAGACCGCCGCCGCTTCGGCCGCCTGCTTGACGAACTGAAAATTCCGCAGCCGCGCAACGCCACCGCACTTGTGCCCGAAGAAGCTGCGCGCCTGGCCTCCGAAATTGGCTTGCCGGTGCTCGTCCGCCCCAGTTACGTACTCGGTGGACGCGCCATGGTCATCGCCTACGACGCCAACACCGTGCAGGAATACGTCGCGCAAGCGGCCCTGATGGGCCCCGCTCGCCCCGTGCTCATCGATCAATTCCTCGAAGAAGCTACCGAAGTTGACGTGGACGCCCTCGCCGACGGCAACAGCGTGGTCATCGGCGGCATCATGGAGCACATCGAAGAAGCCGGCGTGCACTCCGGCGATTCTTCCTGCGTGCTTCCTCCGGTCAGCCTTGCGCCCGCGATTCTAGAAACCATTCGCGATTACACCAAGCGCCTTGCGCTGGCCCTTAAAGTAGTCGGCCTGATGAACGTGCAATACGCCATTCAGCGTGACACCGTTTACGTCCTCGAAGTAAATCCGCGCGCATCGCGTACCGTCCCCTACGTCAGCAAAGCCACCGGCGTGCCGCTGGCCAAGGTCGCTGCTCGTCTGATGGCTGGGAAAAAACTCGTCGATATGAATCTCCCGCTGGTTCATCACAACGGCGTCGCCGAAATTGCCGTCCGCGAATATTATTCGGTGAAGTCGCCCGTCTTCCCGTTCAACAAATTTCGCGGCGTTGACACCATTCTCGGCCCGGAGATGCGCTCCACAGGCGAAGTCATGGGCATCTCTACCAGCTACGGTCAGGCATTCGCAAAAGCACAGCTTGCCGCAGGCCAGCGCCTGCCGCGCAAAGGCACGGTCTTCCTTAGCGTTAACGATCGTGACAAAAAACATCTCACTACCATCGGCAAAGAACTCTCCGCGCTGGGTTTTCAGCTTACCGCAACACGCGGAACCGCCGCCGCTCTACAATCGGCAGGAATAGAAGCCGAAGGCGTCTTCAAAGTAAACGAAGGCCGCCCGAACATCGTGGATCTCATCAAAACTGGGAAAATCGATCTGGTGATCAACACTCCTCTCGGCCGCGAATCCTTCTATGACGAGAAATCCATTCGCCGCGCCGCGATTCGCTACAACATTCCGTGCATCACCACGCTAGCCGCCGCCCAGGCTGCGGCACGTGGCATTCGCGCCTTGATTGAGCAGGGAATCGAAGTCTCCGCTCTGCAGGATCTTCACAGCGGCCAAGCCGCCGTTTCCGGCACCTCCGGATCAGGAGATTAGCCCGTGGACGTCTCTGGAATTTTTCCCGCGCTCACAACTCCCTATCACGAAGACGGCTCCGTCGCGCTCGATCATTTCAAAGCCAATCTCGCCCGCTACAACAAGACCGCCCTCGCAGGCTACGTCGTTCTCGGCTCAACGGGAGAATCCGTTCTCCTCTCTTCCGCCGAAGCTGATTCGCTGCTAGTCGCGGGCAAAGAAGCCGCCGCGTCGGGCAAACTTCTCATCGCCGGCACCGGCGCCGAATCCACCGCCGAAACCATCGTGAGAACAAAACGCGCCGCAGCTCTCGGCTACGAGGTTGCCCTTGTAAAAACTCCCTACTACTACAAGCCCGCCTACAAGACGGAAACGTACCTGCGCCACTATCGCGCCGTTGCCGATGCGTCTCCGATCCCAATCCTGCTCTATTCCGTTCCGATTTTTACCGGCGTTACGCTGGAAACTCCCGAGATCGTTGCCCTAGCCGAGCACGCGAACGTCATCGGCATCAAAGACAGCTCCGGCGCGATCCAACGTATCGTGGAAGTCGCCGCGCAAGCGCCAAAAAAATTCCAAATTCTGACCGGCTCCGCTGGTGTGCTTCACCCTGCGCTCGCCAGCGGCGCGAAGGGCGCCATTTTGGCCCTAGCCTCGGCGTTACCGGAACGGTGTGTTGAGCTATTCGAACTCTTCAAGAGCGGCCAACACGCCAGTGCTCAGACTCTGCAGCAGCACCTCGCGCTCGCATCCAAGGCTATCGTCTCCGAAGGCAGCATTGCCGGTGTAAAGCACGCGATGGATCTACGTGGCTACCATGGCGGCCTGCCACGACTCCCCCTGCTTCCGCTCGCAGACGCAAGGAAAGCACACATCGCGCAAGTCATCTCCCAATTTGAGCCCGCCTCCGCCCGCGCCTGACCTCGCACGGCGCAAGTTGCTCCCCAAGCGCCTTTCTTTCCGTCTATTGTTTGTGACCGAATCGTCCGGCTATCATCAAACGTCCATGCATTGTCGCGCCCTTCCGATCGAAGCACTCCCCCATCAGCCGCAGTTGCTGCTCGACTACCTGAATTCCTACGAACGTGTCAGCGCCTTCTACCAGCACAAGCCGCAACTGGAAAGTGTGTTGCGCGTGGCGCGAGACCTGCAGTTTCCGGCTGACCGCCGTAACGCGGTCACAGCGATTCTCC
>WNFP01002750.1_pt1 | contig 17860 bp, 16 predicted proteins | sample 5400201 | NCBI WGS metagenome assembly WNFP01 (sample SAMN13153355, study PRJNA577476) | soil metagenome | isolation source: 115 cm saprolite under Madrone tree | place: USA:California | collected 2016-06-14 | reverse complement strand
TCCGCGTGCACGACAACGGCCGGGTGCGCGTGTCGGCGCACCCTGCGCAGCCGTTTCAGACCACCAACCCGAGGGTGTTTGCCGGCGGGGACATGATGCGCGGTTCCGATCTGGTGGTGACCGCGGTGTTTGAAGGGCGCGAGGCCGCGCGCGGAATCCTCAACTACCTGCAGGTCGGCTGATGGCAGCAGTACGCACGCCGCCGAGCAGCCACAGCAATCCCTGCAGCAGGTCCGTCGGAGTCGGTGGACAGCCGCGAATCACGAGGTCGACCGGAATCACTTTCGAGACCGCGCCGACACACGCATAGCTGTCCGCGAACACTCCGCACCCGGCCGCGCAGTCCCCGGCCGCAACGACCCACTTGGGCGCGGGCGTTGCGGCCCAGGTGCGCTCGAGCGCCTCGCGCATGTTGTGCGTCACGGGCCCCGTGACGAGCAGCACGTCGGCGTGGCGAGGGGATGCCACGAAGCGAATACCGAAGCGTTCGACATCGTAGAAAGCGTTGCCGAGCGCGTGGATTTCGAGTTCGCAGCCGTTGCACGAACCGGCATCGACTTCGCGGATCGCGAGACTGCGCCCAAGACTTCGAGCGATGGCGCCCCGAAGCGCTTCACCGGCGGCTTCGAACCGGGCGGTCGCCTCGCTCACGGCTTCCGTGCACGGTGCGGTGACGAGGTTCTTGAACAGACGTCTGCGCATTAGAGATCATGTCCGGAGTAGGAGCAATTGAACGACTTGTTGCACAGCGGGAAGTCCGCGACGATGTTGCCCTCGATCGCCGCCTCCAATAGCGGCCACAGCAGCCACGACGGATCGCGCAGGTGGCAGCGCTCGATGCGCCGTCCGGCGCCGAGGCGCACGTAGGCGAGCACATCACCCCGAAACCCTTCTACCAGCGCCGCGCCTTCGACGCTGGTAGTGGGCACGGCACGGACGCCTAAGTGCACCGGGCCGCTGGGGAGCGCAGCGAGCGAGCGCTCGAGCCAGTCGATGCTGTGCTGGATCTCCCGGATCCGTACCCAGACGCGCGCATCGACATCACCTTCGCTCCTTACGGCGATTTCGACCGGCATCGCATCGTACGGGGGGTAGGGCACGCAGACCCGTGCATCGAACGAGCGCCCGGACGCTCGACCGACATAGCCGGGTGCTGCGAACTCGGCGGCGAGCGCGCTCGAGACGACGCCCGTGCCCACCGTGCGATCCTGAAGCGAGGCGGTGTTCTCGTAGAGCTCGACCAGCTCCGGGAATTGCCGTCGCAGGCGTGAGGTGAGGGAAAGGATCGCTTCCACGCCGGGCGGCTCGAGATCCGCGGCGACTCCGCCTGGTAGGACGCAGTCCATCATCAGGCGATGACCGAAGGCGGTGGCGCAGGCGCGCAGGGTTTCCTCGCGCAGGATTCCGCATTCCGCGTGCATGATCGAGAACGCGGCGTCGTTGCAGATGGCTCCCACGTCCCCTAAGTGATTCGCGATCCGCTCGAGCTCGGCCATCACCGCCCGCAGCCAGAGCGCGCGCTGCGGCGGGTTGAACTCGAGCGCGGCTTCGACGGCGCGAGCGAACACCCACGAGTACGCCACGGTGCTGTCTCCGGACACGCGCGCCGCAAGTCGTGCAGCGGCGTCGATCGACTTACCGCACAGCAGCTTCTCGATGCCCTTGTGCGTGTAGCCTAAGCGTTCTTCGAGCCGTACCACCGTTTCCCCGCTCGCCGTGAAGCGGAAATGACCGGGCTCGATGATTCCTGCATGCACCGGACCCACCGGGATCTGGTGCAGACTCGGGCCGTCGGCCCCGAGAAACTGATAGGGCGGCAACGCTACGCCCAGGCGCGCTGATTCGGCCAGCGGGTGATGCAGGGGCCAGCGCCCATGGTCGAGCCACGGCCGTGGATCGGGAAGCCCCGTAAACTCGATGCCGAACAGATCGCTGGCCGAGCGCTCCAGGCGGGATGCAGGCGCGTGGAACACTGCGAGCGAGGGGACCCTGCCCGCGCGCGCGTCGAGGGAAGCACTCATGATCTGGCGCGTGGCGGGCTCGTACAGCACGCACTGCACGGCGCCGACATCCCCCCAAAGCCCAAGCAGATCGAGCTTGCCTTCGCGCAATGCCTCACCGATCGCACGCCACGAGTCGGAGTCGACCGCCACGCGCGGCCAGCCGTGATGCGCGCGGTCCGGTGAGGAATCTGCGAACAGAGCCTTGAGCACGGTAGCCTCCTACCCCAGCTGGCTCGCCACGTGGCGGAACCAGGCGACGACGGGTCCGGGCAGGTAGACGCCCGCCGCTGCGACCAGGAGCAGATGCAGCGTCATCGGTGCGAGACGCCAGGCCGGGAGCGAGTGTTGCTTGTCGGTAGCGCCGAAGGCGAGGCCGTGAAGCCGGAGCGCAAGTGCGCTGAACGCAATCAGAAGACCCACGACCAATGCAAGCGCCAGCCACGGCGCGCGTGCAAAGGTCGACGTCACCAGCAGAAACTCGCTGGTAAAGACGCCAAACGGCGGCAGCCCCCCGATGGCCACAACACTCAACACCAACAGCCATCCGAGCAGCGGTTGACTGGAGGTCAGCCCGCGAATGTCCGCGGTGCGCTGCGTCCCCTCGAGCTGGGAAATGTATCCGACGCCGAAGAAGATGGCGGACTTCGTCAGGCTGTGCATGGTCATGTGCAGGAGACCTGCGAAGCTCGCCAGTGGCCCGCCCAGTCCGAACGCGAGCGTGATGATGCCCATGTGCTCGATCGAGGAATACGCAAACATGCGCTTGATGTCGCGGCGCCGGTAGAGCATGAACCCCGCGAACAGCACCGAGATGAGGCCCATCGTCACCATCATCGGGCCGGGCGCGAGCACGTGCGGATTTCCGGCGATGATCAGTTTGAATCGCAGCAGCGCAAACAGTGCGACGTTGAGCAGCAATCCGGAGAGCACCGCCGAGATGGGCGTAGGGCCTTCGGCGTGCGCGTCCGGCAGCCAGGCGTGCACCGGGACCAGGCCCACTTTGGTGCCGTAGCCGAGCAGCAGGAAAACGAACGCCAGGTTCAGGAGCGAGGGATCGAAGCTTGCCGAGCTCGCCGCGAGGCGGTCCCAGGCCATCGCGACCATTCCCTGGCCCAGGTGTTCCTGCGCGGCGAGGTACACGAGGATCGTGCCGAAAAGGGCCAGCGCGATACCGACCGAGCCCAGAATGAAGTATTTCCAGGCGGCTTCGAGTGCCGCATTGGTGCGGTAGATGCCCACCATCATCACTGTCGTGAGCGTCGCCAGCTCGATCGCCACCCACATGAGTCCGATGTTGTTCGACAGCAGCGCGAGATTCATGGCAAACATCAACAGCTGGTACATGGCGTGATAGAAGCGCAGATCCCGCGCCGTCAATCTGCGCGTCTGCAACTCATGCGCGATGTAGCCGGCACTGAACACACTGGTGCTGAAGCCCACCAGAGCGCCGACGAACAGAAACACGCTATTGACATCGTCGACCAGCAGATAGAGTGAGGGCTGCGGCCGGTGCCAGTAGAGCGCCCCGGCGCAGCTGAGCGTGAGCGCGCACAGAGTCACGTTGAGGGCCGCCGCGACCCGGTATCTCGGAATCGCCGCGAGCAGCAGGGCGCCCAAGGCGGGGGTGCCCAGAAGCCCGGCGAGCGCCAGCGATCCTGTGGAGGCGCTCACAGCGTTTCGCCACGCGACAGGTCGAGGGCCTGCAGATCCACCGTGTCGAACCGCTCGCGGATGCGGAACAGGAAGATTCCAATGACGATGAAGGCGATCAGGACCGAGAACCCGACGCTGATCTCGACCACCAGCGGCATGCCGCGCGCGCCGCTGGCGGCGAGCACCAGACCGTTTTCGAGCGACATGAAGCCGATGACCTGGCTCACGGCGTTGCGGCGCGTCACCATCATCAGGAATCCGAGCAGCACGACTGACAGTGCGAAGGCGAGATCTTCCCGCACGAACTCGCCCTCGGATTGCGTCACCGGCAGCATGACGACGATGGCCAGTCCCACCAGCGCAATGCCGAACAGCATCGTCGGTCCGATGCTGACGACGGTATCGATGCTGCGATGAATCCCCAGGCGCACGACGATTCGACGCAGGGCCACCGGAATGATCACGCCCTTGAACAGCAAGGCGATCAGCGCCGTGATGAACAGATGCGGCGCGCGCTGCAGATAGGCCTGCCAGGCGACCGAGCCCGCGAGCGCAAAGGCGTGGAACGCGAACACGTTGAGGAGCGCGAACATCCGGTCCTGATAGAGCAGCAGGAAGCTTAAGAGAACCATGGAGCCCGCGAGCAGATGGGCAATATCGCTGTCGAGCGGACTCATCGCGAGACCTTCGCGACGAACAGCAATATCGTTCCGAGCAGCCCCAGCATGAGTGCGATGCCGAGAAACTCCGGCACGCGAAACACCCGCATCTTGGCGATGGCGGTCTCGAACACCACCAGCAGGAATGCCAGCGCCGCGAGCTTGATGGCGTAGGCGATCAGCCCGACGGCGTAAGCGAGCACTCCGGCACCGGCGACGGCCGTACCCCAGGGCGTAAACACGCACGCGATCAACGACAGATACAGCAGCAGCTTAACTGCCGCGGCGGCCTCGATCACCGCCAGGTGACGGCCGGAGTATTCGAGAATCATGGCCTCGTGGACCATGGTCAGCTCGAGGTGGGTCGCGGGGTTGTCGACCGGAATGCGGGCGTTTTCCCCGATCGAGACGATGATCAGCGCCACCAGCGCGAGTGCCAGTGAAATGTTGACACCGTAACCGGGTCCCAGCATGTAGGCCGAAATGGACGAGAGCTGCGTCGAGCCTGCGAAGAGCGAGAGCGTGAAGACCGCCATCAGCATGGCCGGCTCCGCCAGCGATGCGAACAGCATTTCGCGGCTCGCGCCGATGCCGCCGAAGCTCGTGCCGACGTCCAGCCCGGCGAGCGCGAGCAGGAAGCGTGCGGTCCCGAGGAGCGCCACGATGACGATGAGATCGGCGCCGGCGCCCAGCGACAGACCGGTCACGAACGTCGGGACCAATGCGGCGGCCACCCAGGTTGTTGCGAAGATCAGGTAGGGCGCGGCGCGGAACAGCCAGGAGGCGTTCTCGGCGACGACGGCTTCCTTGCGGATCAGCTTCAGCAGGTCGCGATACGGCTGAAGCACCGAGGGCCCCTGGCGGCGCAGGAGCCGGGCCCGGATCTTGCGCGTAACGCCCGACAGGAGCGGAGCGAGCCCGAGGACCAGAGCGGTTTGCGCGACCTGGGTGAACCAGTCGTAGCTCATCGCCAGGTCCCGACAATGATCAGCAGCGTGACCAGCGCCGCAAACACCAGCGTCAGATAGTTCCGGATCGTCAGGAACTGCATCCGGTTGAGGCGCTCGGCCGTGGCCTCGACGAGGCGGATGACGGGCGCGTAGAGCGCATCCCACACCGTGTCACGAAGCTCGACGCGCAGCCGTGCCACGGCGGTGTCACCGGGCTTCGGCATGGCGACCTGCTCGCGCGCACGAAAGACGACACTGCCGAACACGCGCCGGATGGGCTGCGCGAAGCTTCCCGCGGTGTACTGCGTGGCCGGGCTCGCATCCGGGAAGCCGCAGTCCCAGGGCGGGGAGCGCCGCAGGGCGTGCGAGGCAAAGCGACGCACCGCGAAGGCGGTGGTAGCGGCGGCGAGCACAATCATGACGAACACGAAGAGCCCGCTGTAGGCGCTGCGGTGGAGGTCGATGGGCACGATCCGCAACCACCCTTCAGCGGACTGCGGCGCGAGCCGGGCTCCCACGGCCATCTGGGTCACGGCGCCCAGGCTGTCCATGACAAAACCGGGCAGGATCCCGACCAGCAGACACAGCAGCGCGAGGATGAGCATCGCGATCTGCGACCAGCGGTCGGTCTCTGCCGCCCCCAACGCCGCCTTTGAACGGGGGCGGCCGAGGAAGGTCATGCCGAACGCCTTGACGAAGCACGCCGCGGCGAGCGCGGCCGAACAGGCGAGCGTCGCGCCGACCGCAGGAACCAGCAGTCTCGGAACCCACTGCGGCAGTTGCGGGCTCAGGAGAATCGCCTGGAACGTGAGCCATTCGGACACGAAGCCGTTGAAGGGCGGGAGCGCGGAGATGGCGATGCATCCGGCCAGAAACGCCACCGCCGTCACTGGCATTCGGTGGATCAGTCCGCCGAGGTGCTCCATGTCGCGCTCGCCGGTCGCATTGAGCACGGCGCCCGAGCCCATGAACAGCAGGCTCTTGAAGAGCGAGTGATTGAAGACGTGGAAGATCGCCGCCGTGAACGCCAGGGCCGCCGCGGCGCGCAGTCCGCTCGCTTCGAACGCAAGGGCGAGACCTAAGCCGATGAAGATGATCCCGATGTTCTCGACGGTGTGGTAGGCGAGCAGACGCTTCAGATCGTGTTCCATCAACGCATACAGGACACCGAGCAGAGCGGTGATGCCGGCGATCAGCAGTACCGGAACGCTCCACCACCATGCAGGCGGACCTGCGAGGTCGAAGACGAGCCGCACGAAACCATAGACCGCCACCTTCGTCATGACCCCGCTCATCAATGCCGAGACATGACTCGGCGCGGCCGGGTGCGCGAGCGGCAGCCACGCGTGCAGCGGCACCAGACCCGCTTTGGAACCGGCCCCGATCAGCGCCAGCAGCAGAACGATCGGGCCCACGCCGGGCGCGCTGACACGACGGATCGCTTCGAACGAGTATCCGCCCTGGGCTCCGGCGAGCAGGCCGAACGCCAGCAACAGCGTGAGCGCACCGCCCGATGCCATGATGAGATAGACGAGGGCGGCGCGCCGGTTTTCGGCCGAACGGTGCTCGCTCAGCACGAGCGCCCAGGATGCGAGCGACATGAGTTCCCAGCCGACCAGGAACGAAAACGCATCCTGCGCCAGCAGCACCAGATTCATGCCGGCGATGAACGCCGGGTAGAACGGCACGATCCGCTGCGGTTCGCGGGCGTGTGCACCGTAGCCGATTGCATAGCCGCTCACGATCGAGGCGGCCAGGTTGATGATGACGGCGAATGCGGCGCTCAGCGGATCGAGCCCGAGGAATGTGCGGCCGAGCGGCAGCCCGATGGGAATCTCGACGGACTCGAGCCGGGCAGCCGGCGCGAGCAGCGTGAGCAGCGCCACGCCCGCGAGCCCGGCACAGACAGCCGCGCAGGCTGCGTAGATGAGCCGGCTTCCAGGCGCACGGCGCGCCGCGAAGATCCCGAACACCGGGAGCGCGAGCAAGACTCCGACGCCGCTTGCCGCCAACTGGCTCAAGCAGCAAGGGCTTGAAAGCGACATCACCTACCCTGCGCCGGATGACTCAACCGCCGTGTGCGATGGTTACACTCGGTAATTCGCATGTAAATGAAAAGCTCCGCCCTCGTGCCTGCTGCGCGCATGCAAGCTGGCGTATCGGGGGGCCGGCAAAAAAAGCCCCGCTCAGGCGGGGCTTTGAGGTTCCTTCTTCATCGCTTCGAACGACCCGGTAGTTCGCTGTCAGCTTGTGCGGAGCGCGCCTTCGGATTCAAATGAATCCGCGCAGCGCACCGGCACGTCGCGTCATCACGAGCATCTAAACTTTGCGGCTGAAACGTTTGGAGCCATGCTCCAGCTTCTATTGTGAGGCCCGCGTGTTCATCCACGCGTCATATCGTTCCTGACAACTACAACAAGTTAGGAGCTGCCGTTACCCGTGCCCGCGTCGATCCCCAAGTTTCTGTTGGTATGTCCTTTCAGCTTCGCGCAGCTTCTGCGCATCACTGCCTCGATAACCCACCCGGCAAAAGTCGGAAACTGTTGTTCGGACGGTATTTTCGTCAGCTAATTGTACTGATTCCAAAGTAAAATACCATGTCGCAATTTGTCGACAATCACTCCGCGGAGAGCGGGTGAAACTGTGCACCCCGGCATGGGGTGAAGCGCTGAGGGTCGGGCCTTCAGCGGGACAGGCGCACGGCGAAACGCACGCCGCTGCCGTCGGGAAGGTTGGCGGCAGAGGCCTCACCGCCGTGGAACTCGGCGATCAGTCGCACGATGTACAGGCCGAGACCAAAGTGCGGCTGGCTGTCGGGGCCGGCGCGCGACTGCCACAGTGACTCGAAGAGGCGCCCCTGGACGTGTGCGGGAAGGGCGGGTCCGGGGTTGTCGACCTCGATGACCGCCGCCGAATCCAGGCGCAGCCGCACGATGATGAGCGCGCCCGCCGGGCTGAAGTCCACGGCGTTGTCGATCAGCTTGTCGAGCATCTGCACGATGAGGTCGGGGGCGCCGCGGATGACCACGCCCTCGGCGGGCAGTTCGGTGCGGAAGCTGCGCTCGGGGAAGGCGCCGCGGTAGGCGGCCACGGCGGACTCGAGCACCGGCACCAGATCGAAGCTGACCCGCTCGGCGCTGCCGATGGCTTCCTCGACACGGGTGGCCGCACCCATGGCAATGAGAATGGCGTTGAGGCGCTCGCTCCCCTGGCGGGCACGCTCGAGGTACGCGCGCGCGGAAGGCGGCACCTGTTCGGACTCCAGGTTGTCGAGGGAGGAACGCACGATGGTGAGCGGCGTGCGGATTTCGTGCGCCAGCTTGCCCGCGAGCGTGCGCAGGTAGCTGGTGTATTCGTTCAGCCGCAGCAGTAGCGTGGAGAAGCCCCGCGCGACATCTCCCAGCTCGTCGCGGGAATCGGTGTCCGGAAAGCTGGTGACGAGACCCGAGCGCGTCAGGGCCGATTCACTCGCCTGGCGCAGCCGCGACAGGCGCAGCGCCAGCCAGGCGGCGAAGGCGAACATCAGGGTCACCGCCACCGCGCTGGTGCTCAAGCTGAAGTTGAGCATGCGCATGAGCGCGTGATCGCGCAGGCGGATCCAGCGATTTGCCGTCTGCGTCACCTCGAGCTTGCCGATCACACCCGTGTGATCGCGGTCGTAGATCGGGGCTGAGGATTCCAGGAGCTGCCTCGTGCCCGGCCGGTCGACGAAGCGCCGGTACAGCCGCGCGAGAATCGGCGTTCCGGGTCCCAGGCCCGTCACCTGCCCGAGCGCATCGGCGCGCGCCAGCACTCGGCCCGAGGGCGTCGTGACCGCAAGCTTCAGGCCCGGCTGCAAGAACTGCGCGAGGTAGGAAGTGAGCTCGGGAGCGGCCACGATCAGCCGCCCGAGGGTGTGCAGGTCATCGCTGCGCAGAGTGCCGTAGCTCACCGGGTCGGCTCCGCGCGCGTCGCGATCATCCACCAGCACCCCGAAGCCGTTGCCGAGCATCGAGAGCGGCACCCGCAGCTCGATGCGGTAGCCGTGGCTCATGGGTTGCCAGGCGCCGCGGATGCGCGGCTCGAGCGGAGCGCTCTGCTGGCCGTACTCCCCGGTCTCGATGCGGCGCGCCGTGACCGCGCCCGCACCGGTCGCGGCGAGAAATACCTGCCGCTGCTCGCCCTGGCTGTCCTCAAATCCGAGCCACACACGGTCACCGAAGGTCGCCGGGTCCAGCGTGTTGGTCCCGGGGGCATCGAACAGCGGGTGCTCGTCGCGCACCTCGAGCAGCACGTACAGCATGCGCTCGTAGACGCCGCTGAGGATTGCGAAGCGATGGCGATCGTCCTTGGCGAAATACGCCCACGCGGAAGGGTCGTGCGGCCAGTCGTCGGAGTAGCCGTCGAGGAGCGGCGCTGCCGTCAGCGCCAGGGGCCTGAGGTCGTACGGGCGGCTCTGCAGGAAGGCGTGGCCGGAAGTCCCACGGGTCAGCGGGTCGGGCGCATCGGCGGGCGGCAGAGATTCACGGTACAGCAGATCCGTACGCCCCTGCAGCGATGCGGCGATCGTCTGGGAGACCGCCTGCAGTGAGTTCTCCTCCCCTTCGCGCAGCGCGGACTCCATCTCGCGTGCGTACTGGCATCCGCCCCAGGGCAGTACCAGCGTCGCGAGGCCGAGCAGCAGCAGCTTGAGGCGCAGGGACATGGTGCCGCGGTGTTTACTCGACCCAGCGGTAACCCATGCCGTAGACGGTTTGCACGGCGTCGAACTTCGGATTGATGCTCTGGAATTTGCGCCGGATGCGCTTCACGTGCGAGGTGATGGTGTTGTCATCGAGCACGACGTTGGCGGCGTCCATGAGCTGCTGGCGGTTGCGCACGTGCCCGGGGTGGCGCGCGAGCGCGTGCACGATCCAGAATTCGGTGAGCGACAGCAGCACCACCTGGCCGTCCCACTGCGCCTGCATGCGCTCGGCATCGAGCGTGAGTGCGCCGCGGCGCACGAGCTCGCCCGGCGTGTTGGGCTTGCGCAGCGCATCGACACGGCGGAACAGCGCATTCACCCGCGCAATCAGGTGCGGGAGGCTCAGGTCCTTGGTGAGGAAATCGTCCGCGCCGAGGCGCAGTCCCGACACCGCATCGAGCTCGCTGTCGCGCGCGGTGAGAAATATGATCGGCAGTTCCGCCGACAGCGCGCGCAGCTGCCGGCACAGCTCAAAGCCGCCCTCCGGTTCATCCTCCAGCGAGATGTCGATGACCGCGAGGTCCGGCAGGCGCGCGGCGAACGCGCTCATCGCCTGCGCGCGGTTGGCGTAGGTGCGTACCGCATAGCCCTCGCGCGTGAACCCCGCCGCGTAGTTGTCGCGGATGGCCGGCTCATCCTCGACAATGGCGACGAGACGTTTCATGGGAACCAAGGCTACAGGCTGTGCGCGCGAGGTTAAAGCGCTTGAGTCTTGCCACTTTGCGCCACAATTCTTCGCAGCCGCGTCACTTTTGCGCCCGGGAGCTCAGCCCCCCGCTGTGGCGCAATGCTCCCGTAGCCATTCTACGGGAGACCTCCATGACCTCGCTGTCACCGCACCCGCCCGCCACCCGCCGCGAGATGCTCGCCAACTGGCTCGCACTGCTGACGCTCCTGGCACTCGGCATCGTCTGGCCGCAGCACGCGGACAGCCCGCAGACCCGCGTGCACGCGGTGCTGACCGATGACGCTGCGAGATGACACGGCGCCAGGGCGCTCATGCGCCCCTTGCCGATACATTCGGGTAACATTCGACGCTCACACTGCCGTGACGGGCGACGTGCCCTGAGAACCAGTGCAGCAAAGGCGGGCGCGCAATGAGCGACGAAATCGTGTTTTACAGCAGTCCCATGTCCCGCGGGCGCATGGTGCACTGGATGCTGGAGGAAGTGGAAGCGCCTTACAGGTTCGAGGTTGTGAACCTGGAGAGCGCCGATCAGAAGAAGCCCGGCTACCTGGCCGTGAACCCCATGGGCAAGGTTCCAGCGATCGTGCACCGCGGCACCGTGGTGACCGAATGCGGGGCCATTTGCGCTTACCTCGCGGACGCCTTTCCCGCCGCACGGCTCGCGCCGCCCCTGGACAGCCCGGCGCGCGGCACCTATTACCGCTGGATGTTCTTCGGCGGGTGCTGCGTCGAGGCGGCGATGATCGATCGTATGCTGTCGCGTCCGGCAGCCTCCCGACCCGGCGCGCTGGGTTACGGCTGCTACGAAGACACCGTGGCCACGCTGGAAAAAGCCCTGACACCCGGCCCCTATATCCTCGGCGCGCAGTTCAGTGCCGCCGATGTCTACATCGGCTCGCAGATCGGCTTTGGGATGATGGTAAAGGCTCTCGAGCCCCGCCCGGCTTTTCAGGAGTACGCCAACCGCCTGCAGCAGCGTCCTGCGTACCGGCGCTTCATGGAAAAGACCGAGAAGATCGCAGCCGGGATGAAGAAAGCCAGCTGAGCCGCCGCCGGCGCAACCGACCGGGCGCGCGGATTCGAGCGGCCGTTGAGCCGGCCCGCCGCCCGTGCTAGGTTGTGAAAGGCAACCCGCGCTGCAGGCGCCGCTGTTGTACCAACAGGAGCAGTCGCAAGTATAAGAAAACCGCGGCGACCCCGACACATAACACCCACGCGCCGCACCGCACATCGAGGGAGCAATCATGTTCACGCAAGTGATCGACCCGCTCGACAACCTGACGCTCACCTGCCTGGTGGCGCTGATTCCCGTGGTCTCTCTGCTGGTCATGCTGGCGGTGTTCCGCCTCCCGGCGTGGCTCGCGACGCTGCTCGGCTCGATCATCACCTTCGCGCTCGCGGCCTGGGTATGGAGGATGCCGTTCGACAACGGCTCGCACGCCTACCTGTACGGGGCGGCGACCGGCGTGTGGAACGTTGACTGGATCACCATCTGGGGCATGGTGCTGTTCAACACGCTGGGGGTGAGCGGCGTGTTCGAGAATTTCCGCCGCTGGCTCATCGCGCTGGGCGGCATGGACGTACGCGTACAGACCATGCTGTTCGCGTGGGCCTTCGGAGCGCTGCTCGAAGGCCTGGTCGGTTTCGGCTACCCGTGGGCGGTGGTGGCGCCGATCCTGATTTCGCTCGGCATCTCCGACCTCAACGCGATCCGCGTCGCGGCGATTGCCAATAACGCGCCGGTCTCCTACGGCGCGCTCGGCGCACCGATCATCGCGCTCGCCGCCGTGACCGGCTATCCGCTGCTGGCGCTGTCGGGCTCGGTCGGCACCGTGGTCGCGGTGCTGGCGCTGCTGCCGCCGTGGGTGCTGCTGTACCTGGTCTCCGGCAAGGAAGGCGTCAAAGGCGGCTGGCCGCTCGCCGTGGTCGGCTCGCTCGGCTATATCGCGGGCCAGTATCCGGTTGCCGTGCACCTGGGGCCGTACCTGCCCGATATCACCGGCGCCATCGTGTGTTTCATCGCGCTGCTCGCGCTGCTGAAAGTGTGGCAGCCGAAGACCGTGCTGGGCTACGGCGGTGTACCGGTCAGCGCGGCGGCGGTGACGCAGACGCGCGGACACGGCCTGAAGTATGGCGAGGTGCTGCAGGCGTGGATGCCGTTCGTGGTGTTGCTGGTGGTGGTGGCGGCCTGGACGGGCCCGTGGTCGCCGCTGCCGAAGGTGAGCTGGTTCAAGGCCACGGCGATCGCCTGCTCCTCACTCGCGACCAGCTGTCCCGCCAAGGGCAACGTGACCGCCGTGTTCAATTTCGCACCCTATATCGGCGGCAGCGCCATCCTGGCCGCCTGGATCATCGTCGCCGTGTTGCTGCTGGCGATGGGCAGGCTCAAGGGTGCTCAGCTCGGCGAAGTCTTCCGGCGTACCTTCCACCAGATGTGGGGTGCGTGTCTGGTCGGGGTCTTCATCTTCGGGCTGGCCTACACCTTCAACTATTCCGGCATGGCGGCCTCGCTCGCGAAGGGCTTCTCGAGCATGGGCACGGCTTTCATCATCGTCGCACCGATACTCGGCTTCATCGGTGTGGCCCTGTCGGGCTCGAATACCTCGACCAATGCCATGTTCGGCAAGTTCCAGGCGCTCGTCGGCGTGCAGCTCGGCATGCCACCGCTGCTGCTGCCGACCCTGAATTCGGTCGGCGCGGAAATCGGCAAACCGATTGCGCCGCAAACCGCGAGCGTCGGGGTGTCGACCAGCAAGTTCGTGCGCAAGGAGGGCGATGTCATCCGCCACAACATGGGCTGGACTTTCATCCTGCTCGCCTACCTGATCATCATCGCGATCGGGTTCTACCTGGCGCGTCCGGCGGTGATGACGGCGAGTTGACGGCGAGCGGCGGCGGGAGCCTCAGAACGCGTTGAGCCCGGTCAGCTCGCGCCCGATGGTGAGCTGGTGAATGGTCTCGGTGCCTTCGTAGGTGATGACGCTCTCGAGATTGAGCATGTGGCGGATGGGCACGTACTCGGCGCTGATGCCGGCGCCGCCCAGCATGTCACGGCAGTCACGGGCGACATCGAGCGCCATGCGACAGTTGTTCCACTTGGCGAGCGATACGTGCGCCGGCTGCATGGCGCCCGCGTCCTTCAGGCGTCCGAGCTGCAGCGCCAGCAGCTGCGCGCTGGTGATGCGCCGGGCCATGTCGGCGAGCCGCACCTGGATGGTCTGGTTTGCGGCCCTGCGCCGCCCCGATGACTCCCCAGGCAATGCCGTAGCGCGCCTGCGTGAGGCAGGACAGCGGGCCCTTGAGTCCCCGCACGCCCGGCAACACGCACTCCTCGGGCACCACGACGTTGTCGAAGAACAGCGCGGAAGTGACGGACGCGCGCAGGGAGAACTTGTGCTGGATCTCGGGAGCCGAGAACCCGGGCGTGCCTTTCTCGAGGAGAAAGCCGCGGATGCCCTCCGGCGTCATGGCCCACACCACCGCCAGGTCGGCGAGCGTCCCGTTGGTGATCCACATCTTCGAGCCGTTCAGCACCCAGTCGCCGCCGCGCTTCTTGGCGTGGGTCTTCATGTTGGCGGGATCGGATCCGCCGTGCGGCTCGGTGAGACCGAAGCAGCCGATGAGTTCCCCGCGCGCCATGCCGGGCAGGTACCTGAGCTTCTGTTCCTCGGAGCCGAAGGCCCAGATCGGGTACATGCACAAGGACGACTGCACCGAGACGAAGCTGCGGATACCGGAATCCCCGCGCTCGAGCTCCTGGCAGATGAGGCCGTAGCAGATCGCGTTGAGTCCCGCGCAGCCGTAACCGGTGAGTGAGGAGCCGAGCAGTCCCAGGGAGGCGAGCTTGGGAATGAGCTCCTGCGGAAAGCGGTGCTCCTCGAAGCAGCGCTGGATGAGGGGCAGGACCTCGGCATCGGTGAGCCGCGCGACCGACTCCTGCACCAGGCGCTCCTCGTCCGAGAGCGCGGCGCGTACCGCGTACAGATCCAGCGGGTCGATCGCGGCGTGTGCCGCGTCGTCGGCGGCAGCGTGGGTGGAACCGGCGGTTTTGGCCACGGTGCTCTCCTGGGCGCGCATGATAGCGGGTATCGAAGGGAGGCGACATCCGCATGGCCTTCGTGCAGGCTTGCCCGCATGAAGATCCCGGAAATTCTCATTGTCGAGACCATCCACCAGCCCGGCAGCCTCGCCAAGGTGCTGCAGGTGATCGCGGATGCGGGACTCGCCATCGAGCACCTGACCGCGCTGCGGCGCGACCAGGGCCGCACGCTCTGGGAGATCACGCTCGAGATGGACGAGGAAGCGGACCGCTCGCTGTATGAGCGCATCGGGCAACTGCCGACCGCACGCTTCGTCGGCAAGTCGGACCGGGTGTTCAATCGCCATCGCGGCGGCAAGATCCGCACCGTGGCGAGCCTGCCGATCAACACCCGGCAGGTGCTGCGCGATGTCTACACCCCGGGGGTGGCGCGCGTGTGCCTCGCCATCCAGAAGGATCCGCAGGCGGCGCTGGAATTCACCGCGCTCGGCCGCACCGTCGCCATTGTCACCAACGGCACGGCGGTCTTAGGTTTGGGCAATATCGGCGCGCTCGCGGGACTTCCGGTCATGGAGGGGAAGGCGGCGCTGTTTGCCGACCTGGTGGGCATCAACGGCGTGCCGATCCTGATCAGGGAGACGCAGCCGGCGCGCGTGGCGGACCTCGTCGCGGGGATCGAGACTTCTTTCGGCGCCATCCAGCTGGAGGACTTCGCCGCTCCCGAGTGTTTCGAAATCGAGCAGCTGCTGCAGGCGCGCCTGCAGAAGCCGGTGCTGCACGACGACCAGCACGGTACCGCGGTGGTCACGCTGGCCGCCCTCATCAACGCCGCGCGCCGCTCGGACGTCAACCTCTGTCACAGCACCGTCGGGCAGATCGGCCTCGGAGCCGCCGGCAGCGGGATCGTGCGCCTGCTGCGCGCTTATGGTGTGCAGCGCGTGCTCGGCACCGACCGCAATCCGAACGCCGTGACGCGGCTCATCGCCTCGGGCGGCGAGGGGGTGACGCTCGAGTCGCTCATGCAGCGCGCGGACATCGTGATCGCCACGACCGGAGTCAAAGGGCTCATCAAGCCGCAGTGGGTGCGGAAGGGTCAGGTGATTCTCGCGTTGTCGAATCCGGATCCGGAGATCGAGCCGCTGGTGGCGCGCGAGCAGGGCGCCGCCTTCGCCGCCGACGGCAAGGGCATCAACAACGTGCTGGCCTTTCCGGGGCTGTTCAAGGGCGCGCTCGAGGCGCGCGCGCGGCGCTTCTCGGATGCGATGCTGATGGCCGCGGCCGATACCATCGCCGGGCACGCGCGCGGGGACGAGCTGGTCCCCGACCCGCTCGACAAGGCTCTTCATGAACAGGTGGCTGCGGCGGTAAAGGCAGCGGCGGACGGGAGCGCGCTTAGTACGGCACGCTGAAGCGGCGGTAGGCTGCAGCCAGCAGCCACAACGGACCGATGAGCAGAAACTGCAGGTCCTTGAAGAACGACGGGCGCTTGCCTTCCACTGCGTGGCCGACGAACTGCCCGATCCAGGCGATGACGAAAATCACCACTGACGTGACCCACAGCGGCCACGGCAGCTGCGCGAGGTGCTGCGTGATCCACAACAGCGCGATGAAGGCGATCAGCACTCCCACGGCGAGCGCCGGGGAGAGGACCAGGTAATAAACGAGCGCCGCCGCGGCGGCGAGCGTCGCCCAGTTGAGCCAGGGCGAGACATCCGCAAACACCGCCGGTACCGGCGCCGACCACAGCAGGCCCATCACCGCCAGCACGATGGGCGGCACGCAGATCCAGTGCAGCAGCTTGTTCACGGGGTTCTGGTGGCTCACCCCGTACTCGCCGAGCCAGTCGGCCACGCTGCGCACGCGCGCAACGCTTCAAGCGGCCATCAGGCCGCGAAGCTTGCCGAGCGCGCTCGACTCGATCTGGCGGATGCGCTCCGCCGACACGCCGTACTTGGCGGCGAGCTGGTGCAGGGTGGCCTTGTCTTCCGACATCCAGCGCCGCTGCACGATGTCGCGGCTGCGCTCATCGAGGCCGCTCAGCGCACCGTGCAGGCGATCCGTGGAGTCATCGGCGCTTTCCGCGTCTTCCACCTGCCCGGCGGGATCGGCATCCGGGGCGGGCAGATACGCCGCCGGGCTGTAGGCTTCCTCGTCGTCGGCGTCCGGCGCCGGATCGAACGACAGGTCGCGCGCCGCGAGCCGCTTCTCCATCTCGGTGACTTCGGCCACGGTCACGCCCAGGTCACGCGCCACGGCGGCGGTTTCCTCCGCCGACAGCCAAGTGAGGTTCTTTTTCAGGCGGCGCAGGTTGAAGAACAGCTTGCGCTGCGCCTTGGTGGTGGCGATCTTGACCAGCCGCCAGTTACGCAGTACGTACTCGTGAATCTCGGCGCGAATCCAGTGGACCGCGAAGGACACCAGTCGTACGTTGAGGGTGGGATCGAAGCGTTTGACCGCCTTCATGAGGCCGACGTTGCCCTCCTGGATGAGGTCACCGATCGGCAGTCCGTAGCCGCTGTAGCCGCGCGCAATGTGCACCACGAACCTCAGGTGCGACAGCACCAGCTGCCGCGCGGCGGCGAGGTCGCCGGCTGAGCGGAAGCGCTCGGCGAGCGCACGCTCCTCCTCGCGCGAGAGGACGGGAATGCGGCTCACCCGCTCGAGGTAAGCGTCGAGACTCCCCAGCGGACCGGCCAAAGCCTGGTCGCCGAGGCGGGTAACCAATGCGGTACCTGTACCTGCGGACATGAGATCTCCCGGGGCTTGGGTGGGCATTCTAGCAATCGCCTCATTAGAGTGCTAAACCCCCGGGGAGTTCCACGGCGGAGGCAGCGTTTGCGCTTTTCAAACAGCAGCTTGCGCTCATCTCATGCCCGGGCGAAATGCCCCTTCCGAGGGGGTCGGCGCAAGGGGTCGCCAGGGCGCGCTTGCGGCCACTTGGTCAGGCGGGGCGCGTTTGGTTAAAGTTCGCCCCCGGCACCGCCGGTCGCTTGCGCCGGCACCTCGCGTTCGAACCATAAGAAGAGGGGAGTCTCCATGATCAGTCTGCTGTCGCTGTGGCTGCCGATCCTGCTCTCGGCGGTGATCGTGTTTCTGGCGAGCTCGGTGATCCACATGACGCCGCTCTGGCACAAGAGCGACTTCC
>WNFP01001587.1_pt1 | contig 17862 bp, 11 predicted proteins | sample 5400201 | NCBI WGS metagenome assembly WNFP01 (sample SAMN13153355, study PRJNA577476) | soil metagenome | isolation source: 115 cm saprolite under Madrone tree | place: USA:California | collected 2016-06-14 | reverse complement strand
ACCGCACAAAACAGTTACGATGCACTCGCGATGCTCCAAAGACGCTATTTCCAGGTCGCCATACTGGATATCAAGATGTTCCCGACAGATGGGGTTCATCTTTTAGGCGACATCAAAAGCCGCTCTCCTTCGACTGAAGTGATAATGATTACCGCCTATCCCACCGCTGACACCCGCAATGAATGCATCAAAAAAGGAGCCTCTACATATCTGACCAAACCGGTGGATATTCAAGAACTGAAGAACACTGTCGAAAACCTTCTATCCCATTGAGAAATTGGACCCGCACAATTCCTGGTTCATCTCTCTTCCCCGCCTCCTCTAGACTGGAAACCAATAGCTGCCTCCGTTTCACAAGCAGCTTGATGCGGCATTGAGCCCTATTTCTTTTGCTGCTGTCACATACCCGACACATTTACGCTTTGTTATTTATCTGTTTAAGGTATGCTGCAAAGGGATCGATTTCCAAAAAACAGTGAAGCAGCGCAGGCCTCACTCGCCGACGGGCCTAGCAAATGAATTAGCGATGACTAGAGACTTCGGTAGAAAGCTAATTTTTGTAATCGTGGTGGTGGCTGGCCTGCTGGCAGTGAATACCTGGCTAGGGTTCAATAACATACGGCAAATGCGCTCCGAGAGTATGTCGGTTTCACGCACCCGTGACATCCTATTCGCTCTCGGGGACATTATTTCGCTGGCGAAGGACGCCGAGACGGGCGAGCGTGGCTACATCATCACCGGAGAACCGACATACCTCGATCCCTATAACAGCGCAGTCGCCAGGTTGGATGAACAAATCAAACTTTTGGAACAGCTCACCGCTTATAACCCTACCCTCCAGGGCCGTATTCCTGCATTAAAAAACCGTATTGCCGATAGACTAAGAATCCTGGAGGAAGGGATCCTTCTGCGAAAAGAAAAGGGATTCGACGCCGCGCGGCAAAATGTACTGATGGGCCATGGCAAGGCCGAAATGGACGAACTCCGAAAGCAGATTGACGAGATGGTCAAGATTGAGGCGAAAATCCGCGAAGCGGCGTCAGAAAGTTCCGCCCGTACTTATCAAGTCGCTCTCTCTAGCAGTTTGATCGCGGACGGATTTGCTCTAGTGATGGTCGCAGGGTTCATTTTTCTGCTGCGCCGGTACTTGCGGGCCCGTGACAAAGCCGCAACCGCCATCCATGAGCAACGTGAATTGTTCCGAACCACGATTGCCAGCATCGGCGATGCCGTAATAACAACGGACACGCAGGGACGAATTACTTTCTTGAATACAGTGGCGCAATCCTTAACGGGCTGGACCCAGGCGATTGCGGCGGGGCGAGCGCTTGAAGCCGTGTTTCGTATCGTTAATGAGGAGACACGCGCATCCGTGGAAAACCCGGTAACGAGAGTCTTACGGGAAGGCATCATCGTCGGGCTGGCCAACCATACAGTTCTCATTGCCAAAGACGGCACTGAACGGCCCATTGACGACAGCGCCGCTCCGATCAGAGATCAAGCAGGAAAGATGATGGGCGTTGTTATGGCGTTCCGAGACGTAACAGAACGGCGGCGGGCGGAAAACGCCCTTCAGGAAGCAAACATCCAGCTCGAAGAGCGGGTACGAGAACGAACGGCAGAACTGGTAGAAGCCAACGCGAAATATCAAGCTATGTTCGACCAGGGTCTTTTTGCCGGAGTGATGACCACGGACGGAACTCTTATCGATGTGAATCGTTCGTCCCTTGAGGGCTGCGGCTTCACTCGGGAACAAGTTATCGGCAAACCTTTTTGGGAAACTGGTTGGTGGAACCACCGCCGGGAAGTCCAGGCCTGGCTCAAGGCAGGGTTCGCACAGGCGCTTCAGGGACGTCCTTTTCATGGCGAATCGGTCTATTTCGTAGCAGACGGGAGTGAGCGGATTGTCGATTTCGCTTTCATGCCGATCAAGGATGGCACTGGCGCAGTGAGCTTCGTGGTCCCTACCGGTTTGGACATCACGGAGCGAAAACGTGCCGAAGAGGAGCACAGGGCCGCGGAAGCATTGCGTCAACGCGAGGAAAAACTACGCCAGCAGGCACAGGAGTTGGAGCAGCAGCTGATCGCCTCCGGTCGTTTGGTTTCGCTCGGCGAAATCACTGCTTCGATGGCTCATGAATTCAACAACCCACTCGGGATCGTCATGGGTTTTGCCCAAGATCTTTTGAGTGAGACCGATCCGACGACCTCCCAATATCGGTCGTTAAAGATCATTGACGAAGAAGCCAAACGCTGCCAAAAGATCATTCAAGAACTTCTGGAATTCTCCCGTCCGAAGAGTGCCGATCTGTCTTTGACGGATATTACGCAGACAGTGGAGAAAACCCTCAACCTTGTAAAGAACCATTTGTATAAACAGAAAATCGAGACTGACACCCGCTTGGGTGAGAACTTACCGAAAATCCATGCCGATCCGCAGCAATTAGAGCAGGTCTTGGTTAATCTCTATTTGAACGCCATTGACGCAATGCCCGAAGGCGGTAAGCTGAGTGTGGAAGCCCAGGTGGAATCCGATGGCACAATGGCACCGATGGTGGCGCTAACGGTGGCGGATACGGGGTTTGGGATTGACGAAGGAGATCTATCCAAGATTTTCCTGCCCTTCTTTACCGCTAAGAAAACAAAAGGACTGGGATTAGGTCTGCCCATATGTGAACGTATCATCAAAAATCATAGCGGAAAGATCGAAGTAGAAAGCCAACCAGGAAAAGGTACGACCTTTAAGATTCATCTGCCTATTGGGAAAACGATCTCAGAGCATTTCAGCTTTAGCGTCAACGAAGAGAACGAAAGAATAAAGGTATAGAGACCCGTCCGCGTGGAAAAGGGTATCGGCTTCGCCAGGAGGGGCGAAGTCATTGAAAGCATTCGCAAACAAGCCGGCCATAGGTTTTCTCGGTGCCTCGATCAAGTCCTTGGAGAACCATGACGAACCAAGACAACCAATTGACACAGGTCTCACAAGCCGAAGCCCAAGGTTGGTTATTTGGCGGCGGCAAAATGGGTCAGTTGATTCGTTCTATGGATTGGTCCAAGACCTCGCTCGGACCGATGGGGTCGTGGCCCCAAAGCCTTCGCAGCGCGGTCAGCATCTTGCTGCCATCAAAGGCCCAGATCGTCCTTTTCTGGGGGCCGGATCTAATTGCACTCTACAACGATGCATACAGTCCTGTCCTAGGCATAAAGCATCCCTGGGCACTTGGCAGACCAGCGCGGGAATGCTGGAGTGAGATTTGGGATGACTTACTTGGGCCGCTATTCAAGAATGTCATAGCAACGGGCGAATCATTTTGGGCCAAAGATCATCTATTTCTTCTCGGGCGGCACGGCTATGTTGAAGAGACATATTTCGACGTCTCATACGATCCCATCAGGGATGAGAGTGGTCAGGTAGGCGGCATCTTCTGCATAGTCAGCGAAACGACTGGACGTGTACTGGGCGAACGTCGGCTGGGGATGCTGCGGGAATTGGGAGCCGACCTCGCAGCGATCAATACCGAAGATGAGCTGTTCTCCGCTATTCGGTGCCGTCTGGATGCTCATGCTAAAGATCTTCCCTTTGCATTGGTCTATAAATGCGCGGCCGACGGAAAGCAGGCAGGGCTAGCATGCGCTCATGGCGCAACTGCCGGCGATGCTATTGCGCCCATGGTCATCGGTCTCGACTCGGAAAATGAGATATGGCCGGCATCACAGCTTCTCGCGACCGCTGCACCCGTGACTGTTGACGATCTCGCTACACGCTTCGCTGCCATTCCCACCGGGCCTTGGGACAAACCCGCTAGGCAGGCGGTCATTTTTCCAATCGCTCAGCAAGGTCAGGATCGCCCAGCGGGCTTTTTGATCGCGGGAATCAACCCGTATCGACTCTTCGATACAGCCTACAGCGGATTCGTCAATCTACTGGCGGGTCAGATCGCCGCCGCTCTTGCCAGTGCGCGCGTCTACGAGGAAGAGCGCAAACGGGCGGCGGCGCTAGCCGAGCTCGACCGCGCCAAGACGGCGTTTTTCTCTAATGTAAGCCACGAGTTTCGCACGCCGCTCACCCTCATGCTGGGGCCTCTCGATGAGGTTCTGGCTAAACCTGAGCAGCAAGTCTCGGCCGAGAACCGCGAGCTTTTGACCACTATGCGCCGCAACGGCCAACGGCTGTTGAAGCTGGTGAACACCTTGCTCGATTTTTCCCGCATCGAAGCGGGTCGGTTCCAAGCAGTGTATGAGCCGGTGGATTTAGCGGACTACACCGCCGATTTGGCGAGTGTATTCCGTACGGCGATCGAAAAGGCCGGAATGCGGTTAATCATCAACTGCCAGCGGCTTCCGGAGCCTGCCTATATCGATCGTGATATGTGGGAGAAGATTGTTCTCAATCTCGTCTCAAACGCATTCAAGTACACTTTGGAAGGAGAAATATCTATATCGCTGCGCGCCGAGGACGCCTCGGCTATTTTATCGGTCCGCGACACGGGAACGGGAATCCCTGAGTCTGAACTCCCAAATATTTTCAATCGGTTTCACCGGGTTGAGGGCGCCAATGGACGCACCCAAGAAGGCACAGGAATCGGCCTTGCACTCGTCCAGGAGCTAGCCAAGCTACACGGCGGAACCGTTGGAGTTGAAAGCGTTCACGGAGAAGGTAGCACTTTTGTCGTCACCATCCCGCTAGGCCAAGGGCACCTTCCGCCGGACCGCATCGGTGCGCGCCGAACACTTGAATCCACAGCCCTCGGAACCAGTCCCTTCGTTGAGGAGGCACTCCGGTGGCTGCCGGAGGCACCCGCTGAAAACGGCGATGAATTCCTCGTGCCGGGGGAACGCTCGCCGACTTTGCCGCATTTCCCTACAGGGGACCGAACGAGGGCAAAGATTGTCTTAGCCGACGACAATGGCGATATGAGGGATTACGTGCGGCGGCTCCTCCTTCCTTATTACGATGTTATTTCGGTTGCCGACGGACAACAGGCACTCGTGATGATCCGAGAACATACGCCCGACTTAGTGCTCACGGATGTAATGATGCCGAACTTGGATGGGTTCGGGCTGCTGCAGAGGCTGCGAGAAGATCCTCGCACCGCTACCATCCCCGTCATCATGTTGTCTGCTCGCGCGGGAGAGGAATCCCGCGTTGACGGTTTGGCAGCCGGGGCGGATGACTACCTCATCAAGCCGTTCGGTGCCCGGGAATTAGTCGCTCGACTCAGTGGGGCACTTGCTTTGGCCAAAGTCCGCCGCGAGGCGGCAGACGTGGTGCGCGATAGCGAAAAGCGGATACGCCAGCTCACGTCCCTTATGCCTGCAGCAATTTACAGCTGCGACGACGAAGGGCGAATCACGTTCTTTAACCGTCGCGCAGCGGAGATCTGGGGGCGTGAGCCCAAGCTTAACGACAACAGGGAGAAATACTCCGGGTCCTTTCGTCTGTTGGGGCCGGACGGCTCGCAGATTCCTCATAGCCAAGGCCCCATGGCGATAGCGGTGAAAACCGGCAAACCGGTTCGCAACGAAGAGGCGATCATCGAACGACCCGATGGCTCTAGGATCATCCTCAGAGTAAACATCGACCCGTCGTACGATATTAACGGCCGCCTCTGCGGCGCTATTAACGTCTTTGAAGACATCACGGATTTAAAGCAGACCGAACAAGCCAGCCGGTGGCTGGCTGCTATCGTCGAGTCTTCGGAAGACGCGATCGTTAGCAAAGACCTAAACGGAATCATTACCAGTTGGAACCAAGCTGCGGAGCGGCTCTTTGGTTACACGGCTGAAGAGACGATCGGCAAGCCTGTCACCATTCTCATTCCGCCGGAGCGGCATGATGAAGAGCCGAGTATTCTTGAGCGCATTAGACGCGGCGAGCGCATTGACCACTATGAAACGATTAGGCGGCGTAAGGACGGCAGCATATTGGACGTCTCCCTAACTGTATCGCCCATCAGAGACATCAAAGGAAACATCATCGGCGCGTCCAAGATCGCCCGCGATATTACCCGACGCAAGCGAGTGGAAGTCGCGCTGCGTGAGAGCGAGCAGCGGCTGCGTCTGGCTACGCAGACCGGTAAGCTTGGCGTCTGGGATTGGGACATCGTCACCAATCAAGTCTCATGGAGTGATTCGCTGTATGCCATTCACGGCGTGAGGCCGGATGAGTTCGACGGTACGATGCAAGGGTTTGCGGCGCTGGTTCATCCGGAGGATCAAGCCCGGGTGTCAGAGAGTATTCAGCGCGCACTGGACAACGATGCGCCCTACGAGCTTGAGTTCCGAGCAGTCCGCCCCGACGGCGTGGTCGTCTGGCTTTTTACCGACGCCGCGGTCCTCCGCGACGGCGGGCGACCGGTTCGGATGCTCGGCGCCACTATGGACATCACCGAGCGCAAGCGAACAGAAGAAGCACTGCGTCAAAGTGAAGAGAAGCTACGCCGGCAGGCTCAGGAATTGGAGCAACAACTGATCATGTCGGGCCGTCTGGTTTCCCTTGGGGAGGTGACGGCGTCCATGGCCCACGAGTTCAATAATCCCTTGGGAATCATTATGGGTTTCGTGGAGGACATGCTGAACAGCCGCGGCCCCGCCGATCCCGACTATCGCTCCCTGCAAATCATTGACGAGGAGTCGAAGCGCTGCAGGCAGATCGTAAAAGACCTGATGGAATACGCCCGCCCAAGAAGCACGGAGTTTTGTTCGACTTCGATTACGGATGCCATTGAGAAAACGCTTCAGTTAGTGGAGAACCGCCTCTACAAACAGAAAGTGACCGTGGAAAAAAAGCTAGAGCCGGATTTGCCGCGCATCCAGGCCGATTCCCAGCAACTGGAGCAGGTTCTGGTCAATCTTTTTTTGAACGCCATTGACGCTATGCCGGAAGGCGGTAAGCTGATTGTAGAAGCAAACATAGCGCAACTCGATGGCACTGCGCCCATGGCGGTGATAACGGTGGCGGACACCGGCTTTGGCATCGCGGAAACGGATCTTGCCAAGATTTTTCAGCCGTTTTTTACGGCGAAGAAAAGAAGAGGAATAGGGTTGGGCCTCCCCATCTGCCAACGGATCGTCAAGAATCACGGCGGTAAAATTGCAGTCGAAAGCCAGCCGGGCAAAGGGACTGTCTTCAAAATCCATTTGCCTTTAGACCGGAGCGCAATGATAACTTCAGAAGAGCCGGCAAACGAACGCTGAAATCTCCTCAGAAATTCTTACCCTAAGAATCCCCAGTCAAGATTCTGCTTGTCGCTTCCGGGAGGGTGCTTTGTTTTCTGTTCAAAGTTCTCGGATGGATTTACAAATCCCACTTCATCTGTCAGAATTTTTATAGAAGCTGCGATTCACCAGCGGATCGCACCAAGCGGTTTACGATCTAAGCATTCATCCAATAGCTTTTCTGGCGGATGTTTTAAACGCTCCGCCACAATCGGGAAACTAAAGAAAGAAGGTGATTAGATCGATGGGGAGCCATGATAACGCAAGTCTCCTGACGGATAACGATCTCTACCTCTTTAACGAGGGCAGCCATTTTCGACTCTACGACAAACTCGGCGCTCATGTCATCGACCACAATGGTCTCGGCGGCACTTATTTCGCCGTTTGGGCACCGAACGCCGCGCAGGTTTTTGTGATGGGTGATTTCAACGGCTGGAATAAGAGCAGCCACCCTCTCCAGCCCAAGGGGAATTCAGGGATCTGGGAGAGATTTTTTCCGGGGATCGGTAAAGGAACTCTTTATAAGTACCACATCGTTTCTCGATTTGACGACTACCGAGTGGACAAAGCGGACCCGTTTTCGATTTTCAATGAGATACCGCCAAAGACGGCGTCGATCGTGTGGAATCTCGATTATCAGTGGGGCGACCAAGAATGGATGGCATCGCGCCGTCAGCGCAACGCTCTCGATAAGCCCATGGCGATTTACGAAATGCACGTTGGCTCCTGGCGGCGGGTGGCCGAAGAGAGTGATCGCTCGCTGTCCTATCGCGAGCTGGCGCCGCAACTGGCGGACTACCTGGAACGGCTGGGATACACGCACGTGGAGTTTCTCCCCGTCATGGACCATCCGTTTTTCGGCTCCTGGGGCTATCAGATCACCGGCTACTTCGCTCCTTCCGGCAATTATGGTACACCCCAGGATTTCATGTACCTTATCGATACTCTGCACCAACGCGGCATCGGCGTGATCCTCGACTGGGTGCCGTCACATTTCCCCGCCGATGAGCATGGTTTGGCTTTCTTCGACGGAACGCATCTATACGAGCATGCCGACCCCCGCCAAGGCTATCATCCCGAGTGGAAAAGTTACATCTTCAACTATGGCCGTAAAGAGATCCAAAGTTTTCTCATCAGCAACGCACTCTTCTGGCTCCGCTACTACCATATAGACGGATTGCGCGTCGACGCGGTTGCCTCAATGCTCTATCTGGACTACGCCCGTAAACAAGGCGAGTGGATTCCAAACCAATATGGCGGGCGGGAAAACATCGAGGCCATTGGATTCCTGCGACGACTGAACGAAGAGGTCTATAGGAATCATCCAGACGTTCAAACCATCGCTGAGGAATCGACTTCGTGGCCGATGGTGTCAAGGCCCAACTATGTAGGCGGTTTGGGATTCGGTCTCAAGTGGGACATGGGCTGGATGCATGACACACTGGAATACATGAGCCAAGATCCTATCTACCGGCGCTATCACCACAATCGGCTGACGTTTCGGATGATTTATGCGTTTCATGAAAATTTCGTCTTGCCTTTATCCCACGACGAGGTTGTCTACGGCAAACGTTCCCTGCTAGGAAAGATGCCTGGCGACGACTGGCAGAAGTTTGCCAATCTCCGGGCGCTATTCGGCTATATGTATGCGCAACCGGGAAAGAAGCTGTTGTTCATGGGCGGCGAATTCGGCCAATGGCGGGAGTGGGTGCATGACGGCAGCTTGGACTGGGATCTATTGGGCTATCCGCTCCATGCCGGACTGCAAAGGTGGGTACAAGACCTCAATCGCCTTTATCGCAGTGAGCCCGCGTTACACGAAATGGATTGCCACCCGGCGGGTTTTGAATGGATCGACTGTGACGACGCCGATAGCAGCACGGTAACTTTGATCCGCAAAGGGAAATCGACCTCGACGATCATTCTGGTGATCTGCAACTTTACACCCGTACCGCGTTACAGCTATCGGGTTGGCTCACCGCGCGGCGGCTTTTGGCAAGAGATACTGAACAGCGACGCAGGCGAATACGGCGGCAGCAACATGGGGAATCTCGGCGGAGTAGAGACGGTTCCCGTGCCGCTCCATGGTCGTCCGTACTCGTTGACCATCACTTTACCGCCGCTATCGGTTTCTTTTTTCAAAAACCAAGGGTGATGAAACCCAACACGGGACTCTTGGTCGTCGAACCGCCGCTTAATAACTTGCCATGAAAATTGCGATGATATCATCTGAAATCGCTCCCTTTGCCAAGACGGGAGGTCTGGCGGATGTCGTCGGAACGCTTTCCGTAGCATTGGAAAGGCGCGGGCATGATATCTCTCTAATAATGCCGGCCTATCGGAGCACCCTCAACGGACCTTTTGCGCTGGAAGAGACAGGCATGCAACTAACCGTCCCCATCGGCGCGCGTACAGAAGGAGCGTCCGTGCTGAAGACACGATTAGGGCGGAATATGTCCGTCTACCTGGTGCGCGCTGACCGTTACTTCGACCGTGATTTTCTTTACGGCACGCATGAGGGAGACTACCCCGACAATGCGGAACGTTTTATTTTTTTTTGCCGGGCCGCCTTAGAAATTCTTCGCAGGCATCCCGTTGAAATCGTCCATTGCCACGACTGGGAGACAGCGCTTGGGATTGTCTTTTTGAAGACCCAGAGCGCTCGCTACCCTGAAGTCGCATCGGCCAAAACCGTTCTTACCGCGCACAACCTCGGCTTCCAGGGAATTTTTCGCCAGTCGAACTGGCCTTTACTGAACCTTGATCGCAGCTATTTCAGCCCGCAGTACTTGGAGTTTTATGGTAACATCAATTTTCTTAAGGGCGGCTTGATCTTTGCCGATAAGATTACTACCGTGAGCCCGAGCTACGCGCGGGAGATCATGAGCGGAGAGCAGGGATTTGGCTTGCAGGGGATATTGCAGCAGCGCGCGGCCGATGTGACGGGGATTCTCAATGGCGTAGACTACAGCGAATGGAACCCCGCAGTCGATCCCTTCATCGCCACGCGATACAGCGAGAACGATCTCAGCGGTAAGCGCATCTGCAAAGATAAGCTGCAGGGCAGCCTAGGGCTCCCCGTCAAGTCCGCCATGCCGGTATTTGGCATCATTTCCCGCTTGACGTCGCAGAAAGGTTTCGACCTCGTTCAGAAGATCTTTGATCAAATGATGGAGCGGGAGCTTCAACTGGTCCTTTTGGGTAGCGGCGAACCGCAGTACGAAAATTTTTTCGCCGACGCAGCGGCCCGCTTTCCCGAAAAATTCGCCGTCCGGACGGGTTTTGACGAGGTTTTGGCACATCAGATCGAAGCGGGCGCGGACATTTTCTTGATGCCGTCGCTCTACGAACCCTGCGGCCTCAACCAGATGTTCAGCTTGAAATATGGTACAATTCCGATCGTCCGAAAAGTCGGCGGCCTGAAAGATACCGTAATCGACTATAGCGCCGAGGGCGGTGTAGGGACCGGTTTCGTCTTTGACACATACGACCCACAGGCGTTATGGGACAGCATCGAGAGGGCATTGCGACTTTTTGCCGACAAAAGATCGTGGACCGAGCTGATGCACAGAGCGATGCGCATGGATTTTTCATGGGATCGCTCTGCTCAAGCATACAACAACCTTTACGAAGAGTTCTTGCGTTGAGGAGGTAAAAAATAGAGGTGCGATGATGTATGTCTTGGGTATTGTACTCGCGGGCGGCAGGGGCGAGCGCCTCTATCCCTTGACTGCGCACCGGGCTAAGCCCGCAGTGCCGTTTGGCGGCCGGTACAGAATCGTTGACTTTGTCCTTTCCAACTTTGTGAATTCCGGCATCCTCTCCATCTACGTTTTGACCCAATTCAAAGCACAATCTCTTTTAGAGCATCTTGAGAAGGGCTGGCGAACGAGTGATTTCCTGGGTGATCACTTCATCACGTCGGTTCCCGCCCAAATGCGTATGGGCAAGGATTGGTATCAGGGAACCGCCGACTCTGTGTATCAAAACTTGTACTTGATCGAGCGCCATAGGCCCAGGCTTGTGGCGGTGTTTGGCGCCGACCATATCTACCGGATGAACATCCGCCAGATGATCGACGAGCACCAGAAAAAAGGCGCCGACGTCACCGTCGCAGCATTGCCGGTCAGAATCGAAGAAGCGCCACAGTTTGGAGTAATGGAGGTCGACTCCGACTGGCGCATCGTCGGTTTCGAGGAGAAACCGAGCCGGCCAAAAGCAATTCCCGGCGAGACGGACTCCGTGCTCATTTCTATGGGTAACTATCTGTTTAACGCCGATATTGTAATTCAGGCTCTTATGGAAGATGCGAAACGAGAATCCAGCAACCATGACTTTGGCCGCGATATCCTGCCGTCGCTGATCAACGAGAAGAGAGTCTACGCCTACGACTTCCGCAAAAACCGTGTTCCGTCGACGCAGAAAGGCGAGGAGCCTAGTTACTGGCGTGACCTCGGAACCATCGAAGCCTACTACGAGGCCAATATGGATCTCTGTTCCGTAGATCCTTCGTTCAATTTATACAACCGCGGCTGGCCTCTCAGAACGACGGACTTCGGCGACCCGCCGGCCAAATTCGTGTTTGACTGGCATGATCGCAGGGGCATGGCCGTGGACTCGATTGTCTCTCAAGGAACCATTATTAGCGGCAGCACCGTCAAAAACTGCGTCGTGGGCCGCAATGTCAGAATTCATAGCTACAGCCAGATCGAAGGCTCTGTCATCATGGACTGGGCGGAAGTTGGCCGGGGTTGTAAAATTCGCCGGACCATCATCGATAAATCGAACGTCATCCCCCCAGGAACCGAAATTGGATACGATATCGAACAAGACCGCCAACGATACTTTGTCTCCGATACCGGCATTATAGTGATAGGACGCGGCGAGCGAAGAACCAGCTGGGTTACCACCGGTCAGTAATCGCTGCAAAGATTACGACCTTGCAGCGTGCGACACCCCTCCCAGCGCTGTTGCCACTCTCATAAGGTTCGCAGTTGCCGCACACGGAGCGGGGTAATTTTGCAATTCTACCGGGAGCTCATTCGTTTGCGAAAGGAACTCGCACCGCTGGCGCGGTTGAGTAAAGAGGATTGTCAAGTTACGGGTTTTGAAAACGAACGCGTTCTGCTCTTGAACCGCCGCTATGTCGACGAACAAGTCGCCTCCACGTTCAATTTCAATCATTTTCCAGCGGCGATCGCTTTGCCCCGATCGGAAGGCCGTTGGAACAAAGTACTCGATTCGACTGACGTGCGCTGGCATGGCATCGATAGCCGATTGCCGGCCACAATCGAAGCGCAGGGAACCCCAAGCCTGACTCTTCCACCCGATTCGGTCGCCGTATTCACGAGGAGCGCCAGCGAAAGTGCCAACTGAACGGCTCGGTGATCCGGTTCCTATGGAACGATACATTTGTATCCACGGTCATTTCTACCAGCCGCCGCGCGAGAACCCCTGGCTCGAAAACGTCGAACTTCAGGATTCCGCTTACCCTTATCACGACTGGAACGAGCGCGTTACGGCGGAATGCTATGCGCCGAATTCCGTGTCGCGGATTCTCGATGGGGACAACCAAATCGTCCAGCTCGTCAACAATTACTCCAAGATTAGTTTCAACTTCGGCCCTACCTTGCTCTCTTGGCTTGAAGCAAAAGCGCCGCATGTTTATGACGCGATTCTCGAAGCCGACCGGGAAAGTCAGAAAAATTTTTCCGGGCATGGGTCCGCTTTGGCTCAGGTCTACAACCATATGATTCTGCCGCTGGCTAATTCGCGCGATCGGCGCACACAGATTCTATGGGGCATTCGTGACTTTCAACGACGCTTTAAGCGCATGCCCGAGGGCATGTGGCTGCCGGAAACGGCTGTGGATATTGAGAGTCTTGAGATCCTGACCGAGCTAGGGATTCGTTTCACCCTTCTTGCCCCGCACCAAGCGCACCGCGTCCGTACCATCGGCGGACGCGTCTGGCAAGACGTCAGTGGCTCTCGCATCGATCCGACCCAGGCCTACGAACAACGGCTGCCTTCGGGGCGAAAGATTGCCCTGTTTTTTTATGACGGACCGATCGCTCGTGCTGTCGCCTTTGAAGGACTGCTCTCCAACGGCGAGCATCTAGCCAATCGGCTCGTCGGCGCGTTCGATAACGAGCGTAACCGGTCCCAACTCGTCCATATCGCTACAGACGGTGAAAGTTACGGCCATCACCACCGCTTCGGCGACATGGCTCTCGCCTACGCCTTGAACACCATCGAGTCTAATCAATTGGCGCAACTGACAAACTATGGCGAATATCTCGAACGGCATCCTCCGACCCACCAGGTCGACATTATTGAAAGAACCTCCTGGAGCTGTTTTCACGGCATCGAGCGCTGGCGAAGCCATTGCGGCTGTAACTCCGGCGGCCATCCCGGCTGGAATCAGGAGTGGCGGAGTCCGTTACGCAATGCGCTGGACGGATTGCGCAACTCCCTCGCTTTGCCCTTCGAGAGACAGGGCCGCGAGCTTTTAAAAGATCCCTGGGCCGCGCGCAATGATTACCTCAGCGTCATTCACGATCGTTCGACGGAGAATGTTGAACGTTTTTTCGCCCGCCACGCGCGTCGCCCCGTGAGCGCTGCGGACATGACCACCGTCCTGAAACTGCTGGAGCTTCAGCGCCATGCGATGCTGATGTATACGAGCTGCGGCTGGTTCTTCGATGAGCTTTCCGGCATCGAAACCGTGCAGGCGATGTTGTTTGCCGGGCGCGCCGTGCAGCTCGGGCAAAACCTCTTCGGTGATTCTCTTGAGTCGCAGTTCACGGCGCGGCTCGCTTCGGCAAAGAGCAACCTGCCCGAATATGGAGATGGACGGCGCATCTACGACAAGTTCGTGCGGCCAGCCATGGTGGATTGGGAGCAGATCGGAGCCCACTACGCGGTCAGCTCTCTTTTTGAGGGCTACCCCGAGCGGGCGAAGATTCACTGCTACCGGACGGAGCAACGAGAGTACCAGATCTTCGAGGCAGGCCTGGCCAAATTGGCTATGGGCCAGGTGAAGCTGACGTCGGAAATCACCTGGGAATCCGTCGTGCTCAACTTCGGCGTGCTACACATGGGTGATCATCACGTGAACTGCGGGGTGCAGGAATTTCTCGGTGACATGCCTGACCCAAGTCTCACCCGTGAGGCCGTGGAAGGTTTTCGGCGGGCTGACTTCGCGGAAGTGATTCGTTTCATGGATCGACGGTTCGGCGAGTCCAATTATTCTCTTTGGTCGCTCTTCCGGGACGAGCAACGGAAAGTTCTCGAGCAAATTTTGACTTCTAGCCTCGGAGAGGCGGAGGCTCTCTATCGGCAAATCTACGAGCGTCGTGCTCCGATGATGCGCTTCCTTACCAATCTGCAAATCCCACTGCCCAAGGTTTTTGCTGCGGCGGCAGAGCTGGTACTCAACGGGTACTTAAGCCGGGCTCTAGCACAGGAGGATGTCGATGCCGAGCGTGTCAACACGCTGCTGGAAACCGCAAAGCTTGAAGGCGTCGCCATCGACGCCGCCACCTTGGAGTTCGCGTACCGGCACAACCTAGAACGGATGGCGGAACGGTTTCTTGCCGACCCGACGGTGGATTTAGTGCGGCTGTTGGACAGTGCCGCCGCTTTGCTTGGCGCTCTGCCTTTTGGCGTGGATTTATGGAAAATTCAAAACGCCTGCTACCGGCTACTGGAAAACGTGTATCCGAATATGTGCCGGGAGGTGGAGCGTGGTGACGCGACAGCGCAGGCTTGGGTGAACTCGTTCCGGAGTTTAACGAAAAAACTCTCGATTAAAGTGACCTAGCGGTCTTACTGCCAATGCTGCTTTGGAAGGACGCAGCAGTGCGGATACCTACCGCAACGTACCGACTGCAGTTGCACAAGGACTTCGGTTTTAGTTACAGCCAGGTGCTGGCGCAGAGCATGCGGCAGCTGCGCAGAAAATGGGGCCTGCAGAATCCGGATCTGATTCGTTCTCGATACGCTGAAGAATCTGCCGTCCAGCGAAGAAAGCCGTGAGCGCGCCGACCAGATTCTCTTCATCAAGAGCATGCTTTGGGAACTCTACACGGGCAATGATGCGATAAAAAGTTTTTGGACGAAAACTTGGGGTAAAAAACTTCTGCCGCTGAGCTCAGCGCTGCAAAATTTCCCGGTGGCTTTGTTGGCCCAAGACGAATTGCACGCCTGAAGCTCTGTTATTGCCAGATCACGCCGCGGTCGGTGATCTCAATCTCCTCTGAGGAGACCAGGGAACTTGTCCCGTTATCCCACTGCACGTGTACCAATTGTCCTCCTTCTCCCTCGAGCTCATAGACAATCGTTCCTTCGGTGGCAGCTCCGATAGTTCCTTCGAGATCAAGAATCTCTTGCGCTGCCCGACAGCGGACTCCCCGCAAGCTGACGTCAATCATTTTCTCGCTCCCGTCCGGCGTCAATGTCTTGGATGTCAGTTAAAAAATTTCTTTCCGAAAAAAGGAACTTTAATCACGGATGAATTGCGAAATCAACCACCTTAGGAGGAAAACGGGTTTGGTTCAGATGACATGCGACGACTAAGGGGGAGAAAAAGCGGAACGTAAGGAAAACGCAATCGCCTTTACCGGACGAGGATCAAGCGAAGGTCCATGACGTTCGTCAGTGTCGGTCCGGTGGTCAGCAAATCGCCCACCGTTTTGAGAAAAGGATAAGAATCGTTTCTCTGGAGGTAATCTCTTGCCTCGAGCCCCCGCTCTCTCGCACGCTGAACTGTAGTCCCGTCGACGATCCCGCCAGCCGCATCCGTCGGTCCATCCGTACCATCTGTGCCTCCGCTAAGCGCCACAACTCCCTCTACGCCGTCAATTTCGATAGCTGCAGCAAGCGCGAATTCCTGGTTCCGACCGCCCATCCCATTGCCCTGGAGTGTAACAGTTGTCTCGCCGCCGGAAATAATGCAGGCCGGCCGGCGCAACCGGTTGAAGTCCGATAATACATCTTTTGCCATCATCATGTGATCGATTGCCACCCTTCTGGCTTCGCCTTCTATGGAACTCGAAAGAACCACGGTGTGGTATCCCAATGCCTCAGCCCGATCTTTAGCGGCCAAGATCGCGACCCGGTTGTTACCGACAATAAGATTTTGAACCTTCTGGAAAATCGCATCACCCGCTTTGGGAGTTTCTCCGCTTTTTCCGGACGCCCCTTGCTCCAGAAAACTTCTGACAGCTTCGGGAATCATTTCCCTAACGCCGTATCGATCAATCACGGATAGACAATCCAAAAAGGTGCTTGAGTCAGGAGCCGTCGGCCCCGACCCAATATTATCAATCGAGTCGTCTACCACATCCGACAGAATCAGCGCTAGAACGGTCGCTGGGTATGCCAACCCGGCGAGTCGACCACCTTTGACTTTAGAGATGTGTTTTCGGATTGCATTGACTTCTTGAATTCTCGCGCCACAGTGCAGCAGCGTCTGCGTGGTGTTTTGCTTGTCCTGCAGGCTCAGCCCCATGACGGGACACGACAACAGTGCGGAGGCTCCGCCGGAGACGAGACAGAGAATCAAATCGTTTTCCGCGGCCCGCCTCAGTAAAGCAATGATGCCTTCAGTAGCGTTAACTCCTGCTTCATCCGGGATCGGGTGACCGGCTTCGATAACTTTTAATCTCCCTAGCGGTACCGTGTGTCCTCGTTTCACAATTACTATACCGCTGGCAATTCTTTCGCCTAACAGCGCTTCAACTGCAAGAGCCATCTTCGCTGTCGCTTTACCCGCACCGACCACGTATACATTTCCGCAGTTCGCTAAATCGTAAACACGGTCTCCCGCATACAGATTGTCCCTCTCGACCCGCAGGTGTCGTCTTATCGACACAATAGGATCAGCAGCTTCGAGCCCGGCTTCAAATATCTTTTGCGCGTGCTGCCGTTGTTGTTTCAGCGAGTTCATCGCTTTTTGGTGGTTATGAACAATCGCGTTCTGTTGAGTCTAGAAGAGCAAAAAACAAAACCAGGAAGTCCGATTTCCGGACCTCCTGGTCGAATAGCACAATTGTTTGAGAGAAAGGAAAACTATTTAGAGGGAGCTGCGGCGGCGGTGAAAAGCTTAAACCCGCCGAAACCATATTCTCCGATAACCTTGCCGTTGGATCCATCGTAGATATCGATGAGCATGTTTTTCTCGGGATGACCGGCAAGATACCGGGAGAAGATTTCTATAAATTGCTCTTGGTCACCTGTAGTGGCTTGCATGAACCCTTCTCCCACGTAAAGCCGATGAGGTCTTTTGCTGCTATCTAACCGAAGCCAATAATGCGCACCGTTGGAACCTAGCTTATCCAACCAGATTTTGTATTCGGATACGCGAGCTTGAATCTCCTTAAAACTCAAACTTTGGGCCGAGGAGATTATCGGGGACAACAGTGCGAACGCTAGGACAACGGCAACTGTTACTTTTCTGGTTCTCACTGTTGTTCCCCTTTGTGGATCGATCTAATTCACTTTAATTTCGACACGCCGGTTCTTGGATCGACCTTGAGCGGTCTTGTTGTCAGCGATCGGTTTGGTTTCTCCAAATCCCTGACCCGATACTCGGCTGCTATCCACACCCTTCTTTACAACATAATCCCTAACCGACATCCAACG
>WNFP01004550.1_pt1 | contig 17864 bp, 21 predicted proteins | sample 5400201 | NCBI WGS metagenome assembly WNFP01 (sample SAMN13153355, study PRJNA577476) | soil metagenome | isolation source: 115 cm saprolite under Madrone tree | place: USA:California | collected 2016-06-14 | reverse complement strand
TCGCGTTCCTGGAGGGCGGCTCGAACCTGCCCGATCGTCTGCGTCGCAAACAGGAGCCCCCCGCCCGGGTTGTCCAGGATCTCGCGGGCCAGCTCGAGCTGGCGTCGAGCCCACGGGACGACCTGGTCGCCGGGATGCGTCTCCAGCGGCTTCGGGCGAAGCACCTCCATGTCGGACCTATTGTCCAGCAAGCGTGGTGAGCGCCTCGCCGGTGAGGCGGTACACGGTCCAGTCGGAGTTCGGGCGCGCGCCGAGGCGCTCATAGAAAGCGATCGCGTCGCGGTTCCAATCGAGCACCGCCCACTCGAGACGGGCGCAACCGCGATCCACCGCGAGCCGGGCGAGCTGCTCCAGCAGGGCGCGGCCGACGCCGCTGCCTCGCTCCTCGGGGACCACGAACAGGTCCTCCAAGTAGATTCCCGGCCTGCCGAGGAACGTCGAGAAGTTGTGGAAGAACAATGCGAAGCCCACCGGTCGCTCCTCGTCCACGGCGAGCAGGACCTCCGCGTATGCCCGCTCACCGAACAGGCCCGCCGCGAGCAGGTCCTCCGTCATCACCACCTCGTGCTCGAGCTTCTCGTAGCGCGCGAGCCCGCGAATCAGCTCAGCGACGACCGGAACATCCTCTTTGGACGCGGAGCGAATGCGGATGCTCATCTGGGACGGTCGCGAAGCCGGAAGACGAGGCGCATGGCGCCTTGGGTGTCGGAGAAGCTGGCGATCTTGTTGTCGACGAGGCCTGCGGCAAGGCCGGCTTCGATGACGTCGGTGTCGCGCAGGGCGCTGCGCCCGCCCTTGGGGCGCACGACCCAGATGGCGCCGTTGGGCTCGATCCAGGTCTTGAGCTCGTCGAGCCTTCTCAGACCGCCTGCATCTTCAGCCCCTACGAAGACGAGGTCGACTTTCGATCGCGGTTTGCCGGTGACGATGTCCGAGGTCCGCTGCTTCAGCAGCTTGATGAAGCCCGCATCCTCGAGGCTGATGATCGCGATCTTCGATCCTGGCTTCACGCCCAGCTTGTCAAGCAGCGGTCGGGTCGAGGGTAAATCAGCGCTCGCGCGCTTCGTGACCATCGCTTCCGCCACGGATCGCACCAAAGACGATCACGCCCACCAGCCATGCCGCGTATGCGCCCGCGACGGCGAGCACGACCACCGGGACGGCATTGTCGACTCGGCTCGTGAGCAAGAGCCCAAGGCCGATGAAACCCGCCAGCACCAATGCGGCGACCACGACTCCGACCACAGCTCCAGCGACGTTAATGGGGCTCAGACGTCGACCACCTGAAGGTCTTTGGCAGCGCCCTTGACCGTGCCGGAATACAGGTGGTTGAACATGAACCTGGTCTTCGGGTGCCGGCGCTTCAGCTCGGCCGCCGATTCCCAGCTCATGTGGCTGAACACGTCGCCAGGGCCGGTCGCCTCGACGATCGCGACGTCGGCTCCATCCACGAGCTTGTCCAGGGGAGCGGTCATCTCCGTGTCGCCGGAGTAGGCGAGGACCCGGCCGTTGATCAGGATTCGATAGCCGTTGCTGCCACTGGAGCCGTGGTCCAGCCTGATCGTCTTGTACTTGTATCCCGCCGCGGTTCCCGATGGTTGCGCAGTGCGGTAGTGCACCTTGAACCTGGGCCGCATCACCCTCTTCCAGTCGGGCCCCCAGCTCACATCCCACAAGGCCTCGAGCCTTTCTTCGACACCTTCCGGGCCGACGATCGTCAGTGGACCTTTGTCGATAAAGATCCTGTGCAGCACGAAGGTCGGCAGGCCCAGCGTGTGATCGCCGTGAAAATGAGTGAGGAAGACGGCATCGATGGCTCCCGGGTCGACGCCGACGCGCTGCATGTGTGGAAGAAGCGGGGCACCGCCGTCCAGGAGCAGGCGGCCGTTGACCACCACCGCGCCGTTGTAGCGATCGGTGGAAAAGGCCGCGCCTGTGCCGAGAAAGGCGAGCCTTAGGCGATGGTTACCGTCGGGTCCAGGTAGACGTCCTGGATTGCGTGCAGTAACTCGATTCCCTCCTTCATGGGGCGCTGGAACGACTTGCGACCGGCGATCAAGCCCGTGCCGCCCGCGCGCTTGTTGATCACCGCGGTGCGCAGGGCGTCCTTGAGGTCCGCCGCGCCTTTTGATTCGCCGCCGGAGTTGATGAGGCTAGCCCTTCCCATGAAGCAGTTGATGACCTGATAACGGCAGAGGTCGATCGGGTGGTCGGTTGCAAGCTTGTCGTACATGCCCGGAGCGGTCTTGCCGAAGCCGATGACCTCGAAGCCACGGTTGGTGTCGGCGAGCTTTTGCTTGATGATGTCGGCCTCGATGGTCACGCCAAGGTGGTTGGCCTGGCCCGTGAGGTCGGCGGCGGTCTCGTAGTTGACCCCGTCTTTCTTGAAATTAGAGTTGCGAAGGTAGCACCAAAGCACCGTGGCCATGCCAAGCTCGTGAGCAGCGTGAAACGCGACCGCAATTTCCTGCAGCTGTCGGTCGGACTCGGGAGAGCCGAAGTAGATGGTCGCGCCCACCGCCACAGCACCCATCTCGAGGGCCTCCCGGACGGTTCCGAAAAGGACCTGGTCGTATTTTGTGGGGAATGTCAAGAGCTCGTTGTGGTTGAGCTTGCAGATGAACGGGATGTGGTGCGCGTACCGGCGCGCCACGGACCCCAGCACACCAAAGGTGGAAGCGACCGCGTTGCAGTTGCCCTCGATCGCCAGCTCGACGATCTTCTCGCCGTCGAAGTAGATCGGGTTGGGCGCGAACGAAGCGCCGGCGGTGTGCTCGATACCCTGGTCGACCGGAAGGATGGACAGGTAGCCGGTGTTGCCCAGGCGGCCGTGGCCGAACATGGATTGCAGGCTCCGCAGCACCCGCGTCGGGCGATCCGAGTCCTTCCATACCCTGTCGACGAAGTCCGGGCCCGGCAGATGCAGCTGCGAGGCCGGCACGGTAGCGCTCTTGTGGGTAAGGAGGTCGGTCGCCTCGGCGCCCAGGATCTCCTCCAGCTTCAACGACCCTTTGGTGACAGTAGCCATCAGTCCCTCTTACACATTTGGTTAGTGTGGTTGCTTCTTCTCGCAGGATCGCGAACCTACCTGCGTCACTCTATAGTGCACCGACATGACCGAGCGGGCTAGCCACCTCCTCGGCGAGCTTGCGGACCGGCTTTCCGCCGACTCGCGCGACAGCGGCCAGCTGGTGGCCGAATCCGTCCGCACCCTCGAGCCTGAGCTGCTCAAGATGCAAAAGGAAGGGGGGTCGATCGACGACCTGGTGCGCACGTCGGTGGGCTTCCTGGAGATCCTCTTCCGCTCGCTCCGGGCCGACTCCCGGGTCCCGTGGCAGCAGTACTACACGCTTGCCCGCGAGGCCTCGCGGCGGTACGCGGAGAAGGGCATCCCGCTCGAGTCGGTGATGGAGGGGCTGGCCGTCTTCCGCCGCTCCGTCATGGCCCGGGTCACCGAGGAGCTGGCGGGGCTGGAATACTCAGACGAGGTGCTGCTGCTCGCCCAGAGCCGTCTTGGCGACGTCGTCGAGCACCTCAACTCCAGCTTCATCCGAGGTTATCTCGACTACACCGAGGCGCGGCACCGCGCCCGCCAGAGCGAGCTCCACGGCCTGTATCACATCGCCAGCGCGCTGGGCCGCTCCCTGGACGTGGCCGAGATCGCGGAGGTCGGCCTTCGCGAGACGCTGAAGGTCCTGCGCTTGCAGGCAGGGGCGGTGTGGACGCGCGAAGGGGCGCGGCTGATTCTGGCCAAGACGCTTGGCCTCCAGCCTGGCGAGGAGGAGGAGTTCGAGTCCGGGAGGTCGGGCGCGCGCGTGCGCGTCGTTGAGATCGCGTCTGGACCGGCCGAGTCACGCGTCGACCGCGTCACGGGCGAGTGGAGCGCGATCCGCGCCGAGCTGAGGACGAAAGGCGTGCTGCTCGGCGCGATGACAGTGGCGACGCGCTTGCCGCGCACTTTCGAACCCAGCGACCTGGAGTTTGTCGCGGCGGTCGCCGACCAGATCGCGGTCGCGCTCGACCGCGCGCGTCAGCACACCAAAGAAGCGCGAACCGACTACCTCACCGGGCTGGCCAACCGGCCCGAGTTCGAGCGCGCCATCGACAGGGCGGTGGCCGCATCGGAGCGGCACAAGCGCCGCCTGGCCTTGATGATGATCGACCTCGACAACCTGAAGGAGATCAACGACTCGCACGGCCACCACATCGGCGACGAGGCCATCCGCGTGCTTGCGCACGAGCTGCAGCGGGCGGTGCGCGCCACCGACACTTGCGGTAGGCTGGGCGGCGACGAGTTCGGGGTCGCGATGCCTGACGCTGACGAACGCCACGCCAACGAAGTCGGCGCCCGTGTCCGCGCCTCCCTCGAGGAGCTGAACCGGCACGCCAAGACACCGGTGCCGGTGGAGTTCAGCATCGGAGTCGTGGCCTGGAGGCCGGGCATGGACTGGCAGGCTATGTACCAGGTCGCGGACAAGGCGCTCTACGTCGACAAGCGCCGCCGTCATGCGCAACGAAAGAAGGTTGGCGCAGCGAACGCGTAGGGACCCGGTCGTCCTCGGCCCGGAGTTCTTCGATCGCGACACCGTCACCGTCGCGCGCGACCTGCTGGGCAAGGTCCTCGTACGCGAGATCGATGGAACGCGCTTATTGGGCCGGCTGATCGAAGTCGAGGCGTACCTTGGGCCGAACGACCTTGCCGCCCATTCACGCGGCGGGCGGCGGACGCCTCGCACCGAGGTGATGTTCGGCGCCCCGGGCCACGCGTACGTCTACTTCACCTACGGCATGCACTGGATGCTGAACTTCGTCACCCGCGAGGAGGGGATGCCACAAGCGGTCCTGGTCCGCGCCCTGGAGCCGGGCCCTGGCGTCGGGAGGTGCGGCGGTCCAGGGTTGGTGGCGCGCGCGCTGAGCATCGACCGCGCCCTGAACGGGGTCAGGCTGCAGCCGCCTGACCTCTATGTCATCGATGACGGCGCGCCGAAGCAGCCTGTTTTCGTCACACCAAGGATCGGCGTCCAGGGCACAGGAGTCTGGGAGAAACGCCTGTTGCGCTTCTGCGTCGAGTCGCCCTACCTGTCGCGCCCGATCCCTAGAGCTCTACGGCCATCGGCCCGGCGCGGGGTCTGAGCGCTCGAGCTTTTCCCAATCCGCGCGCACCGGAGCGAAGATGTCCAGCACCGTGGCGCCCTCTGCGCCCGCGATGGCCTGGTGCGGAACATGGCTCGGGATGACGTAGCTATCACCGGCATGCAGAACGCGCTTGTCGTCACCGACTCGGAATTCGATCGACCCCTTGACCACAACGCCAAGCTGTTCATTCTCATGGTGGTGGTCGGGAGACTTGGAGTTGGGCTCGAGGTCGACAAGCGCCATGGTGATGCGTTCCCCGTTTACCACCCGGGCGGTGAGCCCTTCGGCAAGCAGGATGGGTCGCAGGTCGCCGAACGCCTCGAAGGTTTTCACTCGACGACCCGGTCGATGATCGTGGCCGTGCCCAGGCCGCCGCCACAGCACATCGTCTCGAGACCGTAGCGAAGGTCGCGGCGCTCGAGCTCGTACAGAAGGCGGTTCATGAGAATCGCGCCCGACGCGCCGAGCGGATGCCCAACCGCGATTGCGCCACCGTTGACGTTCGTCTTGTCCATGTCGGCGCCGGTCTCCTTCTGCCACGCGAGGACGACCGATGCGAACGCCTCGTTGACCTCGAAGAGATCGATGCTGCCCAACTCGAGGCCGGCGCGCTTCAACACCGCCGCGGTGCCGGGGATCGGGCCTTCGAGCATCAGCACCGGGTCGGTGCCGACGACTGCCTGGGCGCGAATGCGCGCGCGGGGGTGCAGCCCGAGCTCCTTCGCCTTTTCCAGCGACATCAGCAGCACAGCCGCAGCGCCGTCGGAGATCTGGCTCGAGTTGCCCGCGGTGATCGAGTGCTCGGGGTTGAACGCGGGCTGCAAAGCCGCGGTCGCCTCGTAGTTCGCGTTGGCGCGGATGCCTTCGTCCTTCTTGAAGAGCTCGGTGTGGCCGTTGCCTTCCACCGGGACGTCGATGGGCATGATCTGCGAGGTGAAGTAGCCCTTCTCGGTGGCTTCGTGGGCGAGGTGGTGGCTGCGGACTCCGAACTCGTCCATTTGCCGGCGCGAGATTCCGTACTTGCGCGCCATCAGCTCCGCTGAGATTCCCTGGGGCACCAGGTCGTAGAGCTCCATCAGCTCGGGCGGGAACGGCGTCCCCGGTGATACCGCATTCGATCCCATTGGCACCCGGCTCATCGACTCCACGCCGCCGGCGATGGTGATGTCGCAGACGCCCGACTGGATGAGGTTGGCCGCGAAATGAACAGCTTGCTGGCTCGAGCCGCACTGGCGATCGACGGTGGTCCCTGGGGTCGTGACTGGGAAGCCCGCGGTGAGCCACGCGTTGCGCGCGACGTTCAACGATTGCTCGCCGGCCTGGCTCACACATCCGAAGACAACATCCTCGACCTGCTCCGGTTTGATGCCCGCGCGATTGACGATCTCTTTCAACACGAGCGAGCCGAGGACGACGGGATGGATCTCCTTGAGCTTGCCGTTGCGGCGACCTATCGGCGTTCGCACGGCCTCGACAATCACGACTTCGCGCATTTCAACGTCTCCTTACCGGCCTTGGTGCTGCCGATTCTACGACCGCCTACTGCCTCACGCGATGTGGTGTCAAGCCCCCAACGCGCCCCAAGCGGCTGAGTACGGTAAACCTGAGGATACCGAACGTCGAGTAGGTGGAAGGTGCGGCGCAAGCCGTGGCTGGAAACCGAAAAACGCATAGGGGACTTCAGGGTAAACAGGAAGGTCTCTTGGGGCATCTCTTTTCCACAGGGCATCCACAGCCCGCTCCTCAATTCGAAAATCCCCGCTTGTGCGCTTCCGCGCACGCTTTGTCCACAGCCTCGACATCCAAATTTGCGCGTGAGCGTAAAAGACTGTGCAGTCCCTCCGCGAGGCGCGTCACCGGCATCGGGTCCTCGTAACGAAGCCATTGGTATGCGATCGGCTCGGACCACGGTTTGCCCTTCGCCGCATAGAGCCGGCGGTGGCTGTCGATGATGATCAGCTCGACCTGGCGGAGAAGGCTCGGATCTCCGGCGGTGAGCAACATGAAGTCCTGCGTCTCCATCCAGGCAAGGAGGCGCTGGAGCCGCCGAGCCGGCCTCAACTATTGGCTTGGGCGTCCAGCTCGAAAACGCTCGCCTTGAGCGCACATATGAAAGGAAGGTTGCGGTACAGCTCGCGATAGTCGAGCCCGTAGCCGACGACGTAGTCGTTGGGGATCTGGAACCCGACGTAGCGCACAGGCACGTCGACCAGCCGCCGGCCGGGGCGGTCCAAGAGCGTCACCACCTCGATCGAGGCCGGGCCCCGCTCGCGAAGCTCCGAGAGCACGTAGTCGAGCGTCAGGCCCGTGTTGATGATGTCCTCCACAAGCAGCACATGGCGGCCCTTGATCGGGTAGTCGATGTCGCGTGCGATTCGTACGCGCTCATGAGGCTGCGCGCCGGCGAACCGCCTCAGGTCGAGGTAGTCGATGACGAACGGAACTTTTATCTGCCGCGCGAGGTCGGCAAGGAAGAAGGTCACACCCTTGAGCACACCGACGAGGACGATCGAGCTGCCGCGGTATTCGCGCGAGATCTTCCTCCCGAGGGCCCGCACGCGCGTCTCCAGCTCCACCGGCGAGATCAGGATGCTGCCAACGTCCTCCTTGGGCAGGTGCTGTACTTCCAGCGCGCCGTAGCCGGCCTTCGTCAGCAGCTGCTGATAGTCCTTGCGATACAGCAGGCGGACGTTGACGTCGGGATAGATCTCGCGCAGCATCCGCAGCTTGCGGTTCTTCGGGGTCACCAAGGACTGCTTCATCGTCGTGAGCTCGATGTACAGGTCGTGCTCTGGCAGGTAGAAGTCGGGCGTGAACATCTCCGACACTTTGGTGCCGTCCCACGCGACTGGGAACGACACGGGCTCGTACACCCAGCGGATCCGGTAGTAGTCGAGGAAGCGCGCGAACTCCTGCTCGGATGGGTGTGCGAACTCAATGCGTGAATGCGCCGGGCCCGATCGCCTGACAAGACGCGACCGCTGCTTTACGGGGCGGCGCCACTTCTGCGGGACGGAAAGGTGGAACGACGACGCCAAGGAAACGCGGAAATTGTACTCTCACCGCGAGGAGCGCCATGAGCACACCGGCGCAGCGGATGGTCGTCGAGCAATTGTTGCCCAACGGCGTCATCGATCCGCGAGTGATCGCAGTGATGTCAGAGATTCCGCGCGAGGAATTCCTCTCGGGCCGGCTGCGCCGCCACGCCTACGAGAACCGCGCGCTCGCCATCCAGTGCGGGCAGACAATCTCCCAGCCGCTGGTCGTCGCCCTGATGACCCAGGCCGTCGCGCCCAAGCCAGAGGACAACGCGCTCGAAGTCGGCGCCGGTTCGGGCTATCAGGCGGCGGTGCTGAGCCGCCTGGTGCGGCACCTCGTCACGTTGGAGCTGGAGGCGGCCCTCGCCGAGCATGCCTCCGAGACTCTGTCGCGGCTGGGCTACTCCAACGTCGAGGTAGCGGTCGCCGACGGCACACTCGGCTGGCCTGCCCGCGCGCCGTACGACATCATCCTGGTCGCGGCCGCCTCGCCCGGACTGCCCACACCGCTGGTCGAACAGCTGGCTGAAGGAGGCCGGATGGTGATCCCGCTAGGGAGCGCCTCCGACGAGCACCAGGATCTGCGCCTGTACGAACGGCGTGGCGATGACCTGATGTCGCGGTCCCTGTTCCCGGTGCGCTTCGTTCCCTTACGGTGAGTGCGAAGGCGAAGGCGCGGTGCGGCCGGGCGTCGGAGATGGTGTCGTGCCTGTAGACACCGATGTGCCGGTCAGCGCCTGTAGTTGCGTCAGCAGCTGGCCCACAGTCTTCATCTCGCTCGCGAACGTCGTGAAGTCCCCCGTGGCCAGAGCCTGATACGCGGCCCGGTAGTGGACGTTGGCCTGCGTGACCAGGTCGGTGATCTGCGCGACCACGGCCGGCGTGATCGTGACCGGGGGTTGGTTGGGCGGCGGCGCCGTGGTCGTTCCCACGAGCTGGTCGATGGCGTGCTGCAACGTGTCCGTGTAGACGACCTGTGCCTGGTCGACGAGGATCACCTTCTTCAGCTCGGGCAGGCTCGACGATGTCGTGGCGCTCAGATAGATCGGCTCGAAGTAGAGGAACGAGTTGCCGATCGGAACGACCAACAGGTTGCCTTGCACGACCTGCGAGCCCGTGCTGTGGAAGAGGGTGAAGTCCTGCGAGATGACGGGATCCTGGTTGATCCGGTTGGCAACCTGCTGAGGGCCAAAGATGGCTTTGTCCTTGGGCAGCACGTACGAGACGTACTCGCCGTAATGCGCGCCATCATTGCGCGCCGCCATCCACGAGACCATGTTGTTCTTGCCTCGGGGAGTGAACGGCATGATCAGAAGGAACTCGGCGTTTTGCTCACCCGGCAGCCGGAACAAAACGTAATAAGGCTGTACAGGGGTCGGCGCGCTGCCGGGGGATGTCTGCGCGGTGGGGATGTCCCAAACATCCTCTCTGGCGAAGAAAACCTTGGCCCCCGTGGCGTCTGCGGTCACGTGATAGGTGGCGTACGTGTTGACCTGGATGTTGAAAAGGTCCACCGGCACGCGGATGTGGGCGCGCACGCCCGCCGGCATCGTGTCGATCGGCTTGAACAGCGAGGGGAAGGTCGCCGCGTACGCGGTGATCAGCGGGTCTTTCGGGTCGACGATGTAGAACGTGGGCATCCCCTCGTAGGCGTCGATCACGACCTTCACCGAGTTGCGGATGTAGTTGATGTCGCTGTTCTGGAAGGCCTGCGTCTGCGAGTAGGGGTATGTCGAGCCGGTCGTGTACGCGTCGATGATCCAGTAGAGGTGGCCGTCGACGACCACTATGTACGGGTCGCCGTCGAAGCTCAAGAACGGCGCTAGCTCGGACACGCGGTCGACGATGTTGCGCCGGTACAGCATCAGGGTCTTGTCGGTGATCTGGCCCGAGACCAGCAGGTTGAAATCGCCCAGCTTCAGCGACCAGAGCGCGCGGTTGAGGCTCGTCATCGGCACGCCGTGGGTGCCGGTGTAGTTCGTGAACACATCCTGGCTGCCCTGCGGGTAGTCGAACTCGCGAGTGTTGGACGGCGCGAGGACATAGTCGGCGCCGGTCGGTGGCCTGAGCTCGCCGAAGTAGATCGCGGGCTGCGTGACGGCGAGCGGTCCGCTGGGCGGCAGGTTGCCGACGACATAGTCGGGCAGGCCCTCGCCGATGACGGCATTCACGGGGCTGGCGGCGACGCCATAACCGTGCGTGTAGCTGAGGTGCTGGTTGACCCAGTTTTGCGCGGACTGGGGCAGCCGCGAGAAGTCGAACTCGCGCGGGCTGATCTCTAGCTGCTGGTACTGGTTGTTGATGGTGTAGCGGTCGAGGTCGATGTCGTTGAACGTGTAGTACGTGCGGATGGTCTGTTGCTGGTCGTATGTCTGCTTGAGGGGTGCGTAGTCCCATAGCCGCAGGTTGTTGACGGTGACCTGGTCGTTCTGAACATCCTGCAGCGTGAGCGGCTGGTCGCCGCTGAAATTGCTGACACCGACGTTGGAAAGCCCGTAAGCGGCGCGCGTGCCCGCTATTTCCCGCTCGATATAGGGCAGCTCGTAGGTCTGCGCGTTGGGTGTGACGAGGAAAGACTGGACGACCGCCGGATACACCTGTCCGATCAAGAGGAGCGCGACCCAAACGCCCGCGGCCGTGAGGGGAAGCCAGAGCCGGCGCAGCCAGATGTTGACCAGGAGCGCGCCGCCCAGGACGACGGCGGCACCGGCCTGGAACGTGACGATCGGCAGCCGCGCGTTGACGTCGGTGTATGCGGCGCCCCAGACGATCGAGCTGTTGTGGGCGTACAGGAGGTCGTACCGGCCGATCCACATCCATGCCGCCAGCACCAGGGCGAACACCGCCAGAAGCGCGGAAATATGTGCGATCGCCGGCGGACTCAGGTTGAAGTCGAACGTGTCGCCGCGCCACGCGTAGATGACGCCAATCAGAAGCGGAGTCAGGAAACCCAGGCCCAGCGCCCAGTTGACGATCGAGTGCAGGAGGGGCAGCGTCAGCAGATAGAAGGAGATGTCCTGGCCCAGGACAGGGTCGGTGATGCCGGTCGCTTTGGCATGCTGGAACAGAGCCAGGCTTTGCCACTGGGTGCCGGCGCCTCCAGACAGGACCAGCGCGATAAGTGCCGCCCCGCCGAGGGCGGCGCCACCGGTCGCGCTGCGAATGCTCGACCGCCTGATCCCGACTGCGCGCAAGCTCGGTCCCGCGCGTAGGCGGAGCGCGACGACGACGTTGGCGGCGAGGTAGATGAATGCCAGCGCGAGGCTGCCGGCGAACAGCGCCACCTGCAGCGTCAGGCGCGTCGTGAACACGTCCTTGAATCCGAGCGAGTCATACCACTGCAGCTCGGTCAACAGCCAGACGACGGGGCTGGCGAAAAAGAAGATCAGCAGGGCGAGGCCGAACAGCGCGGCGCCGATCCAGAAGCGGCGGGGCGGGCGAGGGATTCGGAGCTCCCGGCCTTCCAGCGGTCCGCCGCGGTCGAACGGATCAAACGGCCGGTACCGGCGGGTCATCTGCCTCCGAAGCTTAGACCGAAGCTAGAGCGAGGTCGTCGGCGCTGAAATCCGCGCTGCTGCCGGCCGGCGGGTTGGCCAGGTGCCAGCGGACGGTTGCCTGCAGCGTTTCGGCGGGGTTGGACGTCGTCCAGCCAAGCAGAGTCCGGGCTCGCTTCGAGCTCGCGGCGATGTGCTGGGTCATGGTTCCGGTCGGCTTGAGGTCCTCGGGCAGCACCTCGTCGGCCACCCTCACCAGCTCCGCATTCCAGCCGGCAGCCTCGAGGATCATCCGCGACCACATCGCCATCGAGAAGGTGCGGTCCTCACACAGGTTGATGGCGCTGCCCTCGGTCGAGGTCGACTCGAGAGCCAAGCGAGCGCCGTGCGCGACATCCCCGACGTATGCGCGGCAGGCGAGCCACATCCCGGCGCCGAACGGGATGCGCTTGCGACCGGCCCGCACCCGCCGAAGGATGAACTCCTCGCGTAGCTGGTAGTCGTGCGGCCCGTAAACCATCGGCAACCGAAGCGACGTTGCGCCCAGCGGCAGGTAGACATCTTCGACGTCCAGCTTGTCGTAGTCGTCCATGCCCGGCGCCTTGCCGCGATAGGGGTAGCGCTCGGTGCGGACCGGCGAGGTCTCGTCGATCGGGACTGGATCCGTTTCGCGCCCGTCGTTCAGGGCGGCGAACGCTCTGTACACGTCGATGCTGGATATCACCAGCATCCTGATGCGGGCCGGAAGGGCGTCGATCGCCGTCTGCGCGTCAACTTTGGTGAGCGCCCGGCAGTCGATCGCCGCGTCAGGCTCGAATGCAGCCAGCTCGGAACGACGGGCCGGCAGCTCGGCGCGTTCGGCATGCAAGTGCTGAACGGCCGGCATGTCCGCCGGTTCGAGCACCCCGCGATGAACGATCAGAACGTCATGGCCGGAGGAGGCCAGCTCCTCGACGATCGCGCGACCGATGAACCGAGTCCCGCCCAGGACGATGATCCTCACGCGTCGTATTTACCGCGCGTTGTGCTGAAGGCCGGATTTATTCCGGCCGTCACACATGCTTCCTCACCACTGACCTGCACGTGCGCTAGCCCTTCAAAAAAATCCCATCGATATACCGGAATGGGCGCAGCCGCGCGCGGACCGCCCGGCGATGAGGGAAAACCATCCGGGTTTTCCCTTATACGTGTCACGCCACGGGTTTGGCCGCGACCGGGTTGCGCTCGACGATGAGGTCGATGAGGCCCCAATCCTTCGCCTCTTGCGGGTTCATGAAGAAGTCGCGCTCCATCGCGCGTTCGACGTCCTCTAACGGCCGGCTGGTGTGCTTCGCGTAGATCCGCGCCATCGACTCGCGCTGCCTCAGGATCTCCTGCGCGTGCAGCTGGATGTCGGTGGCCTGGCCCTGGATGCCCTGCGTGAACGGCTGGTGGATGAGGATCTGCGCGTGGGGCAGGGACATCCGCATCCCCGCGTCCCCGCCTGCGAGCAGGATCGACGCGCCGCTCGCGGCCAGTCCTGTGCACAGGGTGCCGACCTTGGGGCCGACATACTGCATGGCGTCGTAAATCGATAGCGCCGCGGTGAGCGAGCCACCCGGGCTGTTTATGTACAGCTGGATGTCGCGGTCAGGCGCCTCGTTCTCGAGGAACAGCAGCTGCGCGGTCACGTTGCTCGCCAGCTCGTCGTCGATGACGCCGCGTACGAAGACGACGCCGTCCTTGAGCAGCCGCGAGTAGATGTCGTAAGCGCGTTCGCCGCGCCCGTCGTTGGTGATCACGGTCGGTATGAGATGCATCTTCGGTTACCTCCTTGTTTCGAAACCGATGCGTGGCCGCGCCTTGGGCGGCGGGTTGGACATCGCGAGATATGCGCTGAAGTCGGCGACGCTCCGCAGCGCCTCCAGGGGCAGACCCGCGGTCGCGAGGCGGAGCTTCGCGGGCGGGTCCTCAGGCCAGGCGGGCCGCTCGGAGTCGGCGCCCAGAAGGCGCGCCAGCTCGCCATACAGGTCCGCCGGCCTCACGCCGAGCGCGTGCGCGACCGCCAGCAGCCGTTCCGTCGAGACCTCTTTGCGGCCTCGCTCGACCTCCGACAGGTGAGCCGGCGAGAGGCCGGCTTCCCCCGCTACCTCGGTGAGGGTGCGGTGCACGGCTTCCCGACGGCGCCGCAGCACCGAGCCGAGGGCTTCGCGAACCAGCTGGGCAGATTCGCTGTAGGCGAATGGCATTCTTCTGTGGCGAAGTCTACCGGAAGGTCGGGCGCGGCGCGGCGGGAATGGCCGCGCGTTCCTCCTCGGTTGTAGCACGCCGCCGGCGCAGCTCGAGGTCGAGGCTTTCCTCGCCGCGGGCCATCGCCCAGCGGTGATTGGCGCCGAAGATCGGCCGGAAAATGAACGACCCGTACCGGAGCAAGGCCTTATCGGCCCGGATGCGCCAGTCGTACTTGACGTCAACGAACTCTCCGATCGGCTCGAACGTCCACACGCCGGTGCCGACGAAGTCGCCATCGGCAACGAGCGTGAAGCCGTCGACGCCACGCGATTCGGTGACCTTGAACCGCCATCGCAGCGTGTACGGAAGCCATCCCTTCGTGTAGAGGTCGATGACCCGGCCGACATGGGTGACGGGGTCTCCGGCGTCGAGCTCGCGCACCTCGAGGTAGACAGATGGCCACCAGCGGACGAGACCAAGCGGGTCGTCCAAGACGTCAGCCACCTCGCGGGCCGTGCCCTTGATCTTCCAGTGGGTGATGAAGTGGTACTCGGCGGCCACCAGCAGCTAATCCTTGAGGTTGTTGGGGTCGAGAAGCTCCTGCCTCGGACGCTCGATCACCTGGCGCGACCGCATGATCTCGATCAGCTTTTTCCGGCCCTTCGGTGGGCCGATCATGATCGCGCCCACCAGGCGGTCGTTCTTGAAGAACAGCTTGCGATAGAACTTCTCCTCGAAGCTGAACGTCCTGACCGATTCGAGGCCGGGCTGCACGTCCGGTGTCACGCCCATCACCGCCAGCGTCGAGCCGAACATCGTGGTCGTGTAGGTCGGCACGTCGAAGAAGTCCTCGTCCGCGCCGGCCATGTTGCGCGCCGCCACCTTGCCATGCGCTTCGGCGTTGTCCCAGGTCCCCATCTGGTTGTGGCGCTCGACCATCAGGTCGTAGAACACAGCGATGTCGCCCGCGGCGTAAACGTCAGGCGCCGACGCGCGCAGCTTGGAATCTGTGACGATGCCTTTGTCGAGCTTCACCTCAGATCGACTGACTGGCTCCGTGTAGTAGTCGAGCCCGACGCCGTACGTGAGCAGGTCGAATTCGACACGCTTTCCATTTACCGTCTCGGCGAGGAATCGGCCATTCATGCGGCTGAACTTCTGCACCTCGTCGGAGGTGATGAACTCCACGCCCTGCGACTCGCCCAGCTGCCGGCACAGCTGACCGCCTTCCTCGTCGAGAACATAGCGGAGGAACCAGGGGCCGCGCATGATCCAGGTGAGCTGCGCCTTCTTGCGGAAGCTGACGCCTTCGGCCAGCTCGTAGCCGATGAAGCTGCCGCCCATCACCAGGACACGCTCCGACGTGTCCGCCTTTTCGATGATGGCGTCCGTGTCGTCGAGGGTCTGGAACCCGATCGTTTGCGAGATGTCGTCACAGCCAGGCCATGGAGGCGGCTTGGGGCGGCCTCCGGTCGCGACCAGCAACGCGTCATAGGGAAACTCCTGGTCCCGGTTCGTGCGCACGATCTTGCCGGCGACGTCGACCTCGGTGGCCCAGGTCTCGAAATAAATCTCGAGGTTGTGCTTCACGTAATCCTCGACCGTGCGCATGAAGACCTTTTCCCTGCGCACCTGGCCGCGCAGGTATCGCGGCAGCGCGACGCGGTTGTAAAGAGGGTGGCGTTCGGCGGCGATCATGACGATCGATGCTTCGCCATCGAGCTTCCGAAGCTCTTCCGCGGCAGTCTGCCCGGCGATGCCGTTGCCGAGGATTACGTAACGACGACTCAACTAGAGAGTGAGGGCGTAGATGAAGGTGTGGTCGTCGTCATTCGCGAAATCGTATCCGGAAGCCCGCAGGTCATCGGCGGCTGGGTGATCGCGAGGCAAGCCGACGACCACTTCGTCGAGGCCATCGGCGTCGGCTTCGAAACGAAGAGCCATGAGCAGCTCGCGGAGCGACCCACCCTGGCCGGCGATGAACGCGACGGCGATGTTGTCTCCCCATGGCCGGCGAAGGCCCGCCACGGCACGGCCTCCCGGACCGACCCGCAGCATCCCGATCTCGGCCAGCCTCGCGAGCTCGGCGGCGCTGATGTCCCGCGCTCCGTTGAAGTCCGCCGCGACCCCGCCGTACAGCTCGACACCGGGGCTCGCAGCGACCATCGGCCAGAGCTTCTCGGCCTCAGCCGGAGGCGGGATGCGAGGTGACTCTCCGCCCTCTACCCGAGGTCCACGCCACCAGCGGACGTCCAGCAGTCGCCTGAAGCCAACCGACTCAAAGAGCCGAACCGCATCGAGGTTCCCGGTCGCGAGCCGCATCTCGCCGTGACCCTGCTCGCGCGCCTCGGCGATCGCTGACATGAGCATTGCCCGCGCCAGCCCCTGCCGACGGTGGCTCGCGGCCACGCGCAACCCTTCGTACCAGACGAGCCCCGGCGCGTACGGTCGTAGACGCTGAAGGCCGACCACTGTTCCATCGACCTCGATCGCTTCGAAGGCAGACGCCGCGTCGGCGACCCACTCGTCGAAAACTTCGGGGAGGTAGTCGTGGCCGCCCCAGACGTCCTTCGTCAGCTCGACGACCCGGTCGCGATCGCCCGGCCTCACCGGCCGGATAACTAGGTCGCGGGTTGCCAATGCGCGATCCCCGAAAGCGCTATGCCGCCGTCGATCACCAGCTCGTCGCCGTCTTTCGTCGCCATCTCTTCAATCAAGGTACGGGCTCGCGCTTCGTCCCACTCGTCCCCCATGAGCATCCGGCAGTCGGTCATCGCCTCGTCCATGTCGGCATAGTGATTGACGACGGGATAGCGGATGAACGTGACGTCGGGCGCGATGGCCATCTGCGTCAGGAGCATGAACAGGTCGCTGAACTGAGGCACCGAAAGGTCCGGGACCGCGAGCGACTGGCGCAATCGAGTGGCGGGATGGGGAAGCGGTCCCTGCCGCAGCATGATGAAGACGCGCTCGCGCGCGGATGCCTGGAGCTTGGCTATGAAAGGGATCGGTTCGTCGATTCCGTAGAGGACATGGCAGCAAATCACGATGTCCGCAGGGGCGACCTCGGCATCCTGCCAGGTGCTCGCGATCACGGTCATGTTGTCGACGTGAGGAATCTGCGCGCGCATGCCCTCCGACGGTTCTACTGCCGTGACCCACTCGACGCGCTCGGCGAGCGCCACCGCATGCCGGCCCGCCCCCGCGCCAACGTCGATCAGGGTCTTGCGCGGCCCCAGGTACGGCTCGACCACGCGCAGGAAGTCGTCGAACCTCTGGCGCGTGATTCGCGCGTACGAGCGAGCCCGGCGGTCCCAGTAGCCAGGGTGCTCCCGACGGGTCGATTTCTCGCCAGGCCCGCGGACCGTATCCCGCCAGCGCTTTGCCCAATCTATCCCCGCGATCTCGCCGGTTATCCCCACCCTCCTCTGACCTCGAAGCTAACTTGTTAACACTCTTGGGGACAAAGCGGGGACAAGTAGGCGTCTCCTGGTCCAGATGATGGGGTCGCTCAATTCGAAACCACAAGATCTAGGGTCGGGCCCCGCGAAAGCGGCTTAGGATAGGTCCGGCATGACAGTCGAACCGTCGTCGGAATTCAACCCGGCCGAGGCTCGCGTCCTCGCCCGCTTCTTCACCAACATGGACCGCCCGGTGTTTGCCCTCCGCAACCTCCCGGAGGTCGTCAAGGGTGCGCTTTTCTCCCGCTATTCCCGCACGGAAAAGAGCCTTCGCCGGGTGCTGCTGGACGAGTTCATCAACGAACCGGATTCGGGGTTCGAGCACCTGGCCGGCGGCGCGACAGAAGAGGACATGGTCGCCGTTCGGCGCGCCGAGGAGTTCTACGAGCGAGTGCTGGTCGGATATGGCGACGATTCCGTCGCGGAGCTGGCCGGTGCGCACGTCGCGGTCGAGCAGGTCTCGATGCTTGGCGCCAAAGCGGTGGAGGACAGCCGCATCGGCATCTCGCCGCTGGAGAAGTCGA
>WNFP01001886.1_pt1 | contig 17875 bp, 20 predicted proteins | sample 5400201 | NCBI WGS metagenome assembly WNFP01 (sample SAMN13153355, study PRJNA577476) | soil metagenome | isolation source: 115 cm saprolite under Madrone tree | place: USA:California | collected 2016-06-14 | reverse complement strand
GATCACCTTGCCGTCCGGGCCACGCAGGGCCGAGGCGTTCAGGCTCGTGGGAATGACCTCGCCGCTCGCGCTCCGGGAGTTGAGGCGCGCGTTTCGCGTGACGCCACGCTCCACCACCTCGTCCAGCGCGTCCATGAACTCGCGCGTCTCCTCCGGGCTGATGAAGCGCGAGAGCGACTGCTCGAGCAGCTCGTCGGGACGGAAGCCGAGAAGCTCCGACACCGCCTCGTTGGCCTGCAGGATGCGACCCTCGAGGTCGGAGACGAACACCGGATCCGGCGCGTTGGCGATGATGATGTTGGCGTCGAGCGCCTCGCGCGAGCTGCCGTCAGCCCTCTTCGGCACGCGCGCGGTCTCGGCCGGATGTGTTTGCGTTACCGTCCCTGCCATCTCGCGGTCCCCTCCTCCCAGAATCGAGGCACGTCGCGAGCGCGGTGACGCGCGCGTTTCGCCCCTCCGGAGCGCCGACATATCATCCCCCTTGGCCTTTAGAACTATAGCCACGGCGACGTGGGCCACGCACTCCCCTGTGTACGTGAGAGATGTTGCCTTCATCCGGCAGCGGCCCGGTGGCCGAGCGCTCTCCCGCTGGTCCGCGCGCGGGCGCCATGGTTGCTCATCGGGGGACGGGCGGTAGCGTGGGCGCGTCGTCACTGGCGGCGGGGAACGCTCGGGCGGCGAGAGTTTGCTCGCTCGTGCGCTGGTCGTGCGCTGGTATTGACGGAAGGACTGCCCCGCTATTCGCTCCGCTGTGGCATGTGCGCTGCTTCGGCAGCGGTCGAGGAGGCATCGAGAGCACTCCAGGCCGACCCCACGCAGTGCGCGGGCTCGGGTGTGAGGGGAAGCACCGCCTCCCCCGTCTCGTTGCTACTCCGTGCGCACGACCGCTTCCTCGGGGAGCAGGCCGAGGAGATGGGCGAGCGCCCGCTCGACGTACCCCTCGTCCTTCGACTCGAGCGTGAGCTTGACCGCGTAGTCCGGGTCGCCGATCTTCGGGTACGACCCGAGGAGCAGCTCCGGGAACGCCGCCAGGGTCGCGTTCAGGTGCTCGGCGATCGCCCCCTCGCCCTCGCGCGTGTAGACCACGCGCAAGAAGTAGGGCGAGACGGCGAAGCGGTCGCGCAGGGCCTGGAACTTCTGCTCCAGGATCTCGGGGATGCCGGGCAGGATGTAGATGTTCTCGCACTTGATGGTCGGAAAGCCGAGCCGGCCGTCGACGATCAGCTCCGCTCCCTCCGGCACCTCCGACATCTTGAGCCGCGCCTCGTTCACCTTGTCCCGGAAGTACTCGCGGATCTTGTCGGCGATGGCGGGGTGGCGGATGACTCTTCGGTCGAGTCCACGGGCGACGCCCTCCATGGTGACGTCGTCGTGCGTGGGGCCGACGCCGCCCGAGGTGAAGACGAGGTCGTAGTCGCGGTGGAACTGGGCGACCGCGGCCGCGATCTCGTCGAGCTCGTCCGGGATGGTGAGGATGCGGCGGACAGTGACGCCGAGCGCCCGCAGCTCGCGGGTGAGAAACGGGGAGTTGGTGTCGACGACCTTCCCCGAGAGGATCTCGTTGCCGATGACGATGATGCCCGCGGTCCGGTCCACGGACGTCTCCTACACCGAGATCGCGTCCTTGCGGAAGTCGCTCGTGCCGATGCGGACGTTGACGAGCGCCGGCTTGCCGGCGCCGAGTGCGCGCTCGAGCGCGGGGCGGATGTGCTCCGGCCGCTCGACCCACTCGCCGTGCCCGCCGAGCGCCTCGATCATCCGATCGTAGCGGCTGGGCGCGAGCTTGCACGCGGGCGTGCGGTCGGGGCCGTACATCTGCACCTGGCCGCGCAGGATCTGGGTCCACGCCGCGTCGTTCCCGATCACGCCGACGATGTTGATCTTCTGCCGGATGCAGGCCTCGAACTCCATCATGTTGAGGCCGAAGGCCCCGTCGCCGTACATGATGATGACGTCGCTCTTGGGCGAGGCGAGCTTGGCCGCCATGGCGTAGCCGGGGCCGGCGCCGAGCGTGCCGAGCGGGCCCGCGTCGAGCCAGTGGCCGAAGCCGCGCGGGCGGAGCACGTTGGCCGCGGAGCCGACGAAGTCGCCGCCGTCGCCGATCACGATGGTGTCGGGCGTGAGCAGCCGGTCCACCTCGGCGCACAGGCGGAGCGGGTTGACGGGCGTCTCGTCGGAGGCGAGCTGCGGCGCGAGCGCCGCCCACTTCTGCTTCTCGAGCCCGCGCAGCTCGCCGAGCCAACCGCGCGACAGCTCGGGCTTCCAGCGGGCGGCGCGCGCGCACTCGGTGAGCGCCTCCATGGTCAGCCCGGTGTCGCCGATGATGCCGACGTCGCAGCCACGGTTCTTGCCGAGCTCGCGGCCGTCGAGGTCGACGTGGATCAGCTTGGCGGCCTCGTTGATGTGCGAGCCGCGCCCGTAGCCGATCCGGAAGTCGAGCGGGGTGCCGAAGATGAGGACCAGGTCGGCGCGCTTGAGCGCGTCCTTGCGCGTCTGCAGGAACCAGTGCGGATCCTCGGGGTCGAGCGAGCCGCGCGCCTGGCCGTTCACGTAGATCGGCATGCCGAAGGTGCGTACGAACTCCAAGTACGCCTCGCGCCGGCGCGACCAGAAGAGCTGGCTCCCGACCAGGCAGACCGGACGCTGCGCCCCGCGCAGGAGATCGAAGGCGCGCTCCACGTAGCGCGGGTCGGGCGCGATCCCCGCCTCGGTGCGCGAGCGCTCGGGCACGACCACCTCGCTCTCCTCGAGGTTGTCGAAGAGGAGGTCGAGCGGCATCTCGAGGAAGACGGGGCCGGGCACGTTGGTGGTCGCGACGCGGAAGGCGCTCGCCACGTACTCGCCGAGCCGGCGGGCGTGCGGCACCGACACGGCCCACTTGGTGATCGGCTTCATCAGGTCCACGTGCGCCATGTCCTGGAGCCCGCCCATGTCCTGGAAGAAACGCGGCGCCTGCCCGCCGATGACCACCATCGGGATGTTGGCGCGCCAGGCGGTCGCCACGCCGGTCACGGCGTCGGTCAGCCCCGGGCCGGCGGTGACGATCGCCACCCCCGGCTGTCCGGTGACGCGCGCCCAGCCGTCGGCGGCGTGCGCCGCGGACTGCTCGTGGCGCACGTCGACGATGCCGATGCCCTCGTCGAGGCAGCCGTCGTAGATCGACATGACGTGCCCGCCGCAGAGCGTGAACACGAAGGACACACCCTCGCGCTTGAGCGCGCGCGCGACCACGCGACCACCGTGGACCTGCATCCGTCTCCTAGGCGCCGAACTCGATGTCCCGGATGTCCGGGATCTGCCGGCGCATGTAGTCGGCGAGCCGCTTCTTCACGCGCACCTCGATCTGCCGCACCCGCTCGCGCGTGATGCCGAACTCGTCGCCGATCTCCTGCAGCGTCACGGGCTCCTCGTCACGCATGAGCGGCGCGAGCCGCCGCTCGTAGATCACCAGGTCCTTCCCCTCGAGGGTCTTCTGGAACTCGTTCGCCGTCTCGCGGATGAGCCGATGGTATTCCTTGTCGGCGACGGCGTCGGCAGTCTGCTCGTGGCTCGGCAGAAAATCAAGGAGCGTGGCGTCCTCGTCCTCCCCGACGGGCGCGTCGACCGAGACGTCGCGCGCCGCGAGGCGCTGCTCCATCTCGACCACCTCCTTCTCGCGCACGTCGAGGCGCTGGGCGATCAGCTTCGGACTGGGCGCGAAGCCCTCGCGCTCGAGCCGCTCGCGCTCCTTGGCGAGGTTGAAGAAGAGCTTGCGCTGCGCCTGCGTGGTGCCGACCTTCACCAGGCGCCAGTTGTTCATGATGTAGCGGATGATGTAGGCGCGGATCCACCACACCGCGTAGGACGGGAAGCGGATGCCGCGGTAGGGGTCGAAGTTCTTGACCGCCTCGAGGAGGCCGACGTTGCCCTCCTGGACGAGGTCGAGCAGGTTGTGGAAGGCGCGCTGGTACTCGCGCGCGATCATCACGACCAGGCGGAGGTTGGCCGTGACGAGGCGCCACGCCGCCTGCCGGTCCTCGTGCTCGTGCCAGCGCACCGCGAGCTCGTGCTCCTCCTCGCGCGAGAGGATGGGGATGCGGCGGATCTCGGCGAGGTAGCGCTGGAGCGAGTCGGCGGGGACGAGGGCGCCGCCCCGGCGCGACTCGACCGCGCGGGTCTCGTCCGCCGCGGGCTCCGCGGGCGGCGGGACCTTCGCCTCGGGGTCGGTCTGGGCGTCGCGCGGCATGACGCTCCGAGCGGGCCGCTTCCTAGACGGCAAGGTGCGCCCGCGGGTTTTCGGCATACGCCCCCTCGAGCGCCTCGACCGCGTCCTTCAGGCGGTCGGCCGCTCCGTCGGCCGGCACCTGCACCATCAGGCGCACGTACAGGTCGCCCGGCGCGCCGCCCTTCGGATCGGGCACGCCGCGCCCGGAGAGCCGAAGCCGCTGCCCGCTCTGGCTCCCCCGGGGCACCTTGAGCCGCACCGTCCCGTCCGGCGTCGGCACGGCGATGGTCGCGCCCCGGATCGCCTCGCCGACCGTGATCGGCACCTCGATGGTGAGGTCCTTGCCGTCGCGCCGGAGGAGCGGGTGCGGCCGGACCTTCACGATGAAGTAGAGGTCGCCCGCCGCGGCGCCGCCGCGCCCCACGCCGCCCTTGCCCTTCACGCGCACGCGCGCACCGTCGCCCACCCCGGCGGGAATCTTGACCGTGAGCTGCTCGCGCTGCTCGACCGTGCCGGTGCCGCCGCAGCGCGTGCAGGCGCGCGTCCCCTGCCGGCCGCTGCCGCGGCACTGCGCGCAGGGCGCCGGCCGGCGGACGGTCACCGCCGTCTTGGTACCCCGCAGGGCGTCGAGGAAGTCCACCTCGATCGGGTGCTCGAGGTCGCCGCCGCGCGCCGTGCGCCGCGCGGCGCCGGTGGCGGCGCCCGCCCCGAACAGCTGCTCGATGATGTCGGCGAAGCTCCGCTCCTCGTCCTCCTCCTCCGCCGCGCGCCGCCGACTCCGCCCGCCGGAGCCGCCGAAGCCGAAGCCCTCGAACGGGCCCTCGCGGCGGAAGGAGAAGCCGTGCCCGCTCTCGGACCAGCGCTTGTACTCGCGTGCACGCGCCGGATCGAACCCGGCCTGCAGGCCCTCCAGGCCGAACTCGTCGTAGAGCTTGCGCTTGCCCGGGTCCGTGAGGACGTCGTGCGCGACCGAGATCTCCTTGAAGCGCTCCTCGGCCTGCTTGTCCCCCGGATTCAGGTCGGGGTGATGCTTGCGGGCGAGCCGGCGGTACGCCTTCTTTATCTGGTCGGCGCTCGCGCTCCGCTCGACACCGAGAATCGCGTAGAGATCCCGCTCCTTCGCCATCGCCCTCGCATCAGCCGCTGTACTGGAGCCGGACCTTGCCGGCGGCGATCTCGCGCAGCGCGGAGACGATCTCCTTGTTGTCCGACTCGACCAGGGGGCGCGCGCCTTTGAGCAGCTGCTTCGCCCGGCGGGCCGCGAGCAGCACCAGCTCGAAGCGGTTGGGAACATGCTCCAGGCAATCCTCGACCGTGATCCGTGCCATGCGGTGACGAACCTCCTCGTGCGATTTGTAACGGAAATCCGGCACGAAGGGAATCGCTTGACTTGCCGCGGGGGGGCCGCTACGAGCCTCCCCCGCATGGGGCTCCTGTCGCGCCTGCTCGGGACCGAAGGGGCCACGCGCGACCTGCTCGCGGACCTGAGCGAGGACTACCGCGCCGAGGCCGCGCAGGCCGCGCTGCTGCGCGCGCACGCCGAGCGCGCCCGCTACCCGCAGGCAGCGAGCGCGCTACGCGACCTGGCCGACATCGAGGACCGCCACGCGGAGTGGCTGCGCACGCGCCTCCTCGCCCTCGGCGGCCAGCCGCCGGCGGCGGGGCCGGCGGCGGCCGGCGGCAACAACCAGTGGGAGCGCGCGGTGGCCGCGCTGCACGCCGCGCAGACGAAACGCCGCCGCCTGGTCGAGCAGATCGCGCACTGGGACCCGGAGGAGCCGGAGATGGCGACCCTCCTGCGCCGGATCGAGCAGGAGGACCAGAGCCAGCAGCCGGTCTACGAGGCGCTCATCATGCGCAGCGACCCCCAGTCGATCGACTGACCCGGCCCCCCGGGCGCGGCGGCCGGCGAAGCGACTACCAGTTGAACGGCCCGTGGACCTCCCGTGCGCGGTCGGCGCCACGGACGCAGTAGTGAAGCACCATGGATTTGCGCGAGGTGCCCCGCCGGGTGACGGAGGCGCCGCCGTGGATGAGCATGCCGTGCCAGAGGAGTATCTGCCCTTTGCGAGCGAGAAACTCCCGGCGCTCGAAGCGCGCCGCCAACCCGTCCACGTACTCCTGGTAGCGGCGCGCCAGGTCGGGGTCGGCGGTGCGGAGGTTCGTCTGCGGGTAGTCCGTGAAGCCGGGGAAGAGCGCGGTCCGGTGCGACCCGGGGTAGAAGACGAGCGGCCCGCCCTGGCGGGCGATGTCCTCGCAGGCGATCCATGCACCGATCAGGTAGTCGTGCGGGTAGATGTGGAACACCGCCATGTCCTGGTGCAGCGCCTGCTCGCTCCCGGTCATGAAGTTGATGGCGGCGATCGGCCGCGCCGACCTGCCGAAGAGGCGGCCCGCGAGGAGCCGCAGCTTCCGGTTGAAGAATATCCTCCGGGCGTGGCCGTCGAGGTAGTGAAGGCCGTGGATCCTCCAGTCGGAGACCTGCCGCATGCGGAGCCTCGTCGCCGGGTCGAGCGCGAGGAGATCCCCGTGCGCCAGGTCCCTCTGCTCGCCGTCCAGCTTCTCCCTGAGGCCGAGCAGCGTCAGGTTCGGGATCGGCCGAGGAGCGTCCCAGAGGCCGTCGAGCGTCGCGACCATCGCGTCGATGTCGGCCGGATCCACACAGTCCTCGACGATCACGTATCCGTCGCGGATCCACTTCGCGAGGAGCGTCGCGTCCTCTGGGCTGCGGCCATGGTGGCGGACCGCGTCCAGCGCGTCGGGCCGATCGAACCAGGGGAGGATGTTCGGCCGCCGCCTCCAGCTCGGCGCGCTCCCGTGGAGCGCGCGCGTCGCGCGCTCCATGAGGGTACGGGCCCGGTGCAGTCGAGCCCGGACCCCGTACGGCAGCATGACCGGCACCCGACCGCCTTCTGACACACCGCCCGGCAGCCGGGCAACGGCCGCGCCATCCGACTCGCGGGGCGTCAGCGTGACGGCGCGCGACGACTCTCGCGAGGCCGCGCGAGCGCGAGGAACACCTCCCGGTTCCCCTTCGGCCCCGGCAGCACCGACTCCGCCTCGCCACGCGGCGCGAGCCCGAGCCGTTCCGCGGCCGCGCGCACGCCGGCGACCGCCTCGGCGCGCAGCGCCGGGTCGCGCACCACGCCGCCCTTCCCCACCCGCCCACGCCCCACCTCGAACTGCGGCTTCACGAGCGCGAGGATGGTGGCGCCCGGCCGTACCACGCTCGCCACTACGGGGAGCACGGTAGCGAGCGAGATGAAGGAGACGTCGACGACCGCCAGATCGGGGGCCTCCGGCAGCATGGCCGGCGTGAGAGCACGCGCGTTCGTGCGCTCGATCACGACCACGCGCGCATCCTGCCGGAGCTTCCAGGCGAGCTGCCCGTAGCCGACGTCGAGCGCGATCACCCGCCGCACGCCCCGCTGGAGCAGGCAGTCGGTGAAGCCGCCCGTCGAGGCGCCGACGTCGAGCGCGACCAGGTCGCGCACCTCGAGGCCGAAGGCGTCGAGCGCCCCGGCCAGCTTCTCGCCGCCTCGGCTCACGTAGGGGGAGTCGGCGCCGCGCAGCCGCACCAGGGCGTCGGCGAGGACCTCCGCGCCCGGCTTGGTGACGGGACGGTCGCCCACGAGCACGTCGCCCGCCATGACGAGGCGCCGGGCGCGCTCGCGGCTCGCGACGAGCCCGCGCTCGACGAGCAGGCGGTCGATGCGAACGCGCGCCACCCGCGGCTCTAAGGGCGCTGGGGGCCCGTCCGATGCTCGCCCGGGGTTGCCGCGCTCCGGTCATTCGCCCGCGCGGCTGCCGGCGCGTGCCCCAGATGAGCTCCCGCGCGGCTCCCGTCGCGCGCAGCTTGGCGCCTCTCGGTGCCGGCCTCCGACGCCCGCGCGACCACGTACGCCGCGAGCGCGCGGAGCGGCTCGGCCGCCCGGTCGAGGCCGCGCAGCGCCGCGAGCGCCGTATCGCGTTCGCGCGCCGCCGCCGCACGGGCGCCGGCGAGCCCGAGCACGCCCGGGTACGTCGCCTTGCCGAGCTCGCGATCGGTACGCCCATCGGCCTCCGGGCCGCCCGCGGCGTCGAGGATGTCGTCGGCGATCTGGAAGGCGAGCCCCAGGTGCTCGCCGTACGCCGTCAGCCGCCGCAGCGTGCGCGCGTCGGCGCCGGCGACCAGCGCGCCCACGCGCACCGCGCTGCGGAGGAGCGCGCCCGTCTTCCGGCGGTGGATGTCCTGCACGCGGCGGAGGCTCGGGCGGCTGCCTTCGGCAGCCAGGTCGAGCGCCTGCCCGCCCACCATGCCAGCCTCGCCCGCCGCAGCCGCCACCTCGGCGACCGCGCCGAGCGCGCGCGCCGGGGGCACGCCGGGCGCGCCGGCCATCACCCGGAACGCCTCGGTCAGGAGCGCGTCGCCGACCAGGATCGCGAGCCCCTCGCCCCACACCTTGTGGCTGGTCGGCTGGCCGCGCCGGAGGTCGTCGTCGTCCATCGCGGGCAGGTCGTCGTGCACGAGCGAGTAGGTGTGGATCATCTCGAGCGCACAGGCGAACGGCAGGACGCGGCGCGCCGGTGCGCCGCACGCCTCGCCCGCCGCGAGCGCCAGGACCGGGCGGATGCGCTTGCCGCCAGCGAGCAGGCTGTAGCGCATCGCCTGCCGGAGACGAGTGCGGGCGGGCGGGAAGCGCACCGCGAGCGCGCGCTCGACCAGGCGCGCGCGCGCCGCCAGGTAGCGTTCGAGGTCCACGCCTCCTACTCCTCGTCGTTCTCGAACGGGCGGAGCACGAGCTTCCCGGCCTCGGACTTGAGCAGCACCTCGACCCGCTGCTCGACCTCGGCCAGCCGCTGCCCGAGCGAGCGCACCAGCGCGATGCCGCGCTCGAAGGCGGCGAGCGATTCCTCGAGCGGCAGCTCGCCCTTTTCCAGGCGCTGCACCAGCCCTTCCAGCTCGGCCAGCGCATCCTCGAAGCGCGGCGTGGCGGGCGGCTCGGCCATCACGGCTCCTTCTCGGGCTCGGTCCCCTCGATGCGCGCGCGGGCCCGCCCGCGCGCGAACACGAGAGCGACGGCGTCGCCCGCGGCGAGCGTGTCAGCGTCGCGCACCACGGGGCCGGTCGAGTCGCCTCGGCGCACGATGGCGTAGCCGCGCTCCAGGCAGGCGAGTGGCGAGAGGGCGTCGAGCCGTCCGGCGGCCTGCTCGACCGTCCCGCGCGCGTGCCGCACCCGCACGGCGAGCGCGAAGCGGAGGCGCTCGCCCGCCGCGGCCATGCGCTCGCGCGCGCGCGGCAGGCCCGGCGCCGGTCCGCTGCGCGCGAGGCGGGTCGCGAGCGTCATCACCTCGCGCCGCTCCCAGGCGAGCCGGCGGAGGAGTCCGCGGCGCACGCGCGCGGCGAGGTCATCGATCCGCTGTCCCAGGTCGCGCACCCGCCGTGCCGGGTCGCCGAGGGCGCGCTCGAGGCCGGCGACGCGCTCGCGCGCAGCCGCCACCCGGCGCGCGAGGGCGCGGCGGAGCGCCGCCTCGGCCCGCACGAGGCCCGCGGTCACCTCCTCCCAGTCGGGGACGACGAGCGCGGCCGCCGCCGTCGGCGTGGGCGCACGCGCATCGGCCACGAAGTCGGCGATCGTGAAATCCACCTCGTGGCCGACCGCGGAGACGACCGGGAGGGCGGAGGCGGCGATCGCGCGCGCAGTCACCTCCTCGTTAAATGCCCACAGGTCCTCGAGCGAGCCGCCGCCGCGCCCGACGATCAGGACGTCGAGGCCGCCCAGCCGGTTCAGGTCCTCGATCCCCGCCGCCACCTCTCGCCCCGCGCCCGCGCCCTGCACGCGCACCGGCCGCACGACGATGCGGCACGCGGGCCAGCGCCGGCGGAGCACCGTCCGCATGTCGTGGATCACGGCGCCGCCGAGCGCGGTGACGATGCCGACCGCACGCGGGAAGCGCGGCAGGGGGCGCTTGCGCCCGGCGGCGAACAAGCCCTCGGCCCCGAGGCGGGCCTTCAGCTGCTCGAAGGCGAGCTGCAGCGCGCCCAGGCCGCGCGGCTCCATGGTGTCGACGTAGAGCTGGAGGGCGCCGCGCGGCGGATAGAGGCCGACGCGCGCGGAAACCAGCACCTCCATGCCGTCTGCGGGCCGGAAGGCGAGTACCTGCGCGGCGCTCCGGAAGAGGACCGCGCCGAGCTGGCTCTGCTCGTCCTTGAGCGTGAAGTAGACGTGTCCCGAAGGCGCGGGGCGGAGGTTGGAGATCTCGCCCGCCACCCACACTCTCCCCACCCCACCCTCGAGCGTCTCGCGCACGAGCGCGGCGAGCTGGGTGACGGTCAGGACGCGCGGCGCGGGTTCGGCACGGAGCATCGCCCGCGCCTACATATCACCCTTCGCGGCGCGCCACGAAGGTCTTGAAGACCTGCCAGCTCTTGAGCAGCTCGAGCGAGTGGTCGAGCTGCGGGTCGGAGCCGAGCTCGCCCTCCTTGACGTTCGCCGCCGTCCCCTCGGGAGGCCCCTGTCCGGCGGGCGTGGTCTCGCTCTCCTTCCCTTCCCTCTCTTTGGCCTTCCCGCCGCCCAGGTGGCGCGGCAGGTTCGCCTCGCGCAGCAGCGGGCCATTGCCGCCCTTGTCGCCCTTGGCGAGCACGGTCGTCTGCTCCATCACGATGTCGGGGACGATGCCGGTCGCCTGGATCGAGCGGCCGCTCGGCGTGAAGTAGCGCGCGGTCGTGAGCCGCAGCGCCGAGCTGTCGTCGAGCGGCAGGATGGTCTGCACCGAGCCCTTGCCGAAGGTCGTGGTGCCCAGGACGAGGGCGCGCTTGTGGTCCTGGAGCGCGCCCGCGACGATCTCCGAGGCGCTGGCGCTCCCACCGTTCACCAGCACGACCATCGGGAAGTCGGCCCACGTACCGGGCTTGTGCGCGAAGTACTTCTGCTTCTGGTTCTCGAGCCGGCCGTCGGTGTAGACGATGAGGCCGGAGTCGAGGAAGAGGTCCGCCACCTTGACCGCCTGGGTCAAGAGGCCGCCCGGATCGTTGCGCAGGTCGAGGACCAGGCCCTGGAGGCCTCCCGCCTCCTTGTCCAGGTTCTTGAGCGCCCGCTCGAGGTCGTCGTCGGTGCGCTCCTGGAACTGCGTCACGCGCACGTAGCCGTAGCCCTTCTCGAGCATCTTCGACTTGACGCTCTGGATCTTGATGATCTCGCGCGTGAGTGTGACGTCGAAGAGCTCGGGCACGTTCTCGCGCTTCAAGGTGAGCGTCACCTTGGTGTCCTTCGGGCCGCGCATCTTCTTGACCGCGTCCACCAGCGTCAGGTCCTTGGTGAACTCGCCCTCGATCTTCAAGATCTGATCGCCGGCCTTGACCCCGGCGCGGTAGGCGGGCGTGTCCTCGATGGGCGAGACGACGGTCAGGACGCCGTTGCGACTCGTGATCTCGATGCCGAGGCCGCCGAAGCTGCCCTTGGTGTCGACCTGCAGCTCCTTGTAGAGGTCCGGCGTCAGGTAGGCGCTGTGCGGGTCGAGGGAGGAGAGCATCCCGTTGATGGCGCCCTCGATCAGCTGCTTGGTGGAGACCTCGTCGACGTAGTTCTTCTGGATGATGGAGAGGATGTTGGTGAAGGTCTCGAGCCCCTCGTAGGACTCCTTGGGCACGGCGTCGACCTTCTGGACCCCTCTCCCGCCCGAGAAGAGCACGGCCAGGAGCACGGCCAGGCCGATGGCTCCGACCCACGTTTTCCGTCGCTTACCGATCATCCGCTGTACCCCGTAGACGCCATGGTACGTGTCCGGGCGCCGAGAGAAAAACAAGAACACGTGTACCGGTCCGCCGCCGCCGGAGCAAGGCCGAAGAGAACGCGGGGCTCGCCTTGAAATGTGGCCCCGCGCCCGGTACGGGGGACCAGTGGGTAGGGGAGGTGAGGCGATGCGGGTGGAGACGCAGCTCTCGGCGTTCATCGAGAACCGCGCGGGCGTGCTGGCGGAGCTGGCCGCCGACCTGGCACGCCACGGGATCAGCATCCGCGCGCTCACCGTCGCGAACCTGGTGGACCACGCCGTCGTCCGCCTGGTGGTGAGCGAGCCGCAGAAGGCGCTCCACCTGCTCGGCGACCGCGGCGTGCTGGCGGTGAGCTCCTCCGTCCTCGCGCTCGACATGCCCGACGAGGCCGGCGCGCTCGCCGGGATCGCCAAGCGCCTCGGCCGCGCGGGCGTCAACATCGAGTACGCCTACGGCAGCGCGCCCGTGGGCGGCGGGCGGGCCGTCGTCTACGTGCACCCCTCCGACCTCAAGAAGGCGCGCGCGGCGCTGGCGGCGCGCCGCCCCGGTCCCCGGCGGCGATGAGCGCCTGGAGGGCGGCGATCTCGTCCGGCGCCGCCCAGTCGCGCGGGCCGAGGACGTGCTCGACCACGTAGCCGTTGCGGTCGATCACGAAGGTCTCGGGGTAGCCCGTCACGCCGTAGTGGTCCCCGACCTGGCGCTCGGGGTCGAGGAGCACGGGGAAGGTGAGGTGCATGCGCTCGACGAACGGGGCGACCACCCGCTTCCCGTCCTCGTCCTGGCTGACGGCGAGGAGGGCGAAGTCCGTGTCGCGGAGCCGGGCGTAGAGCCGCTCCATGGACGGCATCTCCTCGATGCACGGCGCGCACCACGTGGCCCACAGGTTGAGCACCACGACCTTGCCGCGCAGGCCCGAGAGGCGGACGGTGCGCCCGGCGAGATCGGGGACGACGAAGTCCGGCGCGAGCGTCGGGCCGCGGCGCGCGAGCGCGAGGAGGCCGCCCGCCACGGCGAGCCCCAGTGCGCCCGTGACGAGCAGGATCCTCAGGCCGCGGCTGCCCGCCACGCCCGCCTCGAGATGAGCCACCACCCGCCGATCGCGACCAGGGTGAGGCTCGCGAGCTGCGCCTCGGTGAGCCCGAAGGCGATGCGCGGGTTCACGCGCACGAACTCGACCAGGAAGCGCGCCGCGCCGGAGAGCACGAGGTAGAGCGCGAGGATCGCGCCGTCGGCGGCGGGCTCGCGCCGAAGCCGCCAGAGGAGCGCGAAGATCGCTGCGTAGGCCGCGGCCTCGTAGAGGGGTGTGGGGTGCACGCGCACGCCGGGCGGCTTGTCCCAGCCGACCACGGCGTAGGGATACGCCATCCCCCAGGGCAGCGCCGTCTCCTTTCCCCAGTCGCCGTCGCCCGCCGCCTGGCAGCCGAGCCGTCCGATCGCCTGCCCGAGCGCGATCGCCGGCGCGCACGCGTCCGCCCCGGCGAGCCACGGGATGTGCTCGCGCCAGAAGAACAGCGTCACCGCGAGCATGCCGCCGAGGAGCCCGCCGTAAAACACGAAGCCGCCGCCGGTGACGAGGAAGGTCCACGGCGCGCGTACGAACTCGGGCCAGGCGTCGAGCACGATCCAGAGGCGCGCGCCCAGCAGGCCGCCGACGGCCCCCCATACCACGGCCGACGACGCGAGCGCGGGGTCGTACCCCTTGCGTTCGAACTCCCGCCCCGCCGCCCAGCCGGCGGCGAGGAAGGCGAGCGCCAGGAAGATGCCGAAGAGATGGATCGGGACGGGCCCGATGTGCAGGATATCCGGGATCATCGGCGAGCGTGGCGATGATAGCGGAGGGGTCGGCCGCAACCAAGTCGTCGCGCGTGCGTTGGAGCGCGCCGTGCAGCGCGAGGAGACACCGGTGGAGCTGATCTCGTGCCCCTTCTGCGCGTGGCGCTACGCCGGCCTCGCCGGCGGGCGCCGCCACCGCGAGGTGCTCGACGAGCACCTGGCCGCCGCGCACGGCGAGGTGCCCGCCGAGGAGCGGCAGCGCCGGACGCTCGAGCGCGAGCGCCGCGGGCAGCTCGTCGCCCCGTACCTGCCGCTCGGCTCGAAGTAGCGCGCCAATCGTGCTTTAACCGCGGCCCGTGCGAGCCGTCGTGCAGCGGGTGAGCGAGGCGCGCGTGGCGGTCGAGGGCGCGGTCGTCGGCGCCATCGGCCGCGGGCTCTGCGTGCTGCTCGGCGTCGGGCACGCCGACACCGAGCGCGATGCCGACGCGCTCTGCCGGAAGATCGTCGGGCTCCGTATCTTCGAGGACGAGGCGGGGCGCTTCGCGCGCTCGCTCGACGAGGTGGGCGGCGCGCTGCTCGTGGTCTCGCAGTTCACGCTCTACGGTGACTGCCGCAAGGGCCGGCGCCCCTCGTTCACCGACGCCGCGCCGCCCGAGCGCGCCGAGCGGCTCTACGAGCGCTTCGTCCTCCGCGCCCGCGACGGTGCCGTGCCGGTGGCGACCGGCCGCTTCGGGGCGCGCATGGCGCTGGCGCTGGTGAACGACGGGCCCGTGACGCTGGTCCTCGACACGGCCGAGGGCGCGTGATGGCGCGCGCCGGCTTCACCGCCATCAGCTCGGGCAAGATCAAGTTCGGCAAGGACGGCCGCTGGTACAGCGACGACGAGCCGATCCCGAACCGCGCCATCTGCCGCCTCTTCAGCCGCGCGCTGAAGGTGCAACCCAACGGCCGCGGGCGCCTCGAGCTGGGCGAGGACAAGGCCGACGTCACGATCGAGGACACGCCGTGGGTCGTGGTCGCGGTCGAGGGCGATCCGGCGCGCGGCTTCACCGTGGTGCTGAACGACGAGACACGCGAGCCGCTCGACCCGGCGTCACTCCGCGTCGGCGCGGAGAACGTCCTCTACTGCCGGGTGAAGGGCGGGCACGAGGCGCGCTTCCTCCGTCCCGCGTACTACGACCTCCTGCGCCACGCCGAGCCGGACGAGGGTGGAAGGGTCGTGCTCCCGGTCGGCGGCCGGCGCGTGCCGCTCGGCGAGCGCCCGGCCTAGTACCGCCGGCATGCACGTCGTCCTGGTTGCGCCCGAGATCCCGCAGAACACCGGCTCGATCGGCCGCCTCTGCCTCGCCACCGCCACGACGCTCCACCTGATCGATCCGCTCGGCTTCACGATCGACGACCGCCATCTCCGCCGCGCCGGCCTCGATTACTGGCCGCACGTGCGGCTCGCCCGGCACGCGAGCTGGGAGGCGTTCCTCGCCGCGCGCCCGGCGGGCCGGCTCCTCTGCTTCTCGGCGCGCGCCTCGCGCTCGTACACCACGGTGCGCTTCCGCGCCGACGACCTCCTCGTCTTCGGGAGCGAGAGCCGCGGCCTCCCCGCCGCCATCCGCAGCGCGCACGCCGAGGCCACCTTCGGCATCCCGCTCGCGAGCGAGCACGTACGGAGCCTCAACCTCGCCACCGCGGTGGCGATCGTCCTCTACGAGGCGCTGCGCCAGCAGGGGAAGGTATAGGCGTCTGTCCGGGCAACCCATGCCGGCTGCGGCGAACGATCCGGGGGCTGCGAGCGGGGTGCTCGCTCCTCCCTCCTGCGGCGTGCCTTCAGGCACGCCTCGTCGGTCGTCGCTGCGCTTCCCGCTCTCGCTCCCCGGCTCGCTCGCCTCGCTCGCCACGGGTTGCCCGGACAGACGCCTAGTGCCCTGGCGCGCGCTCGTCCTGGCCGCGGCGCTGCTGGCCGCGGCGTGCTCGGCCCTCCCCGTGCCGAAGCGTGCGAGCTATCACGCCGCCGACGCGGACCTGAGCGTCACGCGCATCGTGCACGGCGCGGTCATCCTCGAGCTCGGGGGAACCCGGCTCCTGGTCGACCCGTGGTTCCACTCGGGGTTCATCGTCCGGCAGCGCGAGCCGCTCGGACTCACGCCCGAGGGCCTCCCGTCGTTCACCGCCGTGCTGCTCACGCACCGCCACGGCGACCACTTCGACGAGACGGCGCTCGCCCGGCTCGCAGCCACGGTTCCCACCGTGGTGGCGCGCGCCGAGCTGCACGCGCGGCTGGTCAAGCTCGGCTTCCGACGGGTGGTCGACCTCGACTGGTGGGACGAGGCGTCGCTCGACGGCGTCACCGTGACCGCCGTGCCCGCGCGCCACGGCGCGCCCGAGAACGGCTACGTCGTCGAGGGCGGCCGGGTGCAGGTCTACGTCGCCGGCGACACGCGCTACTTCCCCGAGCTGGTCGACGTGGCGACGCGCTTCCCGCACCTCGACGCCGCGCTCCTTCCCGTCGGCGGCGAGCGCTACCTCGGCTTCGGGCGCGAGATGGGGCCCGCCGATGCGGCCCGCGCCGCGGCCCCAAGCGCGGCGGCTTCCCGCTGCGCTGGTTCGCGCGCCACCCGGCCGAGCGCTTCGTCGAGGAGTGCAAGAAGCGCGGCATCGAGGCGAAGCGCATCGTGGTGCTCGAGACCGGGGAGAGCTGGCACTACTACAAGTGAGCACCCGGGCGCATCAGCGCGGATGGCGCCGGCACTTCGCCGCGGAGCCTTTGTTGAAGTGCGTGAGCACCCTCAGCAGACGGGGCTGGTTGAACAGGCTCTGCCCTGCCCAGCTCCAGGAAAACACCACGTACCCCGACTCGCGGGAGTTGGCCCACTGACATAGCATGTGCCGCTCCTCGCGCGCCGTGGGCCAGCGCCACGTCGTGTCGGCGAACGCCTGCACCACTCCCCAGTAGGAGAGCCCGGCCCGGTCCGCCGCTTCGATGATCGCGTCGATCCACCCGAAGTTGCACGGCGCGTTCTGGTAGCAGGGGTACGGGTCCAAACCCACGTAGTCGGCCGCCCCCACCCACAGGGGAACCTGGTCGAGGCTGGCCTGGGCGGAGTTGGAGTCCATGGTCATCACGGTCATCTTGCCCCGGTCCAGGCTGTGGATCAGCTGGGAGCGCGCGCGATGCTGGCGCGGGGCGCTCGGGCAGGCGTACGGGTCGGGCTCGTCGGAGAAGTAGTATCCGGCCACCTTGGGGTCGCCGGCCATCGCGGCGACCTGGGCGGTGAGTGCGAGGTCGGAGACCCCCCAGTCGCAGGTGGAGTTGTCGTAGTCCCCCACGTACATGATGCCCCTCGTCCGCCCCGGCAGCTGGTCGGCGGACGACTGCGAGCTGACGTCGAGCAGGTTCCACCCGTGCGCAGCCACGACCCCCTGCGCGGACTCCGAGCTGAACATGTAGCGGTAGCGAGGAGGGTGGCCCTTTCGACCCTTTGCACCCCCGGCGACCTCACCGGCAGGATCCGCGGAGATGCGCCCGGAGGTCGTCGAGACTGACGCCCCCACGGCCGCACCCGACGCGGCGAGCCCCGCGACGAGCCCGAGGAGGACGGACCACCTCGCGGACATTGACGGCATCGCACCTCGCGCCTGCCGCTAGCTATAGCCCACCCGCGCGCCCCGGCCATCCCCGGATGGCGTGACCAGGTCCCGGCTGCAATCCCACGGGTCAGGGACAGGCCGCGCTTAGAACTCCACCACCACGTCGCTCCCGTCCTCGAGCCGCACCGTGTCCGCGAAGCGGATCTGGCGCTCGCGCAGCGACATGCTGACCGAGCTGGTGCGGTAGCCGCCGCCAAAGAAGCGCACGCCGTGCATGAAGGAGCCGTCGGTCACGCCCGTCGCGACGAAGAGGATGTCCGGCCCGGGAGCGAGGTCCTCCTCGGTGTAGATGCGCTTCAGGTCCGTGATGCCCATCTTCCGCATGCGCTCCTCCTGCCCGGGCTTGGTGGGCACCAGGCGGGCGAGCATGCCGCCGTTGAGGCAACGGAGCGCGGCGGCGGCGAGCACGCCCTCGGGGGCGCCGCCGATCCCCATCACGGCGTGGACGTTGGTGCGGCGTACGGCGGCCGAGATGCCGGCCGAGAGGTCGCCGTCGCCGATCA
>WNFP01001635.1_pt1 | contig 17885 bp, 11 predicted proteins | sample 5400201 | NCBI WGS metagenome assembly WNFP01 (sample SAMN13153355, study PRJNA577476) | soil metagenome | isolation source: 115 cm saprolite under Madrone tree | place: USA:California | collected 2016-06-14 | reverse complement strand
TCCGCTTCGCCCTAAACGCGCCGCTCAAACCGCGGCGCAGGGCTGCGCTCCGGCGGAGGCCCCAATGACAACAACAAAGCAAAAAAAGGGGACACTTCTAATGAGGTAAAGAGGGGGACATTTCTAACGAGGTTTGACAGCTGCCGATTGGCGCGTTGACTTTTGTCTGCGCAACCCATAGCATTTTCTGTTCACCCGCGGACGTGATGCGCTTCTACGCAACATCATGCGCACCGCGCTCGACGACAAGGACATTCAGTTCGTCGCCGTTAACGACGTGACCGACGCCAAGACTCTCGCGCACCTTTTGAAGTACGACTCCGTCCTCGGCAATCTGCCGCACAAAGTCACGCACACCGAGGACACCATCGCCGTGGAAGGGAAGAGTTTCAAGGTTTTCAAAACCAAGGACCCCGCCGAGATTGATTGGGCTTCCGTTGGCGCGGATATCGTCGTCGAATCCACAGGCCTCTTCACCAAGGGCGCTGACGCCAAGAAGCATCTCCGCACCCCCGTGAAAAAAGTCATCATCTCCGCCCCCGCCGATGGCCCTGACGCCACCTTTGTCCTCGGCGTGAACGACAAGACCTACAATCCCGCCGCGCACCACGTCATTTCCAATGCCTCCTGCACCACCAATTGCCTCGCTCCCGTCGCCAAAGTTCTTCAGGAAACCTTCGGCATCCACAGCGGCACCATGACCACCATCCATTCCTACACCAACGATCAAAAACTCCTCGATCTCCCGCACAAGGACCTTCGTCGCGCCCGCGCCGCTGCGATCAATATGATTCCCAGCTCCACCGGCGCCGCCAAGGCGCTGCACCTCGTCATCCCTGAATTGAAGGGCAAGCTTGACGGCTACGCCATGCGCGTGCCCACGCCCAACGTCAGCGTTGTCGACCTGACTGTTTTCGTGGATAAACCTGCCACGCGAGACGCTGTCAACGCCACGCTCAAAGCCGCCGCCAACGGTCCGATGAAGGGCATTCTCGGCTACACCGAGGAAGAACTTGTCTCCGCCGACTTCAAGGGCAATTCGAATTCTTCCATCGTGGATGCCGAATACACCAAAGTCGTCGGCGACCGCTGCGTAAAAGTTCTGGCTTGGTACGACAACGAGTGGGGCTACTCCTGCCGCTGCCGCGACCTCATCAAGCTTCTGGCGTCCAAGTTCTAACCGTACGGGCGGGGCTTTCCCCGCCCGCTCTTCCGACGACTCACGGAACTCATCACCATGAACAAACTAACTATCAACGACCTGGATCTCCGTGGGAAGCGCCTATTCATCCGCGTGGACTTCAACGTTCCTCTCAAGGACGCTGTGGTCACGGACGACACGCGCATCCGTGAAACACTGCCCACGCTGCGTCTCGCCATTCAAAAAGGCGCCCGCCTCGTACTCGCTTCGCATCTGGGGCGCCCCAAAGGCGGCCCGGATCTGAAATATTCTTTGAGGCCGGCCGCAAAAAAACTGGAAGAGCTTCTCGGCAATCCCGTTGCGTTCGCGCTCGATTGTGTCGGCCCCGGCGCCGAAGGCCAGAGCAAAGCCTTGCGCGGCGGCGAAGTGCTCGTTCTCGAAAACGTCCGCTTCCATCCCGAAGAAGAAAAAAACGACGAAGCCTTTTCAAAACAGCTCGCGGCCCTCTGCGACGGCATTTTCGTCTGCGATGCCTTCGGCTCCGCGCACCGCGCGCACGCTTCCGTGGTGGGCATTACGCGTTTCGTCAAGCAAGCCGCCGCCGGGCTGCTCATGGAAAAAGAACTGGCCTATCTCGGCAAAGCCGTCAGCAATCCCACGCGCCCCTTCGTCGCGATTCTCGGCGGCGCTAAAGTCAGCGACAAAATCGAAGTCGTCGAAAACCTCATGAAAATCTCCGATGCCATGCTCATCGGCGGCGGCATGGCTTACACCTTTCTCAAAGCCGAAGGCCAACCCATCGGCAAATCGCTCGTCGAAGACGACAAGCTCGAACTCGCCAGGCGTCTCCGCTCCGAAGCCCAGCAAAAAAAATTCGCCCTGCTTCTTCCCGTGGACCACGTCGTCGGCGCCGAATTCAAACCAGACACCGCCACGCAAACCCTTTCCGTCCCCGCCACTCCGGACGGCTGGATGGGCCTCGACATCGGCCCTAAGACCATCGAAACCTATCGCCAGAAAATCAACTCCGCCAAAACCATCGTCTGGAATGGCCCCATGGGCGTATTCGAAATGCCCGCCTTCGCCAAAGGCACTCTCGAAACAGCCAGAGCCGTTGCCGCGGCAACCACCGCAGGCGCCACCTCCATCGTCGGCGGCGGTGACTCCGTGGCCGCAGTCCATCAGTCCGGCGTTTCGAATCAGATTTCTCACATCTCCACCGGTGGCGGCGCCTCCCTCGAATTCCTCGGCGGACGCAAACTCCCCGGCGTCGAAGCCCTAACGAACAAATGATTCCCGTCTTTCTCTGTGAACCCTCCGCGTTCTTAGCGTCTCTGCGTTATCTTTTTACTCTCTGGAGGTTTTTATGCGACGCCGCGTAATCGTTGGCAACTGGAAAATGTACAAAACTCTCGCGGACACCCGCGCGTTTTTCTCCTCTTTTCTCCCTCTCGTTTCGAACGCAAAGCATTGCGACATCGTCGTCGCCCCGCCATTCACGGCCATCTCGACCGCGGTCGAAGCCGCAAAGAATTCCAGCGTCGCCATCGCCGGCCAGAACGTCTCATGGAGCAAGGAAGGCGCCTTCACCGGTGAAGTCTCCGCCCCCATGCTTGCCGAAGCCGGCTGCCGCTACATCATCATCGGCCACTCCGAACGCCGCCAGCTTTTTCGCGAAACGGATGACAACGTCGCGAAGAAAACACTGGTCGCTCTAGCCAGCGGCCTGACTCCCGTTGTTTGCCTCGGAGAAACCCAGGAAGATCGCGACTCTGGCCTCACCGAAGAGATTCTCACTCGCCAATTCACTGGTGGGCCCGGCGCGTTGACCCCGGAGGAGTTCTCCCGTATTCTGATTGCATACGAACCGGTTTGGGCCATCGGCACGGGCCGCACGGCGACCCCGGAAATTGCCGCCGACGCTCATCGCTTGCTCCGGCGCTGCGCTGGAGAAAAGTTCTCCGTCCATCTCGCCTCCGCCCTGCGGATTCTTTATGGGGGCAGCGTCAAGCCTGACAACATGCAGGGGTTGATGGCGCAGGAAGAATTGGACGGCGCGCTCGTCGGTGGAGCGAGCCTCGAGCCGAAATCGTTCGCCGCACTGGTGAATTTCAAGTAGTGGCGGCCTTTAGGCCGGCAATCTTGGGCACTTTGGATTCTTGATAGAAGGCAGGTATGGAAACAAAAACAGGATTTCAGTGGGCTATCGCGCTTCTCATCGGTGTCGCCATCGTCTTGCTCGGCTTTCGCTTCGCGGGCTGGCTCCTCACCGCCTTTTTCGTTTTGAATTGTCTGGTGCTGATCATCGTCGTGCTGCTTCAGAGCGGCAAAGCCGCCGACCTCGCCGGAGCCTTCGGCGGCGCCGGCAGCCAGACCGCCTTCGGCCCGCGCGGCGCGGCCAACGTTCTCTCCAAAGCCACCACTTGGTGCGCGGTCATGTTCATGCTCTGCGCGTTGGCCATGGTCCTGCGCACGGATAAAGCCGTAGGTCAGGGCAGCTCGATCCTCGAAAGAGTTTCGAAGCCCGCGCCAAAGCCCGCCCCCGCCACAACGCCGGTAGCCCCCGCGACCGCGCCCGCAACCACTCCGGCGACGACTCCCACAACGGCGCCATCAGCGCCGCCATCCAGCACGCAACCTGTTTCTAAGCCACCGTCTGCCTCTCAACCAGCCCCAGCGCCAGCCAAGAAACCCTAACCAGCCTTTCCAGGGGGAGCGCCGGAGTCTACCCCGACACATGTCGGGGAGGCCGGACGCTTGCGTTTCTAAATTTTCCAACCACTCGTTTGACACGTTGAACCATTGCCTTTACGATGGGTGTCATCGCGGTCGTGGCGGAACTGGCAGACGCACTAGCTTGAGGTGCTAGCGCCGCAAGGCGTGGAGGTTCGAGTCCTCTCGACCGCACCAAATTTTCCGCAGGCAAATTTGTCAATCCCTATGAACCCTGCTCCTTCGGAGCAATTGCGATCGCCCATGCCGAAACTCCCATCCCGCCTCACTGTCGTCCTGCTCTCGGCAATCCTGATCTCCGCTCCCGCGAACCGAGCCCAATCCCCAGCAACCTCTGCCTCTCCGGAAAAAGCCATCATTGACACCGATATCGGCGACGACATTGACGACGCCTTCGCCGTCGCGCTTGCACTCCGCAGCCCTGAACTCCAAATCCTCGGCATCACCACCACTTTCGGCGACACGGAAACGCGCGCCGCGCTCCTCGACCGATTCCTCGCCGAGTCAGGCCGCCCGGACATTCCTGTGGCTGCTGGCGCGCCTATGCCGCCCAAATCCAACTTTACCCAGCGTCGCTACGCCGAATCCGGCCATTTCGCCAAACCCTCCCACCCCGGCGCTGTCGCCTTCCTCCTCGATCAGATTCGCCACAACCCCGGCCAAATCACTTTGATCGCTATCGGACCGCTCATGAATGTCGGCGCCGCCATTGATAAAGACCCCGCCAGCTTCCGCAAGCTCAAGCGCGTCATCCTGATGGGCGGCTCCATCAAGCGCGGTTACGGCGATGTCGGTTTCGGCCAGCCCACGCCCCCACAGCCCGAATGGAACATCCTCAACGACATCGCCTCGGCTCAAAAGCTCTTCGGAGCGGGCGTGCCTCTCTTCGTCATGCCCCTCGACGCCACCCAACTCAAGCTTGACGAGGTCAAACGCGCTTACCTCTTCAGTCAGGGCACGCCCATCACCGACGCTCTTACCATTCTCTATCACCAGTGGGGCCAGGAAACGCCCACGCTCTTTGATCCCATGACCATCGCCTTCCTCGTCAATCCGGCACTTTGCCCCACCCAGCCCATGCACATCCGCGTCGACGAAAAGGGCTTTACGCGAAACGACCCCGGCCCGTCCAGCGCCCCCAGCTCTCCCAACGCGCAAGTTTGCCTCGACTCCAATCCCGACGCCTTCTTCCGTTTCCTTATCCCCCGCATAGCCGCTCCGTAGGGCCGCGATGCAACGTACCCGGCCAGATCTGGATCGTGTTTCCCCGTCCGGCCTGATCCTCTCCCCCTCGCACGTTGCTTTCCACCCGATGTATAGTATCCGCCGCATGCCATTCGAGCTCGCGCACTCCGTTGCCGCCGCCCTCGGCATCTCCATGCATAAGAGCTGTTCTCGTTTCCTTCTGCTGATCGCTCTTGCAGGTTCCATCGGTTCCTGCTCTCGCCCGAATCCAGGTCTCCTTGAATTGCAGCGTTCGCGCGAGGCCGTTCGTGCCGCCAGGAGCTGGCAGTACGGAACCACCGTTCAGCTTCCCACCGGCCAGTGGGTCGTCCTCCTGCTCACCAGTGTCGAATGCCCCGGGCGGATCGATCGTGCCGTCATGGTGCACGGTGCACAGAACAGTTCCGTGCACGAAATCTCGTTCGACGGAACGTACTACAGCCAATCTGGTGGCGCCTGGTCCAGCAAACCGGCTCCATCCCCGAAGGTCATCAATTGCGGCCAGGGGCCAAGCCTCGTTTGGGACGGCATGCTCTATGACGATCTGGACGCCGTTCAGCGCACCGGCGAGATTCGCCGCGGCGCCTCCGCGAAAGCCGATGACGTGTCCTGTGTCTGGTGGGAAGTCGCCCCTTCCCGCGGCGCTGCACCGCACTATTCCGTTTGTGTTGGCGAAGGAGATCATCTCCCCCGCATCGTCCGCTCGCGCGAGCGCGATGCCAACTACGTCTATTCCTTCACCGCCTGGAACACCACCACCGTAAGCCTCCCCGCCGGCCTCCCGCTTCCCACGAAATGACCCTGCGCATCCCAGCACACTCCCTTACGATGAGACTAAGTCCTTTAACTGCAACACCTACAAAAAACAGGGGGTGGGGAGTATGCTTCCCATTTTGGCCCCCGCTCTTCTATCAGCCGGGACTGCGGCTGCCACTTCCGCTCAGTAAACGGTGCTTGCCCCACCTGTACCGAGCTCTTCCGGGACCCGGTCGGGGTGTAACGGGTGTTCAGCTTTTCCCCCTCCTTTGACTTACAACTTAGATCTGCCAACTTACAACCGCGAAGTCCTCGCCCGCCCCTTGCGTTTTCACCCCCGATGTATTCTATTTGTGCCGCGCCGGTGGCGTGGTTCCGCCACGGGCCGCCAGGGGTTTCCAGCGCAGGCATGGACACGTATGACAGCGGAGCAAATCACCCAGACACGCGGCACGCTGGCTTCCTGTCCCGCACCATCTTCGCAACCAATCACAAAACGATCGGCCTGAACTACCTCTGGCTCGCGCTGTTCAGCGTTTTTCTGGGCATGGGGATGTCGTTGCTCATGCGCATCCATCTGGTCTGGCCGGGGATGCATCTCCCGTTCCTCGCGAGCCTCGGCAATTTGCCGGAGCGCTTTGCGGCGCTCACCACGCTGCATGGTTCACTGATGGTTTTTCTGGTGCTCACCGCCGCGCCGCAAGCCGGCTTCGGAAATTATTTTCTGCCGCTGCAAATCGGCGCGTGTGAAATGGCATTCCCTACGCTCAACCTGCTCGCGTTCTGGGCAACGGCGGTCTCGCTCTTCGGCATGACCACAACGTTTTTCGTTTCCCCACAATCTGGAATCACGCTCTGGATCGTCAGCGTCGCCATTTTCTGCGCCGCGTCTCTTCTCAATGCACTGAATTTCAGCGTTACGGCCATCGATCTGCGCGCTCAGGGCATGACTCTTCCCCGGTTACCGCTGACCGTCTGGGCGTGGTTCATCAACGCCCTCCTCAGCATGCTGATTTTCAGCATTCTCCTGGCGGCCTGCGTCTGCTTGCTCTCGGATCGTCTCTTGGGCACGCAGTTTTTTCCCGTGATGAATTTCATCACCAATCAGCCGCCCGGGGTCATCGCGAACGCCGTTCCCATTCTCTGGCAACGCCTTTTCTGGTTTTTCGCGCAGGCCGAAGTCTACGTCGCCATGCTTCCGTGCTTTGGCCTGATCACGCATCTCGTTTCCACGTTTTCCCGCAAGCCGGTTTGGAAGGAACGCCTTGTGGTTCTGGCGTTGTGCGCCGTGGGCCTCTTCGGCTTTTGCGTTTGGGGCCAGCACATGTTCTCCAGCGGCATGAATCCTTTTTCACCGCTGGTCTTTTCGTTGCTGGCTTCTTCGCTCGGACTGCCCGCCACAATTCTCCTGATGAGTTGGTTCGGCACGCTCTGGAACGCGCGCGTCCAGCTCAACACCGCCATGCTTTTCGCTGTCGGATTCATTTCTCTTTTTCTCTCGGGCGGCCTTTCGGGGATTTTCCTGGCCCGCCACGATCTTGCCGCCGCTGCCGTCAGCGACGATTTTGTCACCGGCCATTTCCACCTCGTCATGGGAGTCGCAGCGACGTTCGCCATTCTCGGCGCCCTGTTTTTCTGGTTCCCCAAAATGTTTGGCCGCCGACTGAACGAGCCTCTCGGCAAAATCCATTTCTGGCTGACCTTCGTTGGCGTCTACTGCGTTTTCATGCCCATGCACTGGCTCGGCCTGATCGCGCATTCACGCGTTTCTCGTGGGACTCCTCTCCCTTCCATTGCCGCGACGGGGTCCGCGATTCGCGACTTTATTACCTTTGCGATTCTTCTGACTGTCTTAGCGCAAGGAATCTTCCTCCTCAATTTTTTGTGGAGTCTTTTCCGTGGCTACCCGCTCCTGGAGTGCAATCCGTGGCGCGCCACCACGCTTGAATGGAGCGTTTCCTCGCCCCCGCCCGCTGACGATTTTGGCCCGACTGACCCTGTGGTGTATCGTGGGGCTTACGAGTTCAGCATGCCGGACATGGCCGAAGATTTCGTGCCGCAACAACTTGCGCCAGAGCGGGTGATCAGGGTTCGCCAATCCGGAAAGTAAGGTCCGGAGAAAGAAGTTCGGAGAATAGAGAATTTCATCATGCCGGGCACAACCGCATTTCCGGATGAAGAGCTAATCGTCGAAGACATCGGCGGTGGAAGCGGCGGACCCAAGCCGCCCCCGGGCGGAGGGGATGATGACGGCGATAAGCGCCGCCGTCCAGAACCGGGGGGTAGGCCCTCGCCGAATCGCTATTACACCGGCATCGCGCTCGGCATCGTCTCTATTTTGATGTTTTTCATGGCGTTGGCGAGTGCATTTTTGTTGCGCCGAGGAACGAGCGGCGATTGGATCCCCGTCCGTCTCCCGGCGGTGCTGTGGTTTAACACCATCGCCATCCTTGCCAGCAGCTTCACGCTCGAGCGGGCGAGGGGCGCTCTCTCGCGGCTCGATCTTTTCGGGTTTCGCAATCTGTGGACTGCAACGACGGGGCTTGGCGCTTTATTTCTGATTGGCCAGCTCGCGGCGTGGCGGCAACTCGTGGCTCAGGGCGTTTTCATGTCCAGCAATCCCGCCAGCAGTTTCTTTTATATTTTCACGGCTGCCCACGGCGTGCACCTTCTCGGCGGAATTGGCGCACTACTCTACGTTTTGATTCGAAAGTTCGACAACACGACCATTGCGCTGTCTACGGCGGCCGAGATTGCGTCCTATTACTGGCATTTTATGGATGGACTTTGGATCTTCCTGCTGGCGCTTCTCTATTTGGGCAAGTGAAATTCTGAGTTTAAGAAATTCAACATTTTAAGAATTCAGCGACAGTGCCGGCGACTCGCGCGAGCTGTTCGTTTCGCAATTCGGGATACATCGGCAACGAAAGGACTTCTTGTGCCGCGCGTTCTGAGTGCGGGAAGTCGCCTGCCTTGTGGCCCAACGCGGAGTACAGCGGCTGGAGATGCAGTGGAAAAGGGTAATAAACCGTACTCCCGATTTTTCGTTCGCCCAGGAATTTCTGGAGGGCATCGCGCTGCTCGATTCGAATGGTGTACTGGTGGTAGACGTGTTCGAAACCTTCTGGCGCGGGCGGGGGCATGACGCCGGGGATTTGCGAGAAGAGCCGGTTGTATTCGGCCGCGTGGGACTGGCGAGCACGCTGCCAGTTCGCAAGGTGGCGCAGCTTGACGCGGAGAATCGCCGCCTGGATTTCGTCGAGGCGGCTGTTCCAGCCGGGTTCGGTGCTCAGGTATTTTTCTGACTGGCCATGATTGCGGAGCGTTCGAATGCGCGCGGCCATTTCCGCTGAATTCGTAACCACCATTCCCGCATCGCCGTACGCGCCGAGATTTTTCGTGGGATAAAAGCTGACGCAGGCGGCGTCGCCAAGCGAACCGGTCCGCCGGCCTTTGTAGGAGGCGCCGATGGCTTGCGCGTTGTCCTCGATGACCGGCAGCTTGCGCGATTTCGCGAAGGCCAGGATTGGGTCCATGTCCGCTGCGAGGCCGTAGAGATGGACTACCACGATGGCGCGCGTCCGCGGCGTCACGCGGCGTTCGAGTTGGGAGAAATCCATGTTGTACGTATCCGGCCGGATATCCGCGAAAACAGGCTTTGCGCCAAGGGCGCTCACGGCGCTTCCCGTGGCTACGAAGGTAAACGGCGGCACGAGCACTTCGTCTCCAGCCTGAATGCCGCATGCGCGCAAGGCCAAAATCAGCGCGTCGGTTCCGGAAGCCAGGCCAACGCCGTGAGCGGCTCCGCAGAGCCGGGCAATCTCTTCTTCGAGCGCCGTTCCTTCCCGGCCCAGTACAAATTGTTGCGAAGCCATGACGCGCTCGACCGCGGTTCGAATCTCCGCGCCGATCGCGGAGTATTGAGCAGCGAGATCCAGTTGGGGCACGGGCTCAAGCAGGGGATTGGGTTGTGAAGGCGTGCTCATTAGCCTCAAGTATGCCTCATAGAATATACGCGAGCGCCGCGCGATGCGAGTTTTCCAGAGCGCCCGGCTATAATGCTCCGGCAGGATTTCACTGATCGTGTCTGAACCATTCAAGTTTGCAAAACGCACCAATTGGAACCTGACGCCGAACCAGCTGAGCGAAGCGCTGGCGGCGCACCGCGCGTCAGGGAAGCCGCTGCTCGATTTGACGTTTTCGAATCCGACGGAATGCGGCTTCGAATACGACATATCCGCGATTTTGCGTGCGCTGAGCAATCCAGAGGCGCTGTCCTACGAACCCAACCCGAGGGGGCTGCAATCCGCTCGGCTTGCAGTTGCCGGCTATTATGCTGATCGAAAGGAGGACGTTTCGGTCGAGGATATCTTTCTCACGACCAGCACGAGTGAAGCGTATTCCTACATCTTTCGAACGCTCTGCGATCCAGGCGACGAACTTCTGATTCCCTCGCCGAGTTATCCGTTGTTCGATTTTCTGGCGGATATCCAGGATGTGACTTTATTGCGCTATCCGCTGCTCTACGATCATGGATGGCAGATCGATTTTCACGGGCTGGAGCAGGCCATTACGCCGCGCACACGCGGAGTCATCGTAGTGCATCCTAATAATCCGACGGGGCATTACACAAAACGGGGAGAAATCGCGAAGCTGAATGCGATTTGTTCCGCGCGCGGACTCGCAATCATCGCCGATGAGGTATTTCTGGATTTCTCGCTTGAAGGAAATGCGCAGCCAAGTTTTGCCGTGAATCGCGACGCGCTGACGTTTACGTTGAGCGGTCTCTCGAAGATGTGCGGGCTTCCGCAAATGAAGGCGGCCTGGTTGGCCGTCAGCGGGCCGCAACATGGGAAAGCTGACGCGCTCGCGCGTCTCGAGGTGATTGCCGACACCTATCTTTCCGTCAACGCGCCGGTGCAATTGGCGATCCCGAGATTTCTCGAGCAACGGCACGATTTCAAGCAACAAGTCATGTCTCGCATCCGGCGCAACTTGGCGGAACTTGATCGTCAGCTGGCATTGCAAAAGATCGTTTCGCGGCTGACCGTAGAAGGCGGCTGGTGTGCGGTGGTGCGAATCCCGGCCACGCGTTCCGACGAGGACTTTGCTATTGGTCTTCTCAAAGCTACAGGCGTCACTGTCCATCCTGGCCATTTTTACGAATTCACGGCAGACGGGCACCTGGTTGTTAGTCTCATCACGCCCGAGCCGATATTTGCTGATGGGACGAAACACTTAATCGCAGCAAGCGAGTTCCGTTAGGAGTCTCCGAGCATGTTTCGAGTGGAATTACGAACTTGAGTCCGGCAGGCTAGGCAGTATTAAGACTAACTCGCGAGATAGGCTTTGATCGAACTATCACTGAAGACCATAGCGCCAGTTTTTCTACCGAATTTCATATAGTCTACCTCTCTCAGTATTTGGACATATTAATTCGATCTAAAGAGACAGCAGGCTTCAGTCTAAGTTGTAGATAAATCGACAATTAATCGTTAGAATCTGCATGTCAACCAGAGATATCTTTGGAATTTAGATTGCACCCAGTAAAAGCAACATTGGGGTATATGCATGTGTGAATGTTGGGGTTGATTCGAACATTTGTGTGAAATTTAGGAGGCCAAGTGAATAAGAGGTTTCGTGGACTTTTGACATTGTTCTGTGCAGCCGTTCTTGTGTTGGGGCTGGCTGGGGCTAGTGGCGTCAGTGCCCAGATTATCAGCGGCGACCTCGTCGGAACGATTCTGGATAAAACGGGCGCCGTAGTTCCGGGCGCATCGATTGAAGCCGTCAACGTCGAGACAGGCGTCAGGTATGCGACCAAAGCCAATGACGCTGGCGAATACCGCATCGGCAACCTGCCGGTAGGTACCTATAACGTTTCGGCGTCGTCAACAAATTTCGCAACCACGACAATCAACGGATTCGTAGTAGAGCTCAACAAGACCAGCAGTCTCCCCATTACATTGGATATCAAAGGAGCAGTTACCACCGTTGAGGTTTCCGGAGTTTTGCCTGCGCTGGATACTACCACAGCGCAACTGTCGAGCACGTTTGAAGAGCGTCAACTCGCAGATCTGCCTTCCGCGAGCAGCGGCAGCGGCGTATTGAATCTTTCGCTTTTGGGCGCCGGTGTGGCGACCAGCGGCGGCGTCGGCGTCGGTACGGGACCATCGGTAGGCGGCCAGCGTCCGCGCAACAACAACTTCACGATTGAAGGCGTGGACAACAACAACAAGGGTGTAACGGGCCCGCTCGTGTTCGTTCCCAATGATGCAGTTGCCGAATTCTCACTCCTGCAAAACCAGTTCTCGCCAGAATTTGGTCACTCTTCCGGTGGGCAATTCAACACCGTCGTCAAGAGCGGGACGAATTCTTATCACGGATTGGCCTACATCTATAACAACAACCGCAATTATAACGCGCTCGACTCAATCCAACTGCTTGAAGGATTCACTACGCAACCACGCTATGACTTCAACCGAATTGGCGGCCAGGTTGGCGGTCCAATCTTCAAGAACAAACTCTTCTTCTTCGCAAACTATGAATATGACCCGCTCGGGCAGGCTGGCGGAGCAGGTGCTGTATGTGCACCAACGGCGGCGGGGATCGCTACAATCAATGCCACGCCTGGACTTTCTGCCACGAACGTTGCTCAATTTGAGAAGTACGTGCCAGTGGGGACTCTGACGAATGCCGGCTGCGCGGCCATCCCTTGGACCGGTGGCACGACACTTCCAACTGCGGGAATCGCAGTCGTGTCCCCGAGCTTTAATAATGCGAAGTACCTCATAACCAGCATGGACTATAATATCTCCTCGAAAGATCAGATTCGAGGGCGATACATCTATAACAGCAGTGTGGGTATCGACACGTCAGCGAACCTGCCGGTGTTTTTCACGCCGTTCCCCAATAAGTTTCACCTAGTGGCAATCAACGAGTACCACACTTTCGGCCCGAACCTGACGAACGAATTCCGCGTGGGGTTCAACCGTTTCGCTCAGACGGTCAGCGCGGGTAATTTCGCATATCCGAATCTGGACAGCTTCCCGAACCTGGTGCTCAACGACCTTAATTCATTGCAGATCGGGCCCGACGGGAATGCGCCGCAAAGCTCGAATCAGAACACGTATTCGGCGTCGGAAGCTATTACCTGGACGAAGAGCGCGCACACCTTGAAGTTTGGTTTTGAGGCACGCAAGCTCATCGCCCCGCAAACCTTCACGCAACGTTCACGCGGTGACTATGAATACACTCAGGCGCTGACGTTCTTTCAAGATGGAGCCCCGGACGTTCTCGCCCAGCGTAGCAATGGCAACCCGGTGTTCTATGGAGATCAGGTTGCGCTCTATTGGTTTGCCAACGACAATTGGCGCATTCGCCAGAACCTCACACTGAATCTTGGTGTGCGCTATGAATATACGACCACTCCTTTCACCTCCAGGTCGCAGGCGCTAAACTCGGCTGCCAGCGTCCCCGGACTCATAAACTTCATAGCGCCGCAGCCGGCGCCGAACAACTGGGGCCCGCGCATTGGTTTCGCTTATTCGCCGGGAACGAGCGGCCGGACCTCGATTCGTGGCGGCATCGGCGAGGCCTATGACGTTTTGTTCGACAACATCGGCCTGCTGGCTTTGCCTCCGGAACTCAGTTCCACGATCGATTGTGCGCCGGTTGGAAATTTCAATTGCGCCTCACCCTTCCTCGGAAACGGCGGCATTCTTCCGGGTCCAGGTGGTGTAAGAACCTTCCCGACCGTAGCTGCGCAGCGTGCGGCAACGTCGGCGTTTCTGCCCGCTCAGCTGAAGGATCCAAAATCGATCGACTGGACACTCGGCGTACAGCACACGTTTGCCAAGGACTACACGCTCGAGGTTCGCTACGTTGGGACGAAGGGTATCCACCTGCCGGCACAGATTCAGTTGAACAAACAGCCGGTGGTGACCTCGTCTTTTGACTTGCCGACGTTCACTACAGCTCCTTCGCAGGCAACACTCGATGCCCTGCCTGTTACGCTGGCCCAAATCAACTCGGCGTTCAGCGCCGGCGGCAACATCGTGCCGGCATACGCGGCGGCTGGGTTCAACAAGAGCACCATCACGTCGTATCAGCCTTTCTCCTCGTCAACGTATCATGGCCTTGCCACACAGTTGAACAAGCGCATGAGCAACGGGCTGCAATTTGTGGGCGCGTACACTTTCAGCCATCTGATCGACGACGCCACGGCAGAAGTGTTCAGCACCGTGCTGGCACCTCGCCGGTCGCAGAATGGTTTGCAATTGCGCAACGACTATGCGAACTCGATCCTCGACCACAGGCATCGTCTGACCCTCGCGGTCATCTACGATGTGCCTTACTTCAAGCACAGCAATGCGTTCGTGAAGAACACCATCGGAAACTGGGAATTCGCCCCGATCTATACGTTCCAGTCGGGTCAGTGGGTGACCGCCCAGAGCGGGGTTGACTCCAACAAGAACGGTGACGCCGCAGGAGATCGCACGATCTTCAACGCACAAGGCACGCCAGGAACTGGCAGCGGCGTGAACCCGTTGTGCAACAGCAGTCTGCCGGCCGGTACGTCCTGCGCATCCTCCCCTGCGAACATCGTCGCGTACGGAGCGAAAAATCCGAACGCGCAGTACATTCAAGCTGGGCTTGGTGCTCTTGCCACCGCGGGCCGCAACACGCTGCAACTGGATCCCATCAACAACATCGATATCACCGCCCTGAAGCGATTCACCATCACGGAACGGTTCAAGATCGAATTCCAGGCACAAGCGTTCAATTTCCTCAACCACCCTCAATACGTTGCGGGATTTCTGAACGACATCGCGCCCGTTGGTTTTACTGGCTCTCAGGTCAACGTTTTGCGGCCGCAGAGTTCCGACTTCAACCATCCGGCAACACAGTTCGCGAGTAATGCGCGAACGATGCAACTGGCGTTGAAGATCTTCTTCTAAATTCATCTAGCCTTTTCGCCCGTGATTCCCTGGGCGGAAATTTAAGAGGGCGTCTCGGCAAGCTGGGACGCCCTTTTTTCATCTCAAGAGTATGTTTTGAATTGTTTTGGGGATTCGCGAATTTCCGGACTTGCGCTCGTGGGAGCGCCTGCCGATTCCGACCTCAGGCAGGGCGCAGGCGGCCGGGAGGGTCAGCAGGGGATGGCATTTCAGCGGCTTTGTGGGCGCTCACCGCATTCGGCGATACATTTATGGGTGCAGGTTGCGGGATTCCTGCACCAACATTGAGATCAACGTGGTCTTTACCGCACGCCGGACAATAGCCCTTGCCCGTTTCATCATCCCGTAAGCTGGCTAGCTCGTAGCACCCGCATATGCAATCGCAGTAGCCGGTTTCGGAGGCCGTTTTGATGGGGATGAGCGCCATAGCAACGAATCATACGGTTTCCAGTTCCTCCTGGCAAGCGACACAGGAGTCATTTCGGTCTGCTCCATGGTGGCGTTTTCTAAGCAGAATGTGACCACTTTCGAAGGATTGACCGGCCCCTGGGATGGAATTGCTCCGAATTTTCGGGTGTACAATAGTCATTACCCGAGTTGTTGCCATCGATGAAGCCGCGTTCGGCGACTTGCGCTCTCGGAAGGAATAGACCATGAACCTGCCCGCATTCACCAAACACCTAGCGCCAGGCTTCGCCGGATTGTGTCTTTTCGCAGTGGTGTGGGTCCGGCCAGCGTGCGCGCAAGGCGACGACAACGGAAGACCCGCCGACATTATCGACCCGAACACGGGAATGTCATCTATGGTGGTCTCGCTATCAGCGGCAGGCTCGAGCGTTTTTGTGGGGGTACGGGAAGCGTCAGGCATTCCGCTCACTCAACCCGCTTTGGTCAAGCTGGTTTGTCCCCTTGCCGGGTTGTACCTGAGCCGCCCTGCGAAAGATGGCGGCCCGATCGCGCAATTCGTGCATGTTCCCGCGGGAGACTGCCAGGTGGAGGTGAGCGCCGCAGGCTACAAACCTGCCATTGAGCACACAGAAGTACTTCAATCGGTGACCAACCGAATTCAATACGTTTACGTGTATTTGCATCCGGAATCCGAACCTACCTCCGGGTTGCGCCCCGCGGTCGTTCCTGAGAAGGCCCTCAAGGAAATCGACAAGGGCATGGCGGCGATGCAGAACAAGCATGATGAAGATGCGTTGAAACATCTCACGAAAGCGTCGCAACTTGCTCCGGGAAATCCGGACGTCGCTTACCTTCTCGGTTTACTGGCACTGAACAGCAAAAACCTAGCCGCTGCAGGCCAGCATTTTCAAACTGCCGTGAACTACGCTCCGGCGCACGATCGCGCATTACTGGAACTGGGGTACGTTCAAGTGGAAACCAGCCAGTGGAACGCCGCGGTGCAAACGCTTGAGAAGGCTCTGCAGGTCAACATGGCGTCTTCGCGTGCGCACCTGCTGTTGGCTAATGCGTATGCACAGTTGCACAACTATGCGAAGGCACGCGAGCATGCGCAGAGGGCAGAGGAATTCGGCTCGGAGAATGCGTCACCGGCGCGAACTTTGATGGCGGAGATTCTTGCAGCTCAAGGAAACGGCGAGGGCGCGAAAGCGAAGTTCGAAGGGGTGTTGCGCGACTTTCCGAACTCTGCGAGCGCTCCCGTCGCGAAGCAAGGCTTGCAGGATCTGGCGAATCCGAGCGCGCGGGCGACGTCGGGTGCGGCTTTATCTTCTACCGCCGCGCCAGCAGTAGGAAGTGAGGCTGCGTTGCTGCCCGCAATGGCTGGAACGAGCGTGACCGCATGGGCGCCTCCGAACGTGGATACCTCCGTGCCAGCCGTGGCAACGGACGTTACCTGTTCCGCGGACGAAGTGGTGCAGCGCACCGGCCTCAACACCAGCCGGCAGCTTGAAAATCTTGAGAGGTTTCTAGCCACCGAGCATATTCAACACGAAGAAGTAAACGGGCGGGGCGAAGTGACGCAAATCCGGGATAAGAATTTTTCTTATATGGTGTTTATCGAGCATGCCAAGGACGGTCTGGTATTCCTCGATGAGAAACGTGACGGTGGAACAGGCACCGATTCGTTCCCCACTTCACTGGCCACCGTGGGGCTGGTCAGTCTCGGCGTGGATGTTTTTCATCCGGGCTTCGCCAAAGCTTTGAACTTCAGATGCGAAGGACTGGGCCAGTGGCGCGGGAAAGCGACTTGGATACTGCATTTCGAGCAGAAACCGGAAATGAAGTCGTTTCTCCGCCTGTGGCAGACGAAAACCAAGACGGTGGAGATTCCATTGAAGGGGCGTGTGTGGGTGGCGGCCAGCAGCTACAACGTTTTGCATGTGGAATCGGATTTGCGCGAGCCGATGAAAGACCTGGAACTGATGCGCGACCATTTGGCAATCGACTACGGGCCGGTGAATTTCCAGAATGGAAAAACCGAACTATGGCTGCCGTGGTACGCCGACATGTACCTTGAGCTGCATGGTAGGCGCTATCATCACAACCATACGCTGACCAATTTCAGCCTGTTTGCCGTGGACACCAACGACAAAATTGCGCTACCCAAGAATCTTCCGCCTTCGGAAGAGAACCCGAAACAACCCCCAGCGCCAGAGAAACCATAAGTTCGTAACAATTGAGTATTCGAGGCGGCAGCACAAACTGGTACGGGAGCTGTGTCTACAGGTTCTTCAGGTGAGCCAGGCGGAACGGCGAGCCGAGGTGTTCGCGCAGGTCGAGCCAGTGCTGCTCGGGAATGGTCATAAACACGTCGACGACGGCAGGGTCGAATTGGCTGCCGGAGCAGCGTTTGATCTCTTCGCGTGCGTGGGACATGGGCAAGGCTCGGCGGTAGGGGCGGTCGCTGATCATGGCATCGAGCGAATCCGCGATGGTAAAGATGCGCGCCCCGAGAGGAATCTGTTCTCCTTTGAGTCCGCGAGGGTAGCCCGAGCCGTCAAAAAATTCCTGGTGAGCAAGCACGATTTCGGCGGCATCGCGCAGAAAAGGGATTCGAATGAGCATGTTGTAACCGATTTCGCAATGCTCGCGCATTTTCTTTT
>WNFP01001902.1_pt1 | contig 17888 bp, 18 predicted proteins | sample 5400201 | NCBI WGS metagenome assembly WNFP01 (sample SAMN13153355, study PRJNA577476) | soil metagenome | isolation source: 115 cm saprolite under Madrone tree | place: USA:California | collected 2016-06-14 | reverse complement strand
GGGGCCGCTCACTAGCCCCACCATGTACCAGATTCACCGCCCGGCTCCTTTGCTGGACCAGCAATCCACAACGCTGGAAATGTTCGAGACGGGCATCAAAGTTGTCGATCTGATCCAGCCCTTTTTGAAGGGCGGAAAGATTGGGCTGTTCGGCGGCGCGGGCGTCGGGAAAACGGTTCTTATTCAAGAGCTCATTCACAACGTGGCCATGCAGCACGGCGGCGTATCCGTGTTCGCGGGCGTGGGCGAACGCACGCGCGAGGGCAACGACCTCTGGCTCGAATTCCAGGAATCGGGCGTGGTTGTTCCCGGGAATTCAGAAAAATCCCGCGCGGCCTTGATTTACGGCCAGATGACGGAACCGCCCGGAGCGCGGTTGCGTGTTGGCCTTACTGGGCTGACAGTCGCCGAATATTTCCGCGATCAGGAGCATCTCGACGTGCTCCTCTTCATCGATAACATTTTCCGGTTCGTACAAGCGGGCTCGGAAGTTTCCGCGCTGCTCGGCCGCATGCCCTCCGCCGTCGGATATCAGCCGAACCTCAATACTGAAATCGGAGAGCTTCAGGAGCGCATCACCTCGACGAAGAGCGGTTCGATTACTTCGGTGCAGGCGATTTACGTGCCTGCCGATGACTACACGGATCCCGCGCCTGCCGCGACGTTCACCCACCTGGACGCCTCCACGAACCTCAGCCGCCAGATCGTTGAGCGCGGTATCTATCCGGCCGTTGATCCGCTCGCCAGTTATTCCCGCATCCTCGATCCGCGCATCGTCGGCGCGGAACATTATGCCGTGGCGCGGGGCGTGAAATCGATTTTGCAGCGCTACAAGGACCTGCAGGACATCATCGCCATTCTCGGAATCGAAGAGCTTTCGGACGAAGACAAGCGCACCGTGGTGCGCGCGCGCAAGATTGAGAAGTTCCTTTCGCAACCCATGTTCGTTGCAGCGCAGTTCACCGGCCTTGAAGGTAAGTACGTGAAGATCGAGGATACGGTGCGGAGCTTCAAGGAAATCGTGGAAGGCAAGTACGACGACGTTCCGGAACAGGCGTTTTACATGGTCGGCACGATCGACGAAGCCCTCAAGAAAGCGGAAAAAATGAAGGCGAGCGCGTAACGAAAAATGATGCCTGAGGCCATCGAACTCGTGATCGTCACGCCGGAGAAGCAATTGCTCCGAGAGAAGGTCGCCGACGTGCAGATGCCCGGCGAGAATGGCTATCTGGGCATTTTGCCGGGGCACGCGCCGCTCATGACAGAGCTGGGGATCGGCGAGCTCAGCTATCATGATACGAGTGGCAAAGAGTCCACTCACATTGCGATTATTCGTGGATTTGCTGAGGTCCTTCCGGACCGTGCCACCATTCTTGCGGAAACCGCCGAGCGTGCAGAAGAGATCGACTTGCAACGCGCCAAAGAGGCGCTGGCCCGCGCGGAAAAACGCTTGGCATCCAATGACCCAAATATCGATTGGGACCGCGCCAGCGTGGCGCTGCAGCGCGCGCTGATCCGCATCCAGGTGGCCACCAAGAGGCGCAGTGCACTAGTTTCAGGATCGTGAAGCATCCTCTTGTCTCTTACGAGACACTGCCTGCGACCTCCCTCTGCCGCCCGCATCCAATCGTTAGGATCATTAGGAAACCCAGAAGAGATGGAACCCATAACCATATACAGCACCAACTGGTGCCCTGATTGCTGGCGCACAAAATCATTCCTGAAACAACGGGGAGTGACTTTTCGCGAAGTGAATATCGAAGAAGATCCTTCCGGGGAAGAAATCGTCATCAGGGCCAACAACGGCAAGCGCACGGTGCCGACGCTCGAAGTCGGCGGCCGTTATTTTTCCTGCAGCCCGTTTGATGCGGAGCAGCTTGCCGAAGAACTTAACATTCCGCTGAACCCCTAATTGAGCGCGACGCCTCGAGCCCAGACTCCCGCCAAATGCAATCCTTCATCAAGCAGCAAAATGTCAGCATCCGCTCCCGCGCGCAGTGAACCTTTTTTGAATTCGATGCCGAGCAGCAACGCGGGATTGAGCGTAAGCATTCGCACCGCATCCGGCAGAGGTATGCCCAGGGCTACGATATTTCGCAGCGCGCGGTCCAGCGTCAGCGTGCTGCCCGCCAACACACCCTGGGCATTCCGGCAGACGCCTCCGCTCACAATCACTTCCATTCCGCCAAGCATGTACTTTCCATCCGGCATGCCCGTTGCCGAAAGACCATCGCTCACCAAGGTGACGTGCGCGGCTCCTTTGGCGAGAAGCAGCAGTTTCATGGCGGCTTCTTCAACGTGCACGCCGTCCGCAATTAACTCGGCATTGACCTCCGGCGTTGTGAGCACGGCGCCGATAACGCCGGGGTCGCGATGCGAAAACGGGCGCATGGCATTGTAGACGTGAGTGGCGCTGCGCACTCCCCGGGCCATCGCCGCGCGAGCTTGCTCGTAGGTTGCGTCCGTGTGCCCCATCGAAACGACCAGACCGGCTTCTCGAGCGGCATCGATGCATGGAGCTGCCCCGAGCACTTCTGGTGCAATCGTCAGGATTCTGGCATTCCCCGCCGCGGCCTTAAGGAAGCGATTGAGGGTCTCCGCTGACGGCAGTTGAATCCATTCGGAAGGATGAACTCCCCGACGCTCCTTACTGATAAAAGGCCCCTCAAGATGGATTCCCAGAATCTCGGCACGCGGCTCATCCGTTTCGTGCTGTTGGGCGATGTAGGCGGCGATTCCTTCGATCGCGCGGAGAGTTTGATCGGTGCTGGCTGTGACAGTGGTGGCAACGAGAGACGTGGTGCCATATTCAGAGACCTTGCGGGTCATAGAGCGAAACGCGGCACCAGTTCCTTCCATGACGTCGTGGCCGCCAGCGCCATGAATGTGCACATCAATGAATCCAGGAACGGCCATCTTGTCCGTAGCGCGAATTTCCTGCGCTCCCACGGGCAGGGCCATTCCCGAGCGTGGTCCGATGGCCTCAATGATGTCATCGCGAATCAGGATCCCCGCATCATGTATCTCTATTGCCGGGGTAAGCGCACTGCCGGTGTGAATGAGAAGGGTCGACATGGGAGCAACAACATCGTAACGGAAACGCTTCATGGCGCAAAAAGAAAACGGGCGCCCTATCGGGACGCCCGTCATGAAAAAAAGAGAAGGATTTACTTGGTTGCTGCGGCGGCCATGTCGATGCTGGTCAGCTTGAGGGTCTCGCCCTCTACCGTGCCCTTAACGGTCACGTGATGGCCGGCATGAGCTGCCACCTTGTCCTGCGCGTCGACAACGTACACTTTCTTGTCCGCGTCGTTTACGAACACGTACTTGGCGCCGTGCTCCTTGACGCACTTGGTCGTGCACTCGCCGGCCTTGTCGTTTGCGCCCTTGACCCCGCACTGGCTGTCTGAAATCCAGCCGGTCCACGAGCCATCCGCTGCCATCGCGAGAGCTCCCGCGAACAGCGTTGCTGCCATTCCCACTGCAAATCGTACTTTCATGATTTCCCCCTCCAGAAATCCACTGTGGTCCTTAGATCTGCCGGGCCGCCCATTAGCTTGGCACATCGACGGTCCAGTGTCCAGACGCTTCCTAAGACTTACTACGGAGGATTCTTATTCCCACATGAGCGTCAAAGAAAAAAGGGAGGATTCTCTGGAATCCTCCCTGTGCTACTGTGCGCCCAAGGAGTTGAACGCAAACTTCTGTGCAGATCGGCTTACTGTCCCGAGGTGGCTGTGCTGGCCGAAGCGGCCCCCGCAGCCTTCGGTACGCTCAGGTAGCCCGTGGCGGTCGTCTTGGTGACCTTGTTGACCACCAACTCCAGAGCCGAACGGGTCCCGCCGGTGTAGAAAAAGATCGGCTCGTTCACAGAGCGATCCTTCTTTTCGAAGCTGTTATCGTCCGCTAGGACGTTCATGGTGTAGCGGTTCTTCTTAGGGTTGGTATCCTTCAGCTGGATTTGGATGCTGCCGACCTTGGTCGCGCCACCCTTGCGCTGCACGGTGAACTCGAAGTAATCGCGCGTGCCCATGCGGCGGAGCTGATCGATTTCATCATGATTCCTCGCGATGAGCGTGCCCATCTCGCTGCGCGCCATTTGAATGCTGTTCTTGGTGGCATCCAGATCGGTCTTTACGCCGGTGACGTCACCGTTTAGCTTGTTGACGTCATCCGCGTTCGCTTTGGTGGCCAATTCGGCTTTCACGGAGGTCGCCAGGTTGGTGACCTTCTGGTCGACCGCAGTGGTCGCCTTATGATTCTGTTTGCGCGCGGCGATGAGTTCGCCTTGAGTGAGGTTGAGCTTATCCGTGACAACCTTCACGTCGCTCTGTAATTGCTGATTGACCTCGTCAGCCTTGGCCAGCCTCTGGGCCAGGGCCTCATTAGACTGCTTCACGGAGGCCTGCGTTGATTGTTCAACGCTCCTGGCTTGGTTCAGTGCGCTCCAGCCTATTCCCAGGCTGATCAGCGAAATACCACCCAAGACTGCTACAGCCAAACCGACCCAGCGAGGGGCCCCAACGGTGTGGGTACTGGGTGAATCTTGGAATTCGCTCATATGCGTTCGATTCTCCTTTAGGCTCTTAGCCCTGTGCATTGGAGGGGAGCATCCGTTTCGCCAAATGGTTCGGTTGGGGCTGCGTACCGAGTAAGCGGTGTAAAATCAGTAGATTAAGTATGGATTAGCAGGGGCAAAAAGAGGGTTTCATAAGTACCAGTACTAGTAAAGATTACTCAGCTCTCTCGAAAATCGTATAATTTCCTGTCATTACTCTTAGGAACAGTAATTTGCGGATTTTTGCATGTTCGGAATGAATGGAAGCAATCCCAAGCGTCGTAGGCCAACCTAAACGTATATTTGCCAATTGGTTAGGAAGGGTGATCTTAGGCGGCGCGAAAAGTCGCTTCTGCTCCGACGGCCCGCTCAGAGTTGAAATATCGATCAAGCGTGTTGATGGCGGCGTCCAAAACCAAGTGACAATCGGAGCAAGCTTCCAAGTGGCGCTTGATCTCATCCTCTACTGACGTAGACAGACGTCCCTCTAAGTACCAACAAATCAAATGGATAGTGTCCTTACAGCTCATTTACCCCATCCCTCAGCCTATCAAAGGCAGCAACCCAACCCCTCTAAAAGATGTGCATTTGCTGCGCCATACACGAACGGGCAACCAAGAGTACCTAAGTCCTTATAAATCAGCAGTGTGACAAGCGCGGTTCAAGGCTTGAATCAGGAGGTGTGCCCAGCGATTTTGAAAAGATTACATGTGGAGTGGTCTAAATATGCAGAATCTCGTCCCGAAAAGGATCGCTATCGTTGCGGGGTTACAGTCATTTCCCGCAGGGCTTGGATCCGCTTCTCCAGCGGGGGATGAGTGCTAAAGAGCGAAGACAAGGTGCCGCCCCCGAACATGGGTTTTACAATGCACAGGGCAGACGTTGACGGGGACAGCGAAGTCGTGGGTATCCGTTGGTTGTAGGCCCCTAGTTTTTCCAGAGCATTCATCAGGCCGTAGGGCTGGCCCACCATCCGTGCTCCGGTCTCGTCTGCGGAGAATTCCCGCTGGCGCGAAAGACCGAGCTGCAGCAGCATCGCGCCGAGAGGTGCCAGAAAAAATACCAGTAGCCCGAGGACACCCGACCCGCCACCTCGCTCGCGATCGTCGCGCTCTCCGCCTCCAAACCACGGGGCCCAGTGCGCAATCCAAGTAATGGCACCCGCAAGCGTCGCGGCGATGGAGCTAATCAGAATGTCGTAGTTCCGAACGTGCGAAAGCTCATGAGCGATCACGCCCTCGAGTTCGTCATCACTCATGAGCTCCAGCAGACCCTCAGTAACTGCCACAGAAGCATGTCTCGGGTTTCTGCCCGTTGCAAAGGCGTTCGGAGCCGCTTCCGGAATCACGTACAGCTTTGGGACCGGGAGGTTTGCCTTAGCGGCGAGACGCTCCATCACTGTGTAGAGCCTCGGTAACTGTTCGCGGGAGACAGGCCGCGCGCCGCTTGAGAGCAAAGCGATTTTATCCGAGAAAAAGTATGCGAACGCATTCGTGCAGATCGCAATTCCCAATCCCAGGGTCATCCCATTTCGCCCCCCAAAATACTGGCCCACCAGCATTAGAAATACTGTAAGGGCAGCCAGCAAAAAAGTTGTGCGTATGAATCTCATTGTGCCTCTTGTCTTCTGATACGTCCAAACCGATCGAAATCTTACGGCTTTGCAGGAAGGGCGCCGATCCCTGAGTTTGCTGTGCCTCTATCCATTAGATTCCCGCGGCAGCCGCGGGTTGTTTGGCCTTTAAACGCTCAAACTTCATTGCGTCCTTCTGCCCGTCGCGGTCTACACGCACATGGTCCCCGGGCAACACCTTGCCTTCCAAGATCTGCAACGCCAGCGGATCCTGGATCAGCCGCTGAATAGTTCTGCGCAACGGCCGCGCCCCATAAGCCGGATCGTAGCCTTCGCGCAGCAACAACTCCCGCGCCGCCGGCGTCAGTTCCAGAGTAATCTGCCGTTCCGCGAGCAGCTTCTCCACACTCTTCAACAGCAAATCAACGATGCGCTCCAAATGTTCTCTTCCGAGAGGGTTGAAGATCACGATCTCATCGATGCGGTTGAGGAACTCCGGCCGGAACGAAGCCCGCAATGCTTCCATCGCTTCTCTGCGCGCCCGCTCGGGATCCTTGTTCGACAATTCAAAGATCGCCGTTGACCCCACGTTGCTGGTCATCACCACCACGGTGTTTCGGAAGTCCACGGTGCGGCCCTTACCGTCGGTAAGGCGCCCGTCCTCAAGAATCTGCAACAGTACGTTGAACACATCCGGATGCGCCTTCTCAATTTCATCAAACAGAATCACCGAATACGGATGACGCCGCACCTGCTCGGTAAGCTGTCCGCCTTCTTCGTATCCAACATAGCCGGGAGGCGCGCCGATGAGCCTCGACACACTGTGCTTCTCCATGTACTCGCTCATGTCGATTCGGATCATCAGTTTTTCGTCGTCGAACAGAAATTCCGCCAGCGCCCGCGCTAGTTCCGTTTTTCCGACGCCTGTAGGCCCAAGGAAAATAAACGAGCCGATTGGACGCCGGGCGTCAGAGAGACCTGCGCGGCTGCGGCGCACGGCATTCGACACGCGCTGCAGGGCGTCGTCTTGGCCGACTATGCGCTGCCGTAGCCGTTCTTCCATATGCACGAGCTTTTGGGCCTCGCCTTCGAGAAGGCGGCCAACCGGAATGCCAGTCCACTTGCTCACCAGCTTGGCGATGTCTTCCTCATCGACTTCTTCCTTCAGCATTGGCGCATCTTTCTGCATCGCAGAGAACCGTTCTTGCGCTTGCTTCAGCTCGCGCTCTGCCGCCGCTATCTTGCTGTAGCGGATTTCCGCCACCTTGGCTAGTTCGCCGGCGCGTTCGTATTTCTGCTCCTCCGCTTTGAGCTGCTCAATCTGCTCCTTGAGTTTACGGATTTTCCCGATGGCTTCCTTTTCCGCCTGCCAGCGCGACTTTCGCGCGCTGGAATCTTCCTTCAGCACCGCCAATTCTTTATCGATCTGCTTGCGGCGCTCCTTGGAGTGCGCATCGCTCTCCTTCAACAGTGCTTGGCGTTCGATTTCCAGCTGCATGATGCGCCTTTCGATCTCGTCAATCTCCACGGGCAGGGAATCGATCTGCATCCGCAGGCTTGCCGCGGCTTCATCGATTAGGTCGATGGCTTTGTCAGGCAGAAAGCGATCTGAGATGTAGCGGTTGGAAAGCGTGGCCGCCGCGAGAATCGCCGCATCCTTGATGCGCACCCCATGGTGCACTTCATAGCGTTCCTTCAATCCGCGCAGAATCGCTATGGTGTCTTCCACAGTCGGCTCGCTGACCAGCACCGGCTGGAACCGGCGCTCCAGAGCCGGATCTTTCTCGATATGCTTCTTATATTCGTTGAGCGTCGTTGCGCCAATCGCGCGCAGCTCGCCTCGCGCCAGCGCGGGCTTGAGCATGTTGGAAGCGTCCATCGCGCCTTCCGCAGCGCCTGCGCCCACCAGCGTGTGCAACTCATCGATGAACAGAATGATTTGCCCCTCGGCTTCGGTGATCTCTTTAAGGACGGCCTTCAAGCGGTCTTCAAATTCCCCGCGGAATTTCGCTCCCGCCACCAGCGCCGCTAGGTCCAAGGCCACAATGCGCTTGGTCTTCAGCACGTCAGGCACATCGCCGGAGACGATGCGCTGCGCCAGGCCTTCCACAATCGCGGTTTTGCCGACCCCGGGCTCACCAATCAGTACTGGGTTATTCTTCGTGCGGCGCGCCAGAATCTGCATCACGCGGCGAATCTCTTCGTCTCGCCCGATGACCGGGTCGAGCTTTGATTTGCGCGCCAGTTCCGTCAGGTCGCGCGCATATTTTTCGAGGGATGCGTAGGTAGCCTCGGGATTCTGCGAGGTCACGCGCTGCGTTCCGCGCACTCCCGTCAGAGCTTGAAGAATGGCTTCGTGTGTGGCGCCCTGGCGCTTTAACAATTGCCCTGCGGGGTCGCGATCCTGCGCGGCGATAGCCAGAAACAGATGCTCGGTCGAAACATACTCATCTTTGAAAGTGTCTGCTTCCTTGAACGCGCGTTCCAGTATATCGTTCAGGGGCCGACCCATGTGCTGCTGGGCAAAACCTTGCACCTTTGGCAATCGGCCGATCTCCCGTTCAATCTCCTGCGACAGCGCCTCAGGGCGCACTCCCAAGCGTGCTAGAAGCGGTGGCACCACACCGTCGGCCTGGGCGACCAGCGCCGCAAGCAAATGGATGGGTTCGATCTGCTGATTCTCGTGGCGCGCGGCAACTTCCTGTGCCGCTTGCACGGCCTCTTGCGCCTTGAGCGTCATTTTTTCAAATCGCAACATTGCCAACCTCGTTTTTCAGGCCCCAATCTTGAAAAGAGGGGCTGGCATTCCAGCCAGCCCATAATTTACCGCTTCACTGCAACACTCAGCCAGCATTACCTCCCGGAGCCGGACGCGGCCATCGCCGGAGTCGCGACGTTCACCTTGATCTGCTTCGGCTTGGCTTCTTCTTTCTTCGGGATGGTCAATGTGAGTACGCCATTCTGATACTCCGCCTTGATGGCATCCGAATTCACAGTGTTCGCCAGCGTGAAGCTGCGTGCGAATGAACCATACGCGCGCTCCACACGCAGGTAGTTCTCTTCCTCCACTTTCTTCTCGAACTTACGTTCACCGCGAATGGTCAGGATGTTGTTCTCCACGCGAATGTCCAGATCCTTGGGATCGACTTCCGGCAGATCGGCCTTGACCACCAGTTCGTACTCGGTCTCGTAGATGTCCACTGCGGGCGCCCACGCAGTGAGGCTGGATTCCCCGCCTTGGCCCTCGAAGACATCATTGAACAATCGGTTGACTTGATCCTGCAGGGTAGTAGCCCCGCGAAAAGGTTCCCATCGAGTAAGTGTTCTCATTTGCATGCACCTCCAACAGTGATTGCATGCGAATAATAAAATATGAGTGCCTATGTGTCAAGTACAAAATGAGAACTCTCTTTTCTACATTTAAGCTCTTATTTGTGAATGATTTAGAGTCACTCGAACTTGACCGCTGGCTCCCGACTGTCCAGCCTCCTCCAAACGGGAAGCTCTCTATCGTGGGAGCAATTTGTCTGTTTTGTTTGTCTTAGCCGCTTTGCTTGTTAGACTTCGGTTTCCCATGCGCTTGGACGACCTCGACTACCATCTCCCCCGAGAGCAAATCGCGCAATGGCCGCTCAACCGACGCGATGCCTCCCGGCTCCTCTTCATGGATCGTTCCTCAGGACTTTTCGAAGACAGGCTCTTCGCTGAATTCCCCAGTCTCCTGCGAGGGGACGAGCTTTTGGTTATCAACAATGCGCGAGTCATCCCGGCGCGTCTATTCGGGAGGCGTGCAGGTGTTCATTCGCAGCCTCCTTCGCGGGCCACCAAGGCCGAGCATCTGACGGGAAGAATCGAGATTCTTCTCACACGAGAGGTCGATTCCCAGACGTGGGAGGCGCTTGTCCGACCCGGCCGCAAGATGCAGGTTGGGGAGCGGATCCTTTTTGGCGAAGGGGAGCTTGAAGCCGAAGTTCTGTCGCGCGGCCAGCTTGGGTTGCGCATGCTGCGTTTCACCTCCCATGGTCAGAGCAATGTCAGCCAGCATCTTGGGCGTCTGGGCCACGTTCCTCTTCCCCCGTACATCGAGCGCGCCGATGAATCAACCGACCGCGAACGCTACCAAACCGTTTTCGCAAAGCGTCCCGGCGCGATTGCCGCTCCTACCGCCGGCCTTCACTTCTCGACTGAAATTCTTGAAAAAGTGCGAGCGCGAGGAGTGGAGATCTGTGAACTCACTCTGCACGTCGGCCTGGGCACGTTTCAGCCCATTCACAGCGAAACACTTGAAGGCCACGAGATGCACTCTGAAAGCTATGAAATTCCTGAAGAAACCGCGGATCGCATCCAGGTAGCGCGCGATGCCGGACGCCCCATCCTGGCAGTCGGCACAACCGTGGTACGCGCGATGGAAGATGCCGGGCTACGAGCCGCGACATCAGGTTCCTCGAATGTCGTGCTTCCAGGCAAAGCGGATGCGCAGCTCTTTATTGTTCCCGGATTTCGATTTCGTGTTGTAGAAGGGCTGTTGACAAACTTTCATTTGCCGCGTTCAACGCTTCTTGCGCTGGTTTGCGCGTTCGCCGGCCGCGAGCAAGTTCTTGCGGCGTATCTACATGCCGTCGAAGCGGGCTATCGCTTCTACAGCTATGGAGATTGCATGTTGATTCGTTCTCGTTAGCGAGCGAGAAGGGGAATTCGTATTCGTAGAAGGACTCGGCTTGCTCAGCGCGCGGAACAGCCGTTAATCGCGTTTCGCCGCTATTAACTCGGCCGCATCGGAAGTGCCGCGACAGGAGTGGCGAGAGGGATGCCGCGACACAATACAGCCTCCCTCTCGCCCTTAAAGAATACTCACGGATTTTTCGTTTACTCGCTGAAGACGAAGACTCTTGCCTGGCCTGCAAAGCGGACTTCCTTGACCTGCCCGCCTTCTCCAAGCAGCACGGAATCATAGACGGACTTGGCGCTGCGGTCTTCCCACCGGCCTTCGGATTCGGCGACAACCTGCTTGCCTTTCTGGACGGTGGCCTTGTTTCCATCGATCTGCAGGCGGTATTCACCTGCCGTCAACTCGGACTTACCGAGTTTCGCGGTCTGAGAAATGTTGATGGTTTTTGTGAAAGGCTTTGCAAATGCAGGCGCTGCCAACGCAATAGCGGCCAGCAGAGCAATACCCCGGACAAATGAATTCGTTTTCATGCGCGTGAATTTCCTTTCAAATAGGATCGAGTCAGCCGCACTGTGGGCTGGCGTTGGCCAGAGGGAGTTGACACGCACATGGGCGGACGAGTACTCTCGCCCGTGAAGACACCTACTCTTCCTGGACTAACGGCCGGAAAGACTGCGTGTCATGACCCCGCGGCTGCCACCGCGGGGTTTTTCTGATTCTCGCCAAGGACAGCCAGTAATCAGCTGCACCCCTATAGACGAATCAATGGGGGCGAATGTTTCGCCGTCTTGCTAGAAAAACTCGTCTCTCATCAAAATACTTGATGCAACTGGCGCTCTTTCAAGGGATCTCTCATGAATTTGTCATCTCTCCTGTCTCAACTGTTCCTAAAGATATGAGTTTTCGTTCCCAATCTTTTAACTTTTCTTTCGTGGTCCCTATTGGCCATGCGCTCTTCGTTGCGCCGTGCATCGACGCTCTTGTTCATCTATACTCTCTGTCACATTTTGGATATTAAAAATGCGGATTCTCGTTCTCAGCGATTTGCATTCAAACGCCACTGCACTCGATGCAGTCCTCACTGCCGCAAAGGACCGCTGGGACCTTTCCGTGTGTTTGGGCGATGTCGTCGGTTACGGGCCTGATCCCAATGAAGTCACGGCGCGGCTGCGCGAGCTCGGCACGCAGACCATCCGCGGAAATCACGACAAAGCGGTCACCGGATTGATGCCCACTGAGGACTTTAATCCTGTCGCAAAAGCCGCCGTGGATTGGACGCGCGCGCAGCTCAAGCCCGAGCACTTCGCATGGTTATCGGCTTTGCCTCAGGGACCTCTTGCAACGGATGGCGTAGTGCTCGTCCACGGCGCGTTTCAAGATGAAGACGAATACGTATTCACGCCCGCGCAGGCCCTTGATGGTCTTCTGGAGTCCACCACTGCCGTCACTTTCTTCGGACACACGCATCACCAGGGCGGTTTTTCTTATCAAGATTCACAACTCGAGGTTCTACAGATTCGCCCCCGCGCCAGCGAAACCTTTGCCGCGCTTCGGATTGAGCCACCACGCCGCTATCTCCTCAACCCGGGTTCGATCGGGCAACCGCGCGACGGCGATTCGCGCGCCGCTTTCGCCATCGCCGACCTAGGCCACGAAATCATCGAGTTTTGGCGCGTGCCCTACGATATTTCCTTGGTCCAGCAGCGCATGCGCGATGCGCACCTTCCGGAGCCGCTGGTCCAACGGCTTGTTGTGGGTCGTTGAAATTCGCAAGTTACTGGCATCTCACTCATCCTGTGAGAATACGACCCTACGACTACGTACATCATTTATAATAATAGCGTGGAATTCGCTGCCGAATTGCAAGCCAACCTCCAGGAGTTTATCGCCTCCGGGATTGTTGAAGTGCGCGAAAATGGCGGCTGCATTGCATCTTTTTCGGGCATGTCCTGGGAAGTGCGCGGTGACGGCGAAAAGCCGCTGCTACATCTCTGGTCGGAGCAGTTTACCCTCACGCGGCGCGTCCTTGCCATTACCGATCATTCCGAGCGCCGGCTGGCGTTGGCAGTCGAGCGATTCGGTCGCAAGAGGCCAGACCGGCTCGAATTTATTCGCAGGGAATTTGAGCGCGGCGCCCGCGAGCTTTCGCACGAGGAGTTCCGCAACCGTCTCTCCCATCTTCTTGCTGAACAGTTCGCGGACGAAACGCTCGAATCGCTTGTAGTCTCTCCTGACCTCAGCACTCCCTTTCCGGCAATTACGCCAGGGGACTCCTCCGCCGTGGTTCCACATACGTCGCCATTCTGGCTGCGCCTGGTGGAGAGTCATCGGACGCAGCCAACAATAGTCTCACCTTCGCTTTACTGTGGCTGCGGCATGTCCGCGAATCAAATGGACGTGGAGCGATTACCGGTGTTCGCATCATTCTTCCTAAGAAAGCTGGCGGCGCTGTCGCCCACCGTCTCGCTGCGCTCGACCCCCAGATCGGCGTGGAACTGTACGAGCATGATCCAGCGCTGAACATCCTCGAAAAGATCGATCCAAGGCGCGCAGGTAACCTGGAGACCTGGCTGGTCCCGCATCGAGAATCGGAAAGCCTCCTCAAGCAGGCTCGGCCCGCGCTGGATGCTATCATTGCGATGGCGCCGAAGGCTGTAACTGCGCATCCTGTGGCGCAATCCCGGGAAGTGTGGCTGCGTTTTCGTGGCCTCCCCTTTGCCCGCTGGGATGATGGCCGCGTTTTTTTCGGAATCAACGACGCCCGCACGGAGGTCACTCCCGCTTCGCGCCCTTCTCTGAAACGCCTGCTGCATGAATTGGAGGTTCACCGCCATCCGCTGGCCAGGGACACCCGCCATCCGCTCTACCGTGCCCAGGCCGAGCGCTGGCTGGATTCCATTGTTCGCGAGGACGTCACGCGCATCGATGCCATGTTCGATCAGCGGTACGTCTACGCCCAGGTTTTTTCCAATGCAGGCGGAGAACACGGCATTCTCGATCTGCTGACTGTAACGCGCTCCGGACGGCTTGCGATTATTGAATTGAAGGCCAGTGAGCACATTCATCTGCCACTGCAAGCCGCGGACTATTGGCTGCGTGTACGACGGCAGTTGCAGAGCGGTGAGATCGCTCGCTATGGTTATTTTCAAGGAATAGTTTTGCAGCAGGCTTCGCCGCTCGTCTATCTTGTGGCGCCGGCACTGCGATTCCATCCCACAACCGACGATCTCTTGAATTATCTGTCCCCGGAACTGGAGATCGTGCGCGTGGGCCTTGCCGAAAGCTGGCGAGGCGGCCTTGCGTGTGGTTATGCGCCAGTAGACGTGAGACATGAATTCCGCGTAGCTACGATCGCCGCGCTATCCAGATCGTTTTGTCCCGGGAATTTTCTGCGCACGGGCGTTGTTTCATAGATAGAATACCCTTCCCCCGCTGATAGGGTATGGACGGTGCATCCGACAAATTTCTCAGTCATCATTCGGCAGGCAGGTCCGGTTTACCTCCTGGATGTGTCTGGGCGTCTGACTTCCTTCGAGGTCTGCGCCCTGCGCGATTCCATTTCCCGCCTGTTGAAGCAGGGCCGGAAAAACATTGTCTTAAATTTGAGTCGTCTGCAATACCTGGACAGCTTAGGAATTGGCGAGCTTGCGAGAATTTATGTCACAGTGGTGAAAGAGAGCGGGCAACTTAAAGTGGTTGGTTTGACGCCGAAAGTGGAAGAGATTCTCAGGATTACGCAGCTCTATCAAGTTTTCCCGGAATTCCCGAGCGAAGAGGCGGCTCTCCAGAGTTTCCCGGAATTCAAGCCCTAGCTAGGCTACCTTCCAAAATTGCTTTCGCAGGAAAATGGCCCGAAAAGGAGAGAAGCGGTTAGGGCATTGCCCTAACCGCCTCCCGGGGTGTGTCCTCGAAGTGGTATTACTACGTTAGATGGCCGCCAGCGAAAAAGGTTTCCTTTGACAAAAACTTTTTTCAAAAAATCGATTTACTAGCGTAAATCTCAGTAAAACAAATACTTACGCCATCGTTCATCCCGATGCCCAATCAGCCTCATGAGCTGTCTGGAGGTATGCAAAGTAAACGGGCGGGGTTTCCGTGCCAATTTCAGCCCGGCCTCTTCCGGCGTTCGGTCGCCCTTGCTGTTGTTGCAGCGGTAGCAGCAAGCCACCAAGTTCTCCCACGTGGATCGCCCGCCGCGCGACCGCGGCACTACATGGTCCAGCGTCAATTCCGAACTCGGAAATACGCGTACGCAGAACTGGCAGGTGTTGCGGTCCCTCAGCAGAATATTCTTCCGCGAAAGTGCCCGGCTCTGCTGCGGAATATGCCGGTACGCCAGCAGGCGGATCACGGACGGCACCCTATGCGCATGCGCCGCAGAGTGCACTTCCGCGTTATGCATCTCTTCCGCCTGCGCCACGCCCTTCAGCATCAAGACCATAGCGCGCCGCACCGCGGTCACATTGATTGGCTCATACGTCGCGTTCAGCACCAGCACTGGTTCCTGCATTAGGGAGCCACGGCGAGCCGAAATTAAGTTGTGGGATCTACTGCCTGCGGGACCCTCGGAGCCGGGCATAGCCTCGCCTGCCGCTTCGGGGGTATAGCGCCCCCGGGAATCGACCGACATGTGCCGGTTTGCGCCCATCGCGCCTTCTTCAACCTATATCTTACCACTCTCTGGCGTCCGGCAGGGGGTTTCTGACCGCCCGCGCCGCGGTTAGCCCTATTACGGATTTGGCTCCGGCCTCGCGCAACGCTCGTGCACAGGCATCCAGCGTCGCTCCAGTCGTCAATACATCATCTACCAGTAAGACGCGTAGATTGTCAACTTGGCTGCCGGGACGTGTGGCAAAAGCGCCACGTACGGACTCCCAGCGCTCCTCCAAACTCAGCACTTGCTTGTCTGGGCGCGTCCGCGTGCGCATCAGCAGCACTGCCTTATGCGGCAATCTCAGCTTTTTCGCCAGACGTTCGGAGAGCAGTGCCGCCTGGTTGTACCCTAGCTCCTTTTCGCGCTCACGATGTAGCGGTACTGGCACCACATCCGCCGACAGCCCATCAGCGTCGGCGTTCACCATTTCGGCTAGCCGCTCCGAAAACCAGGCACCCAGAGGTTCGATCTGCTCAAATTTCAAGAGCAAAATGGCCCGGACCACTGCTTCTGCATAGACTGCAAAGCTTCGGGCCCTGTCGAAGGCATAAGTCTTCTGTTGGCACGCAGGACACAGCGGCGACTCGCCCTCTTTCTTCACCAATCCCGGCAGGGGCCGCCCACAGATCTCGCATATGATCCTTGGCACTCGTTCAAACGACGAGAGGGCGGCGAGCTGCCGCCATGCTGCTGGATGAGCTTCTGTCCGCCACTTCAGCAGAAATCTACTCTTCTTTTTGTTTTAATTAAAGAGGGAATGTATGCCGCAGTAACTTAATAAACCTGTGCGGTCTTTCCTTGCTGAGGGCGAGAAGTTGATAATCACTGCAGCAATCCTTGCTCCATCTTCTCCTGGCAAGCGATACAATGCTTCGCCCACGGCACGGCCTCCAGCCGTTTTTGCTGTAATTCTTCCTGGCAATTCGCGCAGACGCCGTACTCGTCGCTCTGGATGCGCTTGAGCGCCGCATCGATCATGTTCAAGATCGTGCGATCCGTATTGGTCATCCCAAAGAGAAACTCTTTCGTATAGGAGTTCGCCGCTTTGTCGGCCAGATCCACTGTCGGATCTTCGTCCGCCGTGCGGCCTTCTTCCTGTGTCCGCGCGATGGTCTTCGTCAACTCTTCCCGCCGCGCCAGCAATTTCTTTTTGTAATAGTCGAGCCTTTTCTTGTCCATGCCTGCCTTGACCTTGTCCGTTCCCTTACTCATGCTTGTTGCACATGCCTCTGTGCATGCCCCTTTTCTTGCTTACAATGGTGCCGACCCTCTGCGGGCTTTTCTGCACCATCTAAAAACTCCGTAGTGTAGGCCGACTCCGCGCCCATGTCAAGGCGGTGCCGGTTTCCGCTGAGCCGAATCAACGTTCTGTTTCAATATCAATAGAAGTTTCCGCCTTCTATATTTTCCTCACATCGTCAAAGGTAAAAAACACTGCCCAGAAATATATATTTCACCTGAGCGAAACTTAGCCTCCCCATACTATTAGCGCCCTACTGGTCGGTTCTCACGATTTCGGGAACGAAGGCTTGGTACCCGATCGTTGAATTGCTGAGGTCCACCGGTCGGGTGGCAGTCCAAAGCGGAACCACGCTTGATGATTTCGAAATAAGGAGGGGAGCATGAAGAACGCATGCCGTGTGGCCGTTTTTGTGCTTTTCATGAGCTTGGGGGTCTCGGGAATCCTGTTCGCACAGTCAGACCTGGGCAAGATTTCAGGGTTTATCAAGGACCCGTCGGGCGCAACGATTGCCAACGCCAAGGTTACGGTTCGAAACAACACCGGCGTCGAGCGCCAAACGACGACGAACGATTCGGGCTATTACGTCGTTACGAATGTGCCACCCGGCCTCTACACCATGACGGTCGAAGCAACTGGCTTCCAAAAATACGAGACGCGAGATAACAAGCTTGACCCCAGCGCCGACTTGGTGATCGATGCGACGCTGACCGTGGGCACCGCTAGCCAAACGGTCGAAGTTTCTGCATCGGCGGTTCAACTTCAGACGGAATCAGCATCGGTACAGAAGCTCGTCACACGCGAGCAGATTGACTCGCTTGAGCTGAATGGGAGAAACCCGATTGGCCTTGCTGCGCTAGTCCCTGGCGCCCGCTCCGGGACGCTGGCGAGCCTCAACTTCGGTTTGAGTCAGGGTCCTGCAAATTTTAACGGTTCGCGGAACCCGGAGAATCTAATTACGTTCGACGGTGCTCCGGCTACTCGCACACGGTCCAATGGCCAAAGCATTGGCGTCGCGGATGTGGACTCCACGCAAGAGGTCGAGATCCTGGGTTCGAATTACCCCGCAGAGTACGGCCGAACCTCCGGCGCGCAAATCCGCATCGTTACTAAGACCGGCACGCAGAGCTTCCATGGCTCCGCTTATGAATATCTTAAGAATAACGCTTTCAACGCTAACACTTGGGCGCGGAA
>WNFP01002274.1_pt1 | contig 17904 bp, 15 predicted proteins | sample 5400201 | NCBI WGS metagenome assembly WNFP01 (sample SAMN13153355, study PRJNA577476) | soil metagenome | isolation source: 115 cm saprolite under Madrone tree | place: USA:California | collected 2016-06-14 | reverse complement strand
TGCTGGTATAGAACGAGTCGGCACCATACTCGAAGCGCAGGAGCCGTGAGGAGCCGTGGGAACTGCAGCGTCTATGATCCACAGCCTCTTGTTCCAGAACGGTTACGTGTTGCATACCTTGCGATAACAAAGCATAAGCGGTTGAGAGTCCAACGATACCTGCGCCTACAATTACGATGCCTTGCTGGCAAAGCATATTATTCCGTCTCCCAAGAAGTTTTATTGAACACTGGTGATTATAGCAGGAAATACACTTAATGTCAACGTCACATGACTTCTGATAGTTCAGCTTTTATAGTAAAACAATGTAATTATTTTGCATTATAACTTGTAATAACAGTGTTGTTCCATTGTGTGATGTTGTCCGGGAGCAAAATGTATGGGAGGGCGCTTGTGGTGAGTGACAAATGATGCTTGTAAATATATCGGTATGTTGTGCGGATGTTTTTAACTACGCCAATAGAACTTATGTTACACCAGACCACCTCTTTCGTTAAGAACATATGAGGGGTACATGAAGACCTCTCAGCAGACAAGCTATTTATAGGTTTTGCTTGTAGTGCGTTCTTGTAGCGCGGTACCTGTAGGTAGGCCTTGTATTAACTGTATCATTTAATGGGAGCCGGGCTTCTCGGCTCCCATTTTTACTGGCTTTTGTGAAAGCCTATTGCTCCTGGAATTATTCCTGCTTGCCAGGTGTTTACTTAGTTGGACAGCACATAATCCCCTATGGTATACTACAGTTCGATACAGTGCGAATAAGCCGGTGTGTTTTGTATTGTTGTGCATAAACCACTGGTTAGGAAAGAAGTCCAGATAGACAGAAGATAGGCGAAAGGGGTCCAGGATCGATGCCAAGAAAAGGTGAACTTTCAAAGACGGCGCGTGCCTCGCTGGCAAACCGTGAAGAGCTTAACCATATGACCAGCCGTATCTGCGAGAAGTGCGGCGAACCAATCATGCTTAAGGAACTGCAACCTGTGAAGGTGCTTGGTAAAGGGATGGTCTTCTACCACAAGTCTCATTACAGCATGCAGTAATTGTGGTGCGCTCCGCTAAGCGGTATCAGGAAAATAAGCCCTCGATCAAATCTAATCGAGGGCTTATTTTTTAGCGTTTGATTTTCAGAGTGTTGACGAAGTTTGCGGCGAGCGTATCGTATGCTTCGCCGTGGTATTCTTCGATGCGACCGGCGTCGCACAGGCTTGTTAAGATGGAGTCGATGGGCAGTTGAGCCAGCAGGGGAGCATCCGTCATATCGACCAGTTCTGGCCCGTTGCTGGGACCGAATATCTCATACCGCTCGCCGTCCGGGGTCTCGAAGTAGGACATGTTCTCGACAACTCCTACAATGATGCCTTTGAGTTGCAGCACCATGTTGATGCATTTCTTCACGACCATGGTTGCGAGCAACTGTGGGGAGGAGACGATGACGATGCCATCGACGGGCAACGACTGCAAAACAGTCATGGGGGCATCAGAGGTGCCGGGAGGCAGGTCTACCAGCAGGTAGTCAAGCTGCCCCCAATCAACATCGCTGTAGAATTGTTTGATGGCGCTGGAAACCATTGGGCCACGCCAGACAACGGGAGAGCTTTCGTTCTCCAGGAACATGTTCATTGACATGACGCGAATGCCGCCCATGCTGGTCAGGGGCTCAATACCCCCGCTGGCAGACTTGGCAGGCTGGCCCTTCGTGCCGAACATACGCGCAATGCTGGGGCCGGTGATGTCACCATCCAGGATGCCAACCCGCAATCCCTGCCGACGGAGCGAGACAGCCAGCAAGCCTGTGACAAGCGATTTGCCAACGCCGCCTTTGCCGCTCATGATGGCGATGACCTGTTTGATAGCGCCATCTTTACCGGCAGGAGCCATTGTCAATGGTATGCCACGCCCAACAGGGGCCTTCTTGGGTGCGACCGAGATGGGCTCTCCCTTGACGACGGCGTTGAGGTCTTTAAGCAGAAGCGCCTGTTTTTCGGGCGTAAAGCGATGCGTGCGGGCACCACCTGCGATGCTTTCCCGTGAGCCGACGGCACAGGCTGTGCAGGGCAGTCCATGACCATGAAAGACCTTTACAGTTTCGGGGTGTTTCGTGACAACATCGTGAATGATCATATCGACAGTTATAGTTTCCGCCATGTCCCTTATCCTCTTGCAGGCGCGATTTGTTAGCGCCGTTCCTCGTGAAATTGGTGTCTGGTTCAATTGGTTCGAGATAGAAATTAAATCCGACCTCTGTACTCAGATATATTATAGCATAGGACGTATCTCTACATCAACGAAGCAATTGATGCGAAGCGGGGCCGGTCGAGGGACCACCCTGCTTCGCTCAATTTTCTGATAGCCCTATACGGTAGTCACTAGACCAGGATGCCCTCATCGTCCAGTTGCTTAATTTGCTCATCGGTCATGCCAAGCAAGTTCTTGAAAATGTACTCGGTGTCAGCGCCCAGGGGTGGGGCGGGACGATGGATGTAACCGGGCGTGGCCGACATTTTGAATGGTACACCTGGATAGAGCTTTTCGCCTACGACCGGGTGATCAAAGCTTTCCATGTAGCCTCGTGCCTTGATATGAGGACGTCGTAGTGGTCGTATTGTGCCGTCCATGCACTGATGAGATCGTCGAGCGCCTGCCGGTTTTGGATGCGCGCGTTGTTGGTGGCGAAGCGTGCATCTTGAGCCAGTTGGGGCTGTCCTATGGTTGTTGCCAGGGCTGCAAACTCCGTATCGTTCTCCACGGAGATAGCGCACCACTGGTCATCCCCGCTGCAGGGGTAGACGTTATGCGGGGCGAAGAAGCGATTCAGGTCGCCGTTACGCTGCTGGATATCGCCATTGATGGTATATTCGATGATGGCGGTACCGGTGAGGGCGGCAGCGGTGAGGGTTTGACCAAGGTCGATCCACTGTCCCTGGCCTGTGCGCCTGGCGTGACGGAGCGCGGCAACAATCGAGAAAGCGGCGCTGGCGCCACCGGCGGCGTCAGGATAGCTGGTGCCGACACGCGAGGGCTGACCATCCGGCCAACCTGTGAGGTGGACGATACCGGCCTGTGATTCTTGCATCGGGCCGTAGGCGACATAGTTTTTATAGGGACCACGATGCCCGAAGCCGGCCATGGAGCAATAGATGATACGCGGATTGATCTCGCGCAGGCGTTCGTAATCATAGCCAATGGCTTTCATGCCGCGGGCACTGAAGTTTTCCAGCACGAGATCGCTCATGGCGACCAGCCGGTCGACGATCTCATGCGCCTTCTCGCTCTTCATATCGAGGTTGATGCTATATTTACTGCGGTTGTGCCCGTTCCAGTAGCCGCTGGAATTGAGGCGGCGATCCTCAAAGGCAAAGGGTGGGTAGTTGCGCACGACATCCATGCGTTTGCGACTCTCGATCTTAATCATCTCCATGCCCAGGTCGCCCAGTAACTGTCCGCAGTAGGGTCCTGCGAATACCCAGGAGAAATCAACGCAGCGCAATCCAGCGAGTGCATCCTTTGACATATTCGCTCTCCTCTTGTTAAATGACGCCATCAGCGCGTAGAAACGACAAATCTGCTTCACCGGTGCCAAGGCTATGCAAGACCTCGGCAGTATGCTGGCCCAGAAGTGGGGCGGCGCTGCGCATCACGCCCGGGGTTGCGGTGAAATAGATCGGTGCCGCGATCTCTTTGAATTTGCCAATCACGGGATGATCAAACTCGGCGAAAAAGCCGACCTCGTTGAGGTGGGGATCGTTGACCAGGTCGCGCGCATCGCTGGTCATGGCAACCGGGCAGCCCAATGCCTGCCCTTTGTGAAAGAGTTCTGATTTGCCATACTTCATGTATCCAGCTACCAGGCGAGGCTCAAGCTCGTCGGCGCGAGCGCGGCGCTCGAATTGATTGTGCAAGACGGGGTCATCTGCGAGTTCATAATCTTCGGCGAGCAAGACAGCGCCACGAACTTCTTTTATCTGGGTACAGCACATACCGATATAGCCATCTTTGCAAGGGAAGACGGTGCAAGGCCAGGCAGTGCCGTGGCGACTACCTGCGCGTTTGCGTACTACGCCGGTATAGGTGTACTGCTCGATGGCGTTTTCCAGCACATTAGCGGTACATTCCTGCGCCGAGACATCGATATGCTGACCTTCATTATGCAGGTCGCGATAGAGCAGGGCTGCGGCGGTAGCAAAGGCGGCATGCATGGCGGTGACATGCTCTGCCTGCTGCCCACCGGTCATGGTGGGGGGTTTATCGGCGGGCCCGGTGATCCCCATGAGACCACCCATAGCATCTTCGACGATGTTGCTGGTCTTGTAATCTGCGTAGGGTCCTGTTTGCCCGAAGCCGGTGATCGAGCACATTACGAGGCGGGGATTGATCTCCCGCAGTTGCGCATAACCGAGGCCCAGGGCCTCTAAAGCTCCAACCGCCCAATCCTCGACGAGTATATCGGCGGAATGGACGAGGTCGCGCAATAATTCCTGTCCCCGGGTTTTGCGCAGGTTCAAGGTAATGCTCTTCTTGTTGCGGTTATGGTGGGCAAAGTGCAGGCTTGTCTCGAGGCCTGGCTGGCCTTTGGCAAAGGGGCCGACGCGCCGTGCAGGGCTGCCGCCAACAGGCTCTACCAGGATGACCTCAGCGCCATAGTCGGCGAACATTTTCGTGCAGTGCATGCCGCGAATAGTACTGGTGAGATCGAGTACCAGGGTGTCGCTAAAGAGCGATGCGCCTGCGGTGGATGCAGCATCTTCAGCCATGTCTGTTCCTCCCTATGTGGGTGATCTTCCTTGCGGGCCACCCGATTTGCAGAACGAGATTCCACCAGGTGGAAGCATTCAAAATATGTGTTAGTATACATTACCTCAACATATATAGCGAGATGAAAGACACATGTGGCATATTTCTGAGGTTCTGCACGACTCTTGCATGATAGCTGAAAGTACGCTACTATAAGGTATTCAGAGCATCGTCTTTGTTAGTAGAAGCGATACGCCAGTAGATAGTTGAGGAATGATAGAGGAATAAAAGTATGGAAACAGAGAAAGAAACCTCGTATCTCAAACAGGTGTCATTTTTTGCGGACCTGCCTGAAGAAGATATTCGTGAACTGAATTCGGTGGCAAGGCGGCGCACATTTCGCGCCGGGGAGGTCATTTTCCACCGGGACGACCCCGGCCAGGTGCTGTACATGATTAAAGACGGCAAGATCAAAATCTGCATTATTAGCCCTGATGGCCAAGAAGTTTCACTGGCCGTGCTTGGTAAAGGGGAGTGCTTCGGCGAATTCGCGCTGCTCGATGGCCTGCCGCGTTCTACCGATGCCATCGCCCTCGAAAAAGTTGAGTGCTACACCCTCCAGCGCAGCGACTTTCACAATGCTATCTTGAAGAATCCGAAGATTGCTATTCAAGTGCTGGAGTTCCTTACCAAGCGCCTGCGTAATACCGATCAGATGGTTGAAGACCTCATTTTTTTGGATGTGTATGGGCGCGTGGCGAAAAAGCTGCTGGAACTGGCCGAGGCTCATGGCGTCAAGACTGATGATGGTATCCGCATCGATGTACGCCTGACACAACAGGAGCTGGCTTCGATGGTCGGAGCATCACGCGAGAGTGTGAATAAAGTCATGGGCTATTTTACTGATAAGGATTTTATCAGCACCGATAAGCATAGGATCACCTTACACCGCATAGCTGATTTAAAACGACGAATTTATTAGATAGCCTGGGTTGCATACCTGGCTACCATTGTTACTCCCTACGTTTGCTGTACGTCTCAATGGGAGTACTATGCTTTTTGGCGTAGAAGGGATGCGGCATCCTTGGAAAAAATGACGATAACGCAAGAGGAACGAACTCAACAGCAGATAGATGTACATTCCTCAGCAAGCAACGGGGCACCAGTTAAGACTTCCAAAGAAAGAACTAGCGAGCGAGTAGTGGCGTTAGTGGCTGCTATGCGGCCCAGGCAGTGGACAAAAAACCTGGCTCTTTTCGTTGGCATCGTATTCGCGCAGCGACTGCTCGATCTCTCAGCATTTGAGCGGGCATTTGTGGCATTTGTGGTCTTCTGCCTGGCATCCAGCAGTATTTACCTGCTCAACGATCTGTTCGATCTTGAAAATGACCGGCAACATCCTGTTAAATGCAAACGTCCACTTGCTTCCGGCCGCTTACCAACCTCGTGGGCGATCGTAGCGATAGGCATGTTGATTCTGGCCTGCGCCGGTTTAACACTGCTCGTTTTTAAGATACCGATCCAGTTTTCAACTGATCTCTTTGCCTCGTTCGGGGGCGCAAACCTGCTCTTCGCGCTTACCGTCGCTGCCTACCTACTCTTGATGGTCCTGTACAGTGCGCGTCTCAAACATGTTGTGCTACTGGATGTATTCGTTATCGCCAGCGGCTTCGTATTACGCATACTGGCAGGAGCGGTCGTTATTCCAGTGGTAATCTCGCCCTGGCTTTACCTTGTGGCCATCCTGTTGTCGTTGTTCCTGGCTTTGAACAAACGGCGACATGAACTGGTACTCCTGCAAGGGCAGGCTACTAGTCACCGCCAGATTCTGAAAGAGTACAGCGTGCCTTTACTCGACCAAATGATTACAATCGTGACCGCGGCAACGCTGATGGCGTATAGCCTGTATACCTTTCAAGGGCCAACCGGGAATCACCGCCTGATGATCACGATCCCGCTGGTATTATATGGCATGTTCCGCTACCTCTACCTGGTCTATATGCGTATGGAAGGGGGGAGTCCTGAAGAAGTACTGCTGCGTGACCGGCATATGCTCGGAACCGTCGTGTCCTGCACAGTAGTAATTATTATTGTGCTCTATGTATTACCGAAGTAGGGAAGCAGGCGTTTGCTTACTCGCAGAAAAAGACCGGGATTGTATTTTCTCCAGGGCTGGCCTGCATAGTGATGATTGCTATCGCGCTGCTGCTCTCTCGAACAATCCCATTCCTCTCACCAGGGGGAATGGTTGGATATACCGAAGCTTGAGCTTACAAGCAGATCACTTGAAGATACAGGCCCACCAGCTTTGCAGGTGGTGCCGGCACCACCTGCTAGTGGAGGCGAAATTGTATGAAGACGTTACTGATTATCCCCACGTATAACGAACTTGAGAACCTGCGTCCGTTACTCGACCAGGTCGGTACGTATGCGCCGGAGACCGATATTCTGATCGTCGATGACCATTCCCCCGATGGCACCGGGGAACTGGCCGACCAGCTCCAGCAGGAGAACGCCCGCGTGCACGTGCTCCACCGTCCCGGTAAGCTGGGGCTGGGCACCGCCTATCTCGCAGGCTTTCAGTACGCCCTGCAGCACGGCTACGAGGCGGCGTTCGAGATGGATGCCGATTTCTCGCATGATCCGCGCTACCTGCCGGCGTTTTACCAGGCAATCGAGCAGGCCGATGTGGTGATCGGGTCGCGCTACATTGCCGGGGGCGACACGCCCAACTGGTCGCTGCTGCGCCGGCTGATCAGTGGGGGCGGCAATATCTTCGCGCGGGTGCTGCTGGGGATGCCGGTGCACGATTGCACCGCCGGCTACCGGCTCTACCGGCGGCGGGTCTTAGAGGAGCTTGACCTGGAGACGGTGCAGTCGCAGGGCTATGCCTTCCAAATCGAAATGGCGTACCGGACGGTACAGCAGGGGTTCAAAATCGTGGAAACGCCGATCGTCTTTCTGGACCGGCGCGTGGGGAAGTCGAAGATGTCGCGCAAGATCGTACTGGAGGGCTTCACCTATGTGTTGAAGACGCGCTTCAGCAAGCAGGCAGGGAAAGTGGTGGCCCCCGCTGCGATGGAGCAGGAGCTTCCATCGGCTGCACAGAAGTAGCCGGTGCGAGGCGTGGGCTTGCCCCCGCTTGTTTGTTAGCTGTGGTGCCGTGATGCTTTTTTCTTCTTACGACGAGGCGAGCGGGGTGGCTCGTATTCCTCGTATTCCTCGTATTCGTCATCTTCGTATTTCTGCGCGGGGTTAAGGCCGTATTGACGACGTGCCTGCTGGCGGTGGCGGGAAAGGCGGGCAAGAGCAGGTGGGGCTGCATTGAGGTGCCGGGTAAGCTGGCCGGTGGAACCTGTCTTACCGCCCTGTCGAGCACCTGATTGCTGCACCTCGGCGTCATCGCTGAGTATTTCCACCTCGCGCCCTGCTGCTCTTGCTGTAGTTGCTAGACGGGCAATGACGCTGTCGGCAGTTTCGCCTGCGCGGGAATAGATGACGCGCACATGGCGGTCGTGAACGGTCTGTTCGCTTGCACCATTGCCGTCAAAGACGACGATTACCCGGTGCGATGTATGGAGATATCGATTGACAAGCTGGTTGACCAGCAGTTGGCGTGCAGCGGCCAGATTCTTCTTTCCCAGAGTTTGAAAAGAAGCGTCTCTTTTGATTACATTGTAGCCATCGACCAGGATATCGCGTCCCACTGTGTTTGCTATCCGTTCTAGTTCATGCCTGCGCCGTGTTCAAATCGTTCTTGCGTATAGGATAGGCTATCACAGTAGCGGTGTCAATTGTTCATGACCGGGATATCCTCCGGTGGATTGGTATTTGTGGTGGCGAGTCTTTCGGGGGCCTTAGGGCCGCTCTCCACTTCATCCGGCGGGAACTCATCACTGTGGGTTCTACGATAGTACGTCCAGAAGGCTGTGGCGAATGCCTGTAATAACCCTGCCACGGGCGAAGCGAAGATAGCCCCCCAGGGTCCGAATAGCTCGCCTCCGATGGTAAGTGCGAGCAGGGCAACGGCGCCATTCAGCCCAACTGATTTCCCTACAAGACGAGGTGCCAGGAAATAGCCTTCGAAGATGTGTACGAGCACAAAGTAGCCCAGCACCAGGACCGCCATCAGCCATCCCTGCGTCAATGCAAGCAAGACGGCGACTGTTCCGGCGAAGATAGTCCCCAACACCGGGATAAACTCGGTGACGAAGGAGAGCACGCCGAGCAGAACGGCATAGGGCATGCGCAGTATTGCCAGGCCCACGCCTACAATCGTGCCGACGATGAGACAGAGCAAGATCTGACCGCGAATGTAGCCGCCGATGACATGCTGCATCATTGCGAACAGCGCAGTAACCCGTCCTCTTTGTGATACTGGTGTGCCCTTCCGCAGCCAGCGTATGGCGCGTGAGCCATCAACCAGGAGGTAGATACTGATGACGATAGTTAACAGGATGTTCAGGGCAGCGCCAGCGATACTGCTTACAAAGGGCAAAACTCCGCCGGCGACAGTGGCGGCGATTTGGGTCAATTGTGATTCTACCTGCGATGTGAGAGCTTGGATCTGACTTTTTGTCAGGCCGACGTTCTCCAGTAATTGCTCTAGAGATACGCCCCCCTTGCTCCCAGTCAGCAAGTTCCCGATATTTTGTGCGAGTGAGCTAATCTGCGTGATAGCAGTGTTCAGAACAAAATACATGAGCAGGCCAAGCAAGACCAGGACGACCAGGTAGACGGCGAGAATCGCGAGCGCGCGCGGCATAAACCTGTGTAGGAGGTCTACCGCCGGGGCGATTGCATAGGCAATGAGGGCTGCAACAATGAATATGAGTAATGATGCAATAATATGACCGGCGCCCATGAAAATCAACACAATCAGGACAACAGCAGTGAGGATGGTCAATAAAATGATCAGCCGTCTTGTCCACTCGCGCGTAGCAGTTGGGCCCTGCTGGGTAGGTTCACTTTGATTGGATGGTGAGAGCATATCTAATTACTCCTGATAGACTCCTGCCTCGAGAAGCAGGAGCGCGATAGAAAGCACGAAGAGAAAGCTTATGCATCTCTGCGTTATCGACAGGACCATTATGCATCATTCATACAATAGAGTTACCTGGAGTGTCAAGCTCTTGAGCTCTTGTTTCTGCTCACTTCGATTGCCTGCATCTTTCAAGCTGGTTACCGATTCTCACACGTCAAATGGCTGTGTTATTTTCCGCGTAGTTGCTCGTCGTACGGTTTAGATAGCGTCATGTATGCTATTGTCAACTACCTCCGGTCAGAGACTGGAGGCTTGGGTTTACATCTGGACTCCACCGCAACTCGGCATATCTTTGCAGACGTGCCGCTTTGGCTTCTTTGTCCGATGCATCAGGGATGAGTGACAAGCATCCCGTCCTGATCCAGTCTTGCCGGACCAGGAGCGTTCTCATGGTGACATTGCGAGCGCCAATCAGATCAGCATGCAGAGTATAGCCGCACTTGGGGTTCTGGCACACAAAGAGTAACCCTTTGCGGGGGCGGTTCGCATCAGTGGTATGCCCACACATCGGGCACGCCTTTGAGGTGTAATCGGCGTCCACCTTGATAACCAGGGAACCCGCAAGCGTGGCTTTGTAGCTGATGAGCGCCTGTAACTCGGCGAAGGACCATTGGGAGTACACACGGTTGGCTTTGCGCGCCTTTGGGGAAACTTGCTCGGTGCCCTTGCCATCCTTCTTCCGCTTGCGTTTCTTGCGCTTTGTGCGTTCCCTGATATCAGTGAGGTTCTCTAGCCCGATAAGTGCGTGTGGGTGCTGCTTGATGATCTGTTTGGCGATGCAATGGTTTGCCTGAGCTTTTAACCGTCTCTCTCGTTGCTCGATGCGTCTCAATCGACGTTTCGCGCCACGAGTGCCTTTTTGCTGCAAGCGTTTGCGTAATCGTGCGTAATGATTGGCTTTGTGTCGTGTTCGTTTCCCTGGATGAAAGCTGGCATTGCCGGTCTCGGTAGAAGTGACCGCCAGATACCGAATGCCGACATCCACGCCAACGACTTCCTTGAATTGCTCGTATGTTGGCTCAGATACGTCAATGGAGAGGGAAACGAGTAAATAGAACGTCTTCTTTTGCCGGTCATACCAGAGTTTCGCGTCACCTATGGTGGCCCCCTGCCGAATACGTGCAATATGCTTGTCATACCCCTGGTAGGGGATGCTGATGCGTCCATTGAGCGTTCCGACACTGACCTGACTGTCGCGCTGAAAGGTGTAATCCCGCTCATAGGTATACTGCACCGTTGGAGAACTGTACTTGGGGGGCTTGTCCAGGCCCTTAAAGCGTTTCTTGGTAATCTTAGCCCGACGATGTTCCACATTCTTCTTGAGCTTGGTCCATAACCCCTTGTAGGTAGAGGCCACCTGCCGTTCCACACTACAGGCCAGTTGTGAAGGGAGATGATAGCGAACACGAAGCTCTGCATACATGCCTTTGTGCAGTCGGGTGACATTGCTGGTTTTGCCCTGAGAGAAGGCATAACGACTCACCGCGTTCAGTGCATCACGGTAGGCCAGTTGGGTCTGGCGTAATGCCTCAAACTGCTCTTTTGTGGTCGTGAGCTTGAGTTTAGCGGTGATAATCTGCTGCATGTCGTTCCTTGCGAGAGAGGGACGAGAGGGCTTCCCGTCCCTGGTCATCCTACGCTGGTACACGCTACAAAGCTATTCCGGCACGGCCTGCTATTTCCGGTAATGTGACGATACGGCTCTGACGTTCCTCGCGTTCTTCGGCGCTTTCAGTGATAATCGGGCCGCTCATGTATCCCAGAAAGAAGCCCAGGATGTCAAAGGGGTCTTTGAAGGTCATGCGATCAAAGCGGTATCCGCCCTTTCCGTCTTCATCAAGCACGCTACCCGTTGCATCAAGCATGTTCATCGCTGATGCGACATGTGGGAAGTCATACTCGCTGTCATCGAAATACATGTGGCGTCCCTGAGTGAAAGATTTGCGAAACGTCTCGTTGTCCAGGTGCAGGGTGATCGTTCCCCATTGGACTTGTTGTGGTGCCATGTGTCAGCTACTCCTTTCGCTTGACTACTGGCTCCCCTGCCGCTATCATGCGACACGGAGAGGCTAGATTGACTTAACTGGCTAGTCTCTCTGGCTGGCTCACTGCGGGAACAGAAGAGCCAGCATTTCTCTGTAATCCGCGAAGACTGTACAGACTTACCATACAATACCTATACCTTCCCTTTACTCGTCTGTCAAGACTGTGTTGACTTTATTTTCTGACTATGTTACTTTGTGGGGTGTAATCTGTGGAAAGGAGGTTGAGTATGCTCAGTGGCGACAGAAAGACCGATAGCTACGAAAGAAGTTGCTGAAATGTTAGGAGTCACCCCTCGGACAGTGACGAGGTTAGCTGAGAGGGGAGAAATTCCCGGTTTTAAGGTGGGAGATGTCTGGCGATTTCATCGTCAAGATATTCTAGACTACATAGAGCAACAGAAACAAAAACGGCAACCTCCTCCGTAAGAGGAAATGCCTATCTTTACCCGCTATTCTTGTCCCAACTCGATATATTTTAACACGGTATCTATGCTCATATCCCCGACGCTCCCCACATAGTACGAACGAGACCAGAAGGCACCGCCCCAAAGCTGTTTCTTGACTTCAGGGAACTGTTGAAACACTTTCCGGGCGGTGGTACCTTTGAGCGTGTGAGCAATCTGTGAAGGTGCGGTAGACGGAGGGGCACTGAGGAAAAGATGCACATGGTCGGGTTGGATATTCACTGCTCCAATGGGCCAGGCATTCTCAGCACGGATACGACGAATCTCTTGTTCAAGAAACGTGGCGATCTTGCCCACGAGAATCTTTTTACGGTATTTGGGGCACCAGACAAAATGGTAGGCCAGCTTATACGTGACGTGTTTGGTGTGCTGCGCATCCATACACCGAATTATAACACGTGTTCTAACTCTCTGGAAGAGCCTGTTCGGGCCGCCTTACCCCTAGATGAATCGTAGGGGTATCCGGCGGCCCTTTCATGAACAATGGTCGAAGTTGAGTGACTGAGCTTACTGGATGTGCGGCGAGGCCCCTGGTGCCGCTGCGATGGATCGTACGTCTGGGTGCAGGATGAGGAAGAGAAAGAGAAAGAGGCACTTGCAGCCACGCTCCTAGTCGTGTACGCCCGGAGTGAGCAATGAGTCGGACACAGATCACGTATGTTGAAGTGGTTCTGCTGACCTGGCAACAGCTCCCAGAGGAGCTACTTAGCTTGTGTGCCGAGTGGATTGTGATGGAGTGTCGTTTCTATCGTATTGCACAGGCAGATATTGCAGGTGCGTTGACCATTGAGTTGCTCGAGTTCTTCGAGCAGTTGAAAGAGCAGAATCGCATTACCGATTTTTGCAGTCGCGTGGTGCTTACAGGGCAAACCGAGGAAAGCGGTTTACTGGATACAGGACGGGCCAGGGAGAGCGAGCTACCAGACTGGGTACGACCGTAAGTACGACTTGCGTCCGCAAAGGCCCGGGATGGCGCAACGGTCGTCGTCCCGGACCCAGCCGCCTATAGCATAGGCGCTGTATAGCTACGAGATACCGGCGGTCAGATCAACCGGCACGATCGGCCTCAAATGGGACTCGATGACCTGTCGCTGTGGCTCCAGGAACGGTGGTAGTGAGAGCCGCTCCCCTAGCGCGGCAACATCCTCGTCCACTGCGAAGCCTGGTCCATCGGTGGCGATCTCGAACAACACCCCGCCCGGCTCGCGGAAGTAGATCGAATGGAAGTAGAACCTATCGATCACAGGAGTCACTGTTGGGTTGACCTCCGCGATCTGCCTCCTCCACTGCCGCTGCTCCTCTTCGTTCGGCGTGCGGAATGCCACGTGGTGCACACCGCCGATTCCAACAAAGCGGCGGAAAGGCCATTCAGGATTAATCTCCACGTGTACCTCCGCACCCGCTCCGCCGGGGCCTACCTCGAAGACGGTCACGCTGGTCTGCTGCGGCGTCGAATAGCTGCCGCTCCGTCGGAAGCCGAGCACCTCGGTGAGGAAGCGCTCCGAAGGTTCGAGCTGCCGCAGCGTGAGCCGAACCGCATAGAAGCCGCGAATCGCCATCTCGCTGGGCACGGGACTCCTGTGCCAGGGTGTACTCTCCAGCCTCCCAGCATCGTCTACCAGCTCGAGGCGCTGTCCCTCCGGATCGCGGAAAGGCAGCACCAGCTGATCACCTGCGCCGCGTGTTTGGATACCATCATGCGCAACGTGCAGCTCATCAAAGCGCTTGACCCACCCGTCTAGCGCATCGCGGCCGGTCACCCCCAGCCCGATCGTTGAGATGGTACCGGTGCCCGGGCGGTGATAGCCGATGTCGGGCCATTCAAAGAAGGTCAGGTCGGTGCCCGGGCGGCCAAGCTCATCTCCATAGAAGAGGTGATAGGCCGAAACATCGTCCTGATTCACGGTCTTCTTCGTCAAACGCATGCCAAGCACCTGTGTATAAAACGCCACGTTGCGGGATGCATCACCGGTCACGGCGGTTACATGATGGATACCCTGTAATTGCATCTACATTCTCCTCTGTTTATCTAAGACTGATGCCCATGTGACAGATATCAATATCTTAAATTAGTATATCTTAATTTTGAGATATTTGTCAAGGCTATTTGGGGATCATACGGGTGTTCTTTGCAAGGTCACCAGAGTCACGTCATCCTCTTGCTCCCACCCTTCACCCGTAAAGCTTTTGAATTCGCTCAGCAAGCAGTCGATGAGCGATACCCACGCTGCGTACTCTTCTATCACCCTCTTAAGATGAGGCAAGCTGAACATCTCATACCTGGGGTTATGAGCCTCTACCAGGCCATCGCTGAAGAACAGGATGCATTCATCAGGGGCTACGGTCACTTCGTGCTCCTCATAGTGCCTTGCTGGCATCCATCCCAGCGGCATCCCGGTCGCGCGCAATTCCCACACTGCACCTGCGTATCGTCGATAGGGGAGATCGTGCCCCGCATTGGCGTAGCGCAGCTTGCCGCTCCCTGGATCAAGGAGCGCATAGAAGCAGGTGACAAACATCTTTGGGGAAGCATCGGCACACAGCAGCTCGTTGACCCGCGCCAGGACCTCGCCTGGCGCGTCCGTTCCTTGCGCGGCTGCCCGCAGCATACTGCGTGTGCTGGCCATCACCAGGGCCGCCGGCACGCCCTTGCCGGAGACGTCGCCGATCACCAGCCCCAACCGACCATCTGCAAACAGGAGGAAATCATAAAAGTCGCCCCCGACCTCCCGCGCCGGCTGGTAGTAGGTCGCGATTTGCCAGCCTGTCAGCGTGGGAACGGCTTCGGGCAAGAGGGAGCGCTGGATGAGCTGGGCCGTCCGCAATTCCTGCTCCATCCGTTCACGTTCGCGCACCTGCCCCTGCTGTTCACGCACCATCTGGGCCACACGCAAGGCTGGCACTACCTGGGCAGAGAGGGTGTTGAGCAGGGCACAATCAGCCGGAGTGTAATCCTGCCCGCTCAGTCGTGGCCCCAGATTGAGCAGGCCGACCAGTGCTCCCCGGCTGATCAAGGGCAAAGTGATCTTGACCTCGGCCTCTTGCAACGCGCGCCAGAGCGGTGAATGCAGGTGCCCCCGGTCGATCTCCACCACATCGGGTGTATGCAGCACCAAGGCAATCAGCGCATCATCGTTGGTGACCTCGATGGCGAAAGGTGCAGCTTGTGGGAGCGGGTCGGTCCCAATCCCCTCTGTCGGCGTTGCGCGCACGTGCCCGGTGCTGTGCTGCTGCTGCTCGTGTGGCCTCCATTGGGCCAGTCGAAAGGTGTCGTGTTGGGCGCTTGGCCCCGTTGCGCGCAGCCAGAGTGCAACCGAACGCGGGAACAACGATTCCCGGACAACGGCGATCAGGCGCTCGTGTAACTGATCCAGGTCGATCTCCTCACGCAGCGTCGAGGTGAAGGCGGAGATGACCCTGGCGGCGTCGTAGGTTTGACGGTAGAAGCGCCGGTCGATGCTGGTCTGCAGACGCCTACGCAGGGGATGGAACAGCGCAGCAATCACGAGCGTGGAGGTGATGATGGCTGGGGCGGACGTTTGATTGACGATGCCACGCAAGAGGAATTGCAACGCGAAGATAAGGCCAATGTAGAGCAGAGCGAGCATGGCCGTGAGCGTGCCGTAGACCAACGCCCGGTTGATGATGATGTCAATATCCCAGAGCCGGGAGCGCAAGATGGCGATGCCAATGGAGAGCGGAAAGAACAGCAGCAAGAAGGTTATCATCGCGCTGCCAATCATGTAGGCAAAGGCACTCAGGTGGAAGAACAGCGGCAGAAGGGCATATAGCACAACAATCTCAAGGCGTGTCCCTCCAAGCCCCACGGCGATCCCGAACACCACCCACTTGGTCTGTTGGCGCTCCAGAGGGCTGGAGACGCGCCGGTAACGGTAGATCTGCACCAGCACCTGGCTTACTCCCAGGCCGAAGAAGAGCATAAACCTGAGCGGGATGCTAAACTGTGAAGTGGGGAGGAAGACAGCCGCCGCCCAATAGGCGATCAGACCAACCGTCAACCAGCGGGCCCAACGTGGGACAAACTGCCCACCTGGAAACAGGTAGAAGAAGAGGCCAAGACAGACCTCGCTGAGGAAATGCACACTCTGCACGAGCAGCGTCCAGGCTGGAGGAAGCGTTGCCAGATTTACCGGATTTCCGGCTATTGGAAACAGGATCAGGGTGAAAGAAGCCAGGAGCGCTATGCGAGTATCAAATCGGCGCAAGAAGATCATGAGGCCAACTGCGACGGAGGCGAGCAGAAGGACGATACTGAGCAGGACATTGTAACTGGCATAGAAGTCAAGAGAGAGACCTGCTGCCCGCAGATCCTGCAAGCCGGTGCTCGAGGTGAGTGGCCCACCGAAATCCGGGGGAGAGGTTGTGTTGAGAATATGATGGAGCGAAGCAAAGTACGACGGGATGCTGGCAACGGAGAGCCCCAGGACCAGCAGCAGCACTACGCCCCATCCAACGCGTGCAAAGGCGGGCCAATGACCATGGAAGCGAGCATTCACTGCATCTCGCTTGTGAGGTGTCACAGAGTTCTCTGTTGGAACGTTCTACTGAGCCATATCTTCATGCGTTTCCTTACTCCTCTTGCATACTCAAACTTTGCTATGGACTGCTCCACCTCGAACTGCCACCAGCCGTAAAGGAGCGGGCAATACATGTAGAACACCAGAGAGAAGACTCTCGCTGCGCACTCTTTCCCTGCATTGCTTCTCTTTGAGGATCAAGCGAGCCGATACAAGATTGGCATGGCGGCTGGTCGTACCACGCAAAACTTCCACCGCCTGCCAGGTGTGGTGGCATGGTCTGCCTCTCGTCACACATTATGCTGCCCCCTGCTGCGCACGTTTCCCGCTTTTACTTCGTTGCTGCCCGGGCCGTTCCCCGGCCGAACAGCATGTTCAGCGAGCTCGCGACCACGAAGAAGGCCAGCGCGATGAAGCCCGCGAAGCGCACCCCGAACAGGACCCCGACCGACCGGTGCTCCAGCGGGAACGCCGCTCCCAGCACCAGCAGAACTCCGGCCACGGCACCGAGGACGGCGATCCACCGCCACAACGCCCGGCGCGTCCAGATCAGCCACGACGCCGCGAACACCAGCAGCGCCGCCGGCGCCCCGATCGTCGCGATCGACACCGAATCCAAGTACAGAAGCGCGCGCAGCGTGGAGTCCGAGATCTCGGGGCTGCCGCCGGCAAGCGCGACCGCGTTGAGGAAGAACTTCGACGCGTCGCCCACAACGAAGGTCGCCAGCCCGGCGCCGAAGATGAGCCGGGACAGGATCCGGGGCTCACTCTCAGTCGCCCCGAGTCGGCTCTGAAGAGCGGCGACGAATGGCAGGAAACCGAAGACGAAACCCAGACGGACGATGTAGTCGCCGACCAGATATGCCTGCGCGTTGTTCTGGAAGTATTCGCGCGCCTGCTGGATGGGCTCGTCGTAAGCGAGCGGCGTGCCGTGGAGGATGACTCCGCCGATGAAGAACAGCACGAACCAGGCCAAGCCTAGGGCTCCCCCGAGGCGCCACCGCTCGTTGTAGGATTGTTGCCAGACATCTCGTTCACTCCTTTTCTTCATGTTGTGATGTGCTGGCTTCACGGCCCGAGTG
>WNFP01003736.1_pt1 | contig 17914 bp, 14 predicted proteins | sample 5400201 | NCBI WGS metagenome assembly WNFP01 (sample SAMN13153355, study PRJNA577476) | soil metagenome | isolation source: 115 cm saprolite under Madrone tree | place: USA:California | collected 2016-06-14 | reverse complement strand
GGAAGGCTTTGTGACGCTGGAAATCAGCAACACGACACCGCTGCCGGCGAAGATTTACGCGAATGAAGGGCTGTGCCAGGTGATCTTCTTCGAATCCGATGAAGACTGTGAAGTGAGTTACAAGGACAAGAAGGGGAAGTACCAGTCGCAGAGCGGGATCGTCCTGCCCCGCCTATAGGCGTGTGGCTCATCGCTGTAATGCGATTTGTGAAAATGGCGCGCCCTGGGAAAACTGGGGCGCGTTTTTTTTGCGGGACTAAGGGAGCGCGACGGCATTGAGCGGGTAGCCACGTTCGCGCCAGGCATCCAGACCGCCCTGCAGCGGGCGAATCCGCTTGATGCCATTCCTTCTGAGGAGCAGCGCCACACGGGCGCTGGTGGCTTCGTTTGGTCAAGTGCAATAGAGAATTACTTCGCGGTCGCGCGGCAAACGGTCGTTCTTCTCCTCCAACTCCTTCGCGTCCATGCGGAAGGCTCCGGGAATGGTCTCAGGGTCGGCTTCGAATTCCATCGAGTGGCGCAGGTCAACGATGACCAGTTCTTCGCCGGAATCAATTTTCTTTTTCAGTTCGTCGACGGTGATGCGCGAGATACGCAGTTCACGCAGAAAGCGCTGGCGGGCGACAAACTTATTCGTAAGGTAGGCCGCGAGGACGCCGAGGAGAAGGACCAGGAGCCATCCACCGAGAGAGGCGAGATACTCTCCTACGAGTTCGATCTGACCGCTGAATATGTAGCCGAGGCCGAGAAACGTGCCGGCCCACAGGAGCGAACCCATGGCATCGAAGAAAAAGAAGCGCTCCGGACGCATGTGAAAGATGCCGGCGAGGGGCGGTGCGACCGTGCCCAGGCCCGGGATAAACTTGGCCAGCAGAAGCGAGCGCGCGCCCTGCTTCGAAAAAAGGCCCTCGGTGCGGCGAACACAGGAATCCGGCTCAAGCGAGATCTTGCAGAGAAGCTGGAGGACCTTGATGCCTTTGCGGCGGCCAAGCTGATACCAGATGGAATCCGCTGTTACGGCCGCGAGCATGGCGTAGAACAGCGAAGCGAAAAAACTCAGGTGGCCGGTCCCGGCGAGCGCGCCCGCCGCGAGCAATAGTGGCATCGAAGGGACCGGCAACCCCAGCTGCTCGGCGAAGACCCATCCTAGCAACAATGCGTATCCATGATGAAGGAGGAATTCGAGCGTGCGGTGCATGGCGGGGCGGGGTCGGCGATCTCCGGTTATTTCGTTGCGAAAGGAGCAGTATGCCCCCAATGACCGGCCATGACAAATTCGGCGATCGGCTTGCGTGTTCTGGGGGCCATCTCACGATCCTTCAAAGGCTGAGGCAAGGAGGCTGGATCGCCCGGGTAACCGATGGCGAGGGCGGCAATCGCTTCCCGTCCCGCGGGAATTCCAAAGACCTGGCGCGCTTTTTCCGGATCAAATCCGGCCATCTGGTGGACAGCCAACCCGTGTGCGGTTGCTTCCACGGAGAGCAGAGCCGTCGCCGCGCCGGTGTCGTATTGAGCATTGCGGTTGGGGGCGTTGTTTTTCGCGAATGAGAGATTTGCGACGGCGAGCGCCAGCACGGGAGCGCTCTTGGCCCAACCGACATTGAACTCCACGAGAACGCTCAGCATTTTCGCAAAGCCGTCTTTGTCTTCTTTCGTGGCAATGAGATACGCCCATGGCTGCTCGTTATTGCTGGAAGGAGCCCAGCGGGCCGCCTCGAAAATGCTGCGTAGAACGTCCTGCGGAACAGGCTTGTCGGCGAAAGCCCGCGGGCTCCAACGTTCGCGAATCAGTTCGTGGACTGGATAATCGCTTGGTGCAGGTTTCTGCATGAGTTCGATCCCTTCGGCTTGCAATCCTGTTTGATGATTCAGGAGGAGTGGGCGATGCATTTGGGCTGCCCACTCCTTTCCCAAACCGCGCTGACAGAGTCTCGTCAGTCGCCGGATTTCCCCGGGGCTTGCTTGATCATTTCCACGTCGATGGTGATATTGACATCGTCACCGACGACGACACCGCCGTTGTCCAAGGTGGCGTTCCACTTCACGCCGAAGTCCTGGCGGTTGACCTTGGTTGTGGCCGTAACGGCTGCGCGCACGTTGCCCCAAGGATCTTTCACAGAAGCAGTCGGCCCCTCAACGTCGAGCACGACCTCTTTGGTGGTGCCGTGGATGGTGAGGTCGCCGGTGACTTTGAGTTTGCCTGTTGCGACCTGCTGGACCCTCTTGGACTTGAAAGTGATTGAGGGGTAGTGGGCGACGTCGAAGAATTTGTCGCTGCGAAGGTCCTTGTCGCGGTCTGGCTCGCGCGTATCCACGGTCGAGGCGTCAATGGTGACGTCGACGGTGGATTTGGTGATGTCATTGTCGTCCAGCAGGATCGTACCGGTGACCTTGCTGAAAGCTCCCCGCACGGTGGAAATGGCCATATGACGGACCGAAAACTGCGCGGAGGAATGTTGCGGATCGATCTTCCAGTCGGATGTGGCCGCGCCGGCTGGCAGCGAAAGAACGGCTGCCAATCCGACGGTTACTGCGATTCGAGATAGATAGTGGCCCATGTTTTTCTCCTCTTCGTTTTTCATTGGATATTCGAAACTCGCCCCGAAGGCCTGCTACGCAGGCTTGCGGACGCGGACCTCTTCCAGCAGATCTGAAAGAGTCTTCAGGCGCGCGGTAGTTATATGCCGGAACTGGCGCTTGTGAAGGTCGTGAATCGGCTGATCGAGGGTTTTTAGCAGGCTGAGTCCCTGCGGGGTGATTCGCGTCTTTACGACGCGGCGATCGTCGGTCTGGCGTTCGCGGGTAATCAGGCCGCGTTTTTCCATGCGGTCGAGAAGGCGCGTAATGTCGGGGTCGTGAGAAATCATGCGGTCGCCGATGGCACGGCAAGCCAGGCCTTCGGGCTCGGCCCCACGAAGAATGCGAAGGACGTTGTATTGAGCGCTCGGAATCCCCGCCGCTTTCAAGAGCTGTTCAGCTTCCTGGCCGAGGGTGTCGGCGGTTTGCAAGAGGGCCACGAAAATGCGGTTTTCCAAGTAGACGCCGGGGCTGGAGGATTTGGAGCGCAAGTTCATGGTTTGAGCATAGTCGTTATAACGATTATTGTCAAGAGGAAAATCCAGCCTGGGCGAGGCAGTTGGACTATGGTTTCCGCAACGGCCGCAGGTGAATCTCGCTGAGGAAGCTGCGCGGGCCCTGCGTGACGATGGCTTCCACGGCGTGGGCAACATCTTCCGGGCTTAGCACTTTCGAAGCGTCCTTTGCACCGCGCCCGGAGAAATCCGTGGCGACGCTGCCCGGACAAATCACACTCACGCGAATGCCGTGTTCGCGGAGATCTTCCGCCATGCAGCCGGAAAGACCGAGGACACCCCATTTGGAGGCGCAATAGATGCCGCCACCGGCGAAGGTGTTTTTGCCGGCGAGGGAACTGATGTTGATGATGTCGCCCGAGCCGCGGCGGATCATAGCAGGCGCCACAGCGCGGGAGAGGAGGAAAACGCTCTTGAGATTAGTATCGAGAACGCGATCCCAATCGGCCTCGGTTTTCTCGTGGGCCGGGCCGAAGAGGCCGATGCCGGCGTTGTTGACGAGGATGGTGATGGGGCCCAGTGTGGTTTCCGCCCCGACAACAAGATCGGTAACATCTGCTGGTTTTGTGACGTCGGCTATCTGGGTATGCACGGGCACGCCGGTTCTTGACAGCTCGCGTGCTGATTCCTCCAGTGCGGCGCGATTCCGGCCACAAATCGAAACGGAGGCTCCCAGCAAGGCCAGCCGCTGCGCGATGGCACGGCCGATGCCGCGGCTCCCGCCCGTAACGAGGGCCACGCCGCCCACAAGCGGCTTCTTTTCCCGGGGATTTCCAGTTGTTCCGTTTATTGGAGCCATCAGAATTCTTCCTCGTACGGGCCACTCTTTTTGTGCGACACTCATCCTATCACTAGAGTTTTCCTGCGTACTTGGGATCCCCTGGTGGCGGAGAGGGAATCAACCGGGAAACTGTTTTCTGCATGGAAAAATTTCCTCAGGTCATCAATTCAGTTAAGGGTAACGTCTTGCGGATGAGGTATGGATTTCCCTATAATCCCAACGTTTTCCGAAACAAAGAGATTCCCGGCAGAAGCATTCCGGGGTGCACCGGAAGCAGAAAACTCAGGCTCGGAGTTTGAGCGAGGAGAAATGGGAATGAACGCAACACGAAGATTGGCGGGGCTCGTGATGGTCGCAACCGTTTTCCTGATTGCTGGGAGCGGGCTGAGGGCCTTCGCGCAAGCGCCGGCAGCGGGTCAGGATGCCGGACCGGCGAAGTACACGATGGCGGAGTACAACGCCTACCAGGGGTGCGCTGCAGAGAAAGCTCCCGCGGCACTGATCAAGTGTCTGGATGATTTTGTATCGAAGTACCCGAATTCCACGCTCCTCAATTACGTTTATCCGCTCTACTACCAGGCTTACAGTGGGCAGAAGAACTACCTGAAGATGATTGAAAGCGCTGACAAGCTGGCGGCCCTCGGTGATAAGGTGGATGCACTCACTCGTTTCAATGCCTACTACACGCATGCGACGGCCTACTATGCGATGGTCTCCGACCCGACGGCAGGCCCCAGCGCCTCCAAAGACGCCGCGCTCGCGAAGGCCGCCCAGTCTGCGGCCGTTTCCGCATTGAAGATCTTGGAGGAGGTGAAGAAGCCAGATGGCGTGACGGATGAGGCTTGGGCCAAGCAGAAGACGGCGTCCCAGATCACCCTGAATGGCATCGCGGCCCAAGCCGCGATGAATGGCAAAGATTGTGCCGGAGCAGTGGGATCGTACAAGGCGGCGCTGGCCTTGAATCCCGATGATCTCACCTTCAATTACCGCTTGGGGCAGGCCTACCTGTGCATGAGTCCGCCACAACAGATGGACGCCTTCTGGTCCATGGCGCGCGCGGTGACGGCCAAGGGCGCAACCCAAGCACAATCGGCCAAGGTGAAGGACTACTTGCGGAAGCTGATTGTGAACTATCAGGGCGGAACGGTGTGCGACAGCCTGACCGATGCGGAGCTAAATGAACTGCTTCAACTTGCCGGAAGCTCAGCAGAGCGCCCCGGCAGCTACTCGCTGCCTAGCGCGGCGGATCTCTCTGCCGCCCAGAAGGACATGACGATTGCGTCGGTGGTTACTGACCTGAAGGCAGGGGGCGACAAAGGCAAATTGACGTGGCTGGCGGCCTGCGGCCTGGAGTTTCCGGAAGTGCCGGGCAAAGTGATCGAAGTCGTGCCCGGTACGGATTTCATCGTACTTAAGATTGCCTTCGTGACGAGCGATGAGGAGTTTGAAAAGGCGACGACGGCCAACATGGACGTGAAGGTCGTCGGCCAGCCGGAAGCGGCACGCGTGGAAAAGGATAGCGCCGTCCACTTTACCGGCACGCTGACTTCCTACGATCCGGAGCCGGCGTTTTTCCTGCATTGGGAGAAGGCCAAAGTGAAGGAAGAGGACATTCCGAAGGACAAGGGGGCACCAAAGAAGCCGGTGCGGAAGCCGGCGGCGAGGAAGCCGGGGACAAAACCGAGCTGATCTCCTTCATTTCCGCCGTACTCAGGAAAACGGCTCCCCGGCCATCCCGGGGAGCCGTTTCCGTTTCGTACGCCGAGCAGGGTCGACAGCTTGGAGAGCTTGGAGGTGCAAGTCCTGTGCGCCGGGATAAACCGGCATGAAGTAGAGAATGTAAGAGTCTCACGAGAAAGGATTAGCGACCTGCTCGGCCCCGAGTTTTGCACTAAGCGCCGCGAGGCGTTCAGCGAAGCGTAAACAGGGGTATAGGTGGGCTGGGTATTGAGCTTCGAAAACACCCAATCAGGACGCCGACGTCATAGGACTGGCGGAAGGCAATATGATCGTGAGCGATAGCGCGAGCCCACGGACAGTCCTGCGTAGTCGTAGACCCCAGACACGCCTAGAAACTTCATGCACGAGAACCGGGAGACCTCGGAGATGCTTGCGGCGCACGAGCGCTGCAGGACGGCGGGAAAAGGCCATGGCCATACGACCCGCATGCACGTCTCCGAGGAGTCGGACAGCGGAATACTACCTATGAATCATTCGAACAAAGACGGGAAGCCGTTGGCGGAGAGTGAGGAGGGAAGGCCGCTGATCAAGGAGAACACTCGCCAACCTAACACGTACCCGACACAGAGCGGGAAACGCGTGTCACAGGGGCTGGCGGGTGTGCGCAAAACAGCTAGGGAAAACAAGGAGATGAAGTTCACCGCTTTGCTCCACCATTTGACAGTCGATCTGCTGCGGGAAAGCTTTTACGCATTGAAGCGAAAAGCGGCACCTGGAGTAGACGGAGTAACGTGGCAGGAGTACGAGACCGGTCTGGAAGATCGACTTGTCGATTTACACGGCCGGGTCCATCGCGGGGCGTATCAAGCGAGGCCATCGAGAAGAGTGTACATAGAGAAAGAAGACGGGCGGAAACGTCCGTTAGGAGCCGCGGCAGTGGAGGACAAGACAGTCCAACAGGCCGTAGTCACCATCCTCAACCAGATCTATGAGGAAGACTTTCTCGGCTTCTCGCTGCGAGGCGGGGTCTGAAGGAAGCGTGGAGCAAAAACGCGAGACAATGTACAAGAACCGGATCTGAGGCGTGAGCGTCGGGCGAGCGGGCGAATGGTCGCGAAGCCCATATCTATCAAGGACGCAAAGCGTAAATTCGGTGGTTGTGCGTGGAAAGCGATCGAACTTATCTCGGGAGATCTGTTGCACGTCTCGGATTCGGGACTGAGCGTGGAGTAATTCACGCTGATCCTGCAACAGAAGTCAGCAGCGGGCGTAGTACTCACGCGAGTGAGGAAGGCCCAAACAGTAAGAGTGAATAGTAGAACGTCGAACTCACGGGTGGCACTGCGCCAGCCAATCAGCCACGGCTGAGCTTTACAGGTTCAGAAGACGGTGAAGCCGAAACGGAAACCTGCAGAGCGGCGAAGCCCCTGTGGCGAACGACGACTCGAACCTCCGGCCCGCGAGGGCTCAACCTACTGAACCGCCCGATGCAGACACGCACGTCGGGTGGTGCGGCAGGGGAGAGCGGGCGACCGCTCCCCCTATGCCCATTCTGTTTGACTAAAAACCGGCAACTAAATACTAGCTACTGTTTTCAATGAGCTGCGCTTTCGCGGATGCGCATGCCGTAGAAGGAACGGTAGACGAAGAAGAAGGAGACGACGAAGAAGGCCGCCGCGAGAATGTGCGTCAGGCCGCTGCCCTGCGTGGCGGTCAATTGCACGGCGAGCTCAACGGCCAGCAGGCCAAAGAGCGTCGTGAATTTAATGACGGGATTGAGGGCGACCGACGACGTATCCTTAAACGGATCGCCCACTGTGTCGCCGATGACTGTAGCGTCGTGGAGGGGCGTGCCCTTCTGCTTGAGTTCGACTTCAACGATTTTCTTGGCGTTGTCCCAGGCGCCGCCGGCGTTGGCCATGAAGATGGCCTGGTACAAGCCGAAGATGGCGATGGAGAAGAGATAGCCGATGAAGAAAAACGGTTCGACGAAGGCGAAGGCCAGCGTGGCGAAGAACACCGCGATGAAAATGTTGAGCATGCCCTTTTGCGCGTACTTGGTGCAAATCTCGACGACCTTTTTACTGTCAGCGATGCTGGCGGACGCAGCTCCGTCGAGCTTGATGTTGGCCTTGATGAATTCGACGGCGCGGTAAGCGCCGGTGGTCACGGCCTGCGTGCTCGCGCCGGTGAACCAGTAAATCATGGCGCCGCCAGTGACGAGGCCGAGGACAAAAGGCGCATGGAGGAGCGAAAGATTATTGACGTTTTCGGTTAAGCCTTTGGTGAGCGCCATGATGATCGAGAAGATCATGGTGGTCGCGCCGACTACGGCCGTACCGATGAGCACCGGCTTTGCGGTGGCCTTGAAAGTGTTGCCTGCGCCGTCATTGGCTTCCAGCATTTCCTTGGCGCGCTCGAAGTTGACGTCGATGTTGTAGTCCTTCTTGAGTTCCTGCTTGATGTTCGGGACTTGCTCGATGAGCGAAAGCTCATACACGGATTGCGCGTTGTCAGTGACGGGGCCGTAGGAATCGACAGCGATGGTCACCGGGCCCATGCCGAGAAAGCCGAAGGCCACCAACCCGAAGGCAAACACGGCCGGTGCAAGCATCTGGGTACCGAGTCCCATGGTGCTGATCAAGTAGCCAAGGGACATCAGGAGGACCATCGCCAGGCCGATGTAGTAAGCGGAAAAATTACCCGCGACGAAGCCGGAGAGTATCCCGAGCGATGCGCCGCCTTCTTCCGCCGACGTCACGACTTCTTTTACATGGCGTGATTCGGTAGAGGTAAAGACCTTCACCAACTCGGGGATGATGGCGCCCGCGAGCGTGCCGCAGGAAATGATCGTGGCCAGCTTCCACCACTGCGAGGTGCTGCCGCCGAGGTCCGGGATGATCAGCGAAGAGACGACGTAAGTCAGGCCAATCGAAACGATAGAGGTGATCCACACGAGCGACGTGAGCGGGGCCTCGTAGTTCATCTCGTCAGCGTTGCCGTACTTGGCTTTGGCGATGAAGCTGTTGATGAAGTAGGCGGCGGCGCTGGCAATGAGCATCACGATGCGCATCACGAAGATCCACACCAGCAACTGCACTTGCACGGTAGGACTCTTTACCGCCAGCAGAATAAAGGTGATCAATGCAACGCCGGTTACACCGTAAGTCTCAAACCCATCGGCGCTTGGGCCCACCGAGTCGCCGGCGTTATCGCCCGTGCAGTCAGCGATGACGCCGGGGTTGCGCGCGTCGTCTTCCTTGATTTTGAAGACGATTTTCATGAGGTCGGAGCCAATGTCCGCAATCTTCGTAAAGATGCCGCCCGCGATGCGCAGTGCTGCAGCGCCGAGCGATTCGCCGATGGCAAAGCCGATGAAGCACGGGCCGGCGTAGTCGCCCGGAATGAACAGCAGGATGAAGAGCATCATCAGCAGCTCGACGCTGATGAGCATCATGCCGATGCTCATGCCGGCCTGCAGTGGCGTACTGTAAATCGGATAGGGCTTGCCGCGCAGGCTGGCAAACGCAGTGCGGGAATTTGCAAAGGTATTCACGCGGATGCCGAACCAGGCGACGCCATAACTACCCGCAATCCCCACGAGACTGAAGATCAGAATGATCGGCAGAGTGACCGCAGTAGGATGCACGGGAGCGAGCCAGCCGAAGTACATGACGATCACGACGGCAATAAACACCCACAAGATCATCAGGAACCTTCCCTGCGTGATGAGATAGGTTTTGCAGGTCTCGTAAATCAGCTCGGAGATTTCGCGCATCGATTTGTGAACGGGCAGGTTTTTCAGCCGCGAGTAGATCGCCAAACCGAAACCCAAGCCGAAGATGCAGATGACGATGCCGAAGAGCAAAAGCTTGTGGCCGTCGATGCCGAGAAAAGTGACCTGGGATAAGTCGGGAAGCTTCAAACCAGCTTCGCCGCCGGGTTCGTCAGCGAGAGCCGATGCGGCTCCAAGCGACGTGAGGGCGAGAGCAGCCGCTCCAAACTTGATGAATTTGCAGCCTAGAGACCAGGCATTTGCCAGCCAGGTAAGCATTCACAATCCTCCGTAGATCATTCGTTCACAGCGCAATCGCTTCCCGGGACAGTCGTTTCCGGCACACTTTTTCTACACAGCGCTGTTTGGCGCAACCGCAGAGCGATTTGTTCTCATTCCACCAGGAAGACGCCGCTGCTCGCCGGTCCGAGACTACCCCAAATACCAACGGCGAAGCACCCTGATGACGGGGCGGACAGCGGGACACAAAACGAAGATTTATAACATTTTACCAATGGCTGGTCAAACTACCCCCTGCAAGTAAGGGAAGTGCAACCCCGTATCGCATCGAATATCGCCGCGACACGTTTTAGCCAACCGATGGTAACATGCCAGAATCATTTGAGGACGATTTGCCCTTTCCAGTTGGGGGTCCATGGCTACCAGGCAAGTGTTAGAAGCGGCGCTGAGTGCCGCTGCAAAGAGCGACTTGCGTCACGAAGGGAATCGAACCAAAGCCGAGGCTTCTGACCGCGCGGTTGCGCCAGCGACGGTTAGCCGCGCATGAGACACCATTTTTTCATTACGGGTACGGACAGCGGAGTCGGCAAGACCGTACTCTCCGCGCTACTTTGCGCGGCACTCGATGCAGTTTATTGGAAGCCGATCCAGACAGGAACCCTCGAGGGCTCGGACCGCGTGTCCGTCATGCGGCTAGCCGGGATTGGCACGGATCGAACGCTCGATGAGGTATACAAATTCGTGCCGCCGGTTTCGCCGGACCTTGCGGCTCGTTGGGCGGGAGTGGAAATTGACCTCGGGCGGATCAGCATGCCCAGCAGTTTGATCAACGACTGGTTGATTGTGGAAGGCGCGGGCGGCGTGCTGGTGCCCATCAACCAGAAACAGTTCATGCTGGACCTGATGGTGAAATTCAAATTGCCAGTGGTCGTGGCGGCGCGCAGCGCGCTGGGCACAGTGAATCACACGCTGCTGACGCTTGCCGCCCTACATGCCGCGGAACTGCCGGTGCATGGCGTGGTGCTGATCGGCGATCAAAACCGCGAGAACCGCGAAACCATCGAGCGGTTCGGTCACGTCCGCGTGATCGGCGAACTTCCCAAGCTTCCGAATCTGCACCGCACCGCACTGATGCAGGTCTTCATGAATCATTTCGATCGCGCCGCCTTTGCGCAATAATTGCCGCTCGGCCAATTCCCGGTGTTCAGTATGGTTGCGGCATTTTCCGGCTTTGCGCGAATCGGCGAGCTCCCGGCGAGCAAGGCGAGTGCCGTGCGCGGAACTAGAAACTTATGTTGTCGAGAGGAGTAGTGGGTGCCATCTAGCCTGAGTGGATGGAAGCAAAAAGTAGTGGCGTTTGCGAGCGGACTTGGCGCGCCGGGGCTCTTTCTTATTTCCTTTCTGGATTCTTCGGTGCTGACGTTTCCGATCATTAATGATTTGCTGCTGATTGAGCTGTCGATCGAGCATCCGGCGCGGATGCCGCTGTATGCGTTCATGGCCTCGCTCGGATCGGTGCTGGGTTGCGTGGTGCTGTATTTCATTGCGCGAAAGGGCGGGGAAGCGCTCTTCCACAAAAGGGCTGGTAAGCATGCGCACGCCATCCGGCATTGGGTGGAACGCAACGGCTTCGTGGGAATGTTGGTTGCGGCGCTTCTGCCACCACCGACGCCATTCAAATTCTTCGTGCTTGCAGCGGGAGTATTTGAAGTGCCGCTGTTCAGTTACACCTCGGCGATCACCATCGCGCGGTTGTTCCGGTACTTCGGAATCGGATTCCTGGCGATTCGGTATGGCGCGGACGCGCTGCCGTACCTGATCCATCACAAGTTGCAAGTGACGGTAGTCGTGATTTCAGTAGTAATCGTCAGCTATGTTCTTTCCCGACTCTTACTTAGGCATCGGCCGCAGCCTGGCGGGGCGAACCAGTCCCCACCGGTACCCCCTACCCCCCATCAATGATGGATGAATAACAAACGAAAGGACTTGCGCGAAGAGAATTTTCTAAGTGCTTGATTCTAAAAAGGATGGGCTCCGGTATGACAACCAAACCACAAGATGTTCTGCCGAAACTTGTTCAGCTGAAAATTAGTGTGCGCAGCACCAGAGAGTTGCCGACCGCAGGCCATAGCGATAGAACGGAGCTATCTATAATGATAAGTATAGCAGGAAGTAATAAAAGTCAAGGGCGAAATCCGGGCGGACTTGAGGTTCCGGAGCTAGTCAGTTTTCCATGGAGTGGGGTCCCAAGCGAGCTCTTGGGAGAGGATTTTGCCGGAAGGATCGGTTTCGATGAGGGCATGAACGCGTAAACCGGAGGTGACGTCGCGGGAGTAGGGAAGGGCGCGCAGGATGATATGGAAACCTTCGGGGGTCTTCTCTACCGTTGCTTTGGGGAACCGCGCGGCCTGGAGGAAGCGACGCGCAACAGCGGAGTCGCGAGCAGCGTCGAGAGCGGGCGAAGGTTCGGGTTTGTAGGAAGTGACGGCGGAGTCGGGATCGAAAGATGCGGTGGGGCCGACTTCCATTTCAACGTCGTGGAGGGCTCTTTCCGTTTCGACGATGCCGTGCCAGCGGAAGGGCGACCCCGATTCGGGGAACGCCGCAGCCTTGCGGGGCGATTCGCCGCGATAGGTGCGCGATTCCATGGCAGCCAGAGCGTTACCGTGGAGAACGAAGCGCAATACGACATAAAGAATCATGGTGGCGAGCGCGAGGGATGCGCCCACTTTGCCTCGCGGACCCTTTGATTTGGCTCCGATTTCCTCGGTGACCAGCCCGCTTAGCGCGGGGAGAAGGGTTCCGGCAAGAAGAATACCCAAAATCCAGAGATCGAGCGGGGCGACCCAGTCCAGGGCGAAGCGGCGCGAGGAGGAGGGCCAGAAGAGCTCGACACCGGTGCTTTGGCAGAGATCCATGAGCAAATGGAGAACGGCGGCGGCGAGAGCGGCGAGGAAGATGGGAAGCGGCGAAGTTTGTTTCTCGGTTGGCCCGCGTCTGCTCAGGAGAAAAGGGAGAGTGACGAGCAGACTGAACAGCAAGGCCGCGAGCAGCGAATGAAAATAGGTGCGATAGAAGGTGAGAAACGCGGAGGGGCCGGCAAGTTTGCTGAGCGAGTCGAGGTTGGCGATGGTGCCGGCGATCAGCATGGCGATGGTGGTGGAGCGGGGGGCGCGGGGGAAGGCGGCGCGCTTTAGAGAGTAGGAGGCCAGCGCGTGAGTTAGGGGATCCATGGGTAGAGTTATCTCATGAAAGCGGTTCTTAGTGATTCGTTGTAGGTTTTCAGTCAAGGTCCTCGCGGGCAGCGCGGTTTCTTGCGAATTATTGGAGAAAAGAGTGGCGAATTTCGCGGTGGTTGCCGAGATGAGGCGCAGCATGCTGCGCCCCTACAAAGGCGGCGGTTATGAATGAGCGCCGGGGACTAGGAGTTTCAAGGCGCGGGGGACGATTTTGAATTGGACGGGGAGGCGGGCGAGGGGCTCGCCATCGACTTGGGCGTAGACAGGATTTATGTCCAGGGGCTCGCAGATGACAGTGTCGGACTTGTGGAAATGCACGCCTTCGGTGCCGCGGAGGTTGCCCATCCACAGCGTGGGCAAGTAGCTCAAGTAGCGCAGGCCGCTTTGCGTGGTGAGGGCCATGACTTCGAATTGATCTTCGAAGAGGTCGGCGCCGGTGGTGATTTTAAAGGGGCCACCGTAATTCTTGGTGCGGCCCACAATGGCGAGGGAAGCGTCGAGCTTTTGGTCGCCGATGACAATGCGGAAATGGGGGAAATTGTAACGGAAGACTTCGCGAGCGCCTTGCCACCAGTAGGCCAGAATGCCGAGGCGCGCTTTCAGATCGATGTCGAGGGAATAGACGATCATGCCGTCGGGTCCGGCGCCGCCAACGCTGAGGAAGTATTTTTTCTTTTCGGGATTTTCGAGCGGTGTCGCCATGCCGAGCGCGATTTCTTTCACTGTGCCTCGAACGAGCTTCTCGGCGGCGCTGGGAATATCCCAAGGCAAGTCCAGTTCCTTCGCGAGGATGTTCGCGGTTCCGCCGGGAAGAAGAGCGAGAGGCACGCGGTGGCCGTTCTGGTTGGCTGCCAGACCGTTGATGACTTCATTGAGCGTGCCGTCACCGCCGCAGGCGATCACGAGGCCGCGGCCTTCGTAGGCGGCGCGCAGCGCGATTTCGGTGGCGTGACCCGGGCCAGTGGTTTCCGCAAGATCGGAATGAATGCCGCCAGCGGCAAAAATATGGCGGGCCGCATCGAGCGTGCGCCGGCGGCCATTGCCGCCGTCGCCGGCGTTGGGATTGTGAATCAGCAATGCGTTTCGCAGATCAGTGGTCATCATTGGTCCAAGTATAGGCCGTTCGTGCGGCAAGACATTCATTCTATATAATACCATCCGATTTCCAGCACACTGTTCTGCCGAGGGTTTCATGGCCAAGGCTGCACCCGCTGCCGTCAAGAAAGAGATTGAAGAGCTTCGCGAGAAGCTGCGTTACCACGAATACCGGTATTACGTGCTCGATGATCCGGAGATTTCGGACGCCGCCTATGACCGGTTGATGAACCGGTTGAAAGAATTGGAGGCGGCGAACCCGGAGTGGGCGACGCCGGATTCTCCGACAGTGCGAGTGGGCGGAGCGCCGCGCGAGGGATTTTCGACGGTGCGCCACGCGCGGCCGATGCTGAGCCTGGACAACGCGTTTTCTTATGATGCGCTGCGCGATTGGGACCGGCGGGTGCGGGAAGGAAGCGGGCAGGAACAGATCGAGTACATTGCGGAGCACAAATTCGATGGACTGAGCATTTCGCTGCAGTACGAGCGCGGCGTGCTGGTTCGGGGTGCGACCCGCGGTGATGGCACGACGGGAGAAGATGTCACGCCGAACGTGAAGACGATCCGGTCGATTCCGCTGCGCGTAGACGCCGGGGTGCTGAAGAAAATCAAGCTCCCGGCGAACTTCGAAGTGCGCGGCGAAGTGATGATGACCAGAAAATCGTTTGAAATGTTGAACCAGCAGCAGGAAAGGTCGGGCGGAAAGATTTTCATGAATCCGCGAAGCGCGGCGGCGGGGGCAGTGCGCGTGCTCGATCCAGCGATTACGGCGTCGCGGCGGCTGGACTTTTTCGCGTACTACCTGCTCGTGGATGGGAAAGTACCTTTCGCAAAACATTCCGAGTCCCTGCAGGCTTTGAAGCAATTACACTTCCGCGCTTCGGATGATTGGAAGCTGTGCGCGGGGATCGAGGCGGTGACGGCGTACTGTGACGATTGGGACGCGAAGCGCGAGAAGCTTCCGTACGAGATTGATGGTGTGGTGATCAAGGTGAACTCGATCGCCATACAAAATGAACTGGGTTACACGTCCAAGGCGCCGCGCTGGGCCATTGCGTACAAGTATCCGGCGCGGCAGGAGACGACGGTGGTCAACGACATCATCGTGCAAGTGGGGCGCACGGGGACGTTGACGCCGGTGGCGGTGCTGGAGCCGGTGCAGGTGGGAGGCGTCACTGTCAGCCGTTCCACGCTCCACAATATGGATGAAATCGAGCGGCTGGGCTTGCAGATCGGCGACACGGTGCTGATCGAGCGGGCCGGCGAAGTGATTCCGCATGTCTTGAAGGTGGTGAAGCCCGGGAAGAATCGCAAGCCGTTTCGCATGCCGAAGCATTGCCCGGAATGCGGGAGCACGATTCATCATGTTGAGGGAGAAGTGGCGTACCGCTGCGTGAATGCGGCTTGCCCGGCAAAGAGAAGAGAGTCGATTCTCCATTTTGCAGGCCGGCACGCGATGAATATTGATGGGCTGGGGGACAAGATTGTGGATCAGCTGGTGGACAAGGGATTGGTGAAAGATGTCGCCGATCTTTATGCGTTGAAGGAAGACGAGGTGGCTGGGCTGGAGCGCATGGCGGAGAAATCGGCGCAGAATTTGCTGGAGGAGATTGAGGCCAGCAAGAAGAATTCGCTGGCGCGGCTGATTTACGCGCTGGGCATACAGTTTGTGGGCGAGCGGACGGCGCAATTGTTGGCGGAACATTTTTCTTCGCTGGAGGAATTGGCGGCGGCGAAGGAAGAGGAGCTTGAGGAAGTGCCGGAGGTTGGGCCTAAGGTGGCGGCGAGCATCGTGGAGTTTTTCTCGGAGGCGGCTAATCGGCAGCTGATCAAAAAACTGAGCAAAGCGGGGGTGCATCCGACGGCGGAAAAACGCAAGGTCAAGAGCGACAAATTTGCGGGCAAGAGCTTTGTTTTCACGGGCGGGCTCGCAAATCGTTCGCGGGAGGAGGCGGGCGAGATCGTGCAGCAACACGGCGGCAAAGTTTCCGGCTCCGTTAGCAAAAAGACGGACTACGTCGTTGTCGGCACCGATCCCGGTTCAAAGTATGACAAAGCGAAGGAACTGGAAGTGGCGATCCTCAATGAAGCGGAATTCGAGAAGCTTCTGGGCCTAAAATAGGCGCGCGGCTGGCTGTTTACTTTAATAAAATTGGTAGCTAATCAGAATGTGGCTGGGGCATAATTCGCCGCAGTTCAAGTCGCCGAATCGTGAAACGCCTGATTCAAATTCTTCAGTCCGTGATGCCCGCCGATGCGGCACAACTCTTATTCCTGGGAGGTATCGTCTGTCTGATTATTTCACAGCATTCGAGGTGGTGGACACAGCAGTTGCTTAATGATCTGTCCGCTCAACTTTTCAAGAGAGGGGAGTCCAACGAGCAGATTCGGGTGAATTTGGCCCTGTTCCTGAGTTTCGCGCGGTATCCACTGATTTTCGCCTCGATGGCGGGATACTTTGTTTGTTTTTGGCCCGGTGAACGGCCAATCCGCAGAATTCTCGGGTGGGTATGTTTTCCTGCGATTCTCAGTTTGGGAGCGATTTGGGGGCGATTACTCTACATCAGCATTCAACCGGTATCGGTTCTGGAGTCAAGCGGTAGCCTAATTCGGAAAATTGGTTCATGGCCAGTGAGGCCCTGGACGCTCGGACCCGGATTTCACTATTGCGTCTTGGGAATTGCTCTGATTCTTATCTACGTTCGCCTAATGGCAATGGGGAGCACATCACTGCCGGTGATCCTACCCCCGCCACGCGCCTCCGAATTCCAAGATGCTGTTTCATGGAAGCGAACAAAACTTCTTGTCTGGGTGTTAATCGGCCCTTTGTTTTTGGCCGGACCGATGCTTGCGTTCTTGACTATGGGCCTGCTTTATCTATTTTCCTCGCATCTGCTGGCTTACCTCGGAAGCGAATGGTTCGTGAGAATGGGCCGAATCGTTGACCCATTAATAGCGCTCGGAATTACATGCTGGGTAGCTGGACGAGATGGAAGGCAGGCTGCGTGGCACTCCATTCGAGCCTTCAAACCTCAATATGCGCTGCTCGGGGCGTCCGTACCCATCGGCCTTAGTGTGATAATTTCCGCCGGAGATTACATTTTTGACCGAATTCTCTGGGCGCATGGTTTTGGTGCCTCCTGGCTTCGATCTTATTTTGATTTCCCCGATCCTTGGCTGTCGCTACTTTTTTTCGGTGCACTTTTTGAAGAGATTATTTTTCGTGGGCTGTTGCAACCACGATTCATTCAGAGGTACGGGCTCTACCGGGGAATTTTTCTCGTTGCAATCGTCTGGGCGGCATTCCACTTTTTTTCCGATTCATATTCTGGTGCTTCAGATATTGGCGTCGTGTTGAGGCTTGCTTCGCGAGTGTTCACCTGCCTCGTATTGGGCTTTGTTTTCAGCTGGCTTACTTTGCGCTCAGGTTCCGTTCTTCCGGCAGCGATTGCCCACACGCTTTTTAATGTTTTTGTATTTTCGAATTTTGGGCCAGACTTCACCGGGAAGGACTCGGTGCGATTGGTTTTGTGGGCCGTCGTTGCATACTTGCTGTTCCGGTATTGGTCCGTGAAAGTGGAAGATCAGCCGGGAGCGGTTGCGACTATTGTGGAACCCGAACCTGCGACCTGAAAGTTGACAAGGCGTCGCCAACGGGCCAACCGTTCGATGGAATCTCAGAGTATAATTGGAACTGGCGGGCGGGCCGGGTGATCGCTGGCCCGGTCATCGCAAGATGGCTGGGCGGGAGGAAAGTCCGGACACCGCCTTGAGGCACGCTCTTCACTTTGTGAGGGGCGGAACTCTTGACAGGGCAACGCGCCTGGTAACGCCAGGGGGCGCAATGGGGAGCATAGGCTAAAGTCTGTGCCGCTCGGAGCGCTACGGAAAGTGCCACAGAGAATAGACCGCCGGCGGAGCGCAGCACGGTGGCATCGCGCAGGGAAACCTGCGGGACGTCTTCGAAATGCACGCATCGTTTGGCAAGGGTGAAAAGGTGGGGTAAGAGCCC
>WNFP01001577.1_pt1 | contig 17920 bp, 15 predicted proteins | sample 5400201 | NCBI WGS metagenome assembly WNFP01 (sample SAMN13153355, study PRJNA577476) | soil metagenome | isolation source: 115 cm saprolite under Madrone tree | place: USA:California | collected 2016-06-14 | reverse complement strand
CCGTGCGTCCGCTCCAGCGCGGTCGCGATCCGCTCCAGCTGGCTCTCGACCCGCTCCATGTGCTCCCTCTGACGATCGGTGTACCGCGTCTGCCACCGCCTCATGAAGACGGCCCACACCCCAATCAAGAGGAGCATCGGCGCCCAGTTCACCAAGAACGTTTCGATCCAGCCGTCTGCGGCCTCGGGGCGAGCGGCCGCGAGCGCCGCCCACGGGGCACAGAGACCAAGCCAGCCAATCACTGCGACGCGCGACCTCATTTCACTCCTCCTCTCTCACCGTCGAGGGCGGCGAGTAGCCCCCTCTGATGTGGGAGATAGTATGCCGTCTCGATCGGTCTTGGTCCTGCCCGTCGCACAGCTGCTGCACACCGGACACTCGTGGCATCGCGGCCTCCGCGCCACGCAGTACGTCGCCCCCAGGTCCATCAGCGCCTGGTTCCAGTCCGCCGCCCGCCCGCGCGGCACGAGCGCCGCGGCCAGCGCCCACACCCGCCGCTCCCGGCGCGCGCTCTTTCGCCGCCCGCGGACCGCGAACACGCGCGCCAGCACGCGCGCCGCGTTGGTGTCGACGGCGGGCACGTCGGCGCCGAAGGCGAGGCTCGCGACCGCGCCCGCCGTGTAGCGGCCGATGCCAGGGAGCGCGCGCAGCTCCTCCGCCCGACGCGGCAGCCGCCCGCCCAGCTTTTTCACCACCGCGCGCGCCGCCGCGTGCAGGTTCCGCGCCCGGGCGTAGTACCCGAGCCCGTCCCAGCTCTCGCGCACCGCGTCAGCGGGCGCGGCGGCGAGATCCTCGAGCGTAGGGTAACGGGCGAGGAAGCGCGGGTAGAACTCGAGCACCCGCGCCACCTGCGTCTGCTGGAGCATGATCTCCGAGACCAGCACCGCATAGGGGTCGCGCACGCCCCGCCAGGGCAGGCGGCGGCGGTGGCGGGCGTACCAGGAGAGTAGGCGGCGGCGGAAGGGGAGAGCGCCCGCCGGCAGCAGAGGCTTCGGACCCGGGCGCCGACCGGTTACAATGGACGCCATCGATGGGCTGGCTCCGCAACAAGTTCTTCAACCTGGCTGCCCGCGCGCTGACCAAGCCGCGCGGCAACTATACCCTCCTCCTGCCCAACGACTTCGACGCCCTGCTGCGTGTCATCCGCCCCGGCGACGTGATCCTGGTCGACGGCGACCAGCGCGTGAGCCAGGTCATCAAGTACCTGACGCAGAGCACCTGGTCGCACTCGGTCCTCTACGTCGGCGACGAGCTCCTGCGCCGCTTCCCCGCCGAGCGCGAGGCGCTCGTCGCCCGGCACGGGCGCGACGCCGAGCACATGATGATCGAAGCGCTGCTCGAAGGCGTGCTCGCCTCGCCGCTCTCCAAGTATGCCAGCTTCAACCTTCGCATCTGCCGCCCGGTCGGGCTCCAGCGCGAGGATCTCCAGCGCATCCTCGACGAGGTGATCGCGCAGATCGGGCTCCGCTACGACGTGAAGCACATCCTCGACCTGGCGCGCTACTTCTTCCCGGTGAGCCTGATCCCGCGCCGCTTCCGCCGCCGCGCGCTCCAGTTCGGGAGCGGCCTCACGACGCAGGTCATCTGCTCGAGCATCATCGGGCGCGCCTTCCAGAACGTCGGCTTCCCGATCCTGCCCGCGACCACGCCGTCGGCCGCGGCGCCCCCGCCGCGGCGCCTGGTCGACCGCCTCCTCCGACGCACGCCGCCACCGTACCCGGCCGTCTTCCGGCGCCAGCTGCCCTCCATCATCACGCCGCGCGACTTCGACCTCTCGCCCTACTTCGAGGTCATCAAGTTCAACCCGGTCGAGGCGTCGAACTTCGACTACCGTCGCATCCGGTGGGAGGACAGCGAGGCGCGGGCCGCGGGCGGCTCGCGGTCCGGCTCCTGAGCGCGCACTCACGGCGGCGCGGCGGGCGGGCGGTCCGGCTGGCCGCGACGGCCCCACACGAGGTAGCCGGCCCCGGCTTCCGCCACCACTCCGACGAGCGCGCCCAGCGTGAGGGCCGTCCACATCGCCCGGCGCCGCATCCCCCGCACATACTATCGGCCGCGCCTGCGGGTCCATAGGTGATGGGGCCGACGACGCGCGCCGTGGGCGGCGCGGCCCTGCTGGCGCTGGTCGCCGGCGCGCTCTTCTTCCAGGACCTCGGCCGCTACCCGCTCCTCGACCCCGACGAGGCGCGGCACGCGGAGGTCGCACGCGAGATGGCGGCCGGGCACGGCCTCCGCCGCCTCTTCCTGCCCACGCTCGACCTCGAGCCCTACCGCGAGAAGCCCGCGGGCTACTACTGGCTGGTCGCACTCGCCTACGGCGCCCTCGGCGTCGGCGAGGCGGCGGCGCGCGCGGTGAGCGCGCTCGCGGCGCTGGTCGCGGTCCTCGCGCTCTACGCCTACGCGCTGCCGCGCTGGGGGGTCCCGGCGGGGCTCGGCGCGGGCCTGGTGGCGACGACGAGCGCGGGGTGGTTCGGCCTCGCGCGCTACGGGAACCTCGACATGACGCTCACGGCCTGCGTGACCGTCGGGGTGCTCGGCGGCCTCTCCTGGCTCGAGCGACCGGCGCCCCGGCGCGCGCCGCTCGTGCCGTACGTCGCCACAGGGCTCGGGCTCCTCGTGAAGGGGCCGCTCGCGGTGCTGCTCGTCGCCGGGCCGCTCGCGCTCGCGGCGATCGTACAGCGACCGCGACCGCGGGTCGCGGAGCTGGGCATGGTGCGCGGCACGCTCGCCGTCGTGGCGCTCGGGGCGCTCCTCTACGTGCCGGTGGGTCTCCTCGACGCGAGCTACCTCTCCGCCTTCGCCGCCACCAACGTGCGCCGCCTGGGGTCGGAGAGCCCGCACGCCGGGCCCATCCATTACTACCTCCTCTGGCTGCCGGCGCTGCTGCTCCCGTGGACGCTCTTCGTCCCGGGCCCGCTCCGGCGCGCGGCACGCGATCCAGCGCGGCGGCCGCTCCTTCTGTGGGCAGTGTTCGTGCCCGCGGTGCTGACGCTGGCGCGCGGCAAGCTCGCCACCTATGCGCTCTCCGCGCTCGCGCCGCTGGCGCTCATCGTCGGGACGGAGCTGGCGAGCGGGCCCGCGGCGAAGGAGCGCACGACGCTCCGACTGGGCGGCGCGCTCGCCGCGCTGGTACTCCTGGCCGGGGCGGGAGCGGCGCTCTTCGCCGCGCCCGGCCACCTCACTCTCTCGGTGCGCGTCCTCCTCGCCGGGGCGGGCCTCGGCTGGGCCGTCGGTCTCCTGCTCGCGCTCCGCCGGGAGCGCGTGGACCTGGTGCCGGCCGCCGTGCTCGGGGCCGTCCTCACCCTCTACCCGCTCGGAGTGCGCGGGGTGGCCCCCGCGGTCGCGGCGCTGCACAGCGATCGCGAGGCCGCCCGCCTGATCGCCGGCGCCGGCGCCGCTCCGGTGGTCGCCTTCGGCATCCACGACCCGTCGCTCACCTTCTACCTGCGCGCCCCGGTCATCCATACCGAGGACACGAGGCTGGTGCGCGACCTCTTCGCCGGCGACGGGCTCGCCTTCCTCGTGACCGGCCGGCGCCACTTCGCCCAGGTGGAGCAGCTCCTCGGCGCGCAGGCGCACCTCTGGCTCGAGACGCCGCGCCGCCGGCTCTACGCCAACCGCGCGAACGGGTCGACGTAGCGCGCGGCGGCGCCCAGCTCCTCGGCGATCGCGAGCAGCCGGTTGTACTTCGCCGTCCGCTCCGAGCGGCACGGGGCGCCGGTCTTGATCTGCCCCGCGCCGGTGGCGACCGCGAAGTCGGCGATGAAGGCATCCTCGGTCTCGCCCGAGCGATGCGACACGACCGAGCGGTAGCCCGCCCGTGCCGCGCGCACCATCGCCGCGCGCGTCTCGCTCACGGTCCCGATCTGGTTCAGCTTGATCAGGATCGCGTTCCCCACCTTCTGCTCGATGCCGCGCGCCAGGAGCTTCTCGTTGGTGACGAAGATGTCGTCGCCGACCAGCTGCAGGCGGGAGCCCAGCGCGGCCGTCAGCCGCTGCCACCCGGCCCAGTCGTCCTCGCCGAGCCCGTCCTCGATCGAGACGATGGGGTAGGCCTTGCACCAGCGCTCGTAGAGGGCGATCAGGTCGTCGGCCGTGGCGCGCCGCCCGCCGGACTTGCGGAAGGCGTAGCCGCCGTCGGAGGCCAGCTCGCTCGCGGCCGGGTCGAGCGCGAGCGACACGTCGCGCCCGGGTACCAGGCCCGCCGCTCCGATCGCTTCGACCAGGAGGTCGAGCGCCTCCTCGTGGCTCCCGAGCGCGGGCGCGAAGCCGCCCTCGTCGCCGACCGCGGTGGTGAGCCCGCGCGCGTCGAGGAGCCTTCTCAGCGCGTGGTAGACCTCGACGCCCTGGCGGATCGCCTCGGGGAACGACGGGGCACCGTGCGGCACGATCATGAACTCCTGGAAGTCGAGCGGGTTGGTCGCGTGCCGCCCGCCGTTGATGACGTTCATGAGCGGGACGGGGAGGAGCGTCGCCCCCTCGCCGCCGAGGGCGCGGTAGAGCGGCCGCCCCGCCGCGGCGGCCGCGGCGCGCGCCGCGGCGAGCGAGACGGCGAGGAGCGCGTTCGCCCCCAGGCGCGCCTTGTTCTCCGTCCCGTCGAGCCCGACGAGCCTCGCGTCGAGCGCGGCCTGATCGGCCGCGTCCACCCCGCGCAACGCGGGCGCGAGCACGTCGTTCACGTTCGCCACCGCGCGGCGCACGCCCTTGCCGCCGTAGCGCTGCCGGTCGCCGTCGCGCAGCTCGATCGCCTCGTGCGTGCCGGTCGACGCGCCGGAGGGGACGGCCCCGGTGCCCGACGCGCCGCCGGCCACGACGACCGTCGCCTCCACCGTGGGATAGCCGCGGGAGTCGAGGATCTCCCGGGCGCGCACGCTCTCGATCTTCGTCATTGCGGCCTCCTCGGACGACCTGCTACGTGGTGCGGGCGCGGTTGCGGAGCACGACCACCCACACCTCGGAGAGGAGCGGCAGGACGGGAATCACCCGCTCGAGCTGGAGGCCCGCCGCCTCGACCTCGGCGGCCAGCGCGCGCCGGGTGAGCCGCGGGCTCCGCTTCGTCGGACGGCCGAGCCAGCGCCGGACCGAGCGGCCGAGGCTCTTCACGGTATAGGGATGGCAGACGGTGGCGACCAGCGGCCCGTGCGTGAGCCCGGCCAGCGTGCGGAGCACGCGCGGCCGGCTCGCGGCCGGGACGTGCATCAGGAAGCGTGCGCACACCACCGCGTCGAAGGTCCCCGGCCGCCACGGCGGCGCCTCCAGGTCGGCGCGCAGGAGCCCGAGCGCGTGGTCGCGCTCGCGCGCCACCTCGAGCATGGCGGGGGAGATGTCGGCGCCGACGATACGGAAGCCCTGCGCCGCCAGGTAGCCGCCGATGATGCCGGTGCCGCACGGCACGTCGAGCACGAGCCGGCAGCCGTCGACGCGCGCGAGCGCGCGCGCGAGCACGCGCTCCAAGAGGCGGAGGTTCAGGCCGCGGACGAGGCCGCCGTAGCGGCGCCGCTCGTAGCGGCGCGCGTCGAAGTGCCGATAGCCCCAGCGCGCGTCGTAGTCCGCGGTCACCGGCGCCGGCATTGGCGGACCGTAACAGCGCGCCGCGCGGGGTGCAATTGCGCCCGGCCCCTCGCCGCATGAGGGCGGCGCGCGAGGCCGTCCTCGTCGCCGCCGGGTGCCTGGCGCTCTACCTGGCCGGCGCCGCCGACGTCCCCTTCTACACGCGCGGCGAGCCGCGCGAGGGGCTGGTCGCGCGCGAGATGCTCCGGAGCCACGCGTGGCTGGTGCCGGCGCGGCCGGGGGGCGAGCTGGCGCGCAAGCCGCCCCTCTACTACTGGGCGGCGGCGGGGGCGCTCGGCGTGTTGCCCGAGCGGCCCGAGCTGGCGCTCCGCCTGCCCTCGGCCGTGCTCGGCACGGCGGCGGTGCTCGGCACCTGGGCGACGGCGCGCGCGGTGTGGGGCGCCGCGGCCGGGCTCCCCGCCGCGCTCGTGCTCGCGACCACCTTCGAGTGGACGCGCGCAGCGGTGAGCGCGCGCGTCGACATGGCGCTCGCGGCCGCGCTGACCGCCACGCTCGCGGGCTGGACGCTCGCGCTCGCCCGCGGCACGCGCGGCGCGACGGCGCTCGCCGCGCTCGGCGCCGCGCTCGGCACGCTCGCCAAGGGGCCGGTCGCGCTCGTGCTGCCCGGGCTGGCTGCGGCGGGGCTGCGCATCGCCCGGCGCGAGGTGAGACCGCTCCGCGTCGTTCCCGTGCTCGGCGGCGCCGCCGCCCTGGCAGGCCTCTGGTACGCCGCCGCCTTCGCGCGCGAGGGGAGCGCGCTCCTCGACGTGGTCGCGCGCGAGAACTGGCTCCGCTTCGTCGATCCCGAGGGCGCCGCGACCGGGCACGCGCACGCCGCGGGCTACCTCGTGCCGCTCGGCCTGGTGGGCCTGCTCCCGTGGACGCCGCTCCTCCCGCTCGCGCTGGTCCCGCTCCGCGACCGGCGGGCGGCGGCTGCCCTCGCGGCGGCGTGGGTCGCGACCGGCGTCGTCTTCTTCTCGCTCGCGGCGGCAAAGCGGAGCGTCTACCTCCTGCCGCTCCACCCCGCCGTCGCGCTGCTGCTCGGCGCGGGCGTCGCGGCACCGCCCGCCCACGGGCGGCTCGAGCGGCTGGCGAGCCTCGGGGCCCTCCTCTTCGCGCCCGCCGGGCTCGGGCTCGCGGCGCTCGGCGGAGCCCTCGCCCTGGGCGTCGATCCCGTCCCGCTCGTGCAGCCGTGGCTCCGGCCCGACGACGCGGCGGGGGCGGCGATGCTCGCCGCAGCGGCACGCGCCGCCTCACCCTGGCTCCTGCTGCTCGCCGTGGTGACCGCCGCCGCCACGCCGCTGGTCGCGCGCGCCGCCGCGCGCGCCGAGTGGCGCCGCCTCGTGCTCGCGGTCGCGGCCCTGTTCGCGCTGTGGACCGCGTCGTTCGACACGCTGCTCCACCCGGCGATCGCCCGCGAGCGGAGCCCGAAGGGCTTCCTCGCCGACGTGTCGCGCAGAGTCCCGCCCGGCGCGCCGCTCTACGCGCTCTACCCGCCCGACCCCGGGCTCCGCTTCTACGCGCCGGCAGCGCTGCGCGCATGGCCGCATCAGGGAGGGGCCGCCGGTGCACCGCTCCTCCTCTGGGAGGACGAGTGGCAGCGCCTGCGCGACGCGAGCGGGCGGACCCTCACCGTGCTCGCGGTGAGCGCGGCGCGGCAGGCGGGGCACGGCCGCCTGGCGCTGGTCGCCGCACCCGTCGGGCCGCTCGTCCGCGCGCCGGACACCGCCGTGCCGCCGCCCCTCGAGGTCAGAACGGGTAGTCGATCCCGGTGAAGATGGCGTTCCCCTCCGAGCCGCGGCCGATGTCGACGAAGCCCACGATCTGCGGGCGTACGACGCCGCGGAAGCCGAGGCCGCCCACCCAGTGCAGGTCGTTGACGGGCGAGTCGGTCACGTGGTGGAACACCTGGCCCGTATCGACGAAGGGCGCCACCTCGATCTCCAGCTTCACGCCGAAGAGATGCCGCTCGTACACGCGCGTGCGCAGCTCCGCGCTCGCCAGCGAGCGGTTGAAGTCGATGAAGCGGTGCGTGCCGAAGCCGCGCAGCGACCGCTCCCCGCCGAGCGAGGAGAGCTCCCAGAAGGGCGTGTCCCGGTCGCCGCTCGTGTAGTTGGCGAGCGCGTGCAGCGCGAGGATCGGGTTGCCCTTGCGGAGCGGGATGAAGTCGCGCCAGTCGGCGCCGAACTTGACGAACGAGCTGGCGCTCCCGATGCGCTTGTCGGTGAGCTCGCTGTAGAGGATGCCGAGCGCGCCGCGCGTCGGGATGTCGGTCGAGTCGCGGCTGTCGTAGGTGAGCGCCACCTGGTGCGCCCAGAAGACACCGCCCTCGAGGCCGCGGCCGCGCGTCTCCGGGTGCGCGGTCGCGATGAAGGGGATATTGTTCACCTGCCCGTGCTCGATGCCGTAGCGCCGGATGCGCATGCGGTAGGAGAGGTTCGCATAGGGCAGCACCCACACGCCCGGCGTCGCCTGCGCCTGCGTGTCGAGGTCGGTGTAGTTCGACTCGCCGCCCAGGTTGCCGGGGCCTGCGGGGCGGTCCGGATGCGGACGCTCCTCGGGCGAGTCGTTGCCGAAGCCGAAGAAGCGCTCGGTCGAGTCCGCCTCATGCAGGAACGATGCGAGCAGGAAGCCGCGCCCCTCCCAGAAGGTGCGATCCGTGTACTCGAGCTCGTAGTCCTCGTCCCTGGTGGTCGACTTGGCGACCACCACCGAGTAGCGCCGCTCCGGCGAGGGGTAGCCGAAGAAGCGTAAGGCGGGGAAGACGCCCGTCGTCTTGTTGTAGCGGAGGTCGGGCGCCACCATGTACTGGATCTGGTCCTTGTCGTCGAGGAAGAGGAGCACGCCGAGCAGCCCGACCGTGTTGCCCTCGTTCGGGTCGGTGATGATCTCGGGGATGGGGATGAAGCTCCTCGCGCCGCGCGCCGGCGCCGGCCAGAGCGTGGCCGCGGCGAGCAGCGCGACGATCAGCCGGCGTGGGCGGGAAAGCCGGTGAGAACCCATCGATCACCGAAGCGGCCGAGGAGGTAGAAGGGTGCGGGCACCAGGCCGGCGGGCTCGTCGCGCCGTTGCTGCGGGTCGCTCACGAAGGCGAGGCGCTCGCCCGCGCGCCAGCGACGCTCGAACTCCGCGCGCGCGAGGAACATCTCTCGCGTGTGGCCGGCGAGATAGGTCGGCGGCACGAAGCCGGGCGGCTCGAGGAGCGTGATGTGCCGCTCGGTGTAGTAGGCGAGGCCGCCCACCTGCTGGTACTCTGCCGGGGACTCGAAGACGACCTCCACCTCGGGCGGGACCGCGGCGACGAGCGCGCGCGCCACCGGCCGCCACGAGAAGAGCGGCTCTGCCACCCCCTCGGCGTGCAGCACGATCGCCGCGAGCGGCACCATGCTCGCCGCCAGCACGGCCACGAGCCGGTCGGGCCGACGCCCGAGCGCCGCAAGCGTGGCCAGCACGCCGGCGCCCGCCACGACTAGCGCGGCCGGCGCGGCGAGCGCGAGGAGCCCGGGCACCTGGACGAGCCAGTACGTGCGGGCCAGGACCGCGCGCCCGGCGAGCAGGCCCGCGACCCCGACGCCGGCGACGAGCGCGCCGCCCGCGACGAGGTACACCCACGCAGCGCGCCCGAGCTCGCCCGCCCGCGCCCGCTGCCAGGCGCGCGCCGCGAGCAGCGCCGCGGCCGGCAGCGCCGGCACCGCGTAGTGCTCGAGCCGCGAGGGCGCGCACGAGAAGAAGAGGAGGAGCCCGCCGGCCCACGCCCAGAGGAGGAACGTCGCTCGCGCCGCCGGCGCGGCCCGCCGGGCGGCGCCCCGCACCGCCTCGGCGAGCGTGAGCGGCACGAGCAGCACCCACGGCGCGGCGCGGCCCGCGGCGGCCGCCCAGAAGAACGCGAGCGAGTCGCCCTCCGAGTCCCGCGGCAGCTTCCTGTCGAGGAAGAAGAGGAGGTGCTGGTTCACCACGTAGTCCCACGCGAAGCCGGGGTGCCGGAGCGCGGCGACGACGTGCCAGGGCACGACGATCGCCGCCAGCACGAGGAGCCCGAGCCCGGGGCGGAGGCGCGCGAAACCGGACCAGCCGTGATCGCGGAGCGTGACCGCGGCGATCGGCAGGCCGGCGAGCACGAAGGGCACGAGGCCCTTGGCGAGCACGCCGACGCCGAGGGCGGCGTAGAGGCCGGCGAGCCAGCGTGCGCGGCGTGCGCCGTCGCACTCCGCCGTCTGCCAGCAGAGGAGCGCCACCCCCACCGTCGCGGTGAGGATCATGTCGGGCCGGAGCGTCCGCGCCTCGAGCACGAAGCCGAGGCTGGTGGCGAGCGCCAGCCCGGCGACCAGGCCGGCCGGCCCGCCGTAGAGAAGCGCCCCCAGGCGGCAGGTGGCGAGGAGCGCCACCGCGGCCGCGCCCACCGACACCAGGCGCGCCCACTCGGTCGGTCCCGCGACGCGGAAGACGAGCGCCGCGAGCCAGAACACGAGCGGCGGCTTGTTCAAGAAGAGCGTGAAGTCGAGGTGCGGCGAGATCCAATCGCCCCCGAGCGCCATCTCGCGCGCCACCTCCGCGTAGCGCGCTTCGTTGTCGAAGAAGGCGGGGACGTCGAGGCGGACGGCGAGCAGCGCGCCCGCCCCGAGAGCGAGCGCAAGCGCGCCCCGGCGCCCGAGCGCCAGCGGCCGCGGGAGCGCGACCAGACCCTCTTCACAGACTGCCACTCAGGCTCCTTGGGTGATCGCCAGGCAAAAGTCAACGCGCTTGCGTGGGTGCCACCCGCCCGTTAGCATTCCCGGACTTTTCTAACCGGGAGTGAATCATGGAAGCGCTGGCACGAAGGGTGGCGGGGGAGAGGCGCGTCGCGCTGCTGGACCTGACCCGCGAGTACCGGGCGTACCGCCACGAGTTGCTCGCGGCGTGCGAAAGGGTCCTCGAGCGCATGCAGCTCCTGGGCGGGGAGGAGGTGCGCGCCTTCGAGAGCGAGATGGCGGCCTACCTGGGCGTGCGCCAGGTTTGCGGGGTGGCCTCGGGCACCGACGCGCTCGCGCTGGCGCTCCAGGCGGCCGGCCTCGAGCCCGGCGACGAGGTCCTCGTGCAGGCGAACGCCTTCGTGGCGGCGGTGGAGGCGATCCAGCGCGCGGGCGGCACGCCGGTCGCGGTCGACATCCGCCTGGACGACCTCGGGCCTGACCCCGACGACCTCGCCGCGCGTCTGACGCCGCTCTCGCGCGCCGTCCTGGTCGTCCACCTGCACGGGCTCCCGGTCGATCTCCGGCCCATCCTCGCGCTCGCGCGTGCGCGCGGCCTCGTCGTGATCGAGGACTGCTCGCACGCGCACGGCGCCACGCTCGACGGGCGGCGCGTCGGCTCCTTCGGCCTCGCGGGCGCCTTCAGCCTGGGCGTGGTCAAGAACCTCGCCGCCTACGGCGACGCCGGCCTGGTCAGCACCGACGACACCGGCGTCGCGGAGCGGGTGAAGGTCCTCGGCACGCACGGCCAGGTGCGCAAGAACGAGCACGAGCTCTACGGCGCCAACAGCCGCCTCGACGAGCTGCACGCCGCCATGCTGCGGGTGAAGCTCAAGCAGCTCGACGCCCGCAACCGCCGGCGCGCCGCGATCGCGGCCTACTACAGCGAGCACCTCGGCCAGCTCGTCATCCCCCCGCTCGCCGACCCGACCCGCACGCACGTCTACCATCAGTACGTCGTGCGCACCCCGGCGCGCGACGCGCTGCGCGCCCACCTGGTCGCGCGCGGCATCGAGACCGGGGTGCACTACCCGGTGCCGATTCACCGCCAGCCGGCCTGGCTTCGCGCCTACGGCGAGACGCCGCCGCTGCCGCGCGCCGAGCAGGTGGCGCGCGAGATGCTCTCGCTGCCCGTGCACGCCGACCTGACCGACGAGGAGGTCGAGCGGGTGGCGGACGGCGTGGTGCAGTTCTTCGAGCGACGATGAGCGAGACCGAGCCGCCGCTCGCGCTCTCCATCGTCGTTCCGGTCTACAACGAGGAGGGCAACGTCGAGCCGCTCCACGGCGAGCTGACGCGCGTCGCACGCGAGCTCGGACGTCTCTACGAGCTCGTCTTCGTGAATGACGGCAGCCGGGACGGGACGCTGGCCCGCCTGAGCGCGCTGCGCGCCCGGGACGAGCATCTGAGGATCGTCGATCTGGACGGCAATTTCGGCGAGGCCGCGGCGCTCTCGGCCGGCTTCGCGCACGCGCGCGGCGCGCTGGTGGTCACGCTCGACGGGGACGGGCAGAACGATCCGGCCGACATCCCCCGCCTCCTCGCGCGGCTCGGACCCGAGCGGGACGTGGTGAGCGGCCGGCGGCGCGAGCGCCAGGAGGCGTTCCTCTCGCGCGTGCTCCCCTCGCGCATCGCGAACTGGCTCATCGCGCGCGCGACCGGGGTGCCGGTGCACGACACCGGCTGCGGGCTCAAGGCCTACCGGCGCGCAGTGGTCGCCGGCGCGCGGCTCCCGCGCGGCATGAACCGCTTCCTCCCCGCCGTCCTCGGCGTGCGTCCGGAGCGCGTCGCCGAGGAGTGGGTGAGCGACCGCCGCCGCGGCTCCGGGCGGTCGCACTACGGGCTCTCGCGCACGTTCGCCGTGCTGCGCGATCTCCCCGCGCTGCCGATCCTGGTGCGGCTCCCGCTCCGCGGGCCGGCTTTCGGGCGCGCGCTCGGCAGCGCGCCGGCGGCGCTGGTCGCCGTCATGCTGGTGCTCATCCCGGGCGGCCTCGGCTGGCCGGCGGGACTCGTGCCCGCGGTCGGGGCGGCGCTCGCGGCGCTCCTCGGGGTGGCGATCGGCTGGGCGATCGCGCACGACGTCGGGCGCTGGGTGCGCGCGCAGGAGCGCGGGGTGTTCCGCGTGCGGAGAACGTTCTGAGGGCGGTGGGCCACGTGAACGTCGCCGTCGTCGGCCTCGGCTACTGGGGGAAGAACCTGCTGCGCACCTTCGGCGCGCTGCCGACGGCGCGCGTGACCGGCCTCTGCGACCTCGCCCGCGAGCAGATCGCGCGCCACGCCGAGCAGCACCCCGGTGCCTGCGGCACGACCGACTATGCCGAGCTCCTCGGGCGCGCCGACGTGGACGCCGTCGTGCTCGCCACGCCGCCGTCGCGGCACCACGCCATGGCGCTCGCCGCGCTGCGCGCCGGCAAGCACGTGTGGGTCGAGAAGCCGCTCGCGCTCTCGACCGCCCAGGGCGGCGAGCTGGTCGAGGCCGCGCGGCAGGCGGCACGCGTCCTCTTCGTCGACGAGACCTTCCTCTACGATCCCCTGGTGCGCGAGATGAAGCGCATCATCGACCGGGGCGGCCTGGGCGAGGTCTGCCACCTCTCCTTCGAGCGCCTGGGGATGGGGCGCATCAAGCGCGACTCGAACGTGTGGTGGAACTCCGCGCCCCACGACCTCGCCATCCTCCTCTACCTGGTGCCGCGCCGGGTGCTGGAGGTCCGCCTGCACGAGCACAGCTACCTCCAGCCAGGCATCGCCGACATGGTGGTGGGCGACCTCGAGCTCGAGGGCGGTGTCTCGGCGCACCTCTACCTGAGCTGGCTCCACCCCGAGAAGACCGCCACCGTGACGGTCGTCGGGCGCGAGCGCATGCTCGCCTACGAGGGCCGCTTCGAGAAGCGCGGCCTCACGCTCTACGACTACGCCATCGACCGTGCGAACGGGAGCGGCGACGCGAGCGCCGCCTCCATCATCCCGATCCGCCACCTCGCGGCGCGCCGCCTCGAGCTGCCGGCCGCCGCCGAGCCGCTCGCCCTCGCCGCCGAGCACTTCATCGACAGCATCCGCAACGGCACCGAGCCGCTCACCAGCGGCGCGCGCTCGCTCCGCGTCGTCGAAGTGCTGGAGGCGGCCGAGCATGCAGCAACTCGCGGCGGCCGAGCCTCCTGACGCGCCGGCGCTGCCGCCGGCTCGTCGGGTGTGGGTCCGGAGCGCCGCGGCGCTCGCGGTCGGCGCCCTCATTCTGGGACTCTTCATCTACTACTCCGATCTCGACGCGATCCAGGAGTACATGGGCACGCTCGGCTGGATCTCGCCGCTCGTCCTGCTCCCGTACCTGATCGTCAACGTCTTCGACACGCTCGGCTGGCGCTGCACCCTGCCGCCCGGCGTCGCGACGCGCGTCCCGTTCATTTCGCTCTACCTGACCCGCATGGCGGGCGAGGCGGTGAACAGCCTCACGGTGGCGGTCGGGGGCGAGCCCGTGAAGGCGCACCTCCTGCGCGCCTTCGGCGTCTCGGGCTCGGACGGGCTCGCCTCGGTGGTGATCGCGAAGACGGCGCTCACCGTCTCGCAGATCACCCTCGTCCTGATCGGCATCGCGGCCCTCTTCGACCGGCTCGAGCGCCGCGCGCTGGGCGCGGTCTGGCTCGCCTTCCTCGTCGTGGTGGCGATCGGCTTCGTCATGTTACTTGTACGCGTGCAGCGCCGGGGGCCGGTGGTCACGGTGTGGGGATGGCTCCGCCGCCTCGTCCCCCGCGCCGCCTTCGTGGCGCGCCTCGAGTCGCGCGCGCAGGCGATCGACGCGCGCCTGGCCGAGTTCTACCGCCACCAGGGTCCCGCCTTCCGGCGTGCGACTCTCTTCCACCTCATCGGCTGGCTGCTCGGCGTGGTCGAGGTGTGGGGGATCATGGCGCTCATCGGGGAGCCGATCGCGTGGCGCGATGCGCTCATCATCGAGGCATTGGCGCAGCCGATCCGCGCCACTTCGCTCGTGATCCCGGGCGCTCTCGGGACGCAGGAGGTGGGCGGCGCCGCGCTCTGCACCTTCCTCGGCATGACGGAGGGGATGGCCGCGACCCTCTGGCTGCTGCGGCGCGGCCGCGAGCTCGTTTTCGACGGCGTCGGCCTGCTGTACTGGGGACGGCGGGCGGCCGCGCCCGTGCGCTGACGTGACCACGCGCCAGCTCGGGCAGCGCGGGCTTGCCGTCTCCCGGCTCGGCCTCGGTCTGGCGGCCGTCGGCCGCCCGGGCTACATCAACCTGGGCCGCGGCCACGATCTGCCGGCCGAGCGCACCCCCACGGCGCTCTACGCGCGCACGGCCGAGCTCCTCGATGCCGCGCGCGCCGCCGGCATCCGCTACCTCGACGTGGCGCGCAGCTACGGGCGCGCGGAGGAGTTCCTGGCGCGCTGGCTCGGCGAGCGCGCCGTCGGGCCGCGGACGTTCACCATCGGGAGCAAGTGGGGCTACCGCTACACCGCGGACTGGTGCGTCGACGCGCCCGTGCACGAGGAGAAGGAGCTCTCGCTCGCGCGCTTCACGCAACAGCTCGCCGAGACACGCGCGCTCCTCGGCGCGCATCTCGACCTCTACCAGATCCACAGCGCGACGGCGGAGTCGGGATGCCTCGAAGACGCCGCCTTACTGCGCGCCCTGGTGGAGGGCCGGCGTGCCGGCGCCTACCGCGCCGTCGGGCTCACGCTCTCCGGTCCCACCTCGGCGCGCACCCTCGCGCTGGCGCGGGCGGCACGCGCCGACGGCGAGCCCGTCTTCGACGTCGTGCAGGCGACCTTCAACTGCCTCGAGCCCTCGCTCGCCGCCCCGCTCGCCGCAGCGCACGACGCCGGGCTCGGCGTCATCGTGAAGGAGGCGCTCGCCAACGGGCGCCTCACGCCGGCCAACACCCGCCCGGAGGACGCGAGCCTGGTGCGTGCGCTCGGTGCGACGGCCGCCCGGTTGGGCCGCGGCATCGACCAGCTCGCGCTCGCCTTCGTGCTCGCACAGCCCTTCGTCGACGTCGTCCTGTCCGGCGCCGCAACCACCGCCCAGCTCGCCTCACACGTGGCTGCGCCGTCGCTCACGCTCGACACCGCGACGCTTGCCACGCTGACCGCACTGGCTGAATCCCCCACCCACTACTGGCAGACACGCGCGACGCTCCGCTGGAGCTGAGCGGCGTGGCGGCGCTCGGCGTGGCGGCGGGGCCGCCGTCGGAGCGCCTCTGCGCCGGCAAGACTCGGTGACGGTGCGGGCGCCGGCGGGGGCGCCGCGCCCGGCTCCCGGTCCTCGCTCCACGCGCGCTCCGTCGGCCGGCGCGTCCCCCCGCCCGCCGCAGGCGCGCGCGGGAGCTGCGGGGGTCGCCGGTCACGGCGCCCCCGCCGCCGCCGGCCGCAGCGAATCGTTCTCTCGGACCCGGCGCGGGGAGGGGATGCCCCCGCGGCGACCCCCGCAGCCTCCGCGCGCGCCTGCGGCGGGCGGGGGGACGTTGCGATTTACGCGTTGCGCGTGAGGCGAGGATCGGGAGCCGCGGGGGCATCCCCTCCCCGCGCCGCGACTCGAACGCCCGCCCGGTCAGGCACGCCAGCCGGGCCGGCGCAGCGAACGGAGACGGCGGTCCTGCCGCCCCGCCACCGACGCTAAGCACTCGGCGTCGCCGGCCCCGGCCCCGCCGCGCCCGCCGGCCGCCGCCCGATCACGTTCATGGCGAGCGCCAGCATCGAGCCGACGTCGCTCACGGTCGCGGGCAGGACGAGGGTGTTCGCCGCCTTCGCCAGCTCGCCGAACTGCCCGATGTACTGCTCGGCGACGCGCAGCTGCACCGCCTCGAAGCCGCCCGGCATGCGGATCGTGTCCGCGACCTTGCGGATGCCCTCCGCGGTCGCCTGGGCGACGGCGAGGATGGCCGCGGCCTGCCCCTCGGCCTCGTTGATCTGCTGCTGCCTCTTCGCCTCGGAGGCCTTGATGACCTGCTGCTTCTCGCCCTCGGCGGTGTTGATGGCGGCGTCGCGCTGGCCCTCGGAGGTGAGGATGACGGCGCGCTTCTCTCGCTCGGCGCGCATCTGCTTCTCCATCGCGGCGAGCACGTCGGCGGGGGGCGTGATGTTCTTGATCTCGTAGCGCAGGACCTTGATGCCCCACGGCTCGGTCGCCTTGTCGAGCTCGTTCACGACCTCGAGGTTGATCTGGGTGCGCGACTCGAAGGTCTTGTCGAGGTCGATCTTGCCGATCTCGCTGCGCAGTGCGGTCTGCGCGAGCTGGGTGATCGCGAACAGGTAGTCGGCGACGCCGTAGGAGGCGCGCTCGGGATTGAGCACCTTCAGATAGAGCACGCCGTCCACGTGGACCTGCACGTTGTCCCTGGTGATGCAGATCTGCTCCGGGATCTCGCCCGCGTGCTCCTTGAGCGAGTGCCGGTAGCGGATCGCGTCGATGAAGGGGAGGAGGATGTGAAAGCCGGCGTCCAGGGTGGCACGGTAGCGGCCGAGGCGCTCGACCACGAAGGCGCTCTGCTGGGGGACGACGACCGCCGTGCGCGAGATGACGATGATCACCAGCAGGGCGAGACCGACGAAGACGACGAGGGCTCCGGTCATTGCGCTCCTCCTCCGCTATTGCGCACGCAGGGACAGCACCAACCCGTCCACCTGCGCCACGACGCTGCGCTCGCCGCGCGCGAGCGGGCGCGCGTCCACGTTCTTCGCCGTCCACGCCGAGCCCCGGAGCTCCGCCTTGCCGACCGCCCCCGGCGCCAGGTCCTCGAGCGGCACGGCCACCTCGCCGACGAGCGCGTCGACGGCGAGGCCTTCGCGCCGGACCGGCATGATGCGCCTCAAGAGCGGGCCGCGCAGGAAGGCCACCGAGAGGACGGAGAGCAGTGAGAAGAGGAACCACTGGAACCAGCCCGGTATGTGGGGGCCCAGCCACACCGCGAGGCCGACCGCGATCGCGGAGAGGCCGAAGAAGAAGACGAAGAAGGTGCCCGGCGTGAACGCCTCGGACGCCAGCAGCGCGAGCCCCAGCACCAACCACAGCCACCACGCCATCGACGCGGAGTCTACTCGCCCGCTGCCGCGGGCTCAAGCCGCGAGCAACCAAGCATACTAGGAACGGGTCTTCCGCAGGACGCGCAGCAGGAGGACGAGCCCGATCACCCAGAACAGATGCGCCCCGACCGCGGCGGCCGGCACGAGGAGGTCGAGGCGTCCGGCGAGCGCGAAGAGGACGGGGAAGACGTGCCAGTCGCGCGTGGTGAGCGGCGAGAGCACCCGGTCGAGGAGCCGGTTCTCCCACCCCGCCACGCGCCCGCGGCGCGCCTCGGTCGCGTCGCTCCAGCTGATCGTGGCGAACGCACCCACGACACCCAGGAGCAGCGCCGCCAGCAGCGGCCATCCCGGGGCGCTCCCGGCCCGCGCGACGCGTCGGGCGATGCCCGCCAGGACCGCGATGTGCACGACCGTGTCCCCCGTCACGTCGAGCCAGTGGCCGAGGCGCGACTCGGCGAAGCGGAGGCGCGCGAGCTCGCCGTCCGAGCAGTCGACCACCCCCGAGACCTCGAGCAGGACGATCGCCGCCACCACCGCCGCCACGCCGGGCACGCCGAGAAGGAGGCCCCCTGCCACCCCGATCGCGATGCCCATCACGGTGACGGTGTTC
>WNFP01002454.1_pt1 | contig 17933 bp, 18 predicted proteins | sample 5400201 | NCBI WGS metagenome assembly WNFP01 (sample SAMN13153355, study PRJNA577476) | soil metagenome | isolation source: 115 cm saprolite under Madrone tree | place: USA:California | collected 2016-06-14 | reverse complement strand
GAGCGCCGCGGCACACCGAGCCTACTTCCTGTACGGTGAGGGGTACCGCAAGCTCGCCAGCGAGGCAGATGGGCTTATCGGCGGCCGGCTAGAGGCGAGAGCGGAGATCGGCGATATCGAGCCGGACGTCGCGAAACGCGACACGGACGACGGCATGTGCGGCCGCGAAGCGCTGGTCCATCTCCGTGCGGAGCTCGCTGCCCAGGCGATCCACCCGCTCGAACGTCGCCGCCACGCCTTCGGCCATACCGCGGATATCATGCCGGAGATTCTCGGCGACGACGTCGAAATGACGGTGGGTTTCGAGTGCCGACGCTCGCAACTCCTGGCGCAGCTCACCGATCTCCTGTCGGAGTCCCCCGAAGGCCTGATCGAGGTAGGCTCGGCTTTCTTCGAAGTAGGCGCGGGTTTCGTCATCCACGCGGACTGTCTAGCCGCGCGCCCGCGCCAGGTTCAAGTGTGGCAGTCAGGATACACGGCCTGCCGTCACATGTGGGCGACGGCTTCGATCTCGACGAGCGCGCCGGCGGGCAGCTTGGCCGCCTGGACGGTGGAGCGCGCCGGGGGCTGCTTTCCCGCGTGGCGCGCGTACACCTCGTTCATCTCGGCGAAGTCTTCCATGCGCGCGAGGAACACGGTCGTCTTGACCAGGTAGTCGAGCCGGCTGCTTGCCGCGGTCAGGATGGCCTTGAGGTTGACGAAGATCTGCTCGGTTTGCTCGGCGACGGTGGCTCCGGTGAGCGCGGTCTCGCCCGGCTTGAGCGCGATCTGGCCCGAGACGAAGACCAGGTTGTCCACCCGCACGGCCTGGGAGTAGGGCGCGCCCTCGAGCGGTGCGGGCGCATGATCGGTGCGGATCACGAACTTCTTCGCCATGGAGTTCTCCTTGACTACCAGAGGCCGACCGGAAGGGGCAGGCCCTCGAAGTCGGACGTGGGCAGCGGTTGTGGCGGCGTGAGACCGAGGTCGCCCGCCAGAGCGTAGAGCTGGCGAAGGTGCCGGGCCGCGTGCGACGTGGTCCGCTCGAGCAGGTCGTGGCCGTTCTGCGGCCCGTCGTTGACTCGTATGGTGCGCGCGAACTCGGAGAGCGCCGCGCCTTCGAACCAGCCCGACACGCGCCCGCGCACCAGCGCCCCGTAGCGCGCGATGGCAGGGCCGTCGACAAGATCAGGAGGCGCTTGCTCCTGGAGCCAGGATTCCGGGAGCTCGCCCATGTCCATCCCGTCGACGTAGGCCAGCGAGAGCCTGAAGACGTGGAAGGCGAGGTCTCGTACGCTCCGGTCGCGCTGGGGCGGCTTGTGGTCGAGCGCGCGAATGGGCAACGAGCCGACCAGGCCTTCGGCGCACGCGAGAATTTTGTCCAGCCGCGCACCGAGCTCGCGGGGCGGCAGCTTGGCCGCGGCCAAGCCAACGACGGGAGGGGAGATAGGCGGATCGGGAAGAGGCACGGTCAGAGGTTACCACCAACCGTATGCCGCATGGCGCGCGCCTACCTCACGCTCAGGAACACGTGGAGCCCCCGTCGGTCCGCGACCGCGAGATCGAGCAGGCCGTCGCCATCGAGGTCGTGCACCAGGAGGTTGGACTGCACCGGACCCGCGAGCTGCAGCGCCCAGCGCTCCTCCCAGCGGCCGTTTGACATCTCCAGCGCGGCCAGCACGTCACGACTCTGGCGCGGCAGGATGATTTGGAGCCGGCCATTGCCGCTCATGTCCGCGATCGCGGCCTGGTCCTGGTTGCGAGAACCAAGCGCGTGAGACGAGTAGCCGAGGGCCTTGGCCGTCGGCACGAGGACGTTGCCGCGCCGCTCGTAGGCCACGAGGACGCCCGCGAGGTGCGGTCCGCGGCGCCTATCACGTGGACCCAGCGGTTGCTCTGCCCGAATGCGGCTCCCTCGGCCAGGCGCTCGAGCCCGCCTTCGCGCCAGCCGAGCGCCATGACCGAGGAACCCAGGCGCGGCGCGCTCTTGACCACGACGATGGCCGGACGGCGGCCCTCCCCGATCGGCGCCAGGATGGGAATCAAGTCCTCGATCACGGCGGGGGCGCGCACCACATAGCGACCGCGGAACACCAGCGCGTTCGGAGCGACGGTCATCACGGTCACCGCCGACGCCTCCAGCTTGTCGCCGAGGGTGCCGTGCGGATAGCGATCGGTCGGATCCGAGAGTACCAGGGCCTGGAGGCCGGCGGAGCCGTCGAGGCTGCCCAGGGTGATGCGGGCATCGGGCAGCGCCTGAGCGTCCACGCGAGCCACGACGCGCGGCGCGGAGGACAGGCCCCCGATCATCACCACGGCGCCGTCAGCCGCCACTGCCAGGAGATCGTCCCAGGCTTTGCTCTCGAGATTGACGGGCACGGGAAAGGTCAGACGGGAGAGCGGGCCGCCGACGTCGAAGCTGCGAAGCACGCCATCGCTCCAGACGAGGAGACGCCCATCGGGTGCGACGGCAACCACCGCGCTGCGCCCCTCGCCGATGGCGACAGTCGCCGGCGGGCCGTCGGGGCTCGCGACCTCCCCGTAGCGTCCCACGACGCGCAGGTCCGTCTGGCCGACCTCGAAGATCCAGAGCGTGCCGTTGACGTCGATGGCACAGATCCGCCTGGGCGGCAGGGCGACGATCCAGCGTATCGGCGCCTCGGCGACTGCGGAGATCACGAGAAGGCGGGGGAAGGTGCCCTTGCCCGCGGCCACGCGGTTGGCGCTGGTGGCGCCGTAGGTGAGCGGCCACGCGAGCGCCGGCGCTCCCTGGGCGAGGACCAGGAGCGCCGCGACGAGAACCCGGATGAGCGCGCGTCTACCGGCCGTGGAAAGCCACCGGCTGCTTCTTGGCGAATGCCGCGACGCCGTTCCTGAAGTCCTCCGTGTATCCGCTGGCGGCGATGGCCTGGGCCTCGAGCTCCATCTGGGTCTCCAGGCTTTCCTGCGTGGACTGGTGGAAGAGCAGCTTCGCGCGCCCGAAGGCGAGCGTCGGCCCCTGGGCGAGCTCCTTGGCCAGCGTCGCCACCGCGGAGCCGAACTCGGCGTCGGGGTGGACGCGGTTGACGAGGCCCCAGTCCATGGCCTCCCGGGCCGAGAGCACGCGGTTGGTGTAGTGAAGCTCGAGCGCGCGCCGGAGTCCGATCATGCGCGGCAAAAAATAGGAGGACGAGCCGTCGGGCGAGGCGGCGATCTTCGAGTACGCCATCGTGAACTTGGCCGACTCCGCCGCGACCACGAGGTCGCCCGCGAGCGCCAGGCTCATGCCTCCGCCGGCCGCCACGCCGTTCACGGCCATGATCACGGGCTTGGCGGTGCGGGCGAGCCGGGACACCGCGCCGTGCAGGTACGTCGTCAGCTCCTTGATGAGGATGCCGATGCGATCCGGGCTGTCGTTGAAGTCCTTGACGTCGCCGCCCGCGCAAAAGGCCTTGCCCGTTCCGGTGATCACGATGCAGCGGACGGCGCGGTCCTCGTCGGCCTCGAGGGTCGCGTGGAAGAGATCACGGCCCAGCGTCAGGTTGAGCGCGTTGTAGGCCTCGGGACGGTTCAACGCGATCGTGGCCACGGCGTCCCGGATCTCGTAGCGGATGGCCTCGTAGCCCATGCCGGTCTCCTTTGACTCTGTGACGGCGGTCAGGGCCGGTCGCCCACGCGGTGAAGTTTGAGGAGATTGGTGGTCCCGGTCACCCACATGGGCCCGCCCGAGATGATGACGATCACGTCGCCGTTGCGGATCGTCCCATCCCCAAGAAGCGTCGCCTCGACCTCCTGGACCATCTCGTCGGTGGTCGCGACTTTTCGGATGAGCCTGGAGCTGACTCCCCAGTAGAGCCCGAGCCGGCGCTGGACTTCCGGGATGGGCGTGAGGGCCACCATCGGCACGTCGGGTCGCTCGGAGGAGATGAGCCGGGCGCTGAAACCCGACTGCGTGAAGGCGACGATGGCCTTGGCGTGGAGCACCTCCGCCGCCCGGCAGGCCGACTCCGCCACCGCCTCCGGGAAGCCGTAGGCCTCGCGGCGAGGCGGCGGGGCCGCGGTCCGCGTCGTCTCGCGCTCGGCGCGGGCCGCCACGCGCGACATGACCTCGACCGCTTCAACCGGATGCTGGCCGGAGGCGGTCTCCGCCGAGAGCATGATGGCGTCCGCGCCCTCGAAGATGGCGGTGGCCACGTCGGTCACTTCTGCCCGGGTGGGGCGGAGGTAGGTAACCATGGACTCGAGCATCTGGGTGGCGACGATGACCGGCACCTTGGCCAGCCGCGCCTGCCTGATCACGTCGCGCTGGATGATCGGCACCTCTTCGAGCGGCACTTCGAGGCCGAGATCCCCACGCGCCACCATGACCGCATCCACGAGGGAGAGAATGCCCGGCAGGTTGCCGACGATCTCCGAGCGCTCGAGCTTGGCGATGATGGGCAGGCTCGCCCGCTGCTCCAGGAGGAACTTGCGCACCTCCTGGATGTCGGAGGCCGAGCGCACGAAGGACACCGCGACGTAGTCCACGCCGTGCGCGATGCCAAAGCGGAGATCCTCCTTGTCCTTGGCGGTGAGACAGGAACCCGGCAGCGGGAGACCCGGGAGCGTCACGCCCTTGTGGTCCGACACCACCCCGCCGGCCGTCACACGACAGTGCGCCTCGCGGGCTCCCACGCGCTCGACGACGAGCTGGATCGCCCCGTCGTCCATCCATATCTGGTCCCCGGGCTTGAGCACGGCGAAGAGCTTCGGATGGTCCAGCGAGGCGCGCGCGGCCGTGCCCAGCACCGGCTCGGCCGTCAGCGCGAAAGACTCGCCCGCCAGGAGCATCACGCGCCCGCCCAGGAAGTTGCCCAGCCTGACCTTGGGGCCCTGGAGGTCCTGGATGATGGTGATCGGATGGCCCCACTCTGCCTCACCTTCGCGAATGGCGAGGATCGCCGCCGCGTGCTCCTCGTGAGTGCCGTGGGAGAAGTTGAGCCGTGCCACGTCCATGCCCGCCGCGACCAGCTTGCCGAGCATGGCGGGCGACCGGCTGGCCGGGCCGATCGTGCAGACGATCCGCGTTCGTCTCACGTAACCCTCTCCTCCCCTCTCCCCTTTGGGGAGAGGGACAGGGTGAGGGGCCGGATGACCGCGACCCTCACCCCGACCCTCTCCCTGTCCCAGGGAGAGGGAGTTATGCGCCGTCTCATGTGAACACCTTCTTGAGGATCTGCCCCGTGTAGGACTTGGACGCCTGTCGGGCAACCTCCTCGGGGGTACCGGCGGCGACCAGGCGGCCACCGTCGTTGCCGCCCTCGGGCCCGAGATCGACGATCCAGTCGGCGGTCTTGATGACGTCCATGTTGTGCTCGATGATCACCACGGTGTTGCCCTGATCCACCAGCCGGTTCAGCACCTCGAGCAGCCGTCGGATGTCGGCGAAGTGCAGGCCCGTGGTGGGCTCGTCGAGGATGTAGAGGGTGCGCCCGGTGGCCCGACGCGAGAGCTCGGTGGCGAGCTTGACGCGCTGGGCCTCCCCGCCGGACAGCGTCGTCGCCGACTGGCCGAGACGGATGTAGTCGAGCCCGACGTCGTGGAGGGTCTGGAGCTTCTGCTTAATCGCCGGCACCGGGTCGAAGAATCCGAGCGCCTCGGCCACGGTCATGTCGAGGACCTCGGCGATGTTCTTGCCCTTGTAGCGCACCTCGAGCGTCTCGCGGTTGTAGCGCTTCCCCTTGCAGACCTCGCACGTGACGTAGACGTCGGGCAGGAAATGCATCTCGATCTTGACCAGGCCGTCGCCCTGGCACGCCTCGCACCGGCCGCCCTTGACGTTGAAGGAGAAGCGCCCGGGCTGGTAGCCGCGCATCCGGGCATCCGACGTGCGCGCAAGCAGCGTCCGGATCAGGGTGAAGACGCCCGTGTAGGTCGCCGGGTTGGAGCGCGGCGTCCGCCCGATCGGCGACTGGTCGATGTCGATGACCTTGTCGAGATGCTGGGCGCCCTCGATCCGGTCGTGATCGCCGGGGCGCTCCTGGGCGCGGTGGAGCATCTGGGCCAGCGCGCGGTACAGGATGTCGTTGACGAGGGTGGACTTGCCCGAGCCCGAGACGCCCGTCACCGCCGTGAAGGTACCGAGCGGGATCTTGACCGACATGCCCTTGAGGTTGTGCTCGCGCGGGTTGTGGATGGTGACGTGCTTGCCGTTGGGTGCCCGGCGCGTCTTCGGGATGGCGATCTCCTCGGCGCCGGAGAGGAACCTGCCCGTGAGGGAGGCCGGGTGCGCGGCGATCTCCTCTGGCGTGCCGACCGCGACCAGGTGCCCGCCCAGTTCTCCCGCTCCCGGCCCCAGGTCGACCACGAAATCGGCCGCGCGGATGGTCTCTTCGTCGTGCTCCACCACGAGCACGGTGTTGCCGAGGTCCCGCAGCCGCTTGAGCGTGTCGAGGAGCCGGTTGTTGTCGCGCTGGTGGAGCCCGATGCTGGGCTCGTCGAGGATGTACAGCACGCCCACCAGGCTCGAGCCGATCTGGGTCGCGAGCCGGATCCGCTGTCCTTCGCCTCCCGACAGCGTCGCCGCTGCCCGGTCGAGGGTCAGGTAGTCGAGCCCGACCTGGGCCAGGAACCCGAGCCTCTCCCGGATCTCCTTGAGCACGCGGCGCGCGATCTGCGCGTCGCGCTCCGACAGCGTCAGCGTGTCGAAGAACTGCCGCGCCGACTTGATCGAGAAGCGGACCACGTCCGAGATGGATCGCCCCGCGATCTTGACGGCCAGCGTCTCGGGCCGAAGGCGCGAGCCCTGGCAGGCGGGGCAGTCTCTCAACGCCATGAAGTGCTCGAGGTCCTGTCTCACCTCGGGAGAGAGCGTCTCCTTGTAGCGGCGCTCGAGAATCTTGACGGCGCCCTCGAAACCCTCGCCGGCCTCGCCGTGGAGGATGATGTCCCGCGTCTTCTTCCCGAGCTTGCCCCACGGTGTCGCGAGATCGAACTTGTAGCGGCGGGCGAGCACGGCGAGGGTTTGCTTGAAGGTCGAGGCTCCGGGGCCGGCCCACGGGGCGAGCGCGCCGTCGCGGAGTGACCGGGCCGGGTTCGGCGCCACGAGATCCGGATCGATCTCGTACCGGGACCCGATCCCGCCGCACTCGGCGCACGCGCCGTAGGGACTGTTGAACGAGAACATGCGCGGGGACACTTCGGGAAAGGAGATACCGCAGGCCGCGCAGGCCAGCCGCTCCGAGAAGACGTGGGACGCGCCGTCCGCCACCTCGACCTGGACGACGCCCTCGGCGAGGCGGAGCGCGGTCTCGAGCGAGTCGTTGAGCCGCGAGCCCAGCGTGTCCCGGATGACGAGCCGGTCCACCACCACCTCGATCGTGTGCTTCTTGGTCTTGGCGAGCTCGATCTCCTCGCTGAGCTCGTGGAACTCGCCGTTGACCCGCACCCGGACGTAGCCCTGGCGGCGCAGATCGAAGAACAGCTTGCGGTATTCGCCCTTGCGGCCCCTCACGACCGGCGCCAGCAGAATGAGCCGGCTCCCCTGCGGCAGCGCCATGATGCGGTCCACCATCTGCTGGACCGATTGCGCGGAGATCACGACACCGCACGACGGGCAATGGGGCACGCCGATCCGGGCGAAGAGCACGCGAAGGTAGTCGTAGATCTCGGTGACCGTGCCGACGGTCGAGCGTGGGTTCTTCGAGGTCGTCTTCTGCTCGATGGAGATCGCCGGCGACAGCCCCTCGATCGAGTCGACGTCGGGCTTCTCCATCTGCTCGAGGAACTGACGGGCATAGGCCGAGAGCGACTCGACGTAGCGCCGCTGCCCCTCGGCATAGATGGTGTCGAAGGCGAGCGACGATTTGCCCGAGCCGGAGAGCCCCGTCAGGACGACCAGCTGATCGCGGGGAATCTCGAGGTCTATGGACTTGAGGTTGTGCTCGCGCGCCCCTCGGATGACGATCCGGTCATTGGCCATGAATATGAATCATACCCCCGCCGGCGGCCGTGGCACAACGCGCCGCCGCCCGTGGCGCCGCTCGGTCATGACGAAGGCGGCGAAACCGAAGATCGCCCCCATGCCCGCCACCGCGAAGCCCACCCCGTACGACGTCTGCTCCACGGTGAATGGCCGCCGAGATCCTGAAGCGGGTCGCGAGCGGGCGGGTGAGGACGTCGCGCCACTGGCCGCCCGCAGTGGCAGCCACCGGCTACCGCCAAACAGCGCGCCGGACCGTCCACAGCACCGCGGCGGCCGCCGGCGCCGCGGCCACAGCGGGATAGGCCAGCGGTAGTCCCGCCCAGCCCGGCGAAGGGTCTCCCGTCCACTGCCCCGCGAGCGCAAGGGCGCCGAAGACTCCTAGACCGACGAGTCCCGCCCATGTTCCCCAGCGGGCTCTGGCGGCCGGCGGCGGCAGGAGGACCGCGGGAGCGAGGGTCGATGCCGCGATGCCGAGAGCGACCAGCACGAGCACCCACGGCTCGGCCGGCCAGAAGCTCGCCAGCGCCGCCGCGCCGATGACGGCCGACCAGAGACCGAGATCGTGGCCGATCTCCCCGCCGCCCGTGACATCGAGGCCGCCGATGCGCTCGCGGAGCGCCACGCTCGAGGCGAGGAAGCTCGCGAGTCCAGCCGCCGGCAGGAGCAGCAGGACGGAGCGCCCCGCTGTCACGGGCAAGGACGGCGGCCTCACCAGACGCTCGAGGGCGACGCCTCCCAGGAAAATGTCGGGGGCGCCGAGAGCGCAGTAGACGGCCCAGCCGATTCCCCAGACGAAGACCGCGAAGAGCGCGGCACCAACGGCGCCCATCTCGCCGCGGCTGACCTTGCCCGCGGTGCCGAAGCCGACGAGCGCGAGCGCGCCCCCGGTGAGCGTGAGGAAAAGCCCCCAGCGCCGGGAGGCATCGGCCCCGCGACCGTCGGACCAGCTGATCCCCGAGGGCGGCGCGCCGGGGACGGCCTTGCCCGCCTCGAAGCGCAGCCGCGCGCCCGGCGGCCACGTGAGCTCGTCGCCGGGACGGAGCGTCACCGACTGCCCGGCCTGGAGCTCCCAGTCGCTCTCGCTCACCCGCGCCCCGTCGCGCGCTCGGACGTGGATCCGCGCCGGGCCGGCCGCCGTGATCCGGTGCACCTCCTCGAAGACCAGCACGCCGTTCCCGCGCCCCGCGCGCAGGTCACGCCCGACGTTGACCCACGGGCTCGAAGCCGGAAACCGGAACGCGGGCTGCGAGGCCACCCGCTCCCAGGCACCCAGAGGCCCGAAGCCGGTCCCGCGCGCGAGGACGACGAGAGAAACCGCGAGGCCAAGCACGACGGCCAGGAGAAGCCACGGCACGAGGCGTGCGGCCCGGCGCCAGATCACGAGGAGCCATGCCCCGCCCGCCGCGAGCCCGATGCCCTGCCAGCGCGGCGCGCCGAGCCAGGCGGCCGCGTCACCCGCCAGCACGAGGCTGCCCCAGAGGAGAAGCCCGGCGACGAGGAGAAAGACGACGACCGGAAAGAGGGCGTCGCGGGCAGGCTGGGCAGTCGGCGCGTCGCCGTCGGATAGGCTCAACGCCAGGAGGGGCGAGACGAGCAGGAGGAGTCCGGTCCAGAGACCGTCGGGCCCGCCCTCGAGAACCAGGGCGGGCAGCGCGAGCCACGCGGCCGGAGTGAGCCAGACGGCCAGGATGCGCGCGCCGGATATCACCGGTGGAGGACCACCGCCACCAGCCACGCGAGCGTGGGGGCGACGACGGCGCCGTACCACCAGAGCGCGGAGAGTCCCGCGACGCGAATGCTCCCCGCCTCCGAAGGCAGCGCGCCGATGAGCGGGTAGGCGGCGAGCAGGAGCAGGAGGAGGGCGGGGCGCGCGAGTCTCACGACGGCCGCATCATAGCAAATCGGGGTAAAATGACAGCAGCTCTCAACCCTGTCAGAGGAGAAGACATGCCCGATCGGATCACGCGAGTAATGGTCGTGACCGCGCACCCGGACGATTCGGAGTTCGGCGCGGGCGGCACGGTGGCGAAGCTCACGCGGGAAGGCAAGACGGTCACCTACTGCATCGCCACCAACGGAAACAAGGGCTCCAGCGACCGGAGCATGACCCCCGAGCGGCTGGTCTCGATCCGCGAGGAGGAGCAGCGGAACGCGGCGCGGGTGCTGGGCGTGGATACGGTGGACTTCCTGGGCTTCCCGGATTGCGAGCTCGAGAATACCCGCGAGTCACGGATGGCGGTGACCGCGGCCATCAGGCGTCAGCGGCCCGACCTCATCATCTGCCAGAATCCGAACCGCACGAAGAATTTTGGGGCGTCCCACCGCGACCACAGGAAAGCGGGCGGCATTCTGCTCGACTGCGTCTATCCCCTGGCGCGGGACCACATGGCCTTCCCCGAGCTCTTGGCGCAGGGCCTCGAGCCGCACAACGTCAAGGAAGTGCACATCATGTGGTGGGACGAGCCGGAGATCGTCGTCGACATCGCCGACACGATCGACCTCAAGATCAAGGCGCTCCAGTGCCACGTGAGCCAGATCCGCGACGTGGCCGGCATGGAGAAGCGGGTCCGCGAGCGCGGCGCCCAGCTCGGGAAACCGAAGGGCTACGCCTACGCCGAGACCTTCGACCGGATTGTGATCGACCGCTAGCCCGAGGAGACTCGCCCTGATGGCGGGAGCGACAACGACGGCGACGACGCTGGTGGAACTGATGCGCCGGAGGGTCTCGGCCGAGCCGGACGCGCCCTACTTTCACCTCTACGACGAGGCGGTCACCTACAGCCAGCTCTGGAAGGAAAGCGCGCGCTACGCCGCCGGACTCCGCCAGGCGGGTATCGACCGCGGCGACAAGGTCTGCCTCATCTATCCCACCTGCAAAGAGTTCTTCTTCACCTTCTTCGCCGCGCTCCGCCTGGGCGCGGTGCCGGTACCGCTCTACCCGACGCTGGGGGTCGAGGCAACCGCCAACGTTTTCCGCGACTCCGAGGCCAAGGCCGTCGTCACCATCGGCTGGTTTCGCAAGGGCGTGGAGGAGAGCCAGGCGGCCGCGCCCAATATTCGGCACGTGCTCGAGCCGCAGGACCTCGAAGTGGACGGCCCCGCTCCTGCCTTCCCGACGCCGGTCGAGACCGACACGGCCTTCATCCAGTACACCTCCGGCAGCACCGGGCAACCGCGGGGCGTGGTCCTGAGCCATGCCAACGTCACGCAGACGGTCGCCTTCATGGCCGAGGCGGCGCAGCTCACGCGAGAGGATGTCGTCGTCTCTTGGCTGCCCCTCTACCACGACATGGGGCTCATCGGCTGCGCTTTCACGCCGGCCTCGATGGGCGCCGAGCTCTGGCTCCTGCCCCCCGACCTCAAGAACCCCCGCACCTGGCTCGAGCTCGTGACCCGCGTCCGCGCGACGTTCACCGTGTCTCCGGATTTCGGCTTCAGGAACTGCGTGCGCAATATCGGCGACACCTCGGGCCTCGATCTCTCCTCGCTCGCACAGGCCCTCTCGGGCGCCGAGCCCGTGCGCCTGAGCACCATCGCGGCCTTCGAAAAGAAGTTCGGCGTCCATAACCTCATCACGCCGTGCTACGGACTGGCCGAGGCGACGCTGGCGGTGGCGATCTGGCCGCGCAAGACGCCGCTCCGCTCCGACCCCTCCGGCAGGTTCCTCTCGGTCGGGCAACCCTGCCGGGGCGTGTCGGTCAGGATCGCTGACGAGGCGGGTCCGGTCGCTCCGGGCGCCGAGGGCGAGATCTGCGTCAAGAGCCCTGGCGTCATGCAGGGCTACTACAACAATCCCGAAGCGACGCGCCGGGTGGTCTCACCCGACGGGTGGCTGCGCACGGGCGACCTGGGCTTCATCGACGGCGAGGGCTATCTCTTCGTCACCGGGCGGCTCAAGGACCTCATCATCGTGGGCGGCGAGAACATCGTGCCCGCCGACGTCGAGGAGACGGTGGACCACGTCCCCGGCGTGCGCTACTCGGCCGCCGTCGGCATCGAAAGCGAGCGGACGGGAAGCCAGCGCCTTCACGTCGTCGCCGAGGTGCGCGAGGGCGCCGAGAACACGCAGGCGCTCTCCGAGCTTGTCCGCGAGATCGTCCAGCGCGTCCACCGGACGCGCGGCTACCGGCCGGCGCGCGTGCTGCTCGTCCGGCCGGGCACCATCCCCAAGACGTCGAGCGGCAAGATCCAGCGCTCCCGGCTCGCCCAGATGATCGCGGGCAACGAGCTCGGCGAGCGCCTCGTCTACACGTCGGGCGGCCGCGGGGGCTAGCGCATGGAATTCGGCTGCCACCTGCCCGTCTTCGGCCGCGCCGCGACGCGCGCGGGCCTGCTCACTTTCGCCCGGGATATGGAGCGGCTGGGCTACGAGAGCCTGTGGGCGAGCGACCACATCGTCATTCCTCACACGATCCGCTCGCGCTATCCCTACAGCGACACGGGGCAGTTCCCGCTGGCGGCGGACGCGACCTTCCTCGAGCCCTTGACGGCGCTCGCCATGGTCGCCGGCGTCACCGAGCGGGCGAAGCTCGGCACGACCGTGCTCGTCCTGCCTCACCGCCATCCGGTCCTAGCCGCCAAGATGCTCGCGACGCTCGACCACCTCTCGGGCGGGCGCGTCATCCTTGGCGCCGGGGTGGGCTGGATGCGCGAAGAGATCGAGCTCCTGGGCGCTCCGTTCGACGCGCGGGGCGCCTGGTCCGACGAGGCGATCCGGATCATGCGCGCGTGCTGGCGGGACGAGCGCACCCGCTTCCACGGCCGCTTCTTCAGCTTCGACGACATCGGCTGCTTTCCGAAGCCCATGCGGGGCGACATTCCCATCTGGATGGGCGGGCACTCGAAGCCCGCGCTCCGGCGCATCGTGGCGCTGGCCGACGGCTGGCACGCGGCCTTCCCCACCGCGGCCGGTCTCGAGTCGGGCCTGGCCGAGCTTCGCGCGGAATGCGCGAGGCAGAAGCGGCGCTTCGAGGAGCTCGCCATCACACTGCGCGCCGGTCTTGCCATCCGGACGAGCCCGGGCGGCCCGGACCGCAAGGCGCTCCAGGGCACGCCGGAGGAGATCGTGGCGGACCTGAAAGCCTTCAAGTCGCTCGGGGTGAGCCACGTGCTCATGGAGGCGAGCCATCGCGATCTCGGCCAGATGACGCGCACCTTCGAGACCTTCGCGCGCGACATCCGGCCCAAGGTCTGACGCCCCTTTCATGGACTTCGGCTGGCACCTGCCCTGCTACGGCCGCCTCGCCACGCGCGAGAACCTCATCCTGGTCGCGCGGGAGGCGGAGCGGCGGGGCTTCGAGTCGGTTTTCGTCTCCGACCACGTCGCCCTGCCCTTCGAGCCGAAGACGCCCTATGGCGGAAGCCGCACGGGGGCGTTCCCCATCCCGCCCACGGATGCCTTCCTCGAGCCGGTGACGGCGCTGGCCCTGGTCGCCGCGGTGACGGAGCGGGTCAGGCTCGGCACGACGGTGCTCGTGCTCCCGCACCGGCATCCCGTGCTCGCTGCCAAGACCATCGCCACCCTCGACGATCTCTCGGGCGGGCGCGTCATCGTGGGCGCGGGGGTCGGCTGGCTGCAGGACGAGGTCGAGCTCTTCGGCGTACCCTTCGAGCGGCGTGGAGCGTGGAGTGACGAGGCGCTCGGAGTCATGAAACGATGCTGGGCCGACGAGCGCTCGAAGCACCAGGGCGAGTTCTTCCGCTTCGACGATGTCGGCTGCTACCCGAAGCCCGCCCAGAAGCCCTACCCGCCGCTCTGGATCGGCGGGCGCTCGGCGAGTGCCTACCGGCGCGTCGCCCGCTTCGGCGACGGCTTCCACGCCGCGTGGTCGGCGCCGGAGGTCATGCGGGAGCAGATCCGCGAAGTCTGGAAGGAATGCCAGAGCATCGGCCGGCTGGGCACCGACCTGACCTTCTCGGTGCGCGCGGGCTTCGACATCCGCGAGGGAGCCTCCCCGCATCCGAGGGCGAGCCTCCTCGGCGCGCCCAGATTCATCGCCGACCAGATCGCGCGCTACGCCGACGTCGGGGTGAGCCACATCGTGCTGGAGGCCCCCCTGCGCGATCTCGACGAGCACCTGGCCCTCATGCACCGTTTCACCGAAGACATCCGCCCACTCACCGAAGCCTAGCCCGGCGGTGCACGCTAGGCAGCGTTGTGGAAGATGACGCCCAGCGTGTAGCGCTCGCCCGAGAGGACCCGGCTCACGCCGTGGCGCATGTTGGTGCGGTAGTAGCCGCGGGTACCCGCGGCGGGACGGTAGCGCGTCGTGAAGATCACGGCTTCTCCGTGCTCGAGGTGGACGACGCTGCCTCGCGATTGCGCGCGCGGCCGCTGCTCGACGAGGAGGAACTCGCCGCCCTCGAAGTCCTTCCCCGGCTCACTCAGGAGCACGGTGAGCTGGATGGGGAACACGACCTCGCCGTAGATGTCCTGGTGCAGGCAGTTGTAGCCCGCCGCCTCGTAACGCAGGAGGAGCGGCGTGGGCTTCTTCTGGCCTCGGCGGGCGCACAGGGCTGAGAGTCCCGCGAGCTCTGCGGGGTGACGCACGCGTGTCTTGAGCGCGGCCTCCCAGCGGTTGGCAATCGCCGCCAGCGGCGGGTACGCGTGCTCGCGCAGCTCTCGGACGGTCGCGGGCAGCGGGTCCGCGAAGTACTTGTACTCGCCCACGCCGAAGCGGTAGCGCGCCATGTCCACGCGGCTCCTGAAACGCGACTCGTCGGCGTAGAGGGCGCGGAGGTCGGCGCACTCGGCCCGCGTCAGGAGAGCCGGCGTCCGCGCGTGTCCCCACTCGTCGAGCGAGGCGCCGATGGCGGCCCAGTCGAGCCGCGCCAGCCGCTCCGCAATCGGCGGGTTCACGCCGCTCTCGCGGGCTTGCAGACCTTGCACGGGCGGTAGCCGACGGAACGCGCATCGTTCACCGAGGCGAAGACCACGCGATTGTCGGCGCGCATGTGGCGGCCGTGGATGCAGCCGACGCGGCAGACGATGTGGGTGCTGGTGCAGCCCTCGTAGACCGGCGTGGTCCGCTCGAGGGACAGGAGCCGGCTCTTCACGTCCGTGCCGAAGAGATAGCCGCCGAGCCCGCCGCCGGTCTGGAGCACGCGGTGGCACGGCACGATGAAGGGCACGGGATTCCTGCCGAGCGCCGTGCCCACCGCCCGCACCGCTCGCGGGTTGCCGATGCGCTGGGCGATCCACGCGTAGGGGCGCACCTCGCCGAACGGGATGCGGCGGGCCGCGGCGAGCACCTTCTTCTGGAAGTCCGGCGCCTCGGAAAGATCCACGGGCACCGAGAAGAAAGCCCGCTTGCCCTGGAAGTACTCGGCGAGCTCTTCGCGCGCCCGCTCGGCCAGCTTCCGCGCCGCCGCCGTCGCCGGCTTCTCGAGGCGCTCCGCCCGGATCAGCGACACGCCCGCCGCCGTCGACTGAATGGAGATCTTGTCCAGCAGGCGGCCTGTCTCCCGCGCAGACGCGCGCGCCGCCGCCAGCACCTGCTTCGCCAGGTCGCCCGGCTCGGCGTCGGGCTGGAAGTACCGCTTGAGGATGTCGTCGATCCTGTCCGTCTTATTCATGCCGTCCCTCCCTTGGTGAGCGCCGCGCGCAGGAGACCCTTGCCCCGCTGCAGCTGGCTCTTCACCGTGTTGATCGAGATGCCGCGGATCTTCGCGAGCTCGCCGTAGGAGAGCCCGTTCACATACCTGAGCGCCAGGAGCACACGCGCCTCGGTCGGCACGCGACCGAGCGCGCGGCGCAGGTCGAGGTGCTCGCCCGGCGGATCGGGGCGCGCGGGCGGCTCGAGCTCACCCGAGCGGCTCTTGCGGCGCCTGAGCTCGTCCATGCACACGTTGGTCAGGATCCGGTAGAGCCACGTGGACACCGCCCACTCGGACCTGTACGTCCCCGCGCCCAGGTAGCACTGCAGCAGCGCGCGCTGGACCGCATCCTCGGCGTCGGCCCGCGACCCAAGGAGCCGCCGCGCGACTCCGAGCAGCCGGCCCCCGTACCGCCCGACCAGCTCGCCGAATGCGGTTTCGTCCCCCCGCGCCACGCGGGCCATCCACCGCCGCTCTTCCTCCCTGGCGTCCATACACCCTCATATACGCAGAGAGACCACGGAACGGGCGGAACGAAGATCGGAGCTCCGATGGGCCGTGCACGCGAGCGCTATCAGGCCCGTCACGCGGAGGCGAGGGTGCTCCACGGGGTCGTCCGGGAACACCCGGACAGGGATCTTGCGGCGCGAGCGCAGGCAACACCAGCACCCTCCGGCGGCGGGCGCCTCGCCCGTGGGCCCTCTCCCCGTGACATAATCGGCCATGCTCAGACGTTGGATGAGCCAGGCGACGACCAACGATCACGGCAAGCGCGCCGATGAAGTTCGCCGATCAGTTCGTGGCGACCGCGCGGCGGGCCGGCAACCCGCGCGTCATGGACCTGGGCCGCGACGTCATCATGGGCCACGAGTTCTGCGCCGAGATCGTCGAGCACGGGCCGGATACGATGCGCGCGTTCAAGACGGGCACGCGCGTCTGCTCGCGCCCGGTGCTGATGCCGGCCACCGGACCCCAGAGCATCGGCTACTCGAACGACAACCCCGGTGGCTACGCCCAGTACATGCGGCTCAGCGAGGCGCTCCTGCTGGAAGTGCCCAACGGGCTGCCGACCGATCAGGCGGCTCTCACCGAGCCGATGGCGGTCGGCGTGCACGCCGTCGCCAAGGCGCGGCTCGAGCCCGACGACGCGCCTCTGGTCATCGGCTGCGGCCCGGTCGGGCTGGCGGTGATCGCCGCGCTGCGACTGGCCGGCGCGCGGCCGATCGTCGCCGCCGACTTCTCGCGCCAGCGGCGCGAGCTGGCGGTGGCCGTGGGCGCCGACGTCGTCGTCGATCCGGGCCAGACGACGCCCTGGCAGAGCTGGCGCGAGACCGCGGTGTGGACGGATGCGACGCGCGCGCCGCAGCAGCCAGCGTGGCTGCCGGGGCCGCCGCTCCGCCCCGCGGTCGTCTTCGAGTGCGTCGGCGTGCCCGGCGTGCTCGATCAGGTCATGGCCGCCGCACCGCGCGGCTCGCGCATTGTGGTGGTCGGCGTGTGCATGGAGGCCGACACCATCTATCCAATGCTCGGCATCACCAAGGAGCTGAACCTCCAGTTCGTCCTCGGCTACACGCAGGACGAGTTCGCCGCCACGCTGCATCACATCGCGGAGGGCGCCATCCTGACGGTGCCGCTGATCACCGGCCACGTGGGCATCGGGGGCGTGGCCCAGGCCTTCGAAGAGCTCGGCTCACCCGAGCGCCACGCGAAGATCCTGGTCCATCCCGAGCACTAGAAGTGCGATAGGATGCAGCGCGGACATGCGACACACGCGCACGGAGGTCATCGCCCGAACGCGACGTGAGTTCGCCCGGCTCGACCGCGTCGTGAGGCGGCTCGGTGCGGCGGACTGGAAGCGGCGGGTCCCTCGCCCGCCTACGCGGGATCCCTGGACGGTGAAGGACGCCCTCTGCCACATCCTCTACTGGAAGGAGCACACGGCGCGCGTGATCCGTGGCGAGCGGCGGCTTCCGGAGATGCGCGGCCTCGACATCGAGGCGATGAACCGCCTCATCTACGAGCGCTGGCAACGGCGACGGCCAAGCGAGGTCGTCGAGTGGCACTGTCGAGTGCACGCCGACGTGCTGCAGACGCTGGCGAAGACGCCGGACGCCTGGTTCGGCCGCCGCGAGCGATCGAGCGAGTGGCCGCTCGACTTCGATGGGCACTCGGCCGCTCACCGGGTGAAGGACATCGAGGCCGCGCTTCCCGGCGCCGCGCCACGTCCCGCCCGAGCCAGCGGAACACGTAGCGTCACGCGGGGGGCGACCGATCAGCGCTGATTCGGTCGCCCCAAACGCGCCGCGCGCGATCGACCTTGCGCCGCTCCTCCGACCCCGCTCGGTGGCCGTGCTCGGCGCCTCCGATCGTCCCTCGCCGGGCCGGATGGTCATCGAGAGCCTGGACCGCATCGGCT
>WNFP01003070.1_pt1 | contig 17934 bp, 19 predicted proteins | sample 5400201 | NCBI WGS metagenome assembly WNFP01 (sample SAMN13153355, study PRJNA577476) | soil metagenome | isolation source: 115 cm saprolite under Madrone tree | place: USA:California | collected 2016-06-14 | reverse complement strand
AGCAACTCGCTCGCGTTCTTGGTTTGGACCAACTCCGTATTACCCCAAAAATGGGTAATACAACTTCCCACGCCTAAGCCCCACCAACTCCGTCATTTGCCCGGGTCTTTTCACAACTCTCAGTAAACTCCCGCTAGGCCAATTGTGCGGGCGACAGAAAAACTCCGCGATAGTTACCGGAAAAGCAGCCAGTCATGACGATGGGGAGGGCGACTTCCTCGATGAGGAGGTTGAGAGCAACACTCTTCGACTGGTTCTCAAATCGCCGGCACTCCGCAAAATGTTTCCGGAAGACGAATCGACTACCGTCTGTCAGCATGATGGCGAAGGCAAGGCCCCCCACAACCGCTCGGTCCCGGCGGACTAGCGCGCAAGCCGAAGGGTTCATCTTCACAATGCAGCCGGCGGCGTCGAGCAAGACGTAGCCAACAGGGGCGCTATCGAATAGTTCGAGGTAGCAGGCCAACGATTCATCGACTCGGGAAAAGGCATCCTTGAGGGACTGAATTTGTGCGTGTAATTCGTAACGTTCGAGGAGCAGAGCTTCCATGAGGTTGATATACTCAAGTGGATCCGGCTTTCCGTGCCCGAACCGCAGAGCCCGGATATCATCCAGAATTCTTACCAGCTCTGTCTTGCTGAGTTTGTTGTATTCCATTGCGACGTGCCGGATTGGCACGGAATTTTACTGATGCACCATATCACGCTGCGGGGTGTTTGCGCTCGTTTTGTGTTTCGGGCGAAGTTTTGCCGTGGAGGAGTGTGCGAAGGCCTGCGGCGACACCGGCCGCCACTGCGGACCATTGGCGAAGCGGGCGCATCACGGCGCGGCGTGCCGTTTTTTCCACGTCGAGAAGATCCTCGGAAGCGGCTTTCAGATTATTAGCCACGGACTCGAGGGGCGGTATCAGCTTGCGGCTGTCGTTCATCAGGTCATTCACATTCTCGGCGAGACTTCGGCCCATGAGATACATTGCAACAAGCACTCCCGCCTGAACGATAATTGCGAGCGTGATCAACGACACTGCGACCACCAAAAGCGTTTCCATAGTCTCCCCCCTGATATTAAGAGTAACCCCTGAGTTGTTAGACGAGCCGTCAAAATAGAGGTGGGCCTTCCTCAGACCAACCCGGTGGTGTCAGCCAGGATTGCCGGCCTTCGATACGTCACGGATCGACTGCCCGGAATTCGCCGCGTTCGAACCGGGAAAACATTCCGCTACATAGGGCCAAACTCCCGACCAGTGCGCGACGCCGGCACGTTGAATCGGATTCGCACGCTGGCAATTCCTCCTGCCTGGAGCGATGTTTGGATCTGTCCCCTGGAAGAAGGTCATCTACAGGTTGTCGGACGCGATGCGCGCAAGCGCAAGCAGTATCGCTATCATCCTCGATGGCGCGAGGTGCGCGACAGTACAAAGTTCGATCGCATGGCCGCTTTCGGTAGAGTCCTGCCGAGAATTCGGGCGCGAGTGAAGCGGGATCTCAGGCGGCGCCGGCTGGACAAGGAAAAAGTGCTGGCCACGATTGTGCGCCTGCTGGAAACCACGTTGATTCGAGTTGGCAACGAGGAGTACGCGAAGCAGTATGGTTCATTCGGGCTGACTACGTTGAGGAACAATCACGTGGAAGTGACGCCGAAGAGGCTGAGCTTTTATTTTCGAGGAAAGAGCGGCATCAAGCACGCGATCCGCGTAGAGGACCCGCACCTCGCAAAGATTGTGAGACGGCTTCGGGACCTGCCGGGATACGAATTGTTTCAGTTTGTCGACGAAGATGGCGAGCGGCGATCGATTGGTTCCACGGATGTAAACGAGTACCTGAGGGAAATCACAGGTCAGGATTTTACGGCGAAGGATTTTCGAACCTGGGCGGGGACCGTACTGGCGGTGGAAGCGCTCTGTAAGTGCGAACCGTTCAAGTCGAAAAGGCAGGCGAAGAGAAATGTCGTGAAAGCGGTGGAGAGCGTGGCAATGAAACTGGGGAATACGGTGACGGTTTGCAGGAAGTGTTACGTACACCCGCGGATTCTCGAGGCGTATGTCGAGGGTTCTCCCGTTCTCGTGCGCGGCGAGAAGGCCCTGGTGAGATTTCTGGAAAGGAGCAGGTAAATGGCGACTTTTGGAGACAGAATTGTCGGAGCTGCGAAACTGAGAGTGGCCACATATGAAGAAGTCGAACACGATAGCGGAGCGACGGGACAGGCCCTGGCCGTTGTGATGTTGGCCAGCGTGGCTGCGAGTGTGGGAGCCGGAGCTCACCTGGGACTGGCAGGCCTGCTGAGGGGAACTCTCACCTCGATTCTGAGCTGGTTCATCTGGGCGGCGCTGACGTACTTCATCGGGACCAAGATACTTGCTACGCGAAGCACACGGGCGACCTGGGGCGAGTTGTTGCGAACAACTGGATTTGCGGCGTCGCCGGGAATCCTGCGGATCCTGGGCATCATTCCTTTCACAGGTGCTCTCGTTTTTTTCGTGGTCGCCATCTGGATGTTAATAGCGTTCGTCCTTGCCGTGCAGGCAGCATTGGATTACGACAATATCTGGCGGGCAGTAGCGGTCTGCTTTTTGGGTTGGGTGATTTACGTCACGTTCGGCATTTTCATTATGTGACTAAAGTTTCTGCACAAACACGCCGATAAGATTGCCGATGAACTCGAATCTTTTCGGTGACTATCAAAAATTACTGCACGTGGACGTCATGGGACAGCAGGTTGAAGTGCCCGAAAACAATACACTTTTGCGCGGCCTTCAATTCCACGCGCCCGAGACGATTTCCTATGGGCGATTCTGTTGGAACGGCACCTGTAACAACTGCACGGTGACGGTCAACGACGGCGGCTGCGAATCCAAAGGCCGGGCCTGCCGCCTGGACGCATCCGAAGGGATGCATGTAACCTCCATCTCGAGCGAGATTCGCAGGCTGCTGTAGCGCGAATTGTAGGAAAATGGGGTCGTAACCCTGTTTACCTATGCGCAACCTCGAAATCGCTGCCGTTTTCAACCAGATCGCAGATCTCCTCGAAATTCAAGGGGCCAATCCGTTTCGCGTGCGCGCGTACCGCAGAGGCGCGGCCAGTCTTGAAAGCCTTACCGACAATATCGAAGCCATTGTTCAGCAAGGAGCAGTCCGCAATATTTCCGGAATCGGCGAAGATCTGGAGAAGAAGATCGTCGAGTATCTGCAAAGCGGAAGGATGGAATTCCACGAGCAATTGAAGCATGAAGTCCCGCTGGGGCTCGTCAAGATGGTGGAAATTCCAAGTGTGGGCCCCAAGACAGCGAAGCAGATTTACGACCAGTTCCGCATTCAAACCATCGAAGAGCTGGAAGCTCTCTGCAGAACCGACAGCCTGCTGGGTGTGCCGGGCTTCAAAAAGAAGACGATCGAGAACATCCTGCGCGGCATTGAGGTCGTGCACGACATCGACATCCTCGCAGCGTCGACCAATCCCGAGCAAACGATGAAGGCGTTTCTCGACATGCCGGTGATCGATTCCGTGCTGGCACAGGGCGGAACCAAGGCGTCGTTGCGCGTGCAGGACGACCTGCAGGTGGACCTGCGGGTAATCGAGCCCCGGAGCTGGGGCGCCGCGATGCATTACTTCACCGGATCGAAAGCTCACAACATTCGCATGCGCGAGCGAGCCATCAAGCTCGGCCTGAAGCTGAATGAATACGGATTGTTCGACGGCACCGACCAGTACATCGCCGGCGCCGACGAGAAGGACATATTCGAAAAACTCGGCCTGCCGTTCATTCCGCCCGTCCTGCGTGAAGACCAGGGAGAAATGGAGGCGGCGGCCGCGGGCAAGCTTCCAAACATCGTCGAGCTGCCGGACATTCAGGGCGATCTTCACATGCACACGAGCTGGAGCGATGGAAAGTATTCGACGGAGGAAATGATCGAAGCGGGGCGCAAGCGGGGTTACAAGTACGTCGCCATCACGGATCATTCGAAGTCGCTCGGCGTGGCCGGCGGCCTGTCCGACGACGACCTCATGAAACACATGGAGGAGATTCGGTCGATCGGCTCGAAGTACGCCGACATTCGCGTTCTTGCGGGAACCGAAGTCGATATCCGTCTGGACGGCACGCTGGATTATTCGGATGAGCTTCTTGAGAAACTGGACTTCGTCGTTGCTTCGGTCCATTCCGGTTTCAAACAGAGTCGATCCGAGCTCACGGCCCGCGTCGTTCGCGCCATGCAGAATCCCTACGTGCGAGTCATTGGTCACCCGACCGGCCGCCTTCTGGGTGACCGTGATCCTTACGAAATCGATTTCGAGGAAGTGATGAAAGAAGCAGCCCGCACTCGGACCTGCCTCGAAGTGAATTCGAACTTCCATCGCCTCGACTTGAATGACGTCCACTGCCGCAAAGCAAGAGACATGGGCGTTCACGTCATCATCAGCACGGATTCTCACAACTACGACGATCTTCTAAACCTTCCTTATGGTGTCGCCACTGCGCAGCGCGGTTGGATCGAGAAGGACCGTGTCCTGAACGCGCAGCCCGTCGAGAAAATGCTCAGCTTCAAAAGAGAAGGTAAATGAGGGAGAGACCATGGATTCCCCTCCCTCGGAGAGGAGGGGAATCCATGGTCCTGCCAATGAATTCTGCCGAGGTGAAACAAAAGGCGAAGGACCTGGGCTTCGAGCTCGTCGGCATCGCCCCGATCGGGCCGTTTCCTGAAGCGGTGTTTTATCCGAAATGGCTCGAAAGCGGCTATGCAGGGGAGATGCGATACCTCGAACGCCAGAAGGCCGGGCGCATGGATCCGCAGTCGGTTCTCCCGGGCGCGCGTTCGGTCATCGTCTGTGCGATGAACTACAACACCAACCGGCCTCTGACCGGCTACGATCGGCTCCGCGCCTGGGTTTCCCGTTACGCATGGGGGGAGGACTACCACCAGACGCTGCACGAAAAGCTGGAAGAGCTTTCCCGCTGGATCGAAGAGTCTTCGTTGCACCGGACCAGGACGTATGTGGATACCGGACCGCTTCTCGAAAGGGTGTACGCGAAATACGCGGGTGTGGGTTGGTTCGGAAAGAACACCTGCATCATGCACGAGAAGGAAGGCTCGTGGTTGTTCCTGGGCTGCATCCTGACGGACTTCGAGCTGCCCTACGACACGCCTGTGCCGGACCGTTGCGGCACCTGCACGCGCTGCCTGGAGGCTTGCCCAACGGGCGCGATCATCGAGCCCTACGTTCTGGACAGCCGCAAATGCATTTCTTACACGACCATTGAATTACGTGGTGATATTCCACAAGCGGACCGGCCCGGCATCGGCCATCATCTCTTTGGATGCGACATCTGTCAGGATGTATGTCCCTGGAATCGGAAATCGCGTTATTCCGCCAATCCTGCCTTCCAGCCGAAAGAAGGTCTGTTCTGGCCTGAAATCGAGAAGCTGCTCGATATCAATGAAGACGAGTGGCGGCAATTGATTCGGGGAACGGCGATGAAAAGGGCGAAGGTTAAGGGGCTCCTGAGAAACCTGATGGTGGTGGCAGGCAATTCCGGGGCACCCAGGCTTTTACCCAGGCTCAGGAAGTTCCTGTCGCACTCGGACGAACAGGTCAGGTCACACGCCGAATGGGCGGTGAACCGGCTGCAGGATCACGATTAACGTTCAGGACCTTTCGGGCTGCTGCAGTTGCATCATTTTCCGTTCGAGTTTGAAAAGGAAGCGGAAAATCATCTCCCGCTCTGCCTCCTCGATTTGCATGAACTGCACGCCGACAACTGGCCAGCTTTTCCACTTCACCACGGGATAAACTACCGGCATTCCTTCATCTTGCAGAACCAGAACTGCGGGGCCAATCAGTTGACCCTCGTAGAACTTGTCGTAGTGCTTTGAACAGAGCAACCGGGCGCCCCCGGCAGCGAGTTCGTCGACGACGGGATCGATATCGACACCGTCCATACTTAGAAGGAGATAGACCGGATCGCTGGCCATCATCGACAACCGAAACGCCTTCCGCTGCTTTCCGTATTCTTGGTCAGTCTGATTTCGATGGCTCATAAAGTTCCAATCGGCAACAAGGCCTTAAATCTTTACGATTTTGAGGCTTTTTATCCGGGGTATACTCAAAAAGTTAACCTTATGGCTAAGAAGGCCACGATTCTTATCGTCGACCGCGAGAAGATTCTTGTTGACCTTCTGACGAGAGCCCTTGCCACCCCGGACGTGTCCGTACTGGGAACCACGTCGGCCGAGGAAGCGGCCCGGCTGCTGGATCGCCATGAGCCGGACCTCATGGTGATCGATCCCACTGTAGAAAACGGTATTCCGCTTCTTGCCGCGCTGGTTGCCGGACCCTTAAAGGCCAGAATCGTAACGACTACCGGGTCGGACGACGTTCGAGAGCGGGTATGGGCGATGGGCGTCCCGAAGACGGTCGATCGCAATGCCGGTCTCGATGCCCTTACGGCAGCGATCCGCAGTTCCCTGCCTGATGCCCCCTCGATTCTGGGCGCGGACAAGCGGATAGGTGTCCTGATCGCGGACGATGAAGATGAGATTCGGGATGTCGTATCGGACCACCTGAGCGAACGAGGTTTTGCCGTCACCGTGGCGAAGAATGGAAAGGAAGCCCTCGAGCGCCTTCTCAACAACCCCTCCGTGCTGGTCGTTTTGCTGGATCTGAATATGCCGATAATGGGGGGTATGGAGGTGCTGCGGGAGATCGTGAAGGCCGATCCACATCCAAACGTCATCATGATGACCGCGGTTGCCGACCGCGAGATTGCGCGTCAGGCCATGAAGATCGGCGCCTTCGATTACATTTTGAAGCCGTGTGACTTCGCCGTCATCGAAGCGAGCATCGCCGCCGCTCTCAGCCATTTGGAATATCAAAAGCAACCCTGGTGGAAACGGCTGACTCGCCGCTAAAACATGAAACAAAGAATTAGTGTGGGCATGATCGGTCTTGGAACCGTCGGCAGCGGCGCTTTACGCATTCTTCAGGAGAATGCGGACTTGATCCGGCATCGTGTAGGCGTACCAATCGAAGTGACGAAGATTGCAGTGCGCGATCTCAAACGTGATCGTGGGTTGAAGCTGCCCCAGGGCGTTCTCACGGACAATCCGGCCAGCATCGTCGAGGATCCGAATATCGACATTGTTGTCGAGTTGATCGGCGGCTACGAGCCCGCGAAGGATCTGATCCTGCGGGCAATCGCGAGAGGCAAACACGTCGTCACGGCTAACAAGGCTTTACTGGCGGTTCACTGGCCCGAGATTCACGAAGCGGCCCGGCGGGCATCGGTCAGCATCGGTTTTGAAGGCAGCGTCGGCGGGGGCATTCCGGTGATCAAGGCCCTGCGGGAAGCGCTGGCGGGGAACCGCATCCTTTCGATCTACGGCATCATCAACGGGACATCGAATTACATCCTGTCGAAGATGACGGATGAAGAACGCTCGTTCGCCGACGTGCTTGCCGAGGCCCAGCGCGCGGGATATGCCGAAGCCGATCCGACGTTCGACGTCGGCGGCATCGACACGGCACACAAACTTGCCATCCTCGTGAACCTGGCATTCGGCGCCCATATCAGCCTGGATAACATTTACACGCAAGGCATCACGTCCATCAGTCCGCTCGATATCGATTTTGGCAAAGAGCTCAACTACACAGTAAAGCTCCTGGCGATTGCAAAGATGCACAACGGGCAGGTTGAAGCCCGGGTGCATCCCACGATGGTGCCAGACGAGTATGCCATCGCCAAAGTCGGCGGTGTGTACAACGCGATTCAGATTGTGGGTGATGCCTGCCAGGACATCATGCTTTATGGCCGCGGCGCCGGTTCGATGCCGACGGGGAGCGCCGTGGTCGCCGACATCATGGACATCGGCCGGCAGATCCTGATGGAGCCCTCACGAAAACTGCCCGCCTCCGAAGATCGTCCCGCGCTCCGGCTTCAGCCCATGGACTCCATCACGAGCCTTTACTACTTCCGCTTCATGGCGCTCGACCAGCCCGGTGTACTTTCGCAAATATCCGGGATCCTCGGCCGGCATCGCATCAGCATCGCTCAGATGATTCAACGCGGCCGCAAAAAGGGCGGCTCCGTGCCGCTGGTCATCATGACCCACACGGCTCTCGAGCGGGACATTCAGAAAGCGCTCATCGAAATCAAAAGCCTGGAATCCGTCACCGAAGAACCCGTGCTCATTCGCATGGAGGGCGAAGAACCTTAGATGCGCGTGTTCTTCGTGCTCGCGGTTGCCGGTGCGATTCTCCTTTACAGTTCCGGCCTCTGGGCCCCTTACCACCTCGATGACGCGAGCGTCCTGGACAGTGCGAAAACACTCAGCTGGTCGCCCACTCGTTTTCTGGGTTTCGCGACGTTCTGGCTCAATGCCCAGGTCAACCAGGTCTTTGGTCCGATCTTTCCGTGGCGTGAGCCTTTCTATTTCCGGCTGGGCAACGTGTTGATTCACGTCATCGCTGCCACGGCACTGTTCTGGCTCGCGCTGGAGTTGACCGGGCGCCGTGTGGTCGCGGCGATTGCCGCAACATTATTTCTTGTCCATCCGATTCAGACTCAGGCGGTAACTTACATCACGCAGCGATTCGAGTCGCAGGCCGCCATGTTCATGATTCTTTCGGCTGCAGCTTACGTCCGGTTCCGGAGGACAGGCGGACGCCTATGGTTTTTCGCAATGCTGATCCTGGGAGCCGCGGGCGGTCTGACAAAGCAAACGGCCTTTGTGTTGCCGGTATGGATTGTGTTCATCGAGATCGTCTTCTTCGCCGGTGGCGCCGAGTTACGAAAACGCCTGCTCTACATTTCGGCGGTCGGGCTGGTGTTGCTGTTTCCTGTTTGGGAGAGCCTGCCGAATGCCTTCGAGGGTCCAACGCTGAAATGGATTGCACTGGATCAATACTGGGTTTCGCAAGGCCCGATTCTGACCAGGTATTTCCAGCTCTCCGCGTGGCCTGAGCACCAATTCTTGTTTTACGGCTTCGAGCCGGTGCGTTTCTTTTCGTGGGCAGTCGCTGCTGAATGGGCGCTGGTGCTGATGGTATTGGCCGCCGGTTTGTATTGTCTGAGACGGTGGCCGCTCGTTGGTTTTGGCATTGTTTCATTCTTCATTCTCCTGCTGCCGGTCATAATCCTGCCCTTGCCGGATGTGATCAACGAACACCGGCTCTACCCGGCGTTCGCAGGGATTGCTCTCGCCGTTGCGGGCGTCTACCAGGCCATCAATCGCCGATCCGTTCTGGTGATCGTCGGCGCGATCGTAATCGCATTGAGTATCAAAACCGTTATGCGGAACGCGGAGTGGAACGACCAGTTCGCATTTCTGGAGGCGAATCGCGCCGCATTTCCTCACGATCCTGGAATCCTGAGCCGGCTTGCGTCTTATTACTTCCTGAGCGGGTATGTGAACAAATCTCTGGAGCTGAACCTGGAAGCGCGGCGGTACGAAGACCGGTACAACGCCTATTACCGGCAGTTGGGTCATTTGCTGACGTCGGTCAATCTGGCGGCGATTTATCAGGCCAAGGGAAACCTCAAGCTGGCGAAAACGGAGGCGTTGCGTGCGGTCGCTGCAAATCCCGCCGAGCCTATGGCCTGGCAATCTCTGGGTAATATCCAATTTCAGCTCGGAGACTATGAAGGGGCGCAGCGAAGCTTCGGGCATCTGGTGGTCCTTCAACCGAATAGCGAATCGCTCCGGTCTTTTCAAGTTGCGGCGACGCGGTTGGGCAACACTTCGCTGACGGCTGCAATCGGAAAACTGCTGGCTGTCGAAGAACAACGAGAACGCGCCGAAGAAAAGCCTCCCTTTACAATTCCGACTAGATACAGAACCTACATAATTTTTGTCCTGACTCTGGCCATCCTCCTCGGCGTTGCCTCGGGTCTATGGACTCTCTGGACCGCTTGCCGAACCCTGCTCCGGCAGACGGCCGCCAACTCGTAGCCAATCATCGAAGTTCGTGGCAAAAGCTAACCTGGAGCGACGAATTTTGTAGATTCGCGCCGGGTTGCCGAAGCGTTCTGTTCGATTATTCAACAACTTGTGATTTGGCTGTGTCCGTGCAAGAGACGGCATGCAAGAGCGAAGTCATAAATTAGGGGCGGTCTATGAGCTGTTTGAAACCCGTCAGCGAGTGGTTTAAAGACGCAAAAGGCGTCGCTACATCTCTGATTGAAGCGACCGCAACCGTGGCCGTCGGCGCAGTGCTGGCGGGTGTCGCAATAGGTGGCGCGATTGACGCAATCAACGATTCCAAAATCCAGGCCGCAATCGGGGACGTTGGTTCGATTGGGCAGGGCGTAATCACGTTCTACAAGGACAACGCGTTCTTTCCCCTCTTCAAAGACGGGAGCAAAACCGGGTCGAGCGACGCATTTTTCGACGATCTGGTTTCCGAGAACGGCACTTATCCCGCGGACAGGAGCGTCTCTGTCGCAGGCACCCCTCAATGGAACGTGCCCGGGGCTTCAGCGGCGTGGGATGTCTCTGGGTTTTTCGGCCACCGACCGGATTACGTTCGTCATGACACGATCGAAGGCCAGTTGATCAAGAATCAGCTCGGGGGCGTTACTTCGATTGTGAAGTATCCTCTGCGTGGTTCTTATACGGGTGACCCGCAACGAGGCTGGGCGGGACCCTACATCACGTCGTTACCGAAGACCGATCCCTGGGGCAACAAATATCTGATCAACGTTCGTGAACTGCATGCGGGACACCTGCTGGACCCGGCTTTCAGCACGATTCATGCTCCGACGATGGGCCTCAGCGGGACGACTGGCACAGTTTCCGGTCCCGGCAACTTGCCCAAGGTTGCGGTCATCGTTCTTTCAGCCGGGCCCAATCGGACAATTGAAACCGATGCCGAACAACAGTTTGACAGGTTCGTCGCCTCAGGCGATGACATCGTATTCAGGATCAAGTAAGTTACCCTTCAACCCCCTCCAAAAGCCCGGGCGCTCGCGCCCGGGCGTTTTCTTTTTCGGTAATGCTCCAGCCTGCGGATGCCGATATAGAGGTCAGGCTTAAAAAAGAGTTTTACGCCCCCGCGTAAAAGTGGAGGAAGTCCGGACATGATGTACTGGCTTCCTCCGATTTCTACTTTGTTGATCCGCTCCACCAAGTATCTGGACTCTCCGGATCCTATTCCCAATATTTCAATAACTTAGTTTTGGATCGTTCGATGCATCAGTCAGGCATCACGGGATTAAGAAGAGTTTGACCGCCCCTTGGCTCAAAAGGAGGAAGCCCGGCATGGAGCCCGCTTCCTCCGTTCTCTTGGCTGGTGTTGTTTGCGTTTATTTGATTCGAAGCACGATGTCATCGCCGGCGACGACCAGCGAGCCGCCCTGGGGTTGGTTGAAGACGGTTTCAAGAGTCTGATTTGGTCCTGCCGATATGATGTACGCCGCGGAAGTACTGCCGGGCTGGAGATGTTTCGATGTGAGATAGTACTTCGTTCCCCACGGATCGGCGCCCAATTCCAGGTAGGCGCCTTTCCAGTGGTTCTTTCCTGTGGTGGCTAGTCCCATGCTGTTCTGATTCAGGGCTGCCTCCAGCGATCCGGATGAAGACGCCGTAAAGCCGGCGAAGCCGGCGCCCGCGATTGCCTCGTTGCCTGGCGTGCTCTTGAGGTCATCTACCGGGCCGTTAAGGCTCGTAAATGCTCCGATATAAATCGGCCAGACCTTCGTATCGGTATTGAACTGAATGGTCGCGGCCGCAATATGGTTCAGGTCGCTGCTGGCGGCGTTCAGCCGCGCTCGTTCCACGTAGCTGGTGATAATAGGAGTTAAAATAGCTGCCAGAATTGCAATAACTGCAAGCACCACCACCATTTCAATCATTGTAAAGCCGCGAAAAAACTTCCTGTTGTTCATAGCTCTTTGTCCCTTCCCTTTGCGGTGCCTATGGCATGCGAAGAGCCAATTCTCGGGCTTATAAATCATTGAATCCAAATAAGCGATACACACCAGGTCTACCAAAATCGTAGCTCGGCGCCATCGACGACAGACGAAATTTGTTGAAAGGCTTTTTGAAGTTCGCTACTTGATCACCGAGACGATGTCATCACGGTTCACTGCGGTCAGGAGATATTGTTGCCCCAGGATCGCTGTCGACAGTTTTCCGGATTAGAATTCGGGATTATTTGATGACCGAGACAACATCATCGCCACCGGCAACGAGCGGCACGCCAGTGTTCTGGGCCAGGGTTGTATCGATCGTGTTATTCGGGCCGGCCGAGATGATGAAAGCATGGGAGGTGTTGCTTGGCGCCAGATTCACGGCGGTTAAGAGGTACTTGTAACCCCAGGGATCGCTGTCGACAGAGCCGAGATATGGACCTCTGAAGGCGGCTTTCGGAAACGGCGCGTTTCCGGCCGGGCCGCTATAGTTGTTGTTCAGGTACGCGTCCAGGGTCGTGGTCGCAAGCGCGGCAGGCAGACCAAAGCCGCCTCCGTTGAGGGGCGTGGTGCCATTGCTGGTTCCAAAGATCACCTGGATGCCGGTGCCGACGGTGTTCGGATAGTTGCTGGCTCCATCGTAGATGGGATACCGGCCCGTGTCCCTCTGATACAGTTTCACGGCATCCGCAATCGTTCTGACGTCAGCCTGGGCCCTGGTCACGCGAGCCTGATCTATGTAATTTGTAACGAGCGGCGTCAGAATGGCCGCGAGTATCGCAATGATCGCCAATACAACCGCTAGTTCTATTAGCGTAAAACCTTTATCCTTCGTCATATCTCCTCCATGAAGGTCCCTTATTGAATTCTAAAAACGATGTCATCGCCCCCGGCAACAAAAGAGTCGGCAAATTGATCGAATCGGGTTTCAAGCTGCCGATTCGGTCCGGCCGAAATTGCAAATACGGCTGGCCGTTGTCCTGCGCCACGCGTCAGCGCGCTTGCGGCCATTTTCAGGCCCTTCGCCGTAAGTAACTGTACATTAATGAGATATTTGTTATCCCAGGGATCGGAACTGGGGATGCGCGTTAAATAGGGACCATTCCATCCTTTGAACCGCGAGAATGAGATCTGGCCCATTCTGGGGTAGGGATGGCCGGAATTCGATGGGCGGTTGTTAACCAGTTGATTTTCCAGCCGTTCGTGCGTTGCGGCGTCCCCTGGCCAATGCAACGAATCCACGACGCCTGGATTACTGCCAGCCGTTTCCAACACTAAAAAGATTTGATCATCCGGCCCGCGAGCGTCTCCCGCCTTGAAAGCAGGCGCAAAACCGGTGTCGTGCATGAAACTGTGGATCGAGATGGCGATCATTTGAACGTCACCATTCGCACGCGACAATTTCGCGTTTTCGATCTGGTCCATAGCTGACACCAATGCCATACCTGCTATAACGGCAACAATGGCGATCATGATTACGGCTTCAAGTAACGACGTGGCAATGCCGCGATCATCCCGGAGTGCCGATGCCGTCTTCATTCGCCGCCCCCAAAAGGGTTTTCAGCAATTCTCAGCCCAATGCAAAATAGATCAAAAAAAAGAACTTAGCGCCGCAGAGCAAGTCTGCTTCTACGACCATCGTAGGTGCAAGTTGCGGATTCTACGAGTTTGGTTGACTGGGCGAAGGGAACGAAATTACTGCAGTTCTTCTTCGATATCAGCATCTTCCAGCCCTTCCGGGGCTGTTGCGCCGCCAACGTCGATCTGGTGTTTCTTGATCTTGTACCAGAGGACGCGCTCGGTGACTCCGAGCAGCCTGGCTGCCTTGCGCTGGACGCCGTCGGCGCGCTCCAACGCATCCAAGATCAACTGGCGCTCAACGTTCCGGATGGTGGCGGCAAGATCCGTTTCCAGAGGCGGCACGGTCACTTGAGATTTGTCCGATACCTGGTTGGTGACATGACTCGGGAGAAACTTCGAGGTGAGAATGTCACCGTCCGTAATCAGGACCGACCGTTCGATCGTATTCTTCAATTCACGCACATTGCCCGGCCACTCGTATTTCATCAGATAGTTCATTGCTTCTGAGGAGATCGAAGGTATGGACCGTTCGAATCGCGCATTCGCCTCTTTGAGGAAATGTTCGGCAAGGGTCGGAACATCCTCGACCCGCTGCCGAAGTGCCGGCATGTGGATGGAAAAGAGATTCAGGCGGTGGAACAAGTCCTCGCGGAACAGGCCTTTCTTGACGGCGTCCGTGAGGTCGCGGTTTGTTGCCGCGATCACGCGCACATCGATTTTGATCGGCTTGATTCCACCCAGGCGCTCGAACTCCATCTCCTGCAGGATGCGCAGAATCTTGGCCTGCGCGCCCGGATTCATGTCGCCAATTTCGTCGAGGAAGATTGTGCCCTGGTCGGCCAGTTCGAATTTACCCAGTTTGCGCTCGACCGCCCCCGTGAATGCGCCCTTTTCGAAGCCGAAGAGCTCGCTTTCCAAGAGCCCTTCGGGAATACCGGCGCAATTCAGCTTGACCATCGGTTTGCCGGAGCGGGAGCTGTTCTGATGAATGGCTCGAGCGACCAGTTCCTTTCCTGTTCCGGTTTCGCCCCAGATGAGAACAGTAGCCGTCGTTCCCGCGACGCGGCTGACCAGGCGAAGGACCTCGTGGATTGCGCCACTTCTTCCGATAATGCTCTCAACTCGAAAGGCCTGGCTGACCTGCTCTTTGAGCGTCTCGAGCTCGACCTCCAGACGCCGGCGTTCGAGCGATCGCTTTACGATGACTTCCATTTCCTCCATCTTGAACGGCTTCACGAAATAGTCGTAGGCGCCGCGTCCAATGGCCTCCATGATCATCTCCTTTGAACCCAGGGCCGTTGTCATGATGATGATCACGGACGGATCGATATCCTTGAACTTCGGCAGAGCATCGATTCCGTTCAAGCCCGGCATTTGAATGTCGAGGAGAATCAAATCGTAGGGATGTTGGCGCAGCTTCTTCAGGCCCGATTCCGCGTCGGGCGCCTCTTCCACCGAATAACCGCGTTTTGTCAGAGCCTCGCGAAGGATGAAACGCGATGTTTCTTCGTCATCAACGATCAGAATCGATGGCTTCATCGCACGATGCTTTCAGCGGGGATGGGGGAAGTTGAAGCCGATTTTCCCGGCAGCAGCACGCGGAACAACGTTCCGCTTGCGGGATCGCTTTCGACCTGAACGGCGCCGCCGTGGGCCTCGATGATCTGTTTGGAAATCGCCAACCCGAGTCCCGTTCCTCTCTTCTTTGTTGTAAAGAACGGGGTGAACAGTTTTTCCTTCGTTTCCGGCGGGATATAAGAACCCTCGTTGTGGAACTCGATCATGAGCGTTTCCTGCTCGGTATCCGAATGGCCGAGCGTGACCGCCTTGATCCGAATGTTCAACGCCGCCGCCCTTGGGGCGGCTTCACAGGCATTCCGCAGAATATTGATGAACGATTCGACCAGCTTCTGCCGATCCGCCCTGATCGCCGGGTGCGTTTGGGAGTAGTCTTCAACCAGGTTCAGCTCTTTCTCTCGCGCCATCTCGCGGACATACACGATCGATTCGCGTACGAGGTCGGCCGCATCGTGCGTAGCGGACAAGTCCACTTTCACGGATGCCAGTGAAAGGATATCCTCGACCATGAGGTTCAACCGGTCGATGGATTCAACAATCGTGGCGACATACTTTTGTTGCGGAGCGTCTTTAGGTAAATCCTCTTTGATGAGCTCGGCCAATCCGCGGATATATCCGAGCGGCGTTTTGACTTCATGTGCCATTCCCGCGATCGTGCTCCCGATCGAAGCGAGCACATCCATTCGCCTCAGTTGATCCCGCAGCCGGCTAAGTTCTTCGATGTCCTGAAAGAGCATGACCACGCCGAGCGATTCTCTTTTCCTTCCAGTCGCGGGTGAAAGTGTTGCCCGAACGTATACATTGCGTCCGGATGGCGTGCAGACGAGGATGTCCCGAGTGCGGAGCGTTCTATGCCGCAAGACGTCATCGATCAGCTCATGAATTTCGAAGTTCCGATTCGAATTAGGGAAAAGGCTCTGGTAATGGCTTCCCATGTACGCGTGGCGCTCGATACCGAGAAGGCGTTCCACCGGCGCGTTCAAGAAAGCGATTTTGCCACCGGCATTCAAGCTGACGATGCCTTCGCTCATCTGAAGGAAAAGATCGGCGGTCGTGAGATAGCCTTTCATCGGCACGAACGTCTGGTTGTACAACCTGGATAGCCGATCGATTTCATCACCCTTGCCTCCGTCGTCATCGTTATCTTCCGGGCCGGGCTTCTCCGCAAGATCCTCCATCTCCTTGATGATGCGCTCCACCGGGCGCAGGATATGAAGGGAAATCAGCACGGCCAGCGTGGTTGCCACGAAGGTAATCGCAAGAACAGCAACCCTCAGATTCAGAATCACAGACCGCAACTCTATCGGGCGATCAACACGCGTCAGGTTGTAGTCCAGCATACCGAGGGGAAACAGTCCGGCGGCCAGTGTGAAACAGATCACGACGAGGGGAAGGCCGATCCGAAGACGAAACCGGTACTTTTGTCCAGACTTCATACGAAACTGGGATCGAGCAACTGTAGCGGCGCTCTATGAGCGCCGGTCTTTCTGGAATCAACGAAATACCGGCGGTCCTAGACCCCCGCTACAGGCCGGATTGCCTCCTTGAAACATTTTTCCGCAGCCTGCTAACTCAAGCGAGTGAATAGAATGCTCGCTACTGCCCCCGCGCTCAGCCACGGCCCCAATGCCTGAGGCCGGCCGTGAACTCCGGCGACCGCCAGGACGATACCGCCCACAATCCCCAATATTCCCGTGAAGACCAATCTCCCCCGCCAACCAGAAAGCCCGTCACGGACCTGCCAACTCCAAGCGGAAGTACAAATGAACCGAGGATCAGTCCTGTAATCATTCCCGGAATCGTAACGATATGCGGAATGGTGTGCTTTCGGATGTCGAATACCGTCACACCGATCAGGACCAATACCAGCGTTCCGTAGACCAACAACAACAGTCCAGGTGTTTTGAACTTCCATGACAACGCAGCAACCGCCGCTGCCGAACCAATCGTGGTCAGAGCCGCTTCAATCGGGCTGCTGACCTGCGTAGCCCGGCCGACGAGCCACGACACGAACCAACCCGCGGCAGCGCCGGCGGCAGCACTCATTATGAGAACCGCAATGTTCAAAAAGAATCCTCACTTTTTCGAGAGTTCCTCGATCTTCTTCTCGACATCACGCGAAATCTCCGGATAAGAGCCGGAGCCAAGACTCAAAAACCTCTTGAAGTGCTCGACCGCTTTGCCGAACTCCCCCTGCTCCTCGTAAATCATTGCGAGGTTGTAGTGCGTTTGCGGACTGGACTGATTGAGCTGCAGCGCCCGCAGATAAAGAGTTTTAGCCTGACCGATGTTGCCGGATTTTCTCGCCAGTATTGCCAGATTGGTCATGGCTTCGGAGTTTTTCGGATTGAGTTCCAGCGCTCGGTTGAACTCGCGGCCCGCTTCGGAGTCCTGTCCAGCTCCCATCAGGGCAGTACCGAGGTTGTTGTGCGCCTTGTCGTAGCTCGGATTGATATAAGTGGCCTGGCGGAACGCCTTGATGGCTTCGACGTAGTTCTGGGCGTTCTGGTGCATGATTCCCATGTTGTTGTACACGGAAGCATTCAGGGGATCCTTGTCGAGGACCTTGTTGTACTGCTCGAACGCTTTCAGATAGTCGCCGCTTCTTTGATAAAAGAGTCCAAGCTCAAATGGATCGCGCGAAGCGGGTGTGATCTCTGCCGCCGGCTGTGGTGGCGGTGCAGGCGTTGCCGGTGCTGCCGGAGTTGCCGGGGCGGGTTGTGTCCTGGCGACCTCATCCTCCGCCGGCCGTGGCGGCGCCGGGGTATTGCGGACAGCGGGGGCCGGTGAGGGCGGCTGCAAAGGCACTTGCAGGGCAGGCCGGGATACTCGGCGAGGTGCGGATCGCGGAGGAGGCGCTGTTTGCGAGTGCTGA
>WNFP01001962.1_pt1 | contig 17942 bp, 12 predicted proteins | sample 5400201 | NCBI WGS metagenome assembly WNFP01 (sample SAMN13153355, study PRJNA577476) | soil metagenome | isolation source: 115 cm saprolite under Madrone tree | place: USA:California | collected 2016-06-14 | reverse complement strand
ATCGCGGAGAAATGGACGAAAACGTCCTCTCCACTTTGGCGCTGGATGAATCCAAAGCCCTTGCTGGCATTGAACCACTTCACTGTTCCTTGTTCTTTACTCACTGCATCTACTCTTTTCTGTTGACCGCGTTGCGATCATACTTTGAGCCCGGCCGGGTTGGGACCGAACTCTTAATAAGCTATCTGGTGCCTCGACTCCGAACCCCTCAAAAGAGTTTCGGGCCGCCATTGGGCGCAAAAAAAGGCCGCAAGTTTGAGCTTGCGACCGCTTTACGATTCCAAAGGCGATACAAGAGCAACAAACGCAAATACAGCGTAGCACAAACTATGGCGTTATATCAAGAATTTTTTTGGGGGTGTTTTTGGGGTCAACGCCGAACCGCGCGGTTCGGTAGGGGGCGAGGAGGGCTTCGAGATCGCGGCGAACCCAGGCGGCGACGGACCCTTGTCGATAGACGGCCCAGGAGAGCATGGCGCCGCCGTTGACGTGCTGGATTAGGCGAGCGAGTTCAGCGGTGTCGCAGGGGCGGAGTTCGCGGGCAGCGACGGCTTCGTCGAGGAGCTTTTGCGTTTCGTCGCGGAGGGCGCGGAACTGCGCGAGGGTGATGGCGTGAAAATCAGGGTCGGTGAGATCGATTTGTAGATAGGCGAGGCCGTTGGCCATGGCTTCGGGAGTAGGGGCGAAGGAGGTGCATTCTGCGTAGAGCTCGATGAGGGCTTTGAGGGGGGAGTTGTGCCTGGCGCGGGCGGCGGCGAACTGCATCGGGACGGCGCCGGGTGCGGTGCGGCACATGGCGAGGAGCAGGCCGCGCTTGGTGCCGAAACGCTGGATGAGCGTCGCGGGAACGACGCCGGCTTCCCTGGCGACGTCGGCGAGGGTGAGCTGCGTGGGGCTGCGGCGCTGCATGACGCGCGCGGTAGCGGCAAGGAGTTGCGCGTCGGAGGTTTGGCGCGGGCGCGGGCTCATGGCGTGCGCAGGGCATTATAACTGAATGGGCGTTTATATTCCGCTTGACATTAGTGAATGAGCGTTTATTATCTCCGGCAGACGTGCCGGAGGTGCTTATGGACGCTCCCTCTTCTTCGCCTTCTTCCCCGGGATCTTCCTCTTATCAGCCGCCGGATTTGAAAGGTCGAGTGACGCTGGTTGCCGGAGCGACGCGAGGCGTGGGCCGTGGGGCGGCGCTAGCGCTCGGCGAAGCGGGCGCGACGGTGTATTGTACCGGACGCAGCACGCGGGCGAATCGCCTTCCGAGGAACGGAGCGAAGAAGGCGTCGCCGTTCGATCATGCGCGGCGGCCGGAGACGATCGAAGAGACAGCGGAGATGGTTAGTGCCCGCGGTGGGCACGGCATAGCCGCCGCCGTCGATCACACAGATGCGAAGAAGGTTGAAGAGCTGATCGAGCGAATCCGTTCGGAACAGGGCAAACTGCACGTGGTGGTGAACGATATTTCCGAACTCACTCCCGCGGACTTCGGGAAGACTTTCTGGCAGATCAATTTAGAAAACGGTTTTGCGAACTTTCGCAATGTGGTGCACTCGCACATCATCACGAGCCACTATGCGGCGCCGCTGCTGATCGAGACGGCGAAGAAGGAAAGTTTTTGCGGGCTGATTGTGGAGATTGGCGACGGGGATTCGTATACGTATCGCGGGCATTTGTTTTATGACCTGGTGAAAACGACGGTGATCCGGCTGGCGTTTGCAATGGGGCGGGAGCTGCGACGGAGGAATGTGGCGGCTGTGGCGCTCACGCCGGGCTTTCTGCGGTCGGAGGTGATGCTGGAGCGTTTTGGTGTCACGGAGGCGAATTGGCGCGAGGCGATCAAAAAAGATGCAAACTACGCGATTTCGGAGACTCCATTGTTTGCGGGGCGGGCGATCGCGGCGCTGGCGGCGGATGCCTGCTTGATGAAGAAATCGGGGCGCGTCTTCAGCTCGTGGAACCTTTCGGACGAGTATGGATTTTGCGACGCAGATGGGGCGCGCCCGCACTGGGGAAAGCACGTCACGGAGAAATATGGGGATTGCTTGAAGGCGTGCGGGGATGCGTTTTACGAGCATTGGGTTGGCGGGCCGATCGATACGATTTATGGGGACTGGCCGTAAGCGGGTAAAGGAAAGCGTGTGCTACCCGCCGCTGATGGCGGGGATGATGGAGATGGTGGCGTTGGCGGGGAGGGGAGTGGCGAGGCCGCCGGTGTAGCGGATGGATTCGTTGCCGACGAAGATGTTGATATGCTCGCGGAGCTGGCCTTCTTCGTTGAGGATGCGGTCGCGCAAGCCGGGATACACGGCGAAGAGCAGTTGCAGAGCTTCGAGAAGCAGGGCGGGCGAGCCGGGGATCTGCACTTCGCCGCGTTGCTGGGAATAATCGCGGAGCGGGCCGGGGATGTGGACAGTGACGCTCATCTACGCTTGCGAGGCCGCTGCCTGGTTCGCGCCGCGGAACGCTTCGGACGATTCGCGACTGCGGCTGCCGTCGCGCGAGCCTTTGAGGCGAGGTGATGGTCGCCCACAATGACGCTCTTTACGCAGACTACGGGAGGCAGCCCGTCTAGCAGCTTCTTCCAGGTCTTGCCGTCGTTGGTTGAGCTGTAGAGTTCGCCGTTGCGCGTGCCGAAGTAAATACCGGCGGGATGGAGCGAGTCTGCGGTCATGGCGTCACGGAGGATGGTTTCGTACGCGCCTTTTTGCGGCAGGCCGCGTGTCAGAGCTTCCCAGGAGGCGCCGGCGTTGCGGGTGCGGTAGACACGCAGGCGGCCTTCGGGGGTGCAGCGGAACTCGTCGGACTCGATGGGGACGATGAAGACGGTGTCGGGGTCGTGCGGGTGCACAATCATGGCGAAGCCGAAATCGGAGGGCACGCCGTTGGCGATGTCCTGCCAGTTGGCGGCGGAATCGTCGGAGCGATAGAAGCCCCAGTGATTTTGCAGGAAGAGGCGTTCGGGCTTAGCGGGATGCATCACGATTTTGTGCACGCATTGGCCGAATTCGGGATATTTCTCCGGCAGATGAACGACGCGGATGCCACGATTGCGCGCGTGCCAGGTTTTGCCGGCGTCGTCGGTGCGGTAAACGCCTCCGGAGGAAATGGCAACGTACATGCGTTTGGGGTTGGTGGGATCGAGCACGATCGTGTGCAGACAGAGGCCGCCGTTCCCGGGCAGCCAGCGGGGACGATGAGGATGATCGAAGAGACCGCGGACCAGCGACCAGGTTTCACCGTCGTCGTGAGACGAAAATAGCGCCGCCGGCTCTACCCCGCAGTAAAGGGTGTGTGGTTCGCTTTCGCGGCCGAGACAAATCTGCCAAATGTTTTTCAAAGCGGCGCCGCAGTCGGGCGGGAATTTAATGTTGGCTTCCTGAGGATTGATCCACGTTTTGCCAAAATCATCGCTGGAGCGGAGGAGCGTGCCCCAAAAAGTGTGAGTGGCAGCCCAGAGGCGATGGCGGCCCTGGCGGTTGTCGTAGTTGAGCGCATAGATGGCGTGGCCGTGGAAATAGGGTCCGGCGACATCCCAGCGTGAGCGAGCGGGATTGGAGCGCAGGAGGAAAGCCCCTTTGGTCGTACCGACAAGCAGGAGGACGTCGCCATTTTTGACGGTGAGGTGACGCATGCCGCGGAGGACGGTGGTCAAAGGTCCGCGTTGTTCGCTTGGAGTAAGCGGGGCAGCGAAGCTTGCCGATTGAACAGTTTCGAGGGCGGCGTGCACTTCACCGGCTTGTTGGTAGCGGTGCGCGGGCTCCTTGGCCAGACAACGTTGAATAATGGCCCAGAGGCCGGTGGGAACGCGCGAGGGGAGCTGCGGCGGTTGGTCGTGAAGGATGGAGGAGCTGATTTCGAACGCGGTGCGCCCTTTGAAGGGCAACTGGCCGGATGCGGATTCGTAGAGCACGACGCCGAGGGCCCAAATGTCGATGCGCTGGTCGGTTTCCAGGCCGCGCAGGGTTTCGGGGGCCATGTATTGGAGGGTGCCGGTAAGGCCCTGGGCGGTGTCGAGGGGACCGATGGTTTGGGTCGCGCCGTCCAGCAAATCCTTTTCCGAGCGCTTGGCGAGGCCGAAATCGAGAACCTTCACCAAGCCCGCGGAGGTGATCATGATGTTGGAGCTTTTCAGGTCGCGATGAATAATGTTGCGGCCGTGCGAATGGCTGAGCGCGCCAGCGATTTGAACTCCATAGCGCAGCACGGATTCGACGGGCAGGCCCTCGCCAGCGAGCAGGGCGCTCAGGGGCTTGCCTTCGACCAACTCCATCACGATATACAGCTCGTTGTTGAGCTCGCCGACTTCGTGGATGGTGCAGATATTCGGGTGACTGAGAGCGGAGGAGGAACGGGCTTCGTGCAGCAGGTACTCTCGGGCGGAGTCGGAGGAAACAGTGCCCTTGCTCAGAACCTTGAGGGCTACGTCGCGGTGGAGGAATTCATCGCGGGCGCGGTAGACGACACCCATCCCGCCTTCGCCGATCTTTGCATCAATGCGGTAGTGGCCGAGAACCTGACCGATCATGGGTACGCGCCGTCGTGTTACGTGCCATTGCGAGTTTATAACGCACGGCTTCGTTTTCGATAGCGCCGGTGGACGGGCTTCTTATGCGGAGGATGTGGAGTTGGCGTAAACTCAGCCAATCGGCAATTTGCAGGAAAGAGCGAGGGCATGCGGCTGCTGCTTGTTGAAGATGATGCGCGCATCGCGCGATTTGTGGCCAAGGGACTACGCGAGCAGGCTTACGCGGTGGACGTGACGGCGAACGGGGATGATGCGCTGTATGAAGCGGCGATCAACTCTTACGATCTCGTCATTCTGGACGTGATGATACCGGGCCGGAACGGATTTGAAGTGTGCCGAGAGCTGCGGCGCGCGGGACAGCGCATGCCGATATTGATGCTGACGGCGCGCGATGCGGTGGAGGACCGCATCAGCGGGCTAGATCATGGCGCGGACGATTACCTGACCAAGCCATTTGAGTTTCGCGAGCTGCTGGCGCGGCTGCGGGCACTGCTGCGGCGCTCCGGGGAACTGCGGCCGACGCGGATCGCCGTCGCGGACCTCGTGCTGGATACCGGGGCGCAGAGCGTTTCGCGGGCTGGGCGGGATATTGCGGTCACTACCAAGGAGTACGCGCTGCTGGAGTTTCTGGCGCGCAATGCGGGGCGCGTGGTGGGCCGAGCGGAAATTGCCGAACACGTTTGGGACGAGAGCTTCGACCCGTTCTCGAACCTGATCGAAGTGTATGTGAACCGCTTGCGGCGAAAGATTGATGCGGAAGGGCACAAACCGCTGCTGCATACGCGGCGAGGAGCGGGATATTGTTTTGGGGTTGCGGGCGAAGCGACAGCAGGCGAAGCGCAGGAGGGGGACGGAGCGACGCACCATCGCGGCAAGGGCAATGCTGCGACGAGGAAGAGCCATGCTTGATTCCGTACGAGTGCGGCTCACGCTTTGGTACACGGGATTGCTGGCGCTTTTCCTGGTTCTGCTGTCGCTCATTACGTATTTTATTTTTTGGCGGAGCACGCTGCAGCGAACAGACATTAGCCTGGCAGAGCTTTCTGAGGCGTTTCTGTCCACCGTGCAAGCGGAAATGCCGGACATGCGCGGACCGGATGCCGCAAAGCTGGCCGCGCAAGAAGCGATCGTTGAGCATCGTTTTCGCGACCACGTGTTCGCGGTGCTCGATCCGAAGGACGGGCTGCTGACTTCTTCGCAAGATCTGCCGAACGAGGAGGTGCCTGCGGGATTGCTTTCGTCGGCGACATTCCAGAAATTGCTGACGGATTCCGTCGGCGCGGACCGTTTGTTTGAGAACATGAAAGGCGGCAGGAGCGGGTATCGAGCATTCGTCCGAAAATTTCCACTGAAGGGCCAGACCTATACGCTCGTGATTTTGCAGTCGCTTCATCCGCAAAACGAAATGCTGGAAGAGGTGCGGCAGACGTTTGCGTGGGTGATCCCCATGGCGATAATTCTGGCGAGCATGGGGGGATACTTTTTGGCAAGGAAGAGCCTGGCGCCAGTAATGGCGATGAGCAGCCAGGCAGGACGCATCGGCGCGGAGAATTTGCATGAACGGCTGCCCATCCAGAACGCCAAGGACGAACTCGGGCGCCTTGCGGCTTCATTCAACGAATTGCTGGAACGCGTGGACCAGTCATTCGAGCGGCAGCGGCGCTTCATGTCCGATGCATCGCACGAGTTGCGCACGCCCGCGGCGATTTTGCGCGGTGAATCGGAAGTAGCGCTTTCGCGGAGGGAGCGACCGGCCGAGGAATACCGCGAGTCGCTGGCGGTGCTGCACGCAGAAGCGCAGCGGCTGACCCAGATCGTGGAGGACCTCTTCACGCTGACGCGCGCCGACGCCGGGCAGTATCCGCTATCGCCGAAGGAATTCTACTTGGACGAACTGGTCGCGGACTGCACGCACGCGGCGCGCTCGTTGGCACTAGCCAAGCAGATCACGCTCACTTGCGAAGTCCCGGAAGAACTGCCGATTCGCGGGGATGAAGCGCTGTTGCGGCGCATGATTCTGAATCTGCTAGACAACGCCATCAAGTACACCCCAGGGGGTGGGCGCGTCGCGGTTTCGTGCGAGCGCGCGGGCAATGAATATGTGCTGAACGTGACAGATTCTGGGCCCGGCATCCCCGAGGATTTACACCAGCGCGTGTTCGAGCGCTTTTTCCGTGCGGACAAGGCGAGGACGCGCTCTGAGAACGATGGCGGCGGCGCGGGCCTAGGGCTGTCCATCGCGAGGTGGATTGCGGAAGCGCATCACGGACGGTTGGTACTGGCGCGTTCCGACTCCAGCGGGAGCACGTTTACGACGCTGCTGCCCGCACAAGTGTCGGTGGCGTCCGCGGTTGCACCGCTCGCCCGTTAATCGCCGGTTTATCTGAGGTGCGCTAGCTTCGATTCTTTGCGGACCTGTGCCCGATTCCCGCAGATTTGCCGGCCCGCAGTGCGCTTCGATAGCAGTCCTTACGCTGACCGGAGGAATCCAACCGTGCTTGTGTTTGCCGACTCAGTTGAGCGAAGCTGCCACTTTCGGGGGCGACGATTTATGAAGGAGAGTTACATATCGCAGTGGGCCGCAGCGAGCTTCGTATGTTTCGCGTGCGTGGTGCCATCGGTGGCGCAGGAGACAAGTCCCGCACCGATCTCCTCGAAGCAATCCGGCCAGCCGGCAAATGCGACCGCCGCTGGGCCAGTGCGGCTGACGCTGCAAGACGCATTGGATCGCGCGCGCAAAAACAGCGTGCAATTTCAAGCCGCAGTAACGAATGCGGGACTGGCGCGGCAAGATCGCCGGCAGGCTTTTGACGCGCTGCTGCCAAGCGTTACGTACAACAATTCGGCGATTTACACGCAGAGCGCCGGGCCAGTGGCGACGGCAGCCACGGGCGTTCCAGTGGTGTTCATCGCGAATAACGCCGTGCACGAGTACATCAGCCAGGGAAACGTGCACGAGGCGATTGACGTTGCAGCGGTGGCGAATTTCCGCAAGGTGTCCGCGGCAGCGGCGGTGGCCAAGTGGCAAGCGGAGATTGCTTCGCGCGGCCTGGTGGTGACCGTGACACAAGGATATTACGGGGTGGCGGCAGCGCAGCAAAAGGTGGAAACGGCGAAAAGAAACGCGTATGAGGGAGAGCGGTTTTTCAAGATTACGCAGGATCTGGAACAGGGCGGAGAGGTAGCCCATGCGGACGTAATCAAGGCAGAGCTGCAGATGCGTGAGCGGCAGCGCGCGCTTCAAGAGGCGCAACTGGGATATCTCAATGCGCGGCTGGACTTCGCCATTTTGATCTTCCCGACCTTCCAGGACAACTTTGAGTTGGCGGATGATCTACACGCGCCGGTGCCCTTGCCGACGCTTGCGGAGGTGCAGGAGCGAGCGGTTCGCGACAATCCGGACCTGCGCGCGGCGCTTGCGGCGGTGCAGGAGTTTAACCACGGAGTGTTTGGAGCGCGCGCCGGATATTTTCCTTCGCTGACGGTGGATTATTTCTACGGGATTGACGCCGCGAGGTTTGCGACGCACACGGTTTTCAATGGACAAAGGTTTTCGAATCTAGGTTCCTCGGCAGTGGCCACGTTGGATATTCCGATTTGGAACTGGGGAGCGACGCAGAGCCGCGTCAGGCAAGCGGAATTGAGGCGCGATCAAGCGAAGCGGGAACTCTCGCTGGCGCAGAGAAGGCTGCTGGCGGAGATTCGTTCGCTGTACGCCGAGGCGGAAACCGCGCTGAATGAGCAAGAAGGGCTGAACCGCTCGGCGCAACTGGCGGAAGAAAGCCTGAAGCTGGTGACGTTGCGCTATCAGAACGGGGAATCGACGGTGCTGGAAGTGGTTGACGCGCAGAACACGTTCGCGCAGGCGAATGGCGCGTACCAGGATGGCGCGGTGCGGTATCGCGTGACGCTGGCGAATTTGCAGACTCTGACGGGAGTGCTGACGACTCCATGAAAAAAGTGTCGAGATACAAGAGGGAATCAGGGAAATGCGGGACGCTGCTCGCTGCGGTGGCCGTAGTGTTGCTACTCGCCGCGGGCTGCGGCCAGAAAGAAAAGGAGAAGGAACCGGTAGTCAGCGTGCAGACGACGCCGGCGCAGCGCGCCACAATCTCACACAGCGTGTCCACGGAAGCGGTGGTGTTTCCGTTGGAGCAGGCAACGGTGGCGCCGAAGATTACTTCCACAGTGAAGAAATTTCTGGTGCAGCGCGGCTCACGGGTAACGAAGGGGCAATTGCTGGCGGAATTGGAAAACGCGGACCTTTCCGCTACTGCCGAGGCCAGCAAGGGCGATTACGATTTAGCAGAAGCGAACTACGCGATGACGGTGGGCGCGGGCTTGCCGCAGCAGATTCAAAAAGCGGAGCTGGACGCCGTGTCCGCCAAGGCTGCATTTGAGGCGCAGCAGAAAATTTACGAAAGTCGCAAAGATCTGCTGCGGCAGGGCGCGATTCCGCGCCGCGACTTGGAAGCCGCGGAGGTTGCGTTGGCACAGGCGCGCAGCCAAAACGAGCAGGCGCAAAAACAGCTTGCTGATCTGCAACGCCTGGGCAAGGAGCAGGAGTTGAAATCGGCGCGCGGCTCGAAGGAATCCGCGGAAGGCAAATATCGCAATGCCGCGGCACTACTGAGCTATTCGCTGATCAAGAGTCCCATCGACGGCGTGGTTACGGACCGGCCGCTGTATGAAGGCGATCTGGCCACGGCCAATCAGCCGATTCTAACGGTGATGAACTTGAGCCGGCTGATTGGCAAGGCGCACATACCGCAAGCGGAAGCGGCACAGCTCAAAGTGGGGAACCCGGCCGAGCTTACGATTGCGGGGCTCGATGAACCGGTGAAAGGGCGCGTGAGCCTGGTGAGTCCGGCGCTCGACCCTGGCAGCACGACCGTTGAGGTTTGGGTGGAAGCGCGAAAGCCGGATCCGGCGCTGCGTCCGGGAATGACGATGGCGGTTTCCATGACGGCAAAGACCGCAACGGATGCGATTGTCGTGCCGGCCGGGGCCGTTTTCCGCAGCGAGGAGGCGGGAGATTACGTGCTGGTGGCGGGGAGTGATGGCAAGGCGCACCAGAAAAGAGTGCAGGTTGGAATTCGCAACAAGGATTCCGCGCAGATTCTCAGCGGGATCAACGCCGGTGATCCGGTGATCACCACGGGCGGGTATGGGCTGCCCGACGGCACGCTGGTCAAGATTGAAGCGTCTGAAAAGGATGAGAGCGCGGGCGCAGACGGCGAGAAGGACAAAAAGGACACCGCCGACCCGAAAGGCGCGAAGAAAGACGGGAAAACAGACGGCACTGCGGCGAAATCCGGCAAGGGGAAGGAGTAGCTGCGATGGATCCGCAGCAAGCCCCCAAGGGAGGCGCGCGCCCCGATACGCCGGAATTACCTTGGTTCCGCAAACTATCGAGCCCGATTCTGTTCTTGATCATCAGCCTGACGTTGGTTGGCGGCTATTTCGCGTTCACCATTCCGGTGTCGGTTTTCCCGAATACGGATTTTCCACGCATCGTGATTGGTGTGGACAATGGCGTCATGCCCATTGACCAGATGCTGGTGACGATCACGCGGCCGCTGGAGGAAGCGGTCAACAGCGTACCCGGGTTACAAAATATCCGCTCAATTACCAGCCGGGGCTCTGCCGAGGTCGATCTGTTCCTCGACTGGGGCTCCGACATGATTTTGACGCTGCAGCGCGTTGACGCCGTCGTTGCACGAATACAGTCGTCGCTTCCGCCGACCGCCAAGTTGGAAACGCGTCGCTTGACCTTCGCCGTGTTTCCGATCATTGGCTACAGCCTGACTTCGGATACGGTGCCGCAAAACAGACTGTGGGAAATCGCGACCTATGACTTAAAGCCGCGCCTCAACCGGTTGGACGGCGTCTCGACGGTAATCATCCAAGGCGGCCGAGTTCCGGAGTTCCAAGTCACGCCGGAACCTGCGCGGCTGCTGGCCGCGGGCGTCACCGTGCACGACATTCTTGATGCCATCCGTCGCACGAACCTTATCGACTCGCCGGGACTGATCGAGCACGAGCATCAGCTTGTGTTGAGCCTGGTCAGCGGCCAGGTGCGCACTCCCGAACAACTCGGCCAAATCGTGATTAAGAATTCCCCGGCGGGCGTGCCGATACGCTTGGGGGACGTCGGGACGGTTACGTCTTCGGTTGCCCCCGTTTATACGATGGTGACGGCCAATGGTAAGCCCGCCGTGCTGCTCAATGTGAATCGGCAACCGGAGAGCAATACGCTGCAAGTGGCCGACGAGGTCCACGCGTTAATGCACGAGCTTGCGCCGGGACTTCCTCCCGGCGTACACGTCGAGCCGTTCTACGACCAATCGACAATCGTTCACGATTCGATCGCCAGCGTTCGCGACGCCGTGCTCATCGGAATCGTGCTGTCTTCGATCATACTGGTGCTCTTCCTACGTGATTGGGGAACTTCGCTGGTCGCTGGATTAGTGATACCGGTGACTCTAATGATCACGTTCATCGTGCTCAAGTTCACCGGCCAGACTTTCAATCTGATGACTCTAGGCGGACTTGCCGCGGCCGTCGGGCTGGTCATCGATGACGCGATCGTCGTGCTGGAAAACATTGTGCTGCACCGGGACGCGGGGCAGAGCCGTTTTGAAGCGATTCGAAGCGCACTCAGCGAACTCACCGTGCCTCTGATTGGGTCAACCATTACACCCATCGTCGTGTTTCTCCCGCTGATTTCCACTACGGGGGTGACGGGCACCTTTTTCCGCGCCCTGGCGGTGACCATGACGGTGGCTCTGGCTACGTCGCTGCTTCTGGCGCTGACATGGACTCCAACCCTCAGCCAATATCTCGTGCGCCGGAAGGACATGGCCGGCGCCACAGCTACTGAGAAGAAGCCGGATATGGCAGCGCTTCTGGCCGCCGAAGAGGCGCACCTTTCCGGTTTTTTCGGACGCATCGTGAATTTTTATTCACGCGCGATGCAAGCGGTTCTGCGGCGTCCTTGGGTGTTGGTTGTTAGCTCGGTGGGCATCGTCGTTTTGTCGTATGTATGCTACAGCTTTCTTGGCACGGAATTTCTCCCGGAAATGGATGAAGGTGGATTCATTCTGGACTATTTCACGCCTCCCGGCAGTTCGCTTGCGGAATCCAATCGCATCCTGCAGCACATCGAGCAAGTCCTGCGCGCCACGCCTGAGGTTGAGAATACTTCGCGCCGCACCGGCATGCAGTTGGGTCTCGCCGCAGTCACGGAAGCGAATAACGGCGATTTCACCGTAAAGCTGAAAAAGGATCGCAAGCGCGGAATTGACGACGTGATTTCGGACATTCGGTCGCAGATTGAGGAAGAGGAGCCGGCCACCAAAGTCGAGTTTATTCAGTTATTGCAGGACATGATCGGTGATTTAACCAGCCAGCCTGAGCCAGTGGTGATCAAACTGTTTGCACAGGACGGCAAGCTTCTGAATGACACAGCGCCCAAAGTTGGCGAGGCGATCAGCAAAGTAAAAGGCGTAGTCGATGTGCTGAACGGCGTAGAAAACACGGTCAGCGGGCCGGCCGTCACGTATCAGGTGAATCCCACAGTTGCCGCGCGTGCGGGTTTCACTCCAGAGGAAGTGGCAGTGGACGCGGCGGCTGTCCTGGAAGGTGAGCCTGCCGCCACTCCTGTGATTCTGAACGATCGCGCATACACGATCCGGGTTCGTTTCCCGGAGCAAAGCCGCTCTTCACTCGACAACATGAGCAACACGCTGTTGACCAGCGCGACCGGACGCACAGCGACGCTCGGCTCGTTGGCGACGATTATTGCCGATCCTGGGGAGACGGAAATTCGTCGAGAGAATCTAGAACGCCTGGTTCAGGTTACCGCGCGTCTGGAGGGAGTAGATCTGGGCAACGGCGTTGCCGCGGTTCAGAAGGCAGTGAAAAACCTGCACTTGCCCTCGTCAATCCGTGTTGAGTATGGCGGCTTGTATGAGGAGAATCGGAAATCGTCGCGCGATCTGTTGATGGTTCTTTTGTTGGCACTGTTGCTTTTATTTGCAGTGCTGTTGTTTGAATTCAGGACTTTTTCCGCACCCACAGCGATCTTGGGGTCCGCGCTGCTTTCCACCTTCGGCGGATTCCTGGCGCTGCTCGTCACAGGGACGACGTTCAACGTGGCTTCGCGAATGGGTATGATCATGGTCATCGGTATCGTGGCGAAAAACGGCATCTTGCTGCTGGACGCGGAACATCGCTTCCGCAACTTGGGGTTGTCCGCGGAGGAGGCGATGATCCAGGCGGGCCGACGGCGATTGCGTCCTATCGCCATGACCGCGATGGCAACAATCGCGGGCATGTTGCCGCTGGCATTTGGAATAGGCGCGGGCTCGGAGATGTTGAAGCCGTTGGCAATTACGGTGATTGGCGGGCTGCTTAGCTCGATGGTGTTGTCGCTGATTTTTACGCCGGCGATTCACTACTACTTGTACAGAGGACACGGGCAGCAGCCTCAGCAACCGGCAACCGCGTAGCCAAACCTATTTTGCGTACGGCCGGGACGAGGTTTGTCCCTTGCCTTCAGTCACGGTGATGGTTTGGCCTGCTGCGACGTTGGAGAGATGATCGACTTGGCCGCTGGGCCAGCGAATCTCGATGGTATCGGCTTTGTCACGCTGCGCCAGACCGAAAGTCAGAATGAGTTCGCTGGAGGAAAGGTAGCTGGAGCCGCTGCGCAGCATTTGCGTCTGCGAGTCGCCGCCGGAAGAGTGCCGCACAAGCGCACCGATGCCATCCCTGTTGGATTTTGTGCCCACGAGCTTCAGCCGCACGCTGCGACTTGCGGCGCTGCCGGCTTGGGCTTCGTTGCGAAACAAATACGCCGGGCCGCCATTGGTGGAAAGCAGCAAATCGAGGCGGCCGTGATTGTAGATGTCCGCGTAAGCCGCACCGCGCCCGACGCGCGGCGTGACGAAGGCCGCGCCCATGGAGTTCGTGACTTCCTCGAATTTTCCCTTACCGAGATTGCGAAACAGGTGCGGCGGCATCGCGTACTTGACGTTGGCTTGCACGCGCTGAATTTCCGGATCGATGTGGCCGTTGGCGATGAAGATGTCCGGCCAGCCGTCGAGATCGTAGTCGAAGAAGAAGCAGCCGAAGCCGAGCGTTAACAGGGTGGCGCGGCCGATGGCGGACTGCGGTGCTTCGTCCACGAACAAGCCTTTGCCTTCGTTGTGATAAAGGGAGAGCATCTGATTCGAAAAGTTGGTGATCATCACGCTGGGATATCCGGAGTGATCGTAGTCCGCGGCATCCACACCCATGCCGGCGCGCGCCACGCCGTCTTCGCTGAACGCGATGCCGGCGATCACGCCTTTTTCGGAAAAGGTGCCGTTGCCGTTGTTGCGGTAGAGCTTGTTAGGCTGCGTGTCGTTTGAAAAGAGCAGATCGGGCCAGCCATCGTTGTCATAGTCGAGGACCGCGATACCCATTGTTTTCGAGGTTGGATCGCCCAGCCCCGCTTTTTGGGTGGCGTCCTCGAACGTGCCATCGCCGCGATTGTGCCAAAGCCGCGCCGCGGTTCCCTTGTACGATTCGGGCGTGCAGTACGATTTGCTTTTGCCGTCCAGCGTGCAGTAGAGATCCGTTTCCTGGGTCCATTGCACGTAGTTCCCGACGACGAGGTCGAGGTGGCCATCTTTATCGAAGTCGACCCAAGCCGCGCTGGTGCTTAGCTCGCGGGGGCCGCTGAGCCCGGCCTTCTGTGTCACGTCGGTGAATGTCCCGTTACCGTTGTTGTGAAAGAGCCGGCTCTGTCCGAGCGCGGTGACGAAGAGGTCGTCGAAGCCATCGTTGTCGTAATCGCCGACGGCTACGCCCATGCCGTACATCTCCACGTCGAGCCCGGCTTTGTGCGTTACGTCGGTGAACGTTCCGTTATGATTGTTGTGGTAGAGCTTGGGCGTGGTGTGCTTTTGTACATGACCCGGCCAGTCCATACCGTTGACCAAGAAAATATCTTGCCAACCGTCATTGTCGTAGTCAAAGAACGCGACGCCCGGGCCGAGGGTCTCCGGCAGGAATTTTTTCCCAAACGCTCCATTGTTATGCACGAAACGAATGCCGGACTGCTGAGTGACGTCGCGGAACGTCACCGTGGAGGCGGCCGGAGCGCTGCTGCTTTCGCCTGCCACTGCTGCCGCAACTGTGAGCACAAACGCAGCGCCTAAAGCCGTGAGTCCCCTCATGGTGTCCTCAGTGTCAATCGCGACCGACACCCAAAGCATCCGCCACGCGATTGATGTAATTGAACCAGGACGCGATCAGAGTAATCTGCAGAATGCCGCGGTCGTCGAAACCGACGGCCCTGAGCCTTCGGTGATCGTCGGGCGAAACTTTGGTGGCATCCTTGGTCAGCGTCACAACGTAATCGAGCATGGCGCGATCCTGTTCGCTGATCGCGGCGGAGCGGTAATCCCTCTGTAGCGCCTCTACCAGGTCTTTGTCCAGCGTCACGCGACGCAGAAACTCTGCGTGGGATTCAATTCAATAGACGCACCGGTTCGTGACGGAAACCAGTGTCGTAATCATTTCGTGCTGGCGGCGCTGCAACGGCAACTCTGGAGACATCAGTGCGCCAAAAGTGCTGAAGGCGTGAAAGAGAGCATCGGGGATCAGCGAATGCGATGCCACGATGCTCGAACTCTCTCCATTGTTTTCGGGATGCACCGGCGTTGCGTACTCGATAGGATAGAAAGCGCGCTGCGCCAGCATCGCTTTTTTGACGCGCTCATCGTCTTCCATGGTCACAGTCTTGATCCAGGTCATGAATCAGATCCTCCTGAAGTCGGGTTGCTGTGGAATCAACGTCCACCGCCAGCCCGATTTGCGGCAATTGCAGGTAGCGCGGCGGCGGGTTTGCCAGTCCTCGCGCGCGGATTCAGCGCAACGGAGACATGCTCGTGAATGGGCTGGCGTTCGTTGTTGTCTTCCGGATGCGCCTGCCGGTAAGGTCCGGTGATGGCTTGCGATGATTCGTCGGCTTTGAACCGCAGATAGCGCTCTTTATGCTCGTTCGCGCGCGCTTCGTCTCCGAGGCCGCTGTAGCAAAGCATCAGGTTGTAATGGGCTTGCAAATCCTCGGGGTCGATCGCCAATGTCTGATCGAATTCCGCGACCGCCTCGGCGTATTTTTTCTGCAGAAATAGGATGCGGCCCACTTCGTTGCGTACAACGCGGTCGCGCGGATATTGCAACAGTACGTCGCGCAGGCGCGAAATCGCATCATCGTAGTTGCCTTCGCCTTTCAAAATCCGCGCATTGAAGAAATTCGCGCGCGCCAGCCCCGGTTTTAGCGCCAAAGCCTTCTCCAGCACGATGCGAGCCCCGGCGGTGTCGCCTTCCTGCAGCAGGGCGCGCCCGATGTTCACCCAGCCATCTGGATTCTGAGGATCGACCTCCGCGGCTTTCTGAAACGCGGCCGCCGCGCCCTTCAAGTCGCCTTGCAGGAAAAGCCCGATGCCATAATCGTTCCAGGTCACTTTCGGTTGCACCGCGGGAGCGCTGCGTCCAATGACATCCAGTGTCTTAGTGTCTTCAGCCACGGTGATAATAGGCAAACTTGGAATGGATTTAAGCTCGCCCGAAATCATCTTTGGGTCGACACTCTTGAACAGCCACTTGCGGTCGTCGTAGTCCGGCGTCACGGCGTTGGGCGATTGATTCGAATCTTCCGCGCCGGCAAACGCAAACTGCGTATTCCACCACATGAATTTGCGGTAGTTCAGCTTGGCGTGCAGCGTGATTTTGTCGCCGGCATATTTCGGAATGTGCAGCCGGTAGTGCGCGGTGTCGGCCGCACCGGGTGGAATCAAATGCACATACACGGTGGCGCGATTGGCCCAGGCGTTTCGCTTGTTGATTGGATTCCCGTGCGCATCGATGAGCAGCGAGCGGTAAAAGTGCGCACCTTTTTCCACCGGACCCTTCCCGTCATCTTCGACCTTGCCGCTCCAGAAGAGCGTCTGGCCATTTTCATCGACGGCCTGCAGCTCCAGCCAAACATCGAAAGCGTCGATCGTTCCGCCGGGGAAAAAGTGGCCGACCTTGCGCGTTCGGACAACTATATCTACGCGCACGTCGTCGTCGCGCCGCACCGTGGCGTTCACGCGGCCCAGCGGCGCCGTAACAGGGCGCACCTCGCCGGCTGGTCCGTTTGGCAAGGACGTGTCTGATTCCTCGCCAACTGCAAAGGAGGTTGACAGCTCCGGCCGCCCAATTTTTCCAGCGGCAGGCGCAGAAACCTCATTCCCGGCGGGTGAAATTGCAAAAATATCGACGCTCAGCTGCTTATCCTGCAGAAACTTCTGGCTCACCTCCAGCTGCGTCTGATCCTGATTCGCCGTGGGCACTGCGGTGTTCGCTCCGGGAAAGCGGTGCGAATGCACGAAGCCATCGATATTCCCAAGATCCGCGGAGCGCACCTGCGGCATATGGCAATCCGCGCACATCATCGAATTCGCCGGATAATAGAAGGAGCGAGCGCCCTGGCCGGAAACTCCGCTCGCCTGCCAATTGTCGTATTCATTGAAGCCGCGTACCCAGCGATAGCGGTTCACGGGAACGTCGAGATGCACTTTGTGGCACGACGCGCAGAACTCCGCAGTCTGTGTGCGCATGAACGGCTTCAAGAACGTCCGCCGGTGTGGCTCCGGATTCACGCGTACGAGGAAATCGTGCAAGGTGCGCACTACAGGATTGTCGCTGGCCGCCAGCTCGTGCAGCTTGGGATACTCCAACACGAAATCACCCTGGCCCATGGTGCTCTTGACTTGCACGATGCTATGGCACATAAGGCAGCTCAGGCCCGCTTTTGCTTCGGGCCGGTCGACAATTTCCTTGATGGGCTTATCGAAAAGGCCGCTGAAAAGCAGGGCCGGATCGTGGCAGCCCGCGCACCATTTCGAAGCACGTACGCCGGCAACGTCTTGCATGTATTCGATGCTCTTGCGATACCACTGATTGTTGAACGATGAGAAGTGATGCGCAGAGCTGTACCACTGTTTGTAAATGTCCTTGTGGCAACGCTGGCACGCGTCTGATTGCATGAAATACTTTGCGGGAATGTAACCGTTATGTTTGGTCTGCGCGGAGCTCGGAAAGAATTTCCCCTGGGGGCCGTCGCCTTCGCCGTCCATGGAAGCCGCGGGCATTTGCGGATTCACAATGCGGTTGGTGTTCCTCCACGGGATTTCGCGCGACCACCAGGCTCCGGCCGCAATCGCAGCCGTGGCGAGCACCAGACCGGCAAATCGGAAAACGCGCTGCGCTGTCGTGGTGCCAAGCCAGCTACGCGAGGCCAGCCACGCCGTTAAGACGAACAGAGAGCCGACGACGCAAAGGGCGATGTGCGCGTAGAGCCAGGGCTTCAGGCGGCTCAGCGTGC